>Ga0222631_1000052_pt1 | contig 34716 bp, 35 predicted proteins | sample AntAcemetagenom5_FD_179826 | JGI IMG/M metagenome (GOLD analysis project Ga0222631, IMG submission 179826) | Saline water microbial communities from Ace Lake, Antarctica - #5 | ecosystem: Environmental > Aquatic > Non-marine Saline and Alkaline > Saline | place: Antarctica: Ace Lake | collected... | reverse complement strand
ATCTAATGAAATTTTCAGAAAAACAATTATCCAGTGATTCTACGATTGAATTGCGATTAAAAGATACCAGCAAACGAGACGGAATTACACCCTTTACAAGTGACCAAGCTTTATGGGAAATTGCAAATATAAAAGAAGAATTAACGGATAAAATATTAACTTCTGTAAAAGAGGCATCCATTGATTGTGCGATACATACAAAGATTGGGTCTGAGTCATTAAAATGTTTTTCATTTGGAACCATTGACCCCAATAAATTTGCATCGTCTGGTTCATATACAACCGAAGATACCGATGATGTAGCGGAACAAAATAGACAAACACGAACTATCAAAGCAGATGAAGTTATCATACAAGGTATTAAATATGCTATAGTGAAAGAAACCGGTGATGTATACGAATGGGAAAGTTACACGTTAGGTCAGCCCATTCAAATTGGACAATTGATTAAAACTTCGGTTGGATACGAATTTAAACGTTTATAACAGACTCCATTTTTTCTAATAATATATTTAGTTTTTTAAATCCATCGCTTAATTCTTGACACGTTATTTTTATATCTTTAAACATTTCATTCTTAGTTTGTATATTTTTACTTAAAAACTCTAATAAATTTATCCCTTTTCCATTCTCTTGAGAAACTTCTTTTATAATTTGTTCGCGTGATTCTATGAGACGATTTAAATCGTCTTCTACCACGACATTTTCATGGATATCATCGGTAAAATCAATCGCCTCTGGTTTTTTAGTTGTAAGTAAGCGGTAATCTGAACTATACTGAGGATTTAAATCATAGGAAAGGATATCTTTTGATTTTTTTATCAAACGTAATTTACTTGTCATTTCAGATAATACCATTTTGTTTTTAATATTCAACGGTTTCTCATCTTCATTATTCATCTTAGTCATTACCTCTTCAAATAAATGAACAACTTGTGTATATTTCTTATCATTTAACCCTGCAAATAAATCCGTTTCAATCATAATGTTCCATAACATTCGTTTGTTTTCATTGGATATAAAGTTAGTCATACAATAGGTATGATTATATATTTAGAGTTTTTACGCTAGAAAATAAAGAAAAAAATGTTTTTTGATATGGTGTGTAAATGAAGAACTACAACTCTCATCCTCTTGATATTTCATATACTAAAATGTATTATATATTTTATATGAACTAAAATCGGCGTTTGAAATGTCAAAAGGTGTAAAGACTGCTTATGAGGACTACATAATGTATAATATAGAATATTTTTTTGTAAGTCTTTAGGCAATTGTTTTACTATTTCCATAATGTAGTAAAAGTCTTTAAATTACAGACGAGGTAGATACTACATTATTTTACTTACATAATTGTTTTGCTTTCTCTTTACAACGAACAAAAAAGGCATTTACGTCGGATAAGTTTGAACTCAATACAGAATCACTTGGAATGTACCATACATCCATATCACGGTCTTCGCAAGGATACCAAACCAATAACGAAGGTATTCCTTTTAACATCTTTTTCTTTTTCAGAAACATATATAAATCCATATGCGCGTCAATGTCCATTTGTATGGTATGCACGTTATCTGGTAAATCCAATATTTTTTCTTGACAGAGAGATTGTATAGAACGACAAGGACCACACCAAGGAGCTGAAAACTGTATTAAAAGGAGGTTAGGTACATCTATCCTCTTTAAACATTCATATAATCCTTCTACCGTTATAGAGTGATTTAAAGGAGTTGGCATACTGTATCCATTTGGTTGTCTTTATATCAAGGTTCAATGTATCAATTGTTGTAGCGTACTTAATCGGATAGGACTATTCACGTGACCTTCCCAAAAATAACGACAATATGCATATTCAACAGATATCCTACTTTCATCGTACCATTCTGGATGCGTCTGCAACAATATCTCTCGTATATTATCTGGAAGATAGTGTAAACAAGACGGATGTAATACGTAGGCTAATTGAACATTGGGCGGAATGGACGGTTTCGTGTTTAACGGTATCCATTCGGTGCATGTCGTTGGGACATGTTCTTTTAAGTCACACAACAATGGAGGATAATTATAAGGATACATCCATTCCCAATCCGGACACCCAAACGTATAATATTTATAGGTCCACTCTAAACCTTCTAAATAATGGATAGAAACTTGTTTTTTCATACATTCTGTACGTTGTGAATGTAATAAGGATTGATAATATCGTTCTCTCCATCCGTCTTCAAACGGATTAATATATTGTTCGGTTCGTCTATCGGTTATAGGTAAATTTTGTAAAGACGTTGGGATATCATTTAAAGGATTCAACTCAATTCGTTTCATACATTTGTTTCGTACAGTATGTTCATGCTTGAACCAATCTTCTTCGTGATTTGACAGCAATTGAATTAATTCACGCACATTTTTCCATACTATACCTTTAGATGATATTAAATGTCCGTGTGCCTTTACTACTTTTTTATACATGGTGGTGAGATAAGGTAACCCGTTGGTTCTAAGATTCATACACGGAAAATGTGGCAAAAAATCATTCCCAAGAAAAAAACATAAAAATATATAATCCCGAACACATTGTTCTGGATTGTCTTTGTCGCCCAACTCTTTGGATACGGCTATTGCCATGGCATGAATATCAATTACATAATTCACATTTGGTTTGAGTGTAGAATCAATACTTTGTATATAATGAGGGGTTTCACGATATAAATATAACTGTTTCGTATAGAGTGTATGATTTAAAGTAAGCATAATCAAATCAGAGTCTAGTCCATAAATCGCCGTAGTCGTTTTACGATGATATGAAATATTTTCACGTATATATTCAAATATTTTGTGTTCGCCTTCTCCTGGGTCATTGCTGGTTGTAATTATAAATTCCTTTATACCGTATTTTTTAGGATGAATAAAGTGATTGATTACATACTCACTCAAGGATTGCATGAATGCAGTACCAGGTGTTATGAGGGATGTATTCCATCTCTCTGGTATGTGTACTCCAGATTGAGTATAGATTTGTTTTTCAATTACACTTTTATATCTTCGGGTTTGCTGTTGTGATAGTTTGGCTGCAGGAGCAACCCCGTCAAACGAAATCATGACTTTCTCCGTTGGATGTATGGTATTGATATAATGTCCAATTTTTTTGACAACTTCTTGTATCAAACGTTGTTCGTAGTCTATACTTGGGTCCAAGGATTGTACCGAATCGTATATTATAGATTGTGCATCCAAATATAAATTATGAATGACTGTATTTTGTTCTGTATATTCAATCATTACATTACGATAGGTCCGGATGACTTGTTTAAAATAACATGGTATCCCCATAGGTAGGATTAAAGTCATATATTTAAGTTTAATTCCATATAGGTAGAATAATTCTATTCCTATATACTATGATTGAATTAACCGTAACAAACGTCTTACAATTGATGTCAACGCTTATGCCATTTATGATTACTTTTTTTATGTTAATGTTATCCTTGATGAATCAAAATGTAAAAGGTATAGTGTTTATTGCAGGAGCATTACTCGCGTCTTTTTTGAATCTTTTTTTAAGAAATGCCTTACAAAGTCCAAATGACCCCAATGCCTCTATGACATGCTCACTCATTGACATTCCTTATTTAAATCGGTATAATAGTCCTTCTTCCAATAGTGTATATATCGCATTTACATTTGCATACTTGTTTTTACCCATGAATTATAATTCACAAATGAATTATGCAATCATTTCAGCTTTGCTGATATTATTTGCCATTGACGCATCTGCTAAAATAATGAATAAGTGTACTACGGTAGGCGGTGTAGTCATAGGCGCTCTCGTTGGATTTATATTAGGTTCGTTGTGGTACACTATATTTCATATGGTTGGTTCGGACAACTTATTATATTTTGAAGAGACGCAAAGCAATGCAACGCGATGTGAAATGCCTACAAAACAAACCTTTAAATGTTCTGTATATAAAAACGGACAATTGGTTTCTTCCAGTATAGCTTAATGTATGATTTTAAATGCGTGCCGATTTGTATTTAAAAATTTAGTGACGTCATAGTTCAAACGATTTTTAGAAATAGAATACATTAACATCCTATTCCCACTCATACGCATTTGTATTATACGTTTCCATTCCATAAATGTAGCGTGTATATTTATGTTTTGATATTGAATATCATGTTCTTCTATTGTGATTTCACGGTTTTTTATTCGCGCATTGACTTTATTATGAAATTCATAGATACAACGAACCAAGTCACGCTTGGTTTGGATAGAATTCAAATTTAAGCGATTCAGTAAAAAGGTCGCGTGGTCGGAACATTCAGGACAAGGTAAATTTCGGCAAATATTGCGTATGATATTTAGAATAGGTTGTATCATGTCGGTACGTTCTTCTTTCAATCCATTTACCATATGATGCATAAAATTCCATGTCGCTCGTCCCCATACATCTTTACTTACCATATGAAATATAAAGACATTTATATTTTTATATTTATGGTGCATTGTGTAGAAGAATTTGATTTTTGGAAAGAATTAAATAAAGAGGCAAAGATTGAGGAGAAACATTGTTTGATTACCAAAGAACCCTTAACTCCTCATGCCTTGACATTACCGTGTGGTCATACCTTTAATTATGAACCTCTCTGTCGTGAAATGATACAACTCAAATATACTACGACTAGCTTTAAATCATCCATTTGCTTAAAACGTAATCAAATTTGTTGTCCTTATTGTAGAACCATTATCAATCAATTACTTCCTATATTACCAATGTACGATTTAAATTTACCCAAAAACATTTGTTCGCATATCAACTGTATTCCAATGAAACCATGTGAATATGAATTCAAGAGAGGTATACGACGTGGAGAGACATGTAAACATCCAACTGGATTTATAACCGAACAAGGTATAACTTGTTTTCATCATTATAAAAAAATGAATTTGAAGATATAACATTCCCATTCAAGTGGTTACAATCTTATTAGATGAATTATAATCTCACGTTTGAATATGGAAAGGGGTCTTGTTATGTTGATGCACTCTATTATCATTGGTTTGGTGTTATACCTAATTATGATATATGGGATAGGTCAATCCCAAGCATTGGCTGAAAATCGGAGCATACTCCTCGCAGCCATCGTGTTAATCTACATGATATTGTTTGGTCATGGATTACCGAACCGAATGAATAAAACCATTTAAATTACGATTTTTACATACGCATATTTACCTTTTCCATGACCCGTGCACACGTAACATTTCAATAAAGTGGACTGTTCACATCTCCAACACCCTGTAGTGCAGAAATAACAAGTTAAATATCCATATCCTTTACAATAAACACAGGATAATTTATTTTTTAATTTATTTTGTGTCATATAGAATAATCGTTTGACATACATGTTATGATCTTTGTATTCTAGGAAATGACCGACCGGTTTCATTAGAATACTGTAAATGGGATGAACGTATAAGAATAATAGTATGTAACCTTTCATGTATACTCATCCATCTATATCCTTAGGTTGATTATACTAGTCTTTGTTTACACGTAAAAAGAGAGTACAAACATAATCAGCGGAATAAATGACCCAAAAAAACACCATAATTCACCGGCGTTGTAGTAAAAATATTTATAACTAATCCATAAAAAAGTATATGTAATTACAAACAGATACAACGCATAATAAAAATCAAATAAATAAAATATATTGATTGCAAATAAGAGTATATAATAACTAGGATTGAAATATGCAATCCATGGCCATTTTAAATGACCATTCTCGGTTTTCGTTATTAATGTAGCATGGTTTAAAAATTTAACATAATTAAAGATAAAATAAATACCATATAAGAAGTTTAAGGAGGCTATAGACAAATTAAAAGGACTCGTCTTAGGAGTGTAATATGCATATTTTATGAAGTATAATAGGATAGGTTGACATACATTTAAGATTGGACCTAGTATAGTTGTTATTTTATTAATTCCGTATGTGTTTTTAATATCTATCCAAAATAAAAAATCCATAAATTGAATACAAGAAATAAAAATTAAAAAAATTCCAGTAACCTTATTCTCTGTTATATATTGTTTATTTCCACAACAAAACAATAGAATTGAAAATATAGTTCCTATAGAAAAAGTGAATATAGAAGTTTTAGAATTAAAACACATTAATAGTAGTAAATATTATTGTTTATTGAATAATATTTATCCATCATCCTTCTCTAAATACACCAATTACATTTAAACGGATATATTTATGGAAGAGTGTATCGTCATTTCCCTCAAAAAAAGTCAGTATTAAAATATTTCCAATCAATATATTCTCCTGAATATTCTTTCCATATACCAGTTGCATAAGTTATAGGAAAAGTAAGGCGTGGGACTTGAGTAGCAGTTCCATCGCCAGAGTCTACGTAATGTAATTGACACCAAATGACCCTATTACGTTATCTTTATCATCCAAAGAGGTAACTTCGTATTCTTCGTAATATATTCTTTTCAAGTCTCTAACAATATTACCACTTACATCTAATTCACCGTCAGTATCTGCCGGGGTTCTAAACCATTTGAACATAAGTATCGTGTTTTTGTCTCTTGTCCCATTTACATCTGTCATAGTTCTAACACTCATCGCATTATATCCGCCTACACTGGGCGCAGTAGATTGTTGCGAATCCAACACATATTTAAATGAAGCGGAAGTTGCTTTAAACTCGGGTAAATATTCGGGTAAAGCTAAACAATAATAAATGTATTCACGAGGTGCTTTGCTATAACCATTTTTTTTGTTCCTCTCTATCCGCATGTATAGTTATGTCCTATTCTAAACAGCATATTATATAATTATGTTTTTTAATAAATTATCGTAAAATATATTTTTTACTAGAGGTTATCCTTAGTTACACTTTTTTAACCTACATACATTCATTTTAGATTTTATAAAATAGGGTCCATTACCATTCTCATAATATTGCCCTGCTTTGGATGCACTGGAACCGTATACGGTATTCAATGATTTCGCACTAGATGTTACTGTATTATATTTCAATCTTAACAATCTGGAGGACGAAGAAACGGAACCTTGTTGAAAATAGGGTTGGTTATTTGGCTTTACAATAATATCGTTCGTATTTAACCCATTGCATAAATCATTCTCATTACTGTATAATGATCTTCTTACCTGTGTACCATTTTTACTATCCGAATATGGAATAGGCTGAAGGCAACATCCGTTGTCTGTGGTTACATATTGTATGTTTGATTTGTTAGAACCGCTTAAATTTTGCAGATAAGTTTTATTACGCATTTGAAGATATTGTTTGGAACTAAAAGAATAGGATTTGTTTGACGGAAGAGATTTTGTATTCAGTCCACGTGTCGGTTTTGCGTTTCTATAACAGGAAGCACAAGTAGAGTCATCTACTGTTGTAGTGTCATCCGTATATAGATACACGACCGTGTGTTTGCAAACGGGGTCAGATTGGGTTACGACTACATTACTAGACGGTTTTTCCAAACCTAAATAGGAATTCTTACTCGCTCCTTGAATACCTATAGGATTAAGTTGTTTACGCCAATGTTTAATCGGTCTGGACACGTTCCAACTTCCGGTAAATTTTCTATAACGGGCATGACTGGATGGGGTTTGACTTTGTGTGTCACCGTTTTCATATGGACGTGACCATTGGGACACTACTGATTTTGTTATATTTATATCCATATATATATATATATGTTAATATTTGTATATTTTATATTTGTATTGTTTACATTAAATATCCTTTATATGATTGTAAAAAAATATCTTTCATTTCAAGAAGGTGCAACTGGAAGTAGTGATACTACAGAGTATCAAGACCCGAATCTCTCGCAAAATCCACTCTATTTGGCGACCATCAATGCCTCCAACATTGCTTATCTTAAGAGTAAATTAGAGGATATTGATACGATTCGTACAAGTGTAGATGCATTGAATGAGCAAGTAGAATCAAACTCTACCGCCATACAAGGTATCAATACAAGTATGCAGATTACATCTAGTAGTGCCATACCAGACCAATCCACGACACAAGCCCTTGCCAATACAGGTAATGCAGATGCAACCGTATCTACCTAATAATTATTATATCATTGAAAGTTATGAGTAATTTTTTTGAGAGTGCTTTAAATGGATTGGACACCTTAGAACAAGATATACTTGGTCCAGATTACCCTTATTATAAATATATCAATTCGCCAGGTGATATGGGCATGAGTGCAGATGGAGATAAAATTGCTACAAATATTGGTGGATTAATATCATACGTGGACGTTTTGGTAACTGGTTCTGGCAAAGCTTCTGCCACGGGAAAGCCATTAGGAGATAAATATTTTATGACTACTCCTGCAAAGTGTAAAGACGTTGCTACCGGAAACGATGTAACTCGTTCGTTGTATGTAAATAATGTACCCGACGGGTCAATTCCATTTATTACAAGTTTAAGTGGAGAAAGCACGAATTTAAAAGGACTTGTTCCTGGTGTATTACACGATATGGTTGAATTAAATCCTTTGCAAATTTTTCAAGCATTCATGATTGGAAGCGACCCAGATTGTCAACATGTCACCATGGAAGTCATTGATACCAATAATGTATCTACTCAAGAAACTGCTTATTTGATAAACACCGATATACAAGACATGAACCCTTGTTGGTTTACGAATAATACAAATCCAATTACTAAAACAAAATGTAAAGAATCCTTTGCTACCGTAAAGCAATCTACATGCTCTAAATCAAAGGAATATCAAGACGTATATGCGCAATTATATTATGGTTCTCTCGGGTTGGTTGGATTATATATATTTATGAAATTGACCATGAAATAAAAATATATTTATATTACATGACTATCCTTATTATCGTAATTATTTTATTGTTGTTGTTATTCATACCAGGTTCATACTTGTTAGATGATTATTTATATGGCGTGTATAGCGCAGATGCACAAGCAAGCGCTGCGTCGTATTATGCCGACAGTATTGCACCTCGTGTTGCTACTACAACTACATACGAAGGAGCCTTTGATGGGATATTACCAAGCGGAAAACGGATATAAATTCTATGGTTTATTCCAATAGGTACAGCATATTTCTTTATCCTTGGAGGTATAGGGTGTATGTTTATAGTAATGTAATAGTTTTTGAACGAATAACCATTTATCGCGATAATCATACATTTTATCATACGTTTCTATTTGTAAGACAAGGTTGTCGTTCATAAACATTCTTATATATTGTGCGTAATATTTAAATGGTCTTAACCTCTTAAATATTGGGTGACATCAAACGATGGGTCCATATACATGTCAAGACTATAGTCTGGAATCAAACCGAGAGGGAACAAGGGACGGGGGACGAAGGTTCGTTCATAATAATGGTCTTGATATAGTTCTTCCCAAACAAATTCACGCGCAATCTCTTTTACCGCCCATTTAAAGAACAGTTCGCCAATCCGTTCGTCTAGGTCTAAAATCATTAACAATGCCGTATTATAACCTTGAATTTCACAGTAAATACATTCATAAAATCTTTGATTGACCCAAACGTAATTCAACAATTCCTTTTTGTCAAATCGTAGATTGGAATGATAGGTCATGATTTTTGACACGATTTCAGAGGGTAGCTCCATTGGATAGGTAACTTAAATATGTTAGATGTTAAGTATTTCAATTTTTTAACATATTAATTTCATGGTATAATATATATGAAATATCGTAAAACACGCCGTAAACGAAAAAAAAGAATGACAAAAAAGACATATAGATTTTGGAGACAACCGCTACCAGCAATACAAAGACAGACCCCCCCTCCCCACTAAAACTATACCAATCTAAAAATCATAATGACCTTTCTCGTATGGCACGGTATTTTACTCGTCATAGCGGGACACGCGAGAAAGCAATACAATTAGAAAAAACGGTCAGGTAATCTGTATAACGCAAAGAGTTTGAGTCATACCTTTTTGTGGTAATTTAATTATGTGTGTTTATTTTAAATGAACCCAACCGTTATAAGTGCTTTAGTTGGAAGTGTTGTAGGAATATTTTCTGGATGGATTGGTATATCAGGTAGCGTCTATATAGAACTTGCGTTGTTAGTAACAGGGTTAGCTAATACGCAAAGCAAAGCAGCCGGAACAACCTTGTTTGCGATGATGTTTCCTATTTCAACTCTTGCGGTTTATGAATATTATAAAAAAGGAAATATAGATATTAAAAATGGACTTATTATTTGTTTATTTTATACTATATTAGCAGGTGTAGGAGCAAAACTAAATGGATTATTTTCACAACAAACCACTTTGTATATTGCGGGAGGTCTTAACGCAATTGCTTCTGTTATCTTCTTTTATCAAGGATATAAACAGAAATAAACCTATTTTTGCGACACTATGGTATGTGAACGCGAGTATTCGTCACACTCTACACAAGTTTGTTTGAAGAACAGAGAGATTATTTCGTGTATGTTATATTTGAAATGAGTAAAAATGAAATTACACTAAAGCCACCTTATTGTGTGTATTGTAAAGGATATGGTTATTTGTGGCGTTCTGGATTACATCGTATATATATATGTCCGTCCATTTACCTTTATAAGATGGAAGAAACGTTCCCAATACAGAAGAATTGACAAATATAAAGTTATCATAACCTTGATATAAATTATCTGTTAACAAAGCATCGCTCCAACCACCAAAATCATACCTATACATTTTTTTACATAAGTAGGAACTTTAAACGGAATCGTTTTGTCGTTTGATAATAAAATCAACGTGTTCATCCTAAAAAATACAATTTTCAATAAAATGTTTTACTCTATCATTATAAATATGAAATACAAGCAACTTTGTCATAAATAATATTAATGTTAATGAATAAAGCGTAATATATATTAAAAAAAAAACGTGGATATGATTAATGGATTATATTATTTTTATATTTACATTTTGTGTCATTTTATTTTTATATTTACATATTCAATTTCATTATAAAACAAGTAACGATTTAGAAGTGTATGAAATAGAACAACCCACGAAATGTAAACTAGAAGAGATTTGTGACCTTAGACAACCTGTTTTATTTGATTATAAGAATGATATATTGCTTGAAATCTATACTAGAAGCACCTTATTGGAGAAGTATAGCGCATTTGATGTCAAAACTAGAAATTTGACAAATACTCCTGAAAACGATGAAGAAATGTATATCCAAGTCCCTCTTATAAATGGATTGGCGGTGACGGACAAATCTGCAGATACAACTTTAGATGTATATATCATTGAAAACAACGCGGACTTTTTAGAAGAAACTGGACTGTTGAGTATTTTTAAACAAACGGATGCCTTTATACGTCCTTCGTTAGTTACAAAATGTATATATGACCTTGTAATGGTAGGGGAAGGGACCAGTACGCCATTCAAATACGATATTCAATATCGTAATTATTACATGGTTACAGAAGGAGAGGTCACGGTTTTAATGGCTCCTCCAAAAAATATACAATATTTATCGCCACAAGAAGATTACGACAATTTTGAATTTAGTTCACCCGTTAACCCATGGAACGTTCAACCCGAATATAGTAGTGAATTTAATAAAGTAAAGTGTCTAGAAGTGATTGTACCGAAAGGACATATGATATACATTCCTGCTTATTGGTGGTATAGTTTCAAAATAAAACGCAACGCTACTATAATTTCATTTAAATATCAAACGGTTATGAGTATGATTTCTATATTACCTAAATTAAGTATGTATTTTTTACAATCCAAAAATATACAACGAAAACTTGCTCCATTTACACCCTTGAATATTTAAAACCTATAAAACGATTTGGTAAAGATATAAATATTAATTCAAAAATAAAAGAGTTTTATGATGAAGTTAAAAAATATAAAATAGAAGATATTATTTGTATTGATGAAACAAGTATAAAATCATTACAAAAACGAAATCGTTGTTATAGTAATAAAGGTAAGCGTTGTATAATAAAAACACAATCACAAGAAGTATTCAAAAAATATACTGGGGTATTTGCTATTTCTGTAAATGGTGTGATACACTGGGATTTACATTTCAAACGCCTATTATTTTTAAAAAAAATTGAAATAAAAATAATAAAGTGTAAATTAAAATAAAATGGATAATACAATTACTATTCCAAATATTCAAGAATTTACACAGCAAATAATAAATGGAAATCTTATTCTTACAAGAATAAATCCTTTTATAGACGAACGAACATTATTTCAAAAAGATTTACGAGGAAGCACTTTAATATACTGTAAAATAAATAATATTAATAATGATATACATAAATATAAAAAATTACTCATTTATTTATATTCTACTACAGATAAAGAAATAATATTACAAAATACTAGTTTAAACATATCACACCAAGAAATATACGTAAAAGGGTTTGAATATTACAACCAATTAGGCCTTTCAATTCAAGGTTCTGACGCAAGAAGAACCTTACAAGAAATAATTAACATTGTAAAAATAAAAAAAAATAGTATGGAATTAAAAATTAAATTAAAAAATGATGAGGTTGTTTGTTTCATTGTATAAATTCGGCGTTTGAAATGAGAAAAGGTGTAAAAGGCGCGGTTTTAAATATTTAATTCTGGTTTAAATAATTATGCATTTTAGTATTTAAATTATTGTTGTTTATATCCCCAGATAAAATACATTGTTCATACATTTTTCTTAATACGTCCTTTGGACATTGACTTCCTGATTTTAATAAATTTCGTTGAATTAAATACATTTTTATGTCATGAATATTCGTATATTTAAGTTTTTGAGTTTCTTCATGTATTTTATGTTTGATGGTCATATTTTTAATCAATACATAAACAGACTTGTCCTTTTTACCTAAGGTTCTTTTCAATGTTTTGGTGGTTCGTTTTATACGAACAATAGAGGGAACGGTTGCGTTAGACGGTGTCTCTGGTTTGATTTGTTTCATTTGACGGTAGGTAGGCCTACCTGTGTGTTTTAAGGAGGTATATGGAGTAGGTGTGGCGACATATTTCGGTAGGATTATATCTGTCTTTGGAAGGACAGTTACCTGCAATGGTTTTGGTTTTTCTATCGGGTTTGGCTTTTCTATCGTGATTGGGCTTGTCTTTTCAAGTATTAATGAATTTAAAAAACTTAAAGACTTATCAAATTCAGTTTCAAACTCATCTTTACCTACAGTCAAAGTAATCGGTGGGATAGAATTATGTTGTCTTTCTTTGATTTTTTTAAAAAATTCTTTACGGAGAGTTTGGTTAATGTTTTTTTGACGAGGTTTCTTAGGCGCTTTTTTTTTCAAGGTTGAATCTACTAAACTATCTGTTATATGTATTTTTTTTATACTCATAATTAGAATATATATATATATTCAATACATATAACTAATTTATATAGTAGGACGATTCCCGCTTGTAATATGATTAGAGGTGTAGTCATTTGTATTATAATTATGAAATGTTCCATCGTCGTTACTAAAAATAATATATTTTATACCATATAGTTTTATAACTTTTAAACATTGCATACATGGACCAGAGGAACGTAAACCGCTAGAAGATAATCTTACTACGTACAATATATATTTTCGGATCGTAGGTTTAGCCTTGAACTACATTGTGATGAGTGCGTAAACAATCACGAATGGCAGCGATTTCTGCATGGCATGTTAAACAATCGTGTATTAACTTATCATGGGAAAAGGTTCTGTAATTATTAAACCCTTTGCCAATTATCTTTCCACCTGCCAGTATTGCGCAACCGTGTTTATGATTACACGGCGAACACATGGCCTGTTCCCTTGCAATGTTAATACAATTGATATGCCTTTGTGTAAGTACAAGTGTATTGGTCATGTAACGATACATAGTATAATCCTTTTGGTTTAAACCGAAATCATTTAAAGATAAATTGAAATGAAATCATACATATTCATGATACAATCATATAATATGTCGGATAAGTGTGTATCAAACGAGGAAAACTCCTATATTGAAGAACCGTGGGAAATCATTCGTTCTTATTTTGATGGAAAACATTTGGACCAACTTGTAAGGCATCAAATTGAGTCCTACAACCATTTTGTAAATCAACAAATCAAACAAACGATATCCATGTTCAATCAAATTCATGTCAAGTCGGATAAATCTTTTGACCCAGAAAGTGGAAAATATAAACTGGAAATATTTGTTTCATTTGAAAATTTTAATATATTTAGACCTCAATTTCATGAAAATACAGGGGCGGTTAGATTAATGTTTCCACATGAAGCCAGACTTCGTGATTTTACCTATGCGTGTAATATGGTTATAGACATGACTGTAAAATACGTTATACGAAGTGGAGTTAATCTTAATTCGGAAGAAACCATGTATAAAACGTTTTCAAAGATTCAATTAGGTAAATTACCGGTAATGTTAAAGTCTTGTTTATGTGTATTGCATCAATATTCACATGTTCCAAGTGCAATGATTGGAGAATGTAGTTTAGATGCAGGCGGTTATTTTATCATCAATGGTTCTGAAAAAACGGTCATTGGACAAGAACGCTCCGCCGAAAATATCATTCAATGTTTTAATACTGAGAAAAACAATACAAAATGGAGTTGGAGTGCAGAAATCAAATCAGTACCAGATAATAAATCTGTTTCACCGAAACAAAATAATATTTATATTGTAACCAAAAACAATGGGTTTGGACATGCTATATACGTTCAAATTCCAAGAATAAAACAACCTATTCCGTTATTCATATTATTTCGTGTATTCGGGATTGTATCCGACAAAGATATTTGTCAAAAAATTTTATTAAATGTAGAAAATCCTGATTGCGAGAATTATGTACAAATGTTGACGGCCTTGCACGCCTCTGCCGTAGATGCAAATGAGTATAGGACAACCAAAGATGCGTTGCAATATATAACGTCAAATGTAATGTACAATACGATTTATACGGATAAAGATGCGTCTCATAAAAAGAAATCGGATTATACAGTAGAGGTTTTGAATACAGATTTATTTCCACATTGTAATACACTCCAACATAAAATATACTTTCTGGGATATATGACCAACAAACTACTTAGAACCAGTTTTGGTTGGGAACCCATTAGTGACCGTGATTCATACTTGAATAAACGAATTGATTTAGTTGGAATTTTATTAAACAATTTATTTCGTAATTATTTTAATAAACTAGTCAAGGATATGCAAAAACAAATTGTTCGCGAAATTAATAACGGTTCTTGGAAATCAACCTTTGATTATAAATCCATTATAAATATGACGAATATTTATAAAATTGTAAAATCAACGACCATTGAAAATGGTATCAAACGGGCATTGTCTACTGGAGATTTTGGTATTAAACAAACGAACAGTAATAAGGTAGGTGTCGCTCAAGTGTTGAATCGTCTGACCTATATTGCTAGTCTTAGTCATTTGCGACGTGTAAATACACCGATTGATAAAAGTGGACGTTTGATTCCACCCAGAAAATTACACAATACTTCTTGGGGGTATTTATGTCCGGCCGAAACTCCAGAAGGTCATAGTGTTGGAGTTGTAAAAAATTTAAGTTACCTTACTCATATTACTATACCTTCCAATTCAGATGCGTTGAACGAATATATACTTCCGTTGGTTACGCCGTTTGAACTTTTAACCAAGGAAGATTGGAAGGGTGTAAAAGTATTCATCAATGGGAGATGGTTAGGAAACACCACGAATGCTATGGCACTTTATACGTCATTAAAGGAAAAAAAATACAAGGGTATTCTTAATATTTATACGTCGGTTGTATTTGATATACAGCGAAAAGAAATACGAGTATGTAATGATGCAGGACGACTCATACGTCCTCTTTTACGTGTAAAAGATAATAAAATACATGTTACCAAATTCATTATGGATGGACTTATGGATAAAACGATCTGTTGGGATGATTTATTAACCAACATGACCTTAGAACAATCGGTCATAGAATACATTGACCCAGCAGAACAAAACGCTAGTTTGATTGCGATGAAACCAAAACAACTATTACAAGACGACGATTACAAAGTGTATAATTATACACATTGTGAAATTCATCCAAGTACCATTTTTGGTATCCTTGCTTCTTGTATTCCATTTCCTGAACATAATCAATCCCCGCGTAACACGTATCAATGTGCTATGGGTAAACAAGCCATGGGCGTCTATGTTACGAATTATGATAAACGTATGGATAAAACCGCCTATGTATTATCCTATCCAATGCGACCACTTGTAGATACCCGTATCATGAATTTGATTAAATTAAACCGTTTACCTTCGGGTTGTCAGGTCATCGTTGCGATTATCAGTCATACTGGATATAATCAAGAAGACTCTATATTGTTCAACGAAGGGTCCATAAAACGCGGATTGTTTCAAACCACCATTTTCACAACTATCAAAGAAGAAGATAAAAAGGTTCAAGGAGATGAAGAAATTAGAGGCAAACACGATTCGTCTAAAACCAAAGGAATGAAATTTGCAAATTACGATAAAGTCAATGAACACGGGGTCATTCCAGACAATACACTTGTAATGAATAGAGATATTATCATATCTAAAATGTCTCCGATTCGAGACGCACGGAACGACCATACGAAACATATCAAATATGAGGATAGAAGTGTAATGTATAGGACCGCAGAAGAAAGTTATGTAGATAAAAGTGTTATTGATAGAAATGGGGATGGATACACGTTTTGTAAAGTTAGAATGCGTACCGTGAGACAACCTATCATTGGAGATAAATTTAGTTCTAGACACGGTCAAAAAGGAACCATTGGTAATATTATACCTGAGTGTGATATGCCATTTACATCCAAGGGTCTAGTACCAGACATTATTATTAACCCACATGCTATTCCTAGTCGTATGACCATTGCACAATTAAAAGAAACCCTTTTAGGGAAAGTACTATTAGAATTGGGATTGTTTGGAGATGGAACTAGTTTTGGGGATTTAGACGTGAAAGATATTTGTAAGCACTTACAAAAAGCAGGTTATGAATCCAACGGAAATCAGCGAATGTACAATGGTCTTACAGGAGAATTATTCGAAACCAGTGTTTTCATTGGTCCTGCCTTTTATCAACGATTAAAACACATGGTAAAAGATAAAATGCATAGTCGTAGTTTTGGACCAAAAGTTACTTTAACCCGACAACCCGCCGAAGGACGACGACGAGACGGAGGTCATCGTTTTGGTGAAATGGAAAGGGATTGTATGTGTTCACATGGCGCAAGTAGTTTTACAAAAGACCGTATGATGTTTGCGTCAGATGCATTTGGTACGCACGTGTGTAGAAAATGTGGTACCATTGCTGCCTACAATGACAAGAAGCATATCCATTTATGCAAGCAATGTGATAATCGTACCGATTTTGCCTATATTGAACTTCCATATGCTTGTAAATTATTGTTCCAAGAATTAATCACTATGAATATTGCGCCACGCATTATGACAGTATAAATAATTATTACCTAATACTATAATATGGATAAAGAAACGCTTCGTAAGGCAACGGGCGGTGGAAGAAAAGGGATTCAACCTGCATTATTAGGAGGTGGTGCAAATTCAAATAGCGGAACTGGTATGATTGGTGGAAGTGAACGAAGTCAAGCCCGTCTTACCTTGCGCGAAGCATGGGGACACTATGGGTTTTTAGTAAGGTTGAATATTCTGGATAATCCATACCGAAGCGGTTTAACCCCCTTTCGTCAAGCGATGAATGCCGGTGATATGAAACAAGCCTCTCCGTATTATAGTGGCGTTGGACCCGATAAACGCTTACCCAAAATCAATCAAGTCAATGGTATAGGACCTTCTAAATTATTTGCAAATGGTGGTAGTATTCAATCCGGGACTGCCGCTTATAGCGGTAACCCACATTACGTCTACGACTCGTCCGATTATATCCGTTATAAACGACTTAAATCTGTTTTAAATACTTATAACGACGAAAGTTTTGGAGGTTCTAACAATGGGTCCTATACATTTTTAATGAACGTTCGTTAATTAATTTTCTAATTAGATATATATGATACAAAAAGTATTTGTAGAATATATTGGTACATTGTTTTTTCTTTATGTAATTATAGCTACATCTGGGAATGCCTTGGCGTGTGGGACTGCCTTGACGATTGCTATATTAGTGGGTGGTGCAATCTCGGGTGGAAATTATAATCCAGCTGTAACCATTATGATGGCATTTGCTAAAAAGATGCCAATGTCAGAAGTAGCTCCTTATATCATTGCACAAGTTGCTGGCGGTATTACAGCCTTTGAACTATGGAAAAGAATAAAAATGTAATGTGGTGTTAGATAATATCTACGAATAACTTATATGCAAGAAGTATATAAGTTGTGTCATTTAAAGAATAATTATATTACAACCGTATTGGTATTTATAGGAAAAGATATGCAAAAGGTAGACCTTAACGAGCTATATCGTAAAGACCCTAACCATGCATTCTTTACCGGTATATTTACCGAACAAGAACGCACGGATTATAAAGAGGCTGATATAAAATTTGTATATAGGCGTATACATTTAGACGATACTATAGAGACAATTAAAAAAAAATATATATTGTCATATCCAGAAGTTAAATCTACCTACTATGGTTTATATTTATTTGCAAAAACCAAAAGTCAATTGTCTACTGTTTCTGTATATCGTTCTCTCGTACAAAACGTTCAATCTACCATTGAACGAAAACGTTTGATACAATTTTTATTAAATATAGATGATTTTGACGTACAATCCTTGACCTATAAAGAAGAATATGATTATGAAGATGTATTGTCCTTGGATTTCACATCAAGAGAAACATGGCTAACCACAACTCCGGTCGGACAGACGTTGCATGCCTCGGAAGGTACCTATCCATATACGTATAATCCTTTTAACGTGATTGAATTAGAGACCTTTTTAGTAGAACACGCAAACGAACTATTGACAACGACGAATCAAAGATTATTAATGCATACTGCAAATATATACAACCGTACCTTATATGTATGTCATGTAGAAGATGTATTGGATTATGCAACTACCCATTCTATAGATGCCACTCCCATGATTTCTATATACTATCCATATTTAAGGGATAAAGAGATATTGTCCCTAAAGTCGTATCAGTCCAACTTAGAACAAATGAGATTAGACACACAAACCATGATAGATGACCGTGTATGGCTTCATAATATAGAGACGATTGATTTATTATCTCAAATTAGTTCTTCTTATTCAGGTGAAGATTTTATTATATACGCTGGCATTAAAAGTGGTACAATCATACTAAATCCAGATATTATATATAATCTACCGTTAGACGTTGTCTTTAAATTAATCCATTCCAATATAGAGGCTCCTTTGATAAAATTTAACCCTTCCCGTAAACAAGAAAATATATATCGTCTATATGCAAATAAAATTGCTACTGATGGTAGACGTATACCATATCTACCCAAAAGTACAATTTTTAAATTAATGAAACAAATGGCTGGAGAAAAACAAGTATCGGTCTTTATTCAATCCGGCGAAGATACCTTGATATTAAGTTTTTTTGATACAGGACGACTTGAAATTACGGTGGATTTCAATCATGTAAAACCGTTGGATGAGATGAATACCATTATAGCGACGCAATGTAATCCAATCATTGAAATGGTAAGCAATTATTTACAACAACGTGGTTATACCATGCGTATGTTTGAAGATGTGTATAAATCTTATGTCGGTATTGAAAAGGTTCAGTATAGGATTGAAACTACATTGACCAAAAAAATGCGATTAAAACCATTCATTTCATGTATATCCAGTGTATTTAATGTCATGGGTGAAGATGAACACGGTACAGTGCTTCGTTTAAAAAAAGTGGAACATTATAATGAAATGGATAGCAAAGAAGCTTACATTGTAGAATCCTTAAATGCGGGTGTAAGAGACGTTGAATTAATAAAAGGATTGATAGATAATTTCCAAATTAAAAATGAAGAAGATGCCCGCAGATTACTTGTGGATTTTGTATCCAGACAACAAGTGGTTCAAGAAGCTTTTAAAAATAAACGGTTTAAAATAAAAAATAACCCTGGGTTTTTAACACGTATGAACGTTGAAAAATATACAACCCGTTTGATTACCAACGTAGACGGCATAAATCATATTGGATATTTAAACACTATACCAGAATACATCCAAGCCTTGATAATCATGTCGCAAGGAATACAATCTCCAGAATTAACCTCTTCTATAGATACTTTATGTAAAGAGAAACCATCTACAAGTGAATCCAGAACCGAAGATTTAATAGCACCTGTAGAAGAACCCAACTTTGTGTCTGCTATTGTATTTAATCCAACCTATGACGATTCTACTGAATCAAACTCCAATGGTTTATTACAAATGTTATTAGGAGATAGTGACGATGAGAATACGTCGGACGAAGAAGACACTGGAGGTGTACATCCTCCTGAAACGGAGGATTTAATGAAAGATATCACTGGTATGAATTTATCCAATCCAAATCCATTTTCAGACCGGTTATCTAAACGTGACCCAAAATTATTTTTAACTTCGGTTGGTCCTGGATATTCCTCCTATTCACGCAGTTGTCCGTCCAGTAATCGTCGGCAACCCGTCATTTTAACCCAAGGTGAAAAAGATAGAATTGATAAAGAACATCCTGGATCCTATAAACACGTTGTATCGTATCAGTCTTCTAAAGATACTCCAAAGTACTATTATATATGTCCAAGATATTGGAGTTTAAAAGATGGGGTAAGCCTGACTCGTTCCGAGGTGGATAGTGGAAAATATGGAGAGGTTATACCTAAAAAGGCAAAAGAAATTATTGGAAACAAACACATTTATGAATTTGATAGCAGTTACCATCGGAATGAAAAGGGAGAGTACGAAGATACAAATCCTGGGTTTATGAAACCTTCTAAACATCCAGATGGTAAATGTATGCCATGTTGTTTTAAAGGATGGGATGTTCCAGCACAAGTTAAACTACGACAAACCTGTGAAGGAGACGACCAACCTCCTGTAAAAGAAGTTAAAAAAAAACTTAAACTGAAAGCGATTGAACCAGACCTTGAAAAATTTGATGAATATGTAAAAGGTCCTGAAAAGTTTCCATTGGAAAATGGTAGAATTGGTTATTTACCCGTCAAGATACAACAATTTTTACACATTGATAATAAACAATGTCAAATCAGTCAAATCAATACAAATGTAAAACCGAATACACCGTGTATCGTTCGTTTAGGTGTTGAAAAAAGTGTAAATCAATCCTTTATTGCTGCAATTGCTTGTATTTATTCCGAGAGATTACCCAATACACCAGTTCCAACGATACTTCAAATGAAAGTCATTTTAATGGATGCGTTGGACTTGGATCTATTCCTTACATTACAAAATGGGAATTTAATCACTATATTCAACGATGATAAAGAAGTCAACCTTGATAATTATAAATATAGTTCCATTTATAAAAAAATAAATACACATATACCAGAAGAGTTATCTTTGTTAAAAAAAATAATATGTTCTTATGAAAATTTTAAACGATATTTAAACGACCCTGACATTGAAATGGGGTACGAATATCTATGGGATTTAATATGTTTTAACAATGATAAATTATTTGAAAAAGGATTAAATATGGTAATTTTGGAGACCAAGGACGACGATTTAACCGGCAATGTGGGTGTGATTTGTCCAACGAATCACTATAGCATGTCTTTTTTTGACGTAAATAAAAAAACGATTATACTTATTAAACGTGAGAATATATATGAACCCATTGTCACCTATGAAGACAAAATTAAACAATATGTAATCATTCGTAGATTTAGTATAAAATACAAAGGAATCTTACCAGAATTAAAAATATTTTTAGATACGATTAAAACCTCGTTACAAGATAAATGTACTCCTTTACCTAGCAGACCACGCGTATATAAATTTAAAAGAAACATTTTGTTTCATGAAATGGTACATATTCTAAAATTAAAAAAATATATTATTCATTTTCAGATATTGAACTATAATGGAAAGGTAATTGGACTGGATATATCAAAAGGTGATTTACGAGGAATGATACCGGTGTTTCCTTCCGCGATGGATTTGTCTATGAGTGATATTCAATGGATTGACCAATACAAAGGTTATTCTTATAAACATACTTTAAATCTATTGAATTCCGTATATAAAGAAACCAAAGGACATATACCAAGTACTCCAGTTATAAAGGTCATAGAGGATGATTTAATTGTTGGTATAATAACACAAACCAATCAATTTGTTCCAATTAATCCTCCGACCCAAGACGTGTATGGGAAGGATTTAGAAATTTTACGTGATATAGATTATTTAGATACAGATAAGATTGTAGCGCAAGACAATACCATGGACGACGAACGGATACGATATATGCATCGTATTCAATTAGAAACTGGATTTTTTAATACGTTTAGAAATATGGTTCGCGTGCAACTAGGTAGACCAAACCATTATAAAATTAGAAATGAAATTGAAGGGATTGTGACCGATGAAGATAAATCCTATTACACGAAATTACGTGAAATAGAAACAAAATTACATTCCATGACCGATGAGCTCGTTCAATTCATTGACATGGATGAAACCTTACTACAAGATGTGGATACAGTCATTCATTGTAATACATTATCTAAATCCAAGTGTTCTTCACAACCCTATTGTTTAAGCAAAGAAAATTCGTGTGTTTTGTTGATACCAAAACAAAATTTAATTACAGATATTGACAATTCAATCATGTATTTTGGACGCATGACCGATGAAATTGTAAGATACAGTCGTATTCGGTCTTTTTTATTTGAGCCTACCGTTTTTTTGAATTTTTCAGAGGTCAAATACAATTTGAGAGAAGATGAAGTTATATTAGTACAATCTTTACTCACACAAGAATATTTTGATGATTTAATCCCACGCATTCATAATCCATATATACAAATGACTACGTATGACACAGCGGAACCACTTCACAGTGAAAGGTACAGTAATGTTATTATGCCAACGGTTAAATCCAATCTCGTAACGTGTCCTCCTCCAAAATTAACGGCCGTGTCAAGTAAATGGAAAAGTAAATTTCCAAATGAAAGTATGGAATTAAAATTTTCAAACGATTCCAATCTATGTAGTTTTGATATAATATTGACTATACTACAAGATTATGATAAGGAGGTTCTATTAACTGTATCGGATTTACGAAATGTTCTTGCCGATGAATATTCTATCTTATTTGAAAAGTATTCAAAACCAATATTGAGTATTATGAGAGCACAGGGTAAATCCTTAATGGCACATCAATTGAATATTGGAAGAGTCACCATAACGGATTTGGTTGTAAGCGAACATTACTTTATTACCCCATTGGATATATGGGTGATTTCAAGACGTTTTCTTCTTCCAATCGTACTTTATACGTCCACAATGTTTATTGAAAATAAAAAAAATATACTTTTGTATAATGTATCCAAAACGAATCATTATTATTTTATTAAAGTACCCGCGATGAAACAAGGATATATTCTAGGACATAAATTATTAGTGTATAAATCAAAATCACTTATAAATGTAGCCTCCTTACCTGACCTTTTTCAAGAGATAACTTTACAGAACACCTCGGAAGATTTACTCGTACATTATTTAGAACATTATAAACCTAAACGAAAGACTATCTTGGTGATAGATCGTCCATAAATTACATTTAAAACTCCATTGTATACTTGGCATCCATTCCGCCCATATCGATTGGCTTCATATGATGGGCATTCGTATGGATCGCAATCGTATCGGTTGAACACGGGTCATTCGTTTGTCCTAATCCTGTAAAGGCGGCACGAATTTCATCTTCTGGATTGGAATGCGTTTGTTTTTCCGATTGAAGTTGTGTCATGGCACCTAAATCCATTACGCATTCAAATGAACTGGTCCCGAAGAAACCTTCCTGTCCGCACATTACATTGGCTGAAATGCCACGCATAATATCTAACTCGCCATGTCTTGCCGCTTTTAAAAACATTTCAGGAGTTTCTTCAAACGATGCCTTTGCAATTGGACCAATGTTATCATTGTTAATCCCATGACGAAACATGGAAACCATATTGTCGTTACACGTCATTCTATCGCATAGCACACTCAAATGATGGTAATTGATATAGGTATTATCAAATTCAATTACTTCTGAAATTTCATTATATATCGCAAGTCTAGCCGCTTCAATCCCTAATACAGTATATATTTCTTGAATATCATTCGTATACGTTCGTTTGTTATCAATATAGTCCAGTGCCAACAAATCTATTAAGTTTGTGCCAACCGTATCTAGAACCCATGTTTCTTTGCGTTCATATTTCCCATCTTCATATACTAAACTATCTGTAATTTTTCTTGGAATGATTTTAACAATATTTTTTACGCCACGTAAAACCATATGATCCAATAGTTGTTCTTGAAAATTTTTCAACATGTATATTTCATCTTGCTGGTCCAAGGTAGCCGTCATTTTCACTTTCTTTTTCAAAATATGATTTAATCGTATGCGAAAGATTAGATTGTCGTCGTTGTAATCGCTAAATATACACGAGACTTCGTCGTTGTAAGAATTTTTGATTGCGAAATGGATATCATCCATGGTTAAGTTTTTATCTAGCATGGTTTCTTTATCTAATACGATACGAATGACCCATTTTGATTTATGCATGGACGATTCCTCTTCCTGTCCTATACATTCTTTTAAAATTTCTTCAAATGCATTGAATTGTTTCATAACTACATCGTCGGAAGAAAGAAGCGGTTGTTCATCGTCTGGGTCAAAACAAATGGATATGGAATTTACAACTTCACGTAGTTTTGTATGTTCAATCCGATGTATAATACGCTGGGCGTTGCTTTGGTCGGTTTCTTCATTTGGAAGTAAATGAATCGTACAAGAAGGATTCTTTGGATGTTTAGACAACGATAAAATTTCTTCTATTCTTGGAACCCCGCGTGTAACATTTGACTTGGACGCTACACCTGCAAAATGAAACGTATTCAATGTCATTTGAGTCGTCGGCTCACCAATACTTTGTGCTGCAATAATTCCAACCATTTCACCCGGAGCAATAATCGCCTGTTTAAATGATAAAATAATTTGTTCCATCAAAACCACTAATGCTTTACGGTTGAACCGTTTTACCATGAGTAGAATTTTTGGTGATAAATTATAATAAAAGGCAAGTTTGAATAGTTCCGTCGGTTGTACATATTTAAATTGTAAGAGACGTTGATAAGTTTCATCTAATAATTGAAACGTTTCTAACGGTGTAATATCTACCATGGAATATGCATTCAGATAGTGTTGTCCTTGAACGTTATTTATAATGGGTTGAAACGCCACCGGCATATTTATACCATCTTCGTCCCGTCCATTGAATACATTATTCAAGACAATTTTACGCATTTGAACGACGGAATCAATGAGTTGCTTACATCTTTGATTCAATTCTTTTTGTTGTTGTTTGTATCTTGTAAGTGTATCTTTGGTATAAGAGGTTGTGTATATTTTTGAACCAAGGTCATCCCCTGGCATTTGATAGTGCGTGTAAATATCTTCTAACGACATTTTAACAATGGGTAATTTTTGATTTTCTACTTTCACTGTGTCAAAACCATCTTCCCCATATGAGAATTGAATGATTTTTTGTTTATTGTTTCGTACCGTCATGTCGTATTCTACTTTTAAATCTTCAAGACCCTTGACAAGCCTACGTTGAATATAACCAGTTTGACTTGTCTTTACCGCGGTATCAATCAAACCAATTCTACCACCCATTGCATGAAAGAATAATTCTTGTGGAGTAAGACCCGAAATAAAGGAATGCTCTACGAATCCTCGGGCATGGGGAGAATCGTCGTATTTATTGTAATGCGGAAGGGTTCTGTCTTCAAACCCATAGGGTACACGTTTACCATCCACTTGTTGTTGACCCAAACAAGATATCATTTGTGATATATTAATTTCAGACCCCTTTGAACCTGCTTTAACCATGATGACAAAACGGTTGTCTTGTTGCAAACTTTGAAGACCAATCCGTCCAGATTGACTCAATGCTTGACCTAAAATATCATTCACCTGTGTCTCAAATTCTGTTTGATTATCTTTACCGCTTTTATTTTCAAATATACCCAAATGAGTTTGGTCTATCAAGGCACGTACTTCATTCTTTTTACTTGTAATCACATCTATAATTTGTTGATTGGTGATATCGTTGGCAATTAAATCGCTTATACCAACACTATAGGCGCTGGATTTCATATATTCCGTTATAATATTTTGCAAATCATCAATGAATTTGGAGGCACGCATATTTCCAAAATCATTACATATTCTATGCAATATACCCTTTGTCCCAGCTCCTAAAACACTTTTGTCCATTTGCCCACGAAGGTAACGCCCATTCTCAATATGTAACACATGATTGGACGTTTTGGAGTCTTCCGTGTCTTTAAACTGTTTTGTTTTATATTTCAAGGACAAGGGTGGCAAGATTTGTGAAAGGATGTCAAAATTACTAACGTCCATGTCTGGTATCAGTGAAATATCCACAGTATTACACGACATTAATAAATTCATGGCATCCCGAACTGTAAATCGTATATTTTCACGTGTAAATAGGTAGGACCCTAACAACGAGTCTTGAAATATTCCAACAATCGTTTGATTGTTGGCTGGAGAAATAATTTGCCATGGTACCGCTGCTAAATTCACCAATTCGCTTATGGACTCAATGTCTTGAGGCATGTGCATATTCATTTCATCCCCATCAAAATCGGCATTGTAAGGTTTCGTATCGGCTACATTCATTCGGAAAGTATCCCCGACTTGCATAATTCTAGCAATATGACACATCATAGACATTCTATGCAAGGTAGGTTGACGATTGAATAAAACAGCGTCTCCATCTAACATGTGACGATGCACACAATCTCCGTTCACCAACTGTATAGAGTTACGGTCCATGTTTTCTAAATAAATATTTTCACCATTCTTGCGAACAAGTATTTTAGCTCCTGGATATACATTTGGTCCATTCTGCACCAAAGTGGTCAAATACGACTTATTTCGTTTGTTTACCTTGACAGGATAAGTTAAATTCATTGCGATTTTTTTGGGAACCCCTAACTCACGAATAGATAAGTTTGGGTCTGGTGTAATGACCGAACGTGAGGAATAATCTACACGCTTACCCATAAGATTTCCTCTTACCCGTCCATGTTTTCCATTGATACGGTCTTTGATGGACTTTAAGGGACGTCCTGACCTTTGGGCAAAGGCGGCTACACCTTGTATGTTATTGTCTACCAAGGTTGAAATATAATACTGTAGCAATGTAGTCCAATCTTGTATTACATTTCCAGAAGCATTGCTTTGCATTTTTTCTTGTAAGGTTTTATTTGTTTTTATAATACTCACCATGATATGGCTTAAATCATCTTCACTTCGTTGCTGTGCATCGTGTTTTACGGACGGACGTGTTGCAGGTGGCGGTACGGCCAATACTTGACAAATCATCCATTCGGGACGAGACCAAATTGGATTAAATCCAAGAAACGTTACATCTTCATCGGTGATTCTTCTTAATATTTTTAAACATATCTCCGCCGTTAATACCAGTTTCATTTCTTCTTTGTTATCTTCATCTAATCCTTTGATATTCGTCCATTCGGCAATCAACGTTGCAAATCCTTCTTTACGTATACGTTTGGGTTGTTTACATCCACAACCATCTGAGGTAGATTCACCACATCGTTCCGCCTTACTTGCCACTTCAAATACATAATCCCATCTTGCGTCAGCAGACATTGTCAGTGCGGATTTATAGGTTTCTTTAGACACAAGCAGTTTACTACATTTGAAACATACACATCGTAATATTTTGGTGACAACCGATAAATATTGAAGGTAAAATAAAGGTCTTGCTAATTCAATATGTCCAAAATATCCAGGGGTTTGCATATAATCCAATCCATCCGTAGGACAAATCATACCTGGTTCTAAAATACCCATCCTTGGATCAAATAATCCTCCTATAACTGGTTTATTATTGATATAAGTATCACGGCTTGTAATTTCAGCAACGGAACCATTACGAATTTCATCTGGAGATAAGATTGAAAATTGTATTCCAATGATTTTGGATGCCTTTTTGGTTGGAATCGTTCCGTTTGTACGCTGGGTCATCTTATTATAATCTACACATATTATTTAGATGGTTATTCAATTTTATCAATTAATCGTTAGACCACGCATTAGGCATACGTTTAAACATCAGGGAATGAAACCTGATGTTTAAACCTTTATTATATACGCCAATACATAATACGGTTGATAATAGTTCGTATGTTCAGTCCAACCCACGATGCACCCCGCCTTGAAAACCATGGATGTGTTGAGGAACTGAAAATCGTGTGAGTCTGTATATTCTGATTATCCTCGGATTCAGTTGTTGTCGGACCATACGCGTGTGATTGTTGTGTGTTCATACCGCCTATTACCAATATTAAAAATACACTATTTATATATTAAAATTATTTACAATGATCTCACTTTTAGATTGCTTGTTTTTAGATGTTTTAAGTTTTAATTTACTTCCAGTTCTCTCCAATAAACATTCATCATTATCAATGTGTAATTCAGGCAATGACCGTATAAGTGGTTTTTCAACCATCAGCAACAAACGTTCACACTTTAAAAGTTGTCTATATTCTTGAATATTTAGTGTTCCGTAAAATTTATCAAGAATATAATGAGGTTTTGGAGCTGGTTTTATATTTCTGTCGTAATTGTATATTTTACAATATAAATGGTTTAAATGTGAATATCGTTCAAATTTTACAGATGAATCAATATCAGATTGGTCGAATAAATATCCAGTAGCACATTCTGGACTACAAAAACAACCATACACATGATATGCGTTATCTATGATATATTTAGGTATATAAATGGAAGGATTATCATAGTCACACGTGCACCAAAAACAAGCTGACCTCTTGTCTGGAATATTATTGGTATGTAGATTTTGCGCCAATATTTTTAATCTTGCATTCAAAGATAATGTATCATTCTCTTTTGTAATAGGGTCTTCATGACGTATGTTTGTATATTCAAAATCTTTTACTAACCCAAATTTATCGTCTTTATTGAATGGATGTGGGTCTACGGATTCACCATTCGTTATATTATTTTGTATTGACCCGTTAAATTCATGAATTTTAATATCACATAATTTACATTTTAGATGAAGAATAATATTTGGTTCTGACGGTTGTATCGTATCTTCTAATGGAGTATGCATAATAATTTCTCCACCCTTGGGTTTTCTTCCTCGTTTCTTTGGTTGTTTTTGGGAAGCGTCACGCATTGGGACTACTTGTTCAGACATAATTAGATATAGGTTGTTCAATTTAAATATATTTAATTAATGTTTAATTCTGAGTATCCGTTCGCAAGAATAATGTACCTGTTTTTTTTGGTAAAAACATATATAACAATAGCATTGCAAGTATAAAGAATACATAATTACCATATACGTCTAAACCTATTCCAAAAAAAGAAAAGATGGCCGAAGATACATATACTATGCATATAGAGAATACAATTATATATAACAGTTGACGGATACTCATATGTTAAGTATATACTTTTTTTATTGCATTTTAATATCATTTACGTTATAAAACCCAGTGTCTGTATTTTTTGTAATATGATTTGTATCATAATAAGCATATTCCGTTACAATTTGTTGTTCAAATTGTTTAATTACATATTGCGGTTCTAAGGTACGATTGTATTTTAGGTCACTATCATATATAATCAATTGAGGTTGAATGACTGAATTGTAGTCCTTCGTCCATTTACCATTTGTATCACGCAATTTAAGTGTATCTTTTATAAAGTTACGTTTAGATGCTAATAATTTAGATTCGTAGGAATCGTCTTCTGGGTCGGTCTTTAAATTTAATAATACCTTTGTATTTCCCAAAAATAATGCATACTTTACAATTCCGCCTTTTGTATATACCGGAGTATCTCCTATTGTAATTTCAATACCGTCTATCACGAATGGCTTACCATTCATAGTTATTGCAGCATACCTTAACGACCTACTGTAACTTCCAAAATAATAATATGGTCCAAGGGAGGCATAGGTATCTTCACGACGCATACCCATTCCTGCAATAAGACTAACCTTTTTATAATAATCCCCCCTGTAAGCGGTGGCGGGGGTTTCAAATATGGCATCGTTTTCATTGACTACGCGTATAAATTTAGGATGGATTGTAAAAAAACGTGTTACTTGTTCTAATACACCAATGTCAAAATATTGTTTTAGATTCACAATATCATCTACCGTTAACCAATACGATTTGTCTTGTTTAGTAATTTGGGTTACCTCTTGATGGGTACTATCGTTTTTATAAAATAAATATTGTAGATTCTCATATTCATATAATCCGCAATAGGTTTCGTGTTCAACCGTTGGTACATGTTTATGGGTTAGTTTAAACGTTTCAAAATCAAGTAACCCTTTGTTGATATTTAGTTTAAATCGTAAATAAGGTAACACTCCGTTTTCAATCAATTGATAATGTATTCTAACACAAGTATGAATACGTATAGAACTTGTTCTTAAATCCATGTCTTCGTCTCCTAACATACGACATTCTATAGATTCCATATGGTTCAAATTCACTATATTTAAATTATCCATGCCAGCAACCTCTGTGAAATCAAAGTCACACGGCGTTGACGTATCTATCCGTGTAGGAGAACCAGAAAGCATAGTATTAGTATATATTCTAAATTAGGTCGCTGGATGTATATCTTTCAGCCTGATTTTATCGGTTGTCTTGACCTCTCTAGATTCTAATATAAAGTTGGTTAATTCTTGTGCGGTTTCATTATTCGTATCTTTAAAATAGTTTGTAATGGATGACATTAAATGGGTTTTACTAATTGGGATACGGACCTTGTTTTTAGTATATATAATTTTTCCATTGGTCGTATCAAAACAATCAATCTCATTCGTCTTCATGGTCTCAATCAATACCTTTGTAAGGTTTTTTTTACTTTCACGACGTTGTTTTAATTCTTTCTGTAATACTTTAATTTCTTGTTCTATTTGCATCCATTCTTTTACGGTATGTACTAATTGTTCTTTTGTATTCATTATCATATTATTCAAGACATGTTTATATCTATTTTACATATTACAATTTATAGTTCATTACATAAATACTTATTAATTTAAATAGTCTTCAAGTAAAATAGAGATTGAGCATGTTGAAGTTAACCCATTATAAAGAGCCATACTACCAAATGCAACTAAAACAATGAATGGTAAAATAATTTTGTTCAATGATTTTTCTTTCCGTAATTGTGTATAAATGTATATTCCTACGGATAACATTATGATTCCCAGAATTGTCTGAGTAATTCTCATAACATTATAAAAATTAAACGAATTGCTTCCAACAATATTTATTCTCATATCAGTATTTAAATAAACATTATTTGAACCATAATTTAAATTAGAAAACTGAAGTTTATCATTGACTTTAATTCTTTTATAGTCATTAAAATATTTATTTTTAATAAATTGGGACCTATTTGCCGTCTGGCATACAATATATATTTCATCAAAATATTCTAAATGGTTAATAATTTGTTCAGCATTAAATCTTATCATATTCATCGGAATGTTATAAAAACTATATTCTTGTGATTGGTCAAAATGTTTAGAATACACTTCATCACTTTTACGTATATCAATAAACAAATATTTCATACTATATATCTATAAAATATTGAAGATACATTAATGTATATTCAGTATTTTATAAATACATATTGAAAACGACGTTATGAATAGGCATAACCGTTATAACTATGATTTAAGGATTCCTTAATATGTGTAAGAAAATCCAATGACCTTGTACAAAACAACTAAAAGGGTTGTCTATAACTATAGATAAACATATTTGGAAACAATATTACCACCGATATGCCATATGTGACTTTAATAAAAAAGGTACCAAACATATATTCATCCTATCAAATGAGGCGTAGGTTAGGATACTTCCGTTTACAACCAGAATTTAAAATAGAATGAGTGTTATGTACGATAGTTAGGAACGGGTTGTTATATTGACTGTATAATTGTTTCATTAAAACAGTATACGATTTCTTAGATGATAATTCATGATTAAAGTATTGTTGTATTAATGATTTGATATTCAATCCAATATAAATGTAATCCTCGTACATACGATTCGTCCTTACGTCTGAAGACGGCAGAGAGATTACATCACAACCACACGACAATGCTTTATGAATACGATGCGTTTCAAGTGTATTGTTTGTATAAAAAGGTATATTCAAAACAACCTTTGTATTTTTTAAAAGATGCGTCAATGTATTTGGGTTGGAATATTTCCAATTAAAATCATAGATTATATTTAAATGCGGAAACATTAATTCTATTTCCTGTAGAAGTTTAACCCTATATGGATGTCTAGAACCCACAAACGCAATGTCATAGGCACGTATTTCGTTCGGTTCACTCGGTATAAACTCAAACCAGTATAAAGTTGGACTATAAATGTTATATACCTCTTTTAAATAATATGTACCTTTAAGACTAAAATCCAATACTATATTTTGTTTCATAAGTTGAATGTAGTTGGTTTCATTTAAATAGATAGAATTAGATTGTTCGCTATTTAATAGGATGTAATGAATTCGGTTTAAAAGACGTTTTTGTGATTCTAATAACATGTTAAATAATATATGACCGCCAAATACAATATAGATTGTATTGATTACAGGTTTGAATTGTTTTTCAAACGTCCATTTATATCTTATAGATAAAGCAATCGCATTTTCTATAAATATATCATGACCGCATATTATTTTAATCGTCATACTATATCCTTATACAAATTTAAGGTATCTGTATACATATAATAGATGATTATATATTTCAAAATTCAGGAATGTTTATGAATATTAACTAAAAATGGTTAAAATTAATTATTTAAAAAATTGATTTAAAAATATAATATTATACTGTATAACAACGAAAAATGGTTAAATATAGTTGCGAAAAATGCGGAAAAGAATTTACCCAAAAGGGACATTATACCAAACATACTACTAAAAAAAATCCTTGTGTTTTTGAAAGTAAAATTGAAGAAATGATTGAAAAGGTTGTTGCTAAAAAAATAAACGAAATAAAAACAACCGAAGTTATTTTAAATGAAGAAATACCAGAAAATATTATTGAAAATATAAAATTTATAGATTTATTTTGTGGAATAGGAAGTTTCCATTATTCATTCAAAAAACTTGGTTGGGATTGTGTTATGTCTTGTGATATAGATAAAGCCGTAAAAGAAACATATAAAAGCAACTATGGTATTTTACCTCTTGGTGATATTACAGAAATAGAACCAAAAAATATTACCAACTATGATATTTTATGTGCTGGATTTCCTTGTCAGCCGTTTAGTCAATGCGGACAACATAAAGGATTTGATGATAAACGAGGAACATTATTCTTTAATATTATGAAATTTGTGGATTATCATAAACCAAAAGTTATAATTCTTGAAAATGTAATGGGTTTATTAAATCACGATGGTGGTAAAACTTTTGAAAAAATTAAATGTGATATTGAAACATCAAATTATTCAATTACATATAAAGTTATAAAATGTAGTGATTATGGTTTGCCTCAAATGAGAAAAAGATTAATTATAGTTGGTGTGAGAAATGATACTGCACTTATTAATCATATTGATAAATTACTTGATTTAGATGAATATAAAAAAGAAACAACATTAACAGAACTTCTTGGTAAAAATTTTGAAAAAAAAATAGCATATACTATTAGATGTGGTGGTAAGAATTCTCCTATTGATGATAAGCATAATTGGGATGGGTATATGGTTGATGGAAAAGAATACCGATTAACTAAAGAAGATTGTTTGAAAATACAAGGGTTTAGTTCAGATTTTAAATTATGTGGAAATAATAAAGACCAATGGAAACAATTAGGAAATACAATTCCTACTATATTTACTGAAATAATTGGATTAAACCTAAAGAAATATTTATAATTGTTCTAATTCTTCTATTAAATTTTCAAACTTTAACTTATATATTCTATCGTCTTTTCTTTTTGGAATACAAGTTATTATTTTTCTCTGTATATCTTCTCTAAATCTTGTAGATGGTGGGTAATCATCTGAGATTGTTAATAAAATATATAATTTTGGTATAAATGTATAACTCCAATCGTCTTGTGTCCATCTTTCCCTACAAGTAGTTTTACAACTAATAACCTTGTATTCTGTTATTGATTTACCCACTTCTATATTTTCTCCAATTACAAAATCTATAATATGATAACATTTACCCTTTTTTTCATTAAAACCTACAATTATTCCTGACTTGTTTATGGTGACTTGTTTTTTATAAGGGATATTATTTAGATCTAACATTCCTA
>Ga0222631_1000029_pt1 | contig 47054 bp, 47 predicted proteins | sample AntAcemetagenom5_FD_179826 | JGI IMG/M metagenome (GOLD analysis project Ga0222631, IMG submission 179826) | Saline water microbial communities from Ace Lake, Antarctica - #5 | ecosystem: Environmental > Aquatic > Non-marine Saline and Alkaline > Saline | place: Antarctica: Ace Lake | collected... | reverse complement strand
AAAAACAGTTCGTCTTTATCTCTCAAAATTCCACCATCCATATAATTAAATAAAAAATTATTAGATAAAGATTTTATATAATGACTATTTGAATTTCTTACTTTCCAATTAGCAATATTAATATTGTCGGAAATTTCATTTCCTGTAGAAAAAAATAAGACATTAATTTTTTTTTTAACTTTAATGTTTTTAATACCCAATGTTTTAAAAGCTAAAATGTGCGATGGTTGAATAATGGTTCCTTTTTTGACGATCAATTCTTTCTTTTTATAATCAGAGCCAATAAGTCTTATATGCTGATTTTTTTTAATTTTTTCATTTATTACAATAAATTTTTTATCTTTAGTAAACACAATTTTTTCTATGGGAATAATAGTGTCAAAAAATTTGGGTATAAGGGCGCCCGTCATCACTTCAACTGTTTGAAATTTTTTTACTTTATTAATTTTTGGATTATCTCCTGCAGATATTGATTTTAAAATTTTAAATTCTTTATAGCTTTTTTTATTAAGCTTTAATGCATCTTTAGAATTAATAGCAAAACCGTCAAATGCAGCATTAGTTCCTGCTGGATAATCCACCGAACAATAAATATCCAGAACATTGATTCTATTTAATGATTTTGATGAACTTATAATTTCATTTTTAATATTTATTTTTGATTTTATTAAAATGTTTTTTGCTTTTTTATAAACAATCATTTTTTTCAAGATTTAAAATACTTTGAGCGACTTCAAGATCTTCTTTGGTGTTTATATTAAAAAAAGGATCATAATTTTTTATCTTAATATCAATTGTGCTCACACCAACTTTATTAGCCCATTCCTCAACTTTTCGATAATTATTTATTATTAAATCTTCTTCTAGTTTTTCCATTAAATCAATTGACCATAAACCAAAAATATTATGTCTTTTTTCGTTTGATTTAACAAAATATAAACTGCTTTCACTTTGTTCAATTCTTGTTTTATATTCATCAATAATGCTTATATCAAAAAATGGAGTATCAGATGGAAAAGTTGCAATCCATTTGTATGGTTTGTTATTTTTTTTTATCCATTTCATTGAACTGAGCACACCTGCTAATGGGCCAAGATCATCAAAACAATCTGGAATTACTGTAATTTTTTTTATTTCTTCTATTTCCAAAGAATTACTTGAGACAATCAATATTTCTTTAAATTTATCGACAATTTTTAATAAAACATGCTCTAGTAATGTTCTTGATCCAAGTTTTACGCAATTTTTATCTTGCCCAAATCTTTTTGATTTTCCACCTGCTAGTACAACGGCTAAAATATTGTTATCATTCATAAATCAAAATATAAAACATTAATCTCTTAATTAAAGAATTATAATGGACCTAAGAATTCTAGAAATTGCATCCAATACAGTAAATCATAAGGTGGTTAAAAATTACACACATCACTCAAAAAATAAAAACCCTTTATGTGGTGATGAAATGGAAATCAGATTAGTTGTGAAAAATGATAAAATTAAGGATATGGGTTACCAGTGTCGTTCATGTGTGTATTGTCAAGCATCGGTTAGTATGTTGTCTCAAAAAATTATTAATCAAAATATAAGTGATATTAAGTCTCTTATTATTTCAATTGAAGATTTGTTTAATGAAACGGATAATAAAATTGAAAAAAAATGGAATGATTTTAAAGAAATTATTAATAAAGATAATATCTCAAGAAAAGAATGTCTTTTATTACCGTTTAAAACAATATCGAAGGCATTGAAATTTTAATCATGCTTAACATTACAAAAGAAAAACTATTAAAAGCATCTATAGCAGGAGTTTTATCAACTATTACTATTGGGTTTCTTACGTTGCTTACATACAAAACTACAATGGGATTATTTTTAACAGCATCCTTTGGTGCTTCAATGGTATTACTTTATGGATTTCCCGAAAGCCCTTTTGCGCAACCTAAAAATATATTCTTTGGTCACTTGTTAACTGCACTTATTGGAATTTTATTTGTAAATTATATTCATTTACCGATATTTATAAATATTGCTTTAGCAGTTGGAACGGGGATTTTTTTTATGATTGTGTTAGATGTTGTTCATCCACCAGCAGGTGGAAACCCTATTATGGTCATTATAGGAGGTGTTTCATTTGAATATTTTATAAATCCTATAATTTTTGGTTGTCTAATAATTTTAATTTTTGGAATTATCTTAAATAAATTTATTTTAAAAAAGAACTACCCATTAAGTTAATCAAATGAACTCAAAATATAAAATACAAAAATATAAATCTAATAGTTTAAATAATGTAGAAGACTTAATCTCTATTGAAGAGCCTTTAGAAATTTCAATTAAATTTAAAACTAAAGAAACTTGGACTCAAAATATAATCTCTATAACAATGAGAACGCCAGGTAATGACGAAGATCTAGTCAGAGGATTTCTTTTCAATGAAAAAATTATTGAAAAAAATGAATATATAGAAAAAATTGAAAGTGTTGGAGAATATGTAGGCGAATATAAACTTCAAAATAAAATTGTTGTCACATTAAACAATTCTGAAAATATAGATATTGATAAGATTAAAAGAAACTTTTTAACAAATTCATCCTGTGGTGTTTGTGGTAAAACCTCTTTAGATTCATTGGAGATTATCAAAAAAGATAAGGTCTTAAAATCTTTACCTAAAATCTCTAAAGAAATAATTATCAAATCTCCTTCTGTACTAAGAGATAACCAATCAGAATTTTCTAAAACGGGTGGCATCCACGCTAGTGGATTATTTTCGAGTAATGGCGAAATAATATCCCTAAGAGAAGATGTTGGTCGCCATAATGCTCTGGATAAGGTTATTGGGCACTCGCTAAACAATGGTTTATTAGATCCACCCTCACAATTTATTACATGCTCAGGAAGACTTAATTTTGAACTAGTTCAAAAGGTTTTAATGACAAATATTGGTATTCTAATTGGAGTTGGTGCACCAACAAGTCTTGCTATTGATCTTGCTAATAAGTTTGACATTACATTGATAGGTTTTGTAAAAGAGGATAGTTTTAATATTTATAGCAATGAAAACAGAGTGATTATTAAAAATTAAAAGGAAAAAGTGTCAAAAAATATAAGTAATTTATCTGGTAGAATTGGATTAAAAAATAACCTATTCCAAAAAATTTCTGAAAGATCTTTAAAATCAAATAATGCAGATGGTATTAAGGAAATTGCAAAAGAGTATAACATGGGTGTTTCTACTATCCATGGAGCAGAAAGTTTTTATGAATTTTTAAGACCCTCACATAGAGAAAAAAAGGCATTTGTCTGTAATGGAAGTGCTTGTATGTGTGCAGGTACACAAAAATCTTTAAAGGAAAAACTGCAAGAGAAATTAGGTCATGATAAAGTTGGTGAAATGTTTTGTCTTGGACACTGTTATGAAAATCATGCTTTTCATTACAATGGAGAGAATTATGCAGGAAAAGATATTAATAAAATTGATCAAATAATTAAAGGTGAAGATATTACTCAAGAAAAATTATTTTCTAAAAGTTATGCAACTACTAGTTTTTTAATGGATGATAAACTTTCTAATTTAAATCAATTTAGTGAACTCTTAAAAAAATTTATTAACACTGACAAACAAGAAATAACTAAATCACTTTTAGATTCAAATTTAACTGGTAGAGGTGGTGCGGGCTTTCCAACAGGTATGAAATGGGATTTTTGTAAAAAAGCTATATCTGAAAAAAAATATGTTATATGTAATGCAGATGAAGGTGACTCGGGTGCCTTCTCTGATAGATATTTACTAGAGGATCAATCATTAAAAGTTTTATTTGGAATGATTATTTGTGGGTACGTTATTGGTAGTGACGAAGGTGTTTTGTATATAAGGGGTGAATATCCAAAATCTATTGAAGCAATAAATGGTGCTATCAATTCTTTAAAAGAAGCAGGACTGCTTGGTAAAAATATCTTAGATACAAAATTTTCATTTGATTTAAATATTTGCATTGGTCAAGGTGCTTATATTTGTGGAGAAGAAACAGCGTTGATTGCATCAATTGAAGGTAGAAGAGCTGAAGTTGATGTAAGACCACCCTTCCCTGTAACTGAAGGACTTTATAAAAAACCAACTGTAGTAAATAATGTTGAAACATTGGCTGCTGCTACAGGAATACTTATTAATGGAGCTGATAAATTTTCTGCAATTGGTAATAAAAAATCTGCTGGAACTAAATTGGTTTGTCTTGATAGTTTTTTTAATAATCCAGGCGTTTATGAAGTCGAAATGGGGATGTCTATGAAAAAAGTTTTAAACGATATTGGTGGTGGCTTCAAAGAACCTATTAAAGCATTACAAATTGGAGGACCATTAGGAGGTGTAATTCCTATTAATGAAGTAGAAAAATTAAATCTAGATTTTCAAGAATTTACTGCAGCTGGATTTATGTTGGGTCATGCAAGTATAGTAAGTATTCCAAGAGATTTTCCCATGATTGATTATATTCATCATTTATTTGAATTTTCAGCTGAAGAGTCATGTGGAAAATGCTTTCCAGGTAGACTTGGTTCTTACAGGGGTAAGGAAATGTTTGACCAGGCAAAAAATAAAACTGCTAAAATACCGTTAAAATTACTTAATGAACTGCTTGTAACTATGCAAAAAGGTTGCTTGTGTGCTTTATGTGGTGCAATACCCACTCCTATTATGAATATATTAAAATATTTTGGTGATGAAATGAAAAATGATATAGTTATGGATAATTAATGAGTTCTGAAAAAAGAAAAATTGCACACATAGATGGTAAGCCATATGAAATTGGCCCAAACCATACCTCTGTTTTAAGCTTTGTAAAAAGTTACCTGGGGGATAAAAAAGTCCCAACATTGTGTGATGATCCAAATTTAGCTCCTTATGGTGCTTGTAGAGTTTGCTCTGTAGAGGTTGCCTTAGTTAAAGATGGTCTAACTAAAGTTGTAGCATCATGTCATACGCCAGTTTCTGAGAATCAATATATTTTTACAAATAATGAAAGCTTAACAGAATTAAGAAAAAATATAGTAGAACTAGTTTTAACAGACCACCCAATGGAATGTGGAACTTGTGAGGTTAATAATAATTGTGAGCTTCAAGATGTTGCTAATGATTTAGGCATAACTGATCATAGATATAATAGTCCAAAACAACACAAGGGTATTACAAAAGATACTTCTCATGATTATATGAGAATGAATTTAGATAATTGTATTAATTGTGGAAGATGTGTTCGTGCGTGTGATGAAATTCAAGGGTCATTTGTTTTAACAATGAGTGGTAGAGGATTTGAATCTAAAATAACAACTGACAATGATGCTTTATTCGGAGACTCCTCTTGTGTATCTTGTGGTGCTTGCGCCCATACATGTCCAACAGATGCTATCTCAGATGTTTTCCAATCAAAATCTGTAGCAGTAGATGAAAAAGTTAGAACAACTTGTTCCTATTGTGGAGTTGGATGTAACTTAGAGGCATCAATTAAAGACAATAAAGTAGTTGCAATATCCACACCTAAAGAAACTGAAGTCAATGCTGGCCACACTTGTATTAAAGGAAGGTATGCATTTGGATTTTATGATCATCCAGACAGATTAAAAACTCCTTTAATAAAAAGAAATGGAAAATTTGAAGAAGCTTCATGGGATGAGGCTTATGATTTTATTAAGAAAGAATTGAACAGAATAACTAAAGAAAGTGGCCCAGATGCAGTTGCTGGTATTTCTTCAGCAAGATGTACTAATGAAGAAAATTATGTATTCCAAAAAATGATTAGAGCTGCAATCGGAACTAACAATATCGATTGTTGTGCAAGAATTTGTCACTCACCTACAGCTTGGGGAATGCAACAAACTTTTGGAACTGGAGCTGCCACTAACTCTACAGAAGATATTTATCATGCAGATTTATTTATGGTAATTGGAGCAAATCCAACAAATGCTCACCCAGTTACTGGGGCAAAAATAAAACAACAAGTAATGAAGGGTAAAAAACTAATAGTTCTTGATCCAATCACTACAGAACTAGCGCAACTTGCTGATTACCATATTAAACTTAGACCCGGAACAAATGTGGCTGTTTTAAACATGATGTTACATTTTATAATGAAAGCAAATCTTTACGATAAGGATTTTGTTAGAGATAGAACTGAAGGTTTTGCAAATTTCATTAAAGAAATTGAAAGACAGGATATGGACCACCTAGCTAAAGTTGCTGGTGTTGATAAACAAATGGTTAAAGAGGCTGCTATAGCTTATGCAACAGCTAAAAATTCAATGGAATTCCATGGTTTAGGTGTTACAGAACAAGAACAAGGATCAAAAACAGTAATGCTGATTGCTGACCTTGCAATGATCACAGGTAATATTGGCAGAAGAGGTGTTGGTGTTAACCCACTAAGAGGACAAAATAATGTACAAGGTGCTGCCGATATGGGATGCCAACCTCATCAAGGTGCTGGTTACTTTGAAGTTGCAGACGAAAAAAATCAAAATTTTTATACAGAAAAATATGGAGTAGTTCACCCAACAAAAGCAGGATTAAAAATTCCAGAAATGTTTGATGGAGCTATTAATAAAGATATTAAAGCGGTCTGGATTATTGGGGAAGACATTGTTCAAACAGATCCAAATAGTGCACATGTTGTTCAGGCAATGAACTCATTAGAATTATTAGTGGTTCAAGAAATTTTTATGAGTGAGACTGCAAAACTTGCAACTGTAGTATTGCCCGGAACAACATTTTTAGAAAAAGATGGAACTTTTACAAATACCGAAAGAAGAATTCAAAGGGTTAATCGAGCCGTACCTCCTTTGCCGGGCACTAAAACTGATGGAATGATTGTAACAGATATGATGCAAAAATTAGGTTTTGATCAACCAACATATGACGCTGATCAAGTTCTAGCAGAGATAGCTGATGTCGTTCCTTTCTTTAAAGGGGTAACAAGAGAAAGACTTGGTAAAATGGGATTACAATGGCCAGTTCTGGAGGATGGAACAGATACTCAAATTTTACATAAAGAAACTTTTAAAATTGGAAAAGGACGTCTGAAAAATTTTGACTGGAAAGAATCTACAGAAATTGAAACTAATAAAAAAGAATACCCACTAATTTTAACAACAAGTAGAGTTTTACAACACTATAATGCTGCTACTATGACAAGGCGTACAAGTAATATAAATATAGTTTCTGAAGACTTATTATTAGTTCACCCAAATGATGCCAACAAAAGAGAGTTAAATACAGGTGACATAGGAAGACTTTATTCTGGACGAGGAGAAGTTGCTTTAAAAGTGGAAGTTACCGACAAAGTAAAAGAAGGAATAGTATTTACAACTTTTCATTTTCCAGAACACATGGTTAACATGGTAACGGGCCATGGTAAGGATGAAGAAACAATGTGTGCTGAATACAAAGTAACAGCTGTTGAAGTTCAAAAAATATCAAATCAATTTAAAACTGAAATCAAACAAAAAGAAAACCAGGCTGAAGTTAACTAACCAATAAAATGACTATTGGTTGGCATTTCGATAATAGTTATTCAAAGTTACCAAAAACATTCAAAGAAGACATTAAACCTGTCCCTGTAAGCTTACCTGAAATATTAATATTAAACGAAGATTTAGCAAAAAATTTAGATCTAGATTTTTCAAATATTACCAAAGATAATTTATCACAAATCCTCTCAGGAAATATATTACCTGAAGGATCTAGTTCAATAGCTCAAGCTTATGCTGGTCATCAATTTGGTCAGTTCACAATGCTTGGTGATGGAAGGGCTGTTTTAATAGGTGAGCATCTTACAAAAAATAATGAACGATTTGACATACAGTTTAAAGGTTCTGGCAGAACTCCGTTCTCTCGAAGTGGTGATGGTAGAGCTGTTTTGGGCCCAATGCTAAGAGAATACATTATAAGCGAAGCAATGCATTCTTTAAAAATACCTACTACTAGAAGTTTAGCAGTAGTAAAAACTGGTGAAGATGTGGTTAGGGAAAAAATTTCAAAAGGTGCAATTCTTACAAGAGTAGCCTTGGGACATTTAAGAGTTGGAACGTTTCAATATATTGCAGCAAAACAAAATATTAATGATTTAGAAATTTTAACTAATTACACAATTGAAAAATACTACCCAAATATAAAATCATCCAAGAATAAAGCGTTAGATTTACTAAATGTTTTAATAGAAAAACAAACCCAACTTGTAATAAATTGGATGCGCGTTGGTTTTATTCATGGAGTTATGAATACTGACAATATGTCTATATCTGGTGAAACAATAGATTATGGTCCTTGTGCATTTATGGATTCTTACAACCCCAAAACAGTTTTTAGTTCGATAGATCAATTGGGACGATACGCCTATGATAATCAACCAAAAATTACTAAATGGAATTTAACAAGGTTTGCAGAATGTCTTATTCCTCTTATCAGTAAAAACGAAGATGAAGCCATTAAATTAGCTACAGAAGCTTTAGATAAATTTGAAAAAATTTATGAAACAAAATGGTTAAATATGATGAGAGATAAGCTTGGATTATATGGTGAAGATAATAACGATAAAAGTTTAATTATGGAATTATTAGATTGGATGCAGAAAAACAAAGTAGACTACACGAATACTTTTATTTTTTTGACAAATAAGACAATTAAAAATTCTGAAATTTATAATAATGCAGACTTTGATTTATGGAAAAATAAATGGGTAAAAAGATTAACAATGTTTGGCAATTCACATGATAAATCTATGGAATTAATGAATTTCTCTAATCCAATGGTAATACCTCGTAATCATAAAGTTGAAGAAGCTTTAACATCAGCAAGTAATGGTGATTTAACATTGTTTAATAAATTAATAAAAATATTAAAAAATCCTTATCTAGTTAATAACGATGATTTAGAGTTTATGTCACCCACCCCACATAGTGATAATAAATATCAAACCTTTTGTGGAACATAATACGTTATAATACGTAAGGTTCTGGTCTAGCTTCTTTGCTAAATATTCTTTCAACATTAAAGGCACTTACATCTATAGTTTGATATGAACCTGTTGTTATAAGCTCTGTTAAAGCCCTACCAATGCCAGGTGCTTGCTGCAATCCTCTTCCTGTGAAACCCGAAGCCATATATACATTTTCATATTTAGGGTGCTTACCAACAATAGCATTGCTGTCTAGCTGGTTATGATCATAAAATCCTGCCCAAGCACCCGTTAATTTGAGCTCTTCAAACATTGGAATTCTTTTTGCAAGTGCAGGCCATACCAACTCCTCGAAGTCATCCCAAGCAGGTTCAAGATTTGTTGCGTCAAAAGTAGACTTTGGAGAACCGGCTAAATATTCTTTGCCTTCTGGTCTCCAATAAACACCAGTTGTTAAATCGGCTGATAAAGGCATTTCCGATATATATGTTGGGCATTTAACTCTAAAAACAGTGTGTTTTTGAGGAACAACAGGAATATCATTCAATATTTTTTTAGTCCAGCAGCCTGCCGCAGAGATAATTATATTAGCATTAATTTCCGATATATCTTTTACCTCTCCCTTAATAAATTCAGCTCCAAGTTCTGTTGCCTTACTTTTTAAAGCGCTATGAAACATAAAAGGGTCAATCCAACCCTCACTCTTATCATCTGTATATGTGGCAGTTTCTATACCTTCATCATTAATATAAGGGAAAATTTTGGATAACTCTGATCCTTTAATATTTTTTGTTCCAGCATCACACTCTTTATGATTTTCCAAGGCTCTATATTGTTGCTCTGCATGTTCAGGCCCAAACATTAACAAGTAACCATTTGGAACCATACTAGCAGTGGGATTTGGATTTGTTTTAGTTTTAAGTAATTCAGGTATTTGAAAAATAAAATCTCTTGCAAATTTTCCTAGTAATATATTTTCTTTTTGAAAAAATTGTCTTCTAAAACCACCTAATGACAATGGAAATGAAGCCTCTTTATATGTTGGGTCTTTCTCAATAACTTTAACTTTTCGGCCTTCTTTAGATAAAAAATAAGCAGTTGCTACTCCAATAATACCTCCTCCGATTATTACAACATCATCCATAATTAATTTAAAATAAATAAACTCAAGTTAAGAATTAATGCGTAAAAGCACCAAAGTAAATAAGGAATCATTAGGTAATAACTTATTAAATTTATTTTATTAAATCTTTGCATTAATATAATTATTAAGGCTATTAAAATAATCAAAATTAGTAATGCCAAGAAAATTTTATGAAAAACAAAGAAAACTATACTCCAAGTTGTATTAAAAATTAAATGAACAATATAAATATAAATTGTATCTATATCTCTATTTTTACTGTGCCAGAATTTCCAAATAGCAATTGTCATAAATAAATAAAGAGTAGTCCACACGGGTGCAAAAACCCAATCAGGAGGATTGTATGATGGCATCACTAACATTGAGTACCAAGGTTCTTTAAAATTTATAGTAGCCAAACCTCCAATTAAAGATGCAGAATAAGTAATTATTACAAAAAGTAAAAATGATAATAATTTGTTTTTTAACATAAACTCATTATACATCACTTAATGAATGATAAAAAAGTAATTTGGATAACTGGTGCAAGTAGCGGAATTGGCAGATCATTGGCTCTAAAATTTGCCAACAATGGCTGGATGGTTGCGGCTTCTGCGAGACGTGAAAATTTATTACAAGAATTGCATAACGAAAATGAAAATATTCATTCATTTCCTTTAGATGTTACAAACTCTGAACAATGTAAAACTGTTTTTGATAATATTATAAAAAAATTTGAAAATATTGAGATTTGTGTGTTTGGCACGGGTATACATGACCCAAAATCTGAAAAATATTTTAATTTGGTTAAAATAAGAAAAATTATGGAAGTAAACTATTTTGGTACAATGAATTCTATCAATTCTATTTACAGCTATTTTAATACTAAAAAAAGTGGTCAAATTTCGATCATTTCTTCAGTTGCTGGTTATAGAGGATTACCTGCAGCTGGAGCTTATTGCGCTTCAAAATCTGCGCTTACGAGTTTTACAGAAAGTTTACACTTTGAGATGAAAAGAATAAATGTACGTGTGTCACTAATAAGCCCAGGGTTCATAAAAACTCCAATGACAGATCAGAATGATTTTCCTATGCCTATGATAAAATCACCTGAATTTGCAGCAGACCAAATCTATAATGGTTTAATTAAAAATAAAGGATTTGAAATCCATTTTCCAAAAGCATTTACTTTTATGATGAAAATTCTAAGAATACTTCCAAGTAGCTGGTATTTTATATTAGTTGAAAAAGGAATGAAAAAAATTGACTACTAATTCTTTTTAAAAAAAACAGTCAATTCACCAACTTTAAATCCAAACTTTGTTAATGTAGCTCTATTAATAGCAACTTCATTATCTTGTTTGAAAATCCAATCATCAAATGAGATTTTGATATCTTTTCCTTTAAATGGAACCATTAAATCATATTCAAATTTAAAAGCAGATCCATATTGAAAGCCTTTGGCAGTTCCCACAACATCTGGTGCAGATCCTTCATAATAATTTTGGTCAATTTTTTTTATTTTCCATATTCGATTTTGCTTTTCACCGTCAGTCCAATAAAAGTCCTCTTTAAGAGTTAATATATCACCCTCAAAGCTTCCAAACATATCTGCTTTAAATTGTCTTGTTACTTTACCGCCTCTATCTTGTAATAAACCCCATGCTTTAACGGGACCATTAAAATATTCTTCTATCGTTATTGATGGTTCAGTATTTTTAAAATCAATTGGTTTCATCGAATTGTTGTTTATACAACTAACAGTAAAGAATAAAGCAATTATTAATATTGTTAATGTAGATATTTTTAGTTTTGACATATTTCTCCTTGTTATTATTTATTTTGTAATGAAAATTGAATTAAATCAATATTTTTTGATTTAAATCCAGCTTCACAATATGAAAGATAGAATTCCCACATTCTTTTAAATGTTAAATCAAAACCTTGTTCTTTAATTAAATCCCATTTTTTATTAAATAACTCCCTCCAAACAATTAAAGTATCTGAATAATGATTGGCATATGAGTTATATTCATTAAATTTTAAACCATTACTATTAACATGGGTTTGCAATTCATTTCTAGAAGGCAAAAATCCTCCAGGGAAAATATATTTCTGGATAAAGTCTTGTTTGTTTTTGTACCTATCAAATAAGGTGTTATCAATGGTTATAGCTTGAATCCCCACTGTGCCTGATGGTATTAAAGTTTTCTTAATTGTATTAAAATAACTATCTAAATAATTTTGTCCTACGGCCTCTATCATTTCAATAGATGCAATATGATCATATTTATTATTTACATCCCTGAAATCTTTTAATTCAATATTCACTTTTTCATTAAGACCACATTTGTGAATTCTTTCTTTGGCAAACTCAAATTGTTTTTGAGAAATGGTAATACAATCTAATTTAACATCGTAATTGCTGCCTATATACTCGGCAAAACCACCCCAACCACATCCAATTTCTAAAATTCTACTTCCAGCTGATGGTCTTAATAGATCAACCAATTTGCGATATTTATTATTCTGAGCATTAAAAAGATCTTGTTCTGGATCTTCAAATATAGCGCTAGAATATGTCAACGTTTTATCAAGCCATAATGAAAAAAAATCATTACCTAGGTCATAATGTTTGGCTATGTTTTTTTTACTTCTTTTTTTTGTATTTTTAATAATTTTATTCTTAATAAAATTAATAAATGGCAAATCTAAAATACCAGAAAACTTATAAATAATCTTTATATTTTTGGCAGTTAGCTCAATCAAATCAGAAAGATTATTTGTAGTAAAAAAATCTTTCATATAAGATTCTCCTAGGCCTACACTTCCATTTTTAATTAAATTATAAGTAAGGCTTTCATCTTTAATCTGTAAAGAAACTTTTAAACTATCATTTGGATTTCCAAATTTTAAAATCTCACCGTTGACTTTTGTAATCTCAAGGTATCCATGTTCGATATTCTTTAATGCAGTAAATACGATTAAATCAGAAGTTTTATAAAGCATTATTAATTTTCAATTGTTATGTTGTTATTTGTTTTAATTTTTTTTTTTATAAACTTAATTCCTTTTGTCCACAATTTAAATGCCTCAAAATGTATCGCTAAAATAATCTTAAATGTCATTAATGGATGTTTTAAATATGATTTTATTAAAGTTTTGTTATTTAGGTCACTTTTAACGCCGTCTTGTGACGCATAAAGAATTTTACCTTCTGTATCTTGTAAGTCAATTATTATAGAAATTTTATTGCCTGGTTTTAATAGTCTAAAAAAATAAATACTGCTCATTCCTATGAATGGTGAGACATGAAATTTTTTCTTACATACATGTTGTATTAAACTTTCATTGTTATTAGCTTTAAAAATATAAACATGTTGTTCCCCAAATGTATTTTTAACTTCATACATGATTGATATAAGATTTGAATGTTTGTCATAAACATAAAAAATACTCAATGGATTAAAAACGTAACCAAATATTCTTGGATAACATAAAAGTTTAATTTTAATATCCTTATATGTTAAGTTATTTTTTTTAAGGTTGTCTTTGACCCAGCTTACAACTGAGCTTCCGTCTCTTGGGCCATGGTCCTTATTATAAAAACTAACAATATTAAATCTATTGTATGAAAATATTTTTAATTTTTTATGTAATAAATCTAATTCTGATAGATCAATAAGTAATGAAAATACTTTATAACTAAAGTTATGTATTTTTGGTTTAAATCTTTTGTGTATTACAGAGCCTGTATAAATATAAGAATTTTTAATCATTAAGTATTTTTAGCATTTCAATTGAAGATTTTATTCCATCTTCATGAAAACCATAGCCAAAATAACTTCCACAAAACAATATATTTTTTTTATTTTGAATCTTATGAAGCTTACTCTGGTTTAGTAATGCTTCTGAATCGTAATAAGGGTGAGTAAATGATACTTTTTTGAAAATCTTTTCAGCAGGTATTTCTCTAAATGGATTTATTGTCAAAAAAATATTTTTATCAATTTTCAAATTTTGTAGCTGATTTAACCAATATGTAACTGATGTTTTTTCGATATTATCTACACTCATTGACGAATTCCAAGAACACCATGCTTTTTTATTTTTAGGCATAATACTTTCGTCAAAATGTATCACTGCTTCATTATCTTTGTATTTGAAATTTTTTAGTATCAGCTCTTCATCTAACGTTAGATTATGAATTATTTTTAATGCCTCATCTGCATGAGTTGCAATTACTACCTTGTCATAATCAAAGAACTCATTCTCTTCTCCATAAAAAATTTTAGCTCCCAATTCGTTTCTAACAATTTTATTTATATTATAATTTTTAAAATGTTCCCCACTAATTTTACTTATAACTTTATCAACATAAGTTTTGCTTCGATTTACTACTGTATACCATTGTGGTCTATCTTTTATTTTAAAAAGTCCATGATTTTTAAAAAAATTTAAAAAAAATGCTAATGGCATTTGTGTAGCTTCATAAGGTGGCATTGACCAGATTGCTGACACCATTGGTATAATGTGATAATTAATAAAATAATCTGATATTTTTATTTCTTTTAAGTAACTTCCTAATGTTCTTGATTCTATTTTTTCACTTTCTATTTTTTCGCAATTTTTGTAAAAACTGATAATTTCAAAAAACATTCTTATAAATTTTAGATTAAATATGTTTTTTTTATTTGAAAAAATCCCCTTTAGCCCCTTGCCACAATATTCTAAATCACTACCTACTACAGACACAGAGAATGACATGTCACTTTTCTCAATCTCTATTTTATTTTCTGAAAAAAAGTTAATTAAGTTTGGATAGGTATTTTTATTAAAAACCATAAAGCCAATATCCACTGCAACTTCTTTATTATGATCATAAGCTACTTTTATTGTATTTGCGTGACCACCAAAGTGATTTTCTTTTTCAAATAAATCTACTTTATGTTTTTTGGACAAATAATAAGCTGCACTCAATCCTGATATACCAGCTCCAACTACGGCAATTTTCATTGTGATAATTTTTTAAGCAGCTGTATCTTTGTATTCATCCATTGATGGGCATGTACAAAATAAATTTTTATCTCCATAAACATTATCTACCCTTGCAACTGGAGGCCAATACTTAAATGTTCTCAAAAATTCTGAAGGATAAGCGGCCTCTTCTCTTTCATACTTATGATCCCATTTATTTGAGACTAATTCAACGTGCGTATGTGGCGCATTCTTTAAAGGATTGTCTAACTTATCAAATATTCCTGATTTTATTTTGTCTATTTCTTCTTTAATTTTTTTTAGTGTTTCACAAAACCTGTTAATTTCCTCTAGACTTTCACTTTCTGTAGGTTCTATCATCATTGTCCCTGCAACAGGCCATGACATTGTTGGTGCATGAAAACCATAATCTATAAGTCTTTTAGCTATATCTTCCTCGGTTATTCCTGTTTCACTCTTTATTTGTCTAATATCAATTATACATTCGTGGGCCACATTACCGTGCTCTCCTTTATACAATATCGGAAATGCTTCATCTAATTTATGAGCAATATAATTGGCATTTAAGATTGCAACTTGTGATGCCTTTTTTAAACCTTCAGATCCCATCATTTTCATATACATCCATGATATGGATAAAATGCTTGCACTACCCCAGGGTGCAGCAGAAACCGCACCTATACCTGTTGCTGGGCCACAATCTTTAACGATTGTATGTTTTGGTAAAAATATTTCCAAATGCTTCTTACAAGCTATTGGCCCCATACCAGGACCTCCCCCTCCATGTGGAATACAAAATGTTTTATGTAAATTAATATGACAGACATCAGGTCCAAACTTGCCTGGTTTTGCTATTCCCACTAAGGCATTTAAGTTAGCGCCATCCATATAAACTTGCCCCCCATTGTCATGAATGAGTTCACAAATCTCTACTATTTTTTCTTCAAAAACACCATGTGTTGAAGGGTAGGTAACCATTAATGCTGCTAAATTATTTTTATGAATATCTACTTTATTTTTTAAATCTTCAAAATCAACATTTCCATGTTTATCACAGTTAACTACTACAACTTTCATTCCAACCATTTGTGCACTGGCAGGATTAGTACCATGAGCAGAACTTGGAATTAAACATACTTTTCTATTTGTATCTCCATTTTTTTCATGGAATTTTCTAATTACCATTAATCCAGCAAATTCTCCTTGAGCTCCTGCATTTGGCTGTAATGATACACCTGAAAAACCTGTTATTGAACGTAACCAATTTTTTAGATCTGTAAATAAAGTTCTATAGCCCTCCATTTGTTCTAATGGTGCAAATGGATGAGGCTCTGAAAATTCTCTCCAAGTAACTGGTATCATTTCTGCTACAGCATTTAGTTTCATCGTACACGACCCTAAAGCTATCATTGATCTATTAAGAGCAATATCAGAATCCTCTAGTCTTTTAAGATATCTAAGCATATCGGTTTCTGAATGATAACTATTAAAAACTTTATGTTGTAAAAATTTAGATGTTCTTAAAATATTTTTTGGAATGTTGGTTAAATTTTCATTCATTTCTTCTTTAATTGTTTCTGAGCAATTAAAAACTTTAAGTAGTTGGTTGGCTCTATAAACATTTTTCTTTTCATCAAATGAAACAGCTAACATTTCAGAATTCACTTTTCTTATGTTTATATTTTCCCGTAGTGCATTTTTATAAATACTTTCAGTTTTATCTAAAGTTTTTATAGTAACCGTATCAAAGAAATGTTCAGAGTATAGTTCGTAGCCTGAGTTCTTTAATTTCTCAGCAAAGTTCTTTGCTAGTTGAGAGGTGTTATTTGCTATTTTCTCTATTCCATCTGGCCCATGATAAATTGCATAAGCAGCAGAAACTATAGCTAATAATGCTTGTGCTGTACAAATGTTACTAGTCGCTTTATCTCTTCTTATGTGTTGTTCGCGAGTTTGTAATGCAAGTCTGTATGCTTTGTTACCATGTCTATCAACAGATACTCCTATGATTCTTCCTGGCATTGATCTTTTATATTCGTCTTTGGTTGCAAAAAATGCTGCATGAGGTCCACCATAACCCATAGGTATTCCAAACCGCTGTGAGCTTCCTACTGCTATATCCGCTCCTAGTTCAGCTGGTGTTTTTAGTTTTGCTAGGGCTAGTAAATCACAAATTAAAACCGCCTTACCATTATTTTTATGAATTTTACTGATTGCTTCACTTGGGTCTTTAATGTCACCTAATGTACCTGGATATTGAATAATACCACAGACAATCTCCTCTGTAATATCGTTATATTCATCACCAACAATTACTTCTAATCCCATTGGTTCTGCTCTAGTTTTAATCACATCAATTGTTTGGGGGTGACAATCTTTTGAGACAAAAACTTTATTACTATCATTTTTACTTACTCTGTAACTTAATCCTACAGCTTCAGAGGCGGCAGTTCCTTCATCTAGTAATGAAGCGTTAGCAATATCCATACCTGTAAAATCAATTATCATTTGTTGAAAATTTAATAGCATTTCCAATCGACCTTGTGCAACCTCAGGCTGGTATGGAGTGTAAGATGTATACCATCCAGGATTTTCTAAAATATTTCTAAGAATCACATGTGGAGTGAATGTTCCATAATAACCCATCCCTATAAAATTTGAATTAATTTTGTTTTTTTTGGAAATTTCTTTTAATTTTCTTAAGGCTTCATACTCAGAGTGTGGCTCTCCAATCTCAAGATCTTCTTTAAGTAATATTTTTTCAGGAACAGTTTTTTTTATTAGTTCATCTAAATTTTTAAAACCTAATTCTTTAAGCATAAAACTTTGTTCAACTTCAGAAGGTCCAATATGTCTTTTTATAAAATCTTTTTGAGAGCTTTTAAGCATTCTTAATTACCACTTTCTTTTGCAAATTTATCATACTCTTCTTTATTCATTAAAGTTTCCAATTCTGATTTATCTTTAATCCTAAGTTTAAAAAACCAAGCTTCATTTTCTGGATCATTATTTATTTTCCCAGGATCATCAACAATAGCTTGATTATTCTCAACTACTTCACCTGAAACTGGTGTATAAACATCGCTCGCTGCTTTAGTGGATTCTACTACACCAGCATTACCATCTTTTTTAACATTTGATCCTAGATCAGGGAGCTCAACAAACACAATATCCCCCAACATTTCTGTTGCATGTTTTGTTATTCCTATTGTGGCTATATCACCATCCATTTTTAACCACTCATGTTCTTTTGAAAATTTTACATCACTCATTAGTTTGCTCCTTTCACGTAGCTTTTTTTATAAAATGGTAATTTACATACTTTTGCTGGGTATTTTTTACTTCTAACTTCAAGCAAAACTTTTGTATCTAATGCGGAATACTTACTCTGTACATAACCTAATGTTATTGGTTTTTGTATACTGGGTCCAAATGTTCCGCTTGTTATTTCTCCAATAATTTCATTATCATTATTATATATTTTTGTTTTTTCTCTAGCTATAATTCGATCTTCTGGGGCAATACCTACTCTTAGCCGTTTTGTTCCTGATTTTATCTGACTATCAATTTTATCAAACCCTATAAAGCCTCCATTTTCTAATCTCTTTTTGGATATTGCCCATTTAAGGTTTGCCTCAATAGGTGTTGTTTCTAAATCAATATCATGACCATACAAACATAGTCCGGCCTCCAATCGAAGGGTGTCTCTAGCGCCTAAGCCTATTAATTTAACACCTTTCGATATTAAGTTTTCAGCCAATTCTTCAACATTATCGTTGTTAATTGAAATTTCAAATCCATCTTCACCAGTGTAACCAGATCTTGTTATGTAAATTTTTTCATCAAGATATTTAAACCAATCTCCATTCATAAAATTTAATTTTTCAGGTCCTTTAATAATTTCTTCTAATATATTAACAGCTTTAGGTCCTTGAATTGCAATAAGTGACAAATCAGAATTTAGTATCATTTCATATTTGTCATTTAATAATTGTTTAATAATTTTATAATCCTGTGTTTTGCACGCAGCATTTAATATAATATTATACCCGTCTTTTACTTTTGTAATAATTAAGTCGTCATGAATGTATGCTTCTTCATTCATTAAGAAACTATACTTGCTTTGATTTAATGAAATATTTTTTAAATCTAATGGAAAAATTTTTTCCAAATCATTTGTTAGCTCATTGTCACCTTTGATAAATAGTTGACCCATATGAGAAACATCAAACAGTCCTGCATTAGATCTTGTATATTTGTGCTCTACAATAATACCTTCGGAGTATTGAATTGGCATTTGATATCCGGCAAATGGAACAAACTTTGCTCCGTGTTTTTGATGTAGATTGTAAAGTTTTGTTTTTATAATTTCCATATTAAATTTTTACCCATCTGTATGTTTGCCTGAGAGTTTTGCTCCTTCGGCGAGAACTAAATCTCTTTCCAGAGTTAATATGGTACGGTCCTTTTGCCTGAGAGATTCCTGGGTGGTTGCTCCTTCGGCGCTACATTAGTCTGTAGTCTCTCCCGTATGTGATAATAATCTATTAGATGCTGCTAAGAGTCAACTTCTAATTTTTTTTTTACTTGAAAAAAGTAGCGCATAAAATTGTAACAATACTGCAAAAAGAATAATACTCCCTCCAATTAATGTAAATAAAGAAGGTCTTTCACTTGCAAATAGAAAAGCCCACATTGGTCCCAAAACAGATTCGGACAACATTATTACTCCAACTGTTGCAGATGGTGTATTGCGTGTACCCATGGTTATAAATATAAAACCAAATCCAACTTGAAAAAACCCACCTGTAAATCCTAGGAAAATATCGTGTGATGAAATCATAAGTTTTTCTGATAACAGGTAACCAATAATGCATGAACTAACACCCGCTATAAATTGAGCTGGTACCATATCAACAGTAGGAAATTTTCTAATAATCATGATTAAAATAGCAAATGTAATGGGCATACTAAAGGCAGCTAAATTTCCAGACATTTCTCCTGGTGACAAAGAATTTCCTACCATTAGTAAAACACCAGTAATAGCTAAGATAATTGATGCTAATGTAATAGATGTAATTGTTTCTTTTAAAAATAAATAACCAAATACAGCTAAAAATAATATTTGGGTTGAGATAATAAAATTAGTATTTGCAACCGTTGTATTGTACATCGCAAAAACATACCCACAAAAACCAAATGATAGAATTATTCCTCCTAAAAGACCCGGTAGGCCTGAATCATAAAATGCTTTAAATAATTTTTTTTTATAAGTAATTACTAAAAAAAGTAAAATTGTAAGAGAAAAGAATAAAGATCTCCAAAATAAAATTTGCCACAATGTAGATCCTTCAAATGATTTAACTATTAATCCTCCAAAACTTAGACAGCAAGCTCCCATAAACACTAATATTGGGCCAGGAATTTTACTAATTAGTTTCATTTAAATAATTATCTGTGTCTTCTGTATATGCTTTAAATATATTCTGAGCTTCTTCAAGACTTACTTCTTTAAAATTTATAATAGATCCTGGGGTCAATTGACCTACCCGATCTAAATCTGCTGAAATAACAACTCCTATCTTAGGATATCCACCAATGGTTCCGTGATCAGACAACATTATAATTGGATTTCCATCTGCTGGCACCTGTATAGCTCCTCTTATAAGACCTTCAGATTTAATATTGGTGCTAACAATATTTTCTAGTTTATTACCACTTAATCTAATGCCCATTCTATCTGCGAGTTTAGTTACTGAGAACTCGTCACTAAAAAAACTATTTTGACTTTTTTTCGAGAAATAATCAAAATTAGTACCTTTGATAACTCTAATTACATTATCAGAAATTTTATTATAGTTTATCTTAAATTCTTTATTTGTTAATGATTTAGAATTTTTTATAAAAATTTTATTTTCACTAGAATATTTTTTTCCATTGTTAGGGCCAATATTAGCTTTTGTATTTATTGAATAACTATTCCAGATTTTTTCTAATTTAAACCCTCCACTAACAGATAAATATCCATAAGCTGTATTTTTTGTAGAAATTATATCTATTTGTTCTTCGTCTTCTAAAATGTAACTTTTATAACAAACTCCTTCTTCAACTTTTAAAGTTTTTCTAATTATTTTAAACATCACCTCGCCTGTTATACTAAAGTTAATTTTTCCATTTTTTAATTTTAGAAGTGGTCCTTGATAGGCAAACTCTATACTAACTTCACTTAATGAGTTGTTAACTAGCTTATTACTTAACTTATAATTTCTTTGATCAATTGCACCACTTACAGTTATCCCCAGATGGTACATATGATTTCTTCCTTCATCTTGTGCTGTAGTATTAATACCGGCTCTTAAAATTTCAAAATATGTATTACTCATTCCAATTTTGATACTCCTCTTTGGATATTTGATAAAAGCTGACTTTGTCACCTGGTTTAATTAACGCTGGTTCTGCTAAATTTAATGGGTCAAAAATTTTTTGAGGTGTATTTCCAATAATATTCCAACCTCCAGGACTTGCGAAAGTATAAATATTTGTAAACTGCTCTGTTATGCCTACTGAGCCTTTTGGCACATTTACTCTTGGGGTCTCTAACCGATCACACCTAATATTTGTATCTATGTCTCCCAAAAAAGGCATACCAGCAATAAACCCTGTCATATAGCAAAAATAATCTTTATTAAGATGAAGTTCTAATATCTTTTTTTTTGAAAGTTTTGTTTTATCTGAAAGTCTACTCAGATCTAATCCAAACTCTTCCTCACAGCAAACTGGTATTTTAATTTTTTTATGACTGTTATTAATTTCATTATCTGGTCTTATATCCAAAATTATTTGTCTTATTTTTGAATAATTTGTTATAGATAGATCAAAACTAATGATTAGCTTGTTGTAAGATGGTGTAATATTATTTATTCCATTAATTTTATGTTCTTCAACTAATTTTGATAAACTATTAAAATAACTAATAACATTTAGGTTTATTTTTTCACTTATGTCTAATCCAAAATCACAATATACAGCTGCATCACCAAGATTTGATATATTTTTTATCATAGCATGTTATACTCTAACCTTTAATTTATGGAAATTAATATCAATTGCGACTTAGGTGAAAAATCAAAATTTCATTCAGTGGAGAATGATCCTGCCTTATTAAACATTGTAAATTCAGCAAATATTGCGTGTGGTTATCATGCCGGTGATGATGAAACGATGAGAATGGTTATTAAAACTTCTAAAGAAAATGGAGTTAGTATTGGTGCTCATCCCTCGTTCAATGATCCAGAAAATTTTGGAAGAAAAAGAATGAATTTAAATTCATTTGAAATTAAAAAACTAATTATTGATCAGTATCAAAATCTTTATGAGATTGCTCAAGAATATGATGAAAAAGTTAGCCATATCAAACCTCATGGAGCATTAAATAATATGGCCTGCGAAGATCTAGAATTAGCAACAATATTGGCAAATACTATTTATGAAATTGACAAAGATATTATCTACCTTGTGCCAACTGGATCTAAGATGGAAATGGCTGCAAAAAAATTGAATATGAAGATTGCTTGTGAAATATTTGCAGATAGAAACTATGAAGATGATGGCAATTTAATATCAAGATCAAAATCTAATGCTCTTATCACTGATCCAGATTTTGCAAAGAAACATGTGTTGGACATGGTAAAAAACCAATCATTAAATTGTCTCAGTGGTAAAAAAATCCCTTGTGAAATTGACTCTATTTGCATACACGGAGACAACATAAGTTCATTAGATACTGCAAAATTAATAAAACAAAATTTAAAAAATAATAATATTAAACTTAAACCACTAAATAAAATGACTAAATTTATATAATCATGATCAAACAAAAATTAATTCTTATTTTGATTTCCTTATTATTAACTGGACCCCTGCATTCAGCTGGCAATGATGACACCTCTACTAAAGAAGATAATTATTTAAAAGCTTATAATTTAATTAAAAGTGCAGAAAAACTAGAAAAAAAGAATAAAGAAGAAGCGTCAATAAAAAAATACAAAGAAGCTTTAAAATACCTAATAATTGAAAATAAAGACAAGCCTAATCAACCGGACACTCTTAACTATTTAGGTTATTCTTCAAGAAAACTTGGAGATCTTCAGGTTGCTGAGGAATATTATCTACAAGGTCTAGCTTTAAACCCGCTACACATTGGTATTAACGAATATTTAGGTGAGCTATATGTCAAGACAGGACGAATTGACAAGGCAATGGAAAGATTAAAAGTTTTACAAAATTGTAATTGTGAGGAGTTTGAAGAACTTCAAACTTTGATATCTAAAAATTGATTTATTAGAAACATTTAATATAATAATCTTATCTTGATCGAACAATCCATAATTTTAGCACAAATAGTTCTAATTGATATAATCATGGCTGCAGATAATGCCATAATAATTGGAATGATTGCTGCAAATTTTGCTCCAAAAAATAGAAAACAAATAATAATGTATGGCGTTTTAGCTGCACTATTATTTAGAATAATTTTTGCATTTTCTGCCAACTACTTTTTTGGTTTTCCGATAATAAAAATAATTGGTGGTTTGCTACTTGTATGGGTGGTCTATGACTTAAAAAAAGACCTTTTTGAAGATAAAGAAATAAAATCTCCTACAAAAAAATCCAAAGAACCTTCTTATATTCATAGTTTATATAAAGTTATCTTTGCAGACATAACATTAAGCTTTGACAATGTTATTGCAGTTGTTGGAGCATCTAAAAGTAATACGACTTTGATGATATTTGGCTTGATCTTATCGGTAGTTTTAATTGGTACCATGGCAACTTTTTTTGTAAAACATATTCAAAAACATAGATGGATTGGTTATATTGGTTTGATTGTGATTTTAATTGTAGCCATACAATTGATAATAGGTGGTTTAAATGATTATGAAGTATTATCAATTAACGAAACCTTTAAAAAATATTTTTAATTTAATAAGAGTATTTTTTAGATGGAAACTTTCCACTAGAAACATCCTGCTTGTATTTTATAACCGCATTATTTATTTGTTTTTGTATATTCAAATATTTTTTTACAAATCTTGCTTTAATTTTATTTAGTCCAATAAGGTCGTCTGTAACTAAAACTTGCCCATCGCAGTGCGCTGATGCACCAATGCCAATAGTTGGTATCTTAATTGTTTTTGTGATTTCTTTAGCTAATGAACTTTCAACACATTCTAGCACAATTGAAAAAACACCTGCTTCTTCAAGAAGTTTAGAATCTCTTAAAATTTTATTTCTTTCGGATAATTCTTTTCCTTTAAATTTAAAATTTTTTGCAGATTGAGGAAGTAAACCAAGATGTCCCATTACCTGAATTTTATTTTTAATTAGGGTTTTAACTATTTGAATAACTTGTTTTCCACCTTCAAGTTTAACTGCATCACATTTGGTTTTGGAGATTATTTTTTTTGCATTCTTTAAGGCTTCTTTTGGATTTCTATATGTGTTATGAGGCATATCTACTACTAATAAACTTTTCTTAACACCCAATCTTACACTTTTAGAATGTTCAATCATCATATCTAAAGTCACTTTTTTTGTAGAAGAATAATTATAAAGTACCGACCCAAGAGAGTCCCCAACTAAAATAAGATCACAATGCTTGTCAATAATCGACGCAATATTTTTAGAATAAGCAGTAAGGCTTATTATTTTTGATTTATTTTTTTTATTAATAAATTGAATAATTTTACTTTTCATTTTTATCTAGGTCCCCTAATTCATATAAAATTTTATAATAGTATATATGCTTATTGTAAATTGTTATTCTAATTCAATGGTGCTTGGCGGTTTTGATGTAACATCATAAACAACTCTATTAATGCCTCTAATGTTATTAATAATTTGGTTAGAGATTGATTGCATAAAACCTTTGGGAAAATTGAAGAAGTCAGCAGTCATTCCATCCTCAGAAGTAATTGCCCTTAATAAACAAATATGTTCATAAGTTCTATTGTCTCCCATAACGCCAACTGTTTTTACTGGAAGTAATGCAGCATAAGCTTGCCAGATTTTATGGTATAATCCATGATCTCTTAAAGCTTTGATAAAATAATAATCTGCTTCTTTTAAAATTTTAATTTTTTCATTCGTAATAATGCCTGGCATTCTTATTGCTAAGCCAGGTCCAGGAAATGGATGTCTAGATATAATGTCTTTTGATAAATTAAGTTCTAGCCCTAGTTTTCTAACTTCATCTTTAAATAGAAATTTAAGAGGTTCCACTAATTCTAATTTCATTCTTTTGGGCAGACCTCCTACATTATGATGTGATTTGATTTTTGATGTTTGGCTGCCTGTAACAGATCTGCTTTCTATTAAGTCGGGATAAAGAGTTCCTTGTGCAAGAAATTTAACATTTTTTATTTTTTTTGCGTATCTTTCAAATATCTTAATAAATAAGTTTCCTATAATTTTTCGTTTTTTTTCAGGGTCTGAGACATTTGTTAATTTTTTAATAAATTCTTTTTCAGCATTCACATATATCAAATTAATTTTTAATTTTTTTTTAAAAGTGTTGACTACTTGAGTTTCTTCATTTTTTCTTAAAAGGCCATTATTGACAAAAATACATGTTAGGTTTTTTCCAATAGCTTTGCTTAATAATTGCGCAACAACACTACTATCAACACCACCAGATAAACCACAAATTACTTTATTGGTACCCACTTGTTTTTTTATTTCTCTTATTAGTTCTAATTTTTGATCCTTAGAAGACCAATTTTTTCGGATTTTACATATAAGAAATACAAAATTATGTAATAAAATTTTACCTTTATTAGTGTGTGTTACCTCTGGATGAAACTGTACACCATAAAAGTTATCTTTAACATTTTCAATTATGGTTAGTTTTGAGTTTTTTGATGATCCTATAACTTTAAAATTTTTTGGCATTTTTGACACTTGGTCTGCATGGCTCATCCAAACATCATTGGTATTATTTTTATTAAAGAAATTTTTAGTTAATTTGCTATTTCGCACTTTATTTATGGTAGCAAGACCAAACTCTCTATGCTTAGATTGCTTTACTCGTCCGCCCAACTCTTTAGATAAAATCTGATGACCAAAACATATACCTAGAACTGGTATTCCTAGTTTAAAAATATTTTTATCAAATTTAAACTTGTCATTTTCATAAACGTTAAGAGGGCCGCCTGAAAGAATTATTCCACTAATATTTTTCTTGTTAACCTGACTTGTTTTTATCTTTTTATGACTAATAATTTCTGAAAAAACTCCAAATTCTCTTATTCTTCTAGCGATTAATTGGGTAAATTGAGAACCAAAATCTATTATTAAAATTTTACTTAAATTATTGCTAAGACTCATTTTTAGGTTCCAAATTTTTTAAGGATTCTAAAATAAAATCTTCTTTACCACATAATTTGTTACAAATTTTGGAAAAATTTTCAGCTAACTCTCTAACTTTTGAATAATTGGTTCTTTTAAGCTCTATCTCCATAAGCATATAGTTTGCCTCTTCATTTTTTGGATCTAGCAAGAGCACTGTATCAATATTTTTTTGCTCCTCTTTTTTATTCTCTTCAAAATTATAAATTTTTGCCAAGTATAAATATGAATTTTCATCTTTAGGGTTAAAGACTATACTTCTCTGAAATAAAAATTTTGATTCTTCATATTTTTTTTCATCATATTTAATTTTGGCTTCTTCAAAAAAATTACTTTCTGCTAATGAATAATTAGTGAAATTTACAATTATAAAAAGTAAAACTATTAATTTATTAATTTTTTTCATTAATATTTACTGTCATTTTTCACTTCATCTACATTATGCACCATGCTTTCATAAAATCCTGCTTTAGTTATTTTTACAAAATTTGGTTTGTTTTTAAGATTATGAACTTTTCTTGCCCCCAGGTAACCCATAGATGATTTTAATCCACCAATTAGTTTATAAATTATACTTTTAACATCACCTTTATATTTTACAAAACCCTCCACTCCTTCTGGGACATATTTTGATGCATCTTTTTGTTTTGTTTGGAAATATCTATCAGCAGAACCTTTATTCATCGCTCCGACAGAGCCCATACCTCTAAAGCTTTTAAATAATTTTCCATTTTTTTTAATAAGTTTTCCTGGAGTCTCTAAACTTCCTGCAAATAAAGAACCAATCATTACCGCATCAGCTCCTGCAGATAAAGCTTTAGCTATATCGCCTGAATATTTAATCCCACCATCTGAAATGATTTTTGTTTTGTTATTTTTTACTCCCTTTTTAACCTCAAGTATTGCACTTAACTGAGGTACACCAATACCTGCCACCAATCTTGTTGTACAAATTGACCCTGGTCCAATTCCAACTTTAACAATATCTACTCCTAATTTTATTAAAAATTTTGCAGCTTCTGTTGTTGCAATATTTCCAGCACATAGAGTTGTTTTATTTGTTTTAATTTTTTTTATAGCTTTAATGATTTCAGCAACTTTTTTACTATGTCCGTGCGCTGTATCTACTACGATCAAATCTACTTGTTGTTTTAATATAGCTTCTGCTCTTTTAAGCTCTAATGGACCAGCACCAACAGCTGCACCGACTAGTAATCCTAATTTTTTTACTTTTTTAATTTCATTAATTTGTTTTTTAATATCTAAATTTCTGTGTATGACCCCTATACCACCAGCCCTAGCAATTGCTATTGCCATTTTACTTTCTGTAACAGTATCCATTGCAGAGGATAATAAGGGAATTTTTAAGGTTAAATTAGATGATAATTTTGTACTAGTATCAACTTCAGAAGGCAAAACTTCTGAATATTTTGGTGCCATTGTGACGTCATCAAATGTGAGCGCTTCTTTAATAGGATCCATAATCATTTATATATGATTCCTTTTAAAATTAAAGTCTCTATCTTAAGATTTTACAAATAATAAAGCTTTCTTTAGATTCTTTTCTACTAGATTTAGGTTTAAATACCTTAACTTCTTTAAATATTTTTTTTCCTAAAGCTACAATTTCATTAAAAGATGATCCTAAAAAAATTTTAGATACAAATCTTCCTTCTTTAGCCAACATTTCTTTCGAAAAATTCATTGCTTCCATTGCCAGTTCACCTGTGTAGATTGCATCAATATCCTTTATACCTGTTGTGTTAACAGCCATATCAGACACGACCACATCTACTTTTGATTTAAAAAATCCCTTAAGTTTTTCTTGATAATCCGGATCTGTAAAATCACCTTTAATTTGAATTGTGTTTTCAATTTCTTCCATACCTTTTATGTCAATAGAAACTAATCTTCCACTCTTTACAGTTTTTGCTATATATTGAGACCAGCTGCCTGGTGCCGCACCTAAATCTATTACAGATATTCCGTTTTTTAATATTTTAAATTTTTCATCAATTTCTATTAATTTATAAGCTGATCTTGCCCTATAGCCGTCAACTTGAGATTGTCTAACGTAAATATCTCTTTTTTGTTTATTAATCCAGTTTTTAGAAATTCTATTTTTTTTCAATTATTTGCTAAATCTCAATTTTTTATTGATTATATCACCGTCAATGGTTTCAATTTTAGAAATATGATTTTTATTATTTCTAATCATGTCATTGTGCTTTCCTGCAAAGTGAACAATTCCAATTTTGTGGTTAGGTAAATATGGTTCTACCAGTGTATTTCGTTCCTTGTCAAATTTAAACCCTCTAATACCAATATGAGTCCAATTACAATATGCTGGAAGTATTTCTACTGGTAAATTATCGCAATAAATTGTTATGTTCATTGCAATTTGTTCAGAGCCCCAAATTTTCCCTTTTTTTAATGCAAGTTTTAAATTTTTTTGCCACACTTTCCAATGTGGAGCATTAGCTTCTAAAGCAAATACCCCAATATTTAAATGAGGTTTAAGAGCTACTTGTCTTGCAATTTTTTCAGAAAAACCAGATGATTTTGCATGTTTATAATTCTGAGATTTTATTCTTGCAAAACTACCAAAAACCCATTCTACTCTTAGAACTCTACCATAAGCTCTATCTGCAGATGTTGCTATGGATAATTTAGAATTATTACAACCTTTAAAATATAATTCAATAGCTTCCCAAGAATTAACCCACGCGTCCGCATCTATCCATAAATACTTTTCATAGTTCGGAAAATATTTTGGTAAAAAAGCTCTAGATACTTGACTCTTTAGCCACTCTCTTTCTTTAACTTTAAAAGCTGGAACTTCAATGTCCCACTCTGCGGACTTAATTTCATCAACTTTTTGGTATAATATGTTTTTTTGATCTTCAGATAAACCAGCATCTAAAATGCAGATTGCTATATCTTTGCTTTTTTCAAAACTTTTAATAGAATCAACCAATTCATTAAGCAATTCAAAATAATTTGAATCAGCCAGAGCTATAATTGCATTTTTTTTCATCTAAAGTATATCTTCAAGATCCTCATTGTCATGACTTTCGCCGCTTAAAATTTTTTGTTTATATATTTTTTGATAACTGAAGTACCCAATTGGAATTAAACAAATATAAATTAATCCGCAAATGACCAAAACTTTAAATGTGTATATTAATAAAAGTCCAAAAAATAATACAACACCAAATAATGCAAAGATTGTCATGCGTCGAGGTATTGAAATTTTTTTAAATGCAAATGTTGGTATTTTACTAATTAATAAAAATGAGTTCACAATAAAGAATGCTGGTACAAGAATATCATAATTAATAGTTATTAAATTTATCTCACTTAAACTCAATATTAATGGCATTAACACTAGTATTCCACCAGCTGGTGATGGCACACCCTCAAAGTAATTGTCTTTCCAGGATGGCTCTGAGTTTGAGCTTACATTGAATCTCGCAAGCCTAAGGGCTACACAAACAACAAAAATCATTGTAAGCAACCAGCCAAATTTACCAAAATTATTTAAAGACCAAAAATACATTATAAAAGCAGGAGCCACCCCGAAGCTGATTAAATCAGCTAGTGAATCTAATTCTTTTCCAACCAATGAAGTGCCTTTTAACATTCTTGCAACTCTACCATCTAATGCATCAAAAACTGCTGCAAAAATAATAGCTATAATAGATAATTCAAATTTATCATCTAATGCAAATTTAATAGAGCTCAGCCCTATACATACATTTATTAATGTAAGTGTATTAGGTAAAAGCATTCTTGCTTTCTTATCAGATACAATTTTAAAATTATTTTTGGGTTGTTCCATAAGCTACCTTTTGGCTAATAGCGTTTCACCAGCAATTGTTTTTTGTCCAACTTTAACTAAAGTTTCATAATTTTCAAAATAAACATCAGCTCTACTTCCAAATCTAATCATTCCAATTCTCTCACCCTGTTGTAATTCTTGGTCCTTTGAAGATTCACATACAATTCTTCTCGCAATAAGGCCTGCAATCTGAACTACAATTATCTCTTCTCCATGATTATTTGTTATTTTATAATAATTTCTTTCATTATCTTCGCTTGCTTTATCAAGCGATGCATTTAAAAATTTTCCTGGTTTGTAAAGTATTTCTGAAATTTTACCTTCACACGGCGTTCTATTTACATGACAGTCGAATATATTCATAAAAATACTAATCTTAGTAAATTTCTTACCCTCTAAGCCTAACTCCTTTGGGCCATCAACTTCATGTACCATTAAAACTTCACCATCTGCTGGGCTTGTTAAATAGTTTTCATCATTAATTGAAATTCGTTCAGGATCTCTAAAAAAATAGTAAACCCATATGGATAATACCAAGCCAACTAATCCCAAAAAGGTGCTAAGGAAATATAGAAAAATTGTTACAATAATAGCTATAGCTAAAAATTTGTAACCTTCGGAATGAATTTTTGGAAAGATTTTTTCTAACATAAGCTTCTATTTGATAATTTTTTATTAATATGTATATAAAGCAGTAAATTACAATTACTAATATATATTATTTATTTATGGCTAAAATAAAGGTTAAAAATCCAGTTGTTGAACTAGATGGTGACGAAATGACTAGAGTCATTTGGGAATTTATTAAAAGTAAACTGATTTTACCCTATTTAGATTTAGACATTAAATACTATGATCTAGGCATGAAAAGTCGAGATGATACAGACGATCAAATAACAATAGATTCTGCTAATGCAATTAAAGAACATAGCGTCGGTATAAAATGCGCAACAATTACTCCAGATGAAGCGCGTGTTGAAGAATTTAAATTAAAAAAGATGTGGAGATCACCAAATGGAACTATAAGAAATATACTTGGTGGTACGGTTTTTAGAGAACCTATAATTTGTCAGAATATCCCAAAACTTGTTCCTACTTGGACTGATCCTTTAATTATTGGAAGGCATGCTTTTGGTGATCAATATAGAGCCACTGACTTTAAAGTTCCTGGTAAAGGAAAAATGGAAATTAAATGGACAGCAGAAGATGGTAGTGATGAAATTAAGTATGAGGTCTTTAATTTTCCAGGACCAGGAATTGCTCTATCAATGTATAATTTAGATAAATCTATAGAGGACTTTGCAAGATCATGTTTTAATTACGGAATAATTAAAAAATGGCCTGTGTACCTTTCTACTAAAAATACTATTCTTAAAATTTACGATGGTAGATTCAAAGACATCTTCCAAGAAATTTTTGATAAAGAATTTAAATCAGAATTTGAAAAACTTAATATTGCATATGAACATAGATTAATCGATGACATGGTTGCTTGCGCAATGAAATGGAGTGGTAAATATATTTGGGCTTGTAAAAACTATGATGGAGATGTTCAGTCAGATACTGTAGCTCAGGGATATGGATCATTAGGTTTAATGACAAGTGTTCTTCTTGCACCAGATGGAAAAACCTTGGAAGCTGAAGCAGCACATGGAACTGTAACAAGACATTATAGAATGCATCAACAAGGTAAAGAAACTTCTACAAATCCTATAGCATCAATTTTTGCTTGGACTAGGGGTTTGGCTCATAGAGGAAAATTGGATGGCAATGAATATCTGATAAAATTTTCAACTACATTAGAAAAAGTATGTATAGATTGTGTTGAGAATGGATCAATGACTAAAGACTTAGCAATCTTAATTGGTCCATCAAGTAATTACCTAACAACTAATCAGTTTTTAGATGAGTTGGATGGACAGCTTAAGAAAAAGCTTAATTAATTAATTTTTTAATATTTTCAAAAGACTCTTCAATCTTATCGGGCAATGTACCCCCAGCTTGTGCAAAGTCAGCTCTTCCACCACCACCTTTGCCACCAATAATTTCTGAACCGGCTCGTACAAATTCTACCGCATCAAATTTACCCTCTAATGTTTTAGTAACACCTACGGCTAATCCAACTTTATTGTCATTTATTGCATAAATTATTATCAAACCTTCACCAATCTCCTTTTTTCCCTCATCAATTAATTTACGTAAATCTTTAAATGGTAAATCTAAGATATTTTGAAACCTAACCTTAAATCCATTAATAACCTGATCGTTAATTTTATTTTTTGTTTTATCTTTTAATATGGAGCTAACTGAAAGTTGATCAAATTGTTTATTAAGGTCTTTTATCAAGGCTGTTTGATCATTATTTTGAAGATTGGGTTTTCCTCCCAGTTGAATAATTTTTAATTCTAATTCTTTTATGAGTTTTTCATTTTTTTCATCTGATAAATTAGACAAATTTTCTTTTTCTTTTAAAAAGTCCTCTAATTGCTTATCTCTTAATGCTTCAACTCTTCTTACACCCGCTGCAATAGAGGATTGACTTATTATCTTAAATTTTCCTATATCAGCTGTATTTAAAACGTGCGTTCCTCCACATAATTCTGTTGAAAAAAATTTTCCATCTTCTTCACCCATAGACAAAACTCTTACCTCATCACCATATTTTTCACCAAATAAAGCTAGAGCTCCATTCTCAACTGCTTCTTTTGGTGTCATTATTCTTGTTTTTACTTCAGATTTTTTTTGAATAATTGAGTTAACATTAAATTCAATTTTTTTAATCTCTTCTTCCGAGATAGGTTTCATATGACTAAAATCAAATCTCAGTCGATCAGACTCAACTAAAGATCCTTTTTGAGTTACATGCTCTCCTAAAACCCTTCTTAATGACTCGTGTAATAAATGAGTAGCTGAGTGGTAGGCTCTGATATTGTTCCTTCTTTGGATATTTATTTTTAATTCAACGTTATCATTTATTTTAATTGAACCTTTTTTAACTTTGCCATAATGTACAAATAGATCTCCTAGTTTTTTTTGAACATCAGATACTTCAAATTCAAAACTTTCATTAGAAATTGTTCCTGTATCACCTACCTGCCCACCAGATTCCCCATAAAAAGGTGTTTGATTTGTAATTATAATTCCCTCATCACTTTCATTGAGATTTTTTACTTCTTTATCGTTCTTTAAAATTAAAGTTATTACACCTTCTGCTTTATTTGTAGAATATCCTAAAAAATCAGTTGCACCTAAGCGGTCCTTTATATCAAACCATATATGATCTACTGAGCTATCACCTGATCCTTTCCAATTTTTTTTTGCTAATTTTTTGCTTTCTTTCATTAATAAATCAAATTGCTCATTATCTACTGTTAATGATTTATTTTTTAAAATATCTTGAGTTAAATCTAATGGGAAACCATATGTGTCATAAAGTTTGAAAGCGACTTCGCCTGGTAATACTTTATCTACTTTATCTAGTTCCTCATTTAATATTTTTATTCCTCTATCTAATAGAACTAAAAATCTTTCCTCTTCTGTTTTTAAAGTTTCTTTAATTAATGACTGCGCTCTTTCTAATTCAGGATAATTTTTGGACATTTCTTCTAATAATGTTTTAAAAATATCATAGAAGATTGGTTTTTTAGAACCTAATAAATGTGAGTGTCTCATTCCACGTCTCATAATTCTTCGAAGAACATAACCTCTACCTTCATTAGAGGGGAGAACTCCCTCTGCTAACAAAAATGAACTTGCCCGCAAGTGGTCAGCTATTACCCTGAAACTAGATCGATTAGTTTCATCTACTTTAACATTTAATGTGTCTGATGCAGATTGTATCAATTTTTTAAAATGATCTGTTTCATAATTGTCGTGAGTTCCTTGTAATAGTGCAGCTATTCGTTCAAGCCCCATACCAGTATCAACAGATGGTTTTGGTAAATCTATTCTTTTATCTTTTGAAATTTGCTCGTATTGCATGAACACCAAATTCCATATTTCTATAAACCGGTTACCATCTTCATTTTTAGTTCCAGGCAAACCGCCTTCAAGGTGGTCTCCGTGGTCATAAAATATTTCTGAACAGGGCCCACAAGGTCCTAAATCACCCATAGACCAAAAATTATCTGATGTAGAAATCCTAATTATTCTGTCATCACTGAAGCCAGCTATTTTCTTCCAAAAATTAAAAGCTTCCTCATCATTATGATATACAGTCACATAAAGGCGGTTTTTATCAATTCCGAACTCTTTAGTTATTAAATTCCAGGCATAACTAATGGCCTCTTCTTTAAAATAGTCTCCAAATGAAAAATTTCCCAGCATTTCAAAAAATGTATGATGTCTTGGCGTGTACCCTACATTTTCAAGATCATTATGCTTGCCGCCTGCTCTTACACATTTTTGAGAGGTTGTGGCTCTAACATAATCTCTTTTTTCAAGTCCAGTAAATACATTTTTAAATTGAACCATACCTGAGTTTGCAAACATCAATGTTGGGTCATTATCTGGAACCAAATTGCTAGATTCAACTATCTTGTGATCATTTTTTACAAAATAATCTAAAAAAGTAGTCCTAATTTGATTTAATGTTTTGTCAGCCATATACACAAAATACAGCTTTTTTATTTGATGTCTAGATAAGTGTAGGGGAAAAAGGCGCTTAAATTAAGCGCCTTTTAATAATTAAAGATGACTTTAACTAATTCTTTTCAGATGGAGGAGTTACTACTTCTTTTGCTTCCAATGTTGGGTCCTCTATTTGATCTTTTGCTGCTTTTTCTGGATCAAGTGGATTGCCTTCAATTTTTTTAGCTATCACACCAGCTTTCTCTCTTATTGCCATTTCTATTTCTGCGGCAACTTGAGGGTTTTGCTCTAAGTAAATTTTAGCATTTTCTCTTCCTTGGCCAATTTTTTCACCTTTGTATGCATACCAAGCTCCAGATTTTTCAACAATCTCTGCTTTTGAACCAAGGTCAATTAATTCACCAACTTTACTAATACCTTTTCCATACATTAAGTCAAATTCTACAACTTTAAATGGCGGAGCTACTTTATTTTTAACCACCTTAACTCTTGTTGAGTTACCAATGATTTCCTCACCATTTTTAATGGCACCAATTCTTCTGATATCCAATCTAACAGATGCATAGAATTTAAGTGCATTTCCACCCGAAGTAGTCTCTGGACTTCCAAACATAACTCCAATTTTCATTCTAATTTGGTTAATAAAAATCATCATTGTGTTTGTGCTTGAGATTGAGCCTGTTAGCTTTCTTAAGGCTTGACTCATTAATCTTGATTGAAGTCCTACGTGGTGATCTCCCATTTCTCCTTCAATTTCCGCTCTAGGAGTTAATGCCGCAACTGAATCAACAACTATTACAGAAATAGATCCTGATTTAATTAATGTATCGGCTATTTCTAGGGCTTGCTCACCAGTATCTGGTTGTGAAATTAATAATTCTTCAGTATCTACACCAAGTTTTTTTGCATAAACTGGGTCTAAAGCATGCTCTGCATCTATAAATGCACATATTCCTCCAGCTTTTTGAGCCTCTGCTACTACCTGTAAAGCTAGGGTTGTTTTACCAGATGACTCTGGTCCATAGACTTCAACAACTCTTCCTTTTGGTAAGCCACCTATTCCAAGCGCTACATCTAAGCTTAATGATCCAGTTGAAATTGACTCGATGTCCATTGCTCTTCTTTGGCCAAGTTTCATTACTGATCCTTTTCCAAAATTATCAATAATTTGGCTCATTGCCGCTTCTAAAGCTTTGTTTTTTTCGTTGCCTTCTGCTTGTTGTGCTTTCGTAGATTTAACTACTTTTAGGTTATTTTTAGTCATTTTTTGCCTTTTTATTAAATAATTAGTGTTCGAATCGTCTCCTAAATGTACACATTTTGTTCTTATTTTCAAGAGTTATTTTTTTAGTTAAAAATTGGCTTAATTATTGAAGTTTTAAGTAGTTGCTATTTAGCAAGCCAATAGATTGCAGTAGTTTAAATTGTGAAAGCAAATAGTTTCTCTCAGAATCTGCCAAGCTTATTTTTGAACTTAATAGAATTGAGTTTGACTGAATAACATCCAAAGTTGACCTTCCAAGTCCAGACTCATATTCAACTGTTATTCCTTCATTTGCAATTTCAGCAGCTTTGACTTGTGCTGCAACTGCATTTAATAAACTTTTAGATACTTGAAGACTTGACCATGAGCTTGCAATATTTGTATCGTTAGTTTTTAAGGCATTGTCTAATAATAATTTTTTTCTGTTTTTTAGATTTTTACTTTTATTTAAAGACGCAGAGTTTTTTCCACCATTAAAAATTGGCCATGAAATAGTTGCTTTTAATATTTCTTTATCACGCTCACCTATACTTGAGCTTATATCGTCTGACTTTGAACTATTAAAAGACAAAGATGCAGAAGGTGATAGATCAGACCTGGCTATTGTTACATCTTTTTCTGATTGTTCATATTCTAGTCTTGAAATAATTAAATTTGGGTTATTTATTTTAGACATTTCAATTGCCCCATCTAAATCTACTGGTATCATAAAATTTAAATCTGATTTCTTGTCTAAAGAATTTACATCGACAATCGGACCTATAATTTTTTCATATGTTAATTTAGCAGTTACTGTTTCATTTTTTGCCTGTAGGAATTTTGCCTGCGCTCCTGCAAGTGATGATTCTGATTGAGCTAGGTCAGATAAGGTAATTTGACCTCTCTCTAATCTTGCTTGATTTGTTTCTACTTGTCTCTCTAATAAATTAATATTATTTTGATTAATCTTAAGTTTTTCTTCAGCAAATATAAGTCCTGTGTAAGCTTCAATTGCTTGATATAAAATTTCCTGTTCCGTTTTTAAAAGTTTTGCTTCAGCTAAAGTTAATCCAATCTTACTTTTTTCAATACTTGCTATACCAGCAAATCCTTGAAATATTTTTTGCTCAATATTTATAGATTGGGTTTTTGGATCAACATCTGTAAAGGATGAGTTGGCACCTGAACCATCGGTTTGTTTTTCAGTATTTTCTTGGCTCTTAGATCCTGACAAAGTAACACTTGGCAAAAATTGACTTCTTGATATTTTTACATCTTCTTTAGAAACTTGAATATTTTCACGTTCTGCATTTAATACAGGATTTTCGTTATAAGCTTGTAGTAACGCTTTAGACAAAGGTACAGAAAAAGCATTTCCATTTAAAAAAATGACAGATAGGAATATTAATATTATTTTTTTCATTATTTTCTAAATTTTATTTTTTGTATTTGATGTTTACTATTTAAATTCATAATAACTGAGGAGCTTTTTACCGCATCTTTAAACATTTGTTGAGTAATTCTTTGATATGTTTGCATAAAATTTATTACGTCCCCACTGTTCATAATCTTTAGATTTTTCTTATTTTTTGTTTGCACCCAAAGCTTTCTCTCTTGTTTTAATCTCCATTCTCTTAATAAATTAAAATTTTTAGCTTTTAGGTATAACAATCCATCTAATTGTTTAAATAGTGTTTTATATTTAGTTTTCAATTGATTATTAACAAAAGCTCTCCATTTAGCTCCTTGGTCATAAACCTTTTCAAGTGAGTTAATTGGTTTTTTGAGTTGGCTACTTGATTGAGCTCTTGCACCAACACACCAACCTTCAAAGATTACCACATCAGGCTTTGTTTTAATTTTGTGCCATAAGCTTTTTGAACATCGGTCATCTATCGCTTTGTCAAATATTGGAACCTGCAAACTCTTAAAATTTTTATCTTTAATTTTTTTGAAAAAACTCAACATTAAATCTGTATCGTGAGTTCCTGGAACGCCCCTTGTCATTAATAAAGGATGTTTATTTTTAGATAACAACTTCCTATCTTTTCTTGTTTTATAAAAGTCATCGATGGAGACTTTAAAAACATTTAACTTAAAATATTTTTTTAAAATTAAAGTTAAAATTGAGGAGATAGTCGTTTTACCTGAACCCTGTCCTCCTGCTAAACCAATTATTAATGGTCTTTTTTTATTAATTCTTTTCGATATCCAGAAGCAAGCAGGAATTAAAAAAGATTTAATCATCTTTTCTTTATTTTTAAATTTATCCTTCTTTGTTTCCTGTGAAGAAATAAATTTAAAACAATCTTTTTTTACTTTGCTAAAACAATCGTTAACAGACCACATGAAGAATTATTTTTTTTGATCGAGTGGATGGTTTTGACCATCATTTACTGCAACATCTTCTAAATCAAAAGTATTAATTTCATCTATACATCCTAAATTAAATCCTGTCATAGCTGGGTTAGATCTTGGATTATGATGAGTATAAATTCCACAATTAGAACAAAAATAGTGTTTTGCGACTTTTGAATGAAACTGATAAAGTTTTAATTTATCTTCACCTTTAACTATTTTAAAATCTTCGTTCTTGACCATAGACATAATTGCATTTCTTCTTTTACAAATTGAGCAATTACATTGTAATATTTTTTGAAAATCTCCGTCCAAATTAATTTCTGCCTCTACTGCTCCACAATGACATTTGAGTTTTTTCATTTTTTTCCTAATTGTTTATTTTTTATAAATATTCTTTGTAAATATTTTCTCTATCAGCTTTATTCATATCTTTAGTTTTTTCTATAAACTCATTTCTTAATTCTCTTGTTTTAAAAATATAAAAACACACTGTATCTTTGCTATGATAAATAGCTTTTAATTCATCATCTATATCATTTAACTCTTTTGGTATTTCAGTTTTAATACAAATCATTAATTTATTTTCAAAAATTTAATCTACTAGTGGTTGAAGTTATCCACAAGACTACAAAATGTATTTTGGATGTTCACCTTTTGATTCATCTTTGATTCACTTACAGACTCAAAATACAACCTATTGACTGTATCCTATAAGTGCTCTAATAATAAGAACAAAACTAGAACATGAAATTAACTATTCCCTTTTATCTACATAAAGCAGGTGCTGGCTTTCCCTCTCCTGCAACAGATTACATTGAAGAAGATGTAGATCTTAACGTTCATCTAATTAAAAATGTCCCAGCAACTTTTATTATTAGAGTGCAGGGAAAATCGATGACTGATGTTGGTATTTATGATGGTGACTTATTAGTTATTGATAGAAGTTTAAAGCCTAAAAATTTTTCAACAGTCGTTGCAAATGTCCATGATGAATTAGTTGTTAAAAGCTTTGTTCAATCTAAAGATGGTCAATTTTTAACATCAGGTTCAAAAAATATTGAAGATAAAATAATTATTGGTGATGAAACTGAGGTATTCATTTGGGGGGTTGTGACTTATGTCATCCATTCAACGTACTAAAAAAATAGCACTTGTTGATTGCAATTCTTTTTATGTTTCTTGTGAAAGATTATTTAATCCTAAAATTAGAAATAAACCTGTGGTCGTTTTATCTAATAACGATGGCTGCATTATTGCAAGATCAAATGAAGCAAAGTCTCTTGGTATTAAAATGGGTGAACCTTACTTTAAAGCTAAAGACATAATACTTAAAAATAAGGTTTATGTGTTCTCTTCAAATTACTCATTGTATGGAGATTTATCTAGAAGAGTGATGAGAACCTTAAAAAGATTTAATGCTGAATTAGAAATATACTCTATAGATGAAGCTTTTTTGGATTTAAGCAATTATCCAGACGATGAAGTGGAAGATCTTGGAAAAGAAATTAGAAGTATTGTTTTACAGTGGACAGGAATACCAACAAGTATTGGAATTGCTAAAACAAAAACTTTAAGCAAAATTGCAAATCATATAGCAAAGAAGAAACCATCTGGAGTAACAAATTTAATAGGAATTGAAAATATTGATCCATTGTTAGAAAAAATAGACATAAATGATGTTTGGGGAGTTGGTAAGCAACTAACTAAATTTTATCATCAAAATGGAATTTATAATGCTAAGCAATTAAAAAATATATCTAACACCTGGATTAAAAAAAGTTCTAATGTTTTAAGTTCTAGAACTGCATTAGAGCTTAGAGGTATTCCCTGTATCCCATTAGAAACCAAAACTTCAAAAAGAAAAAGTTGTGTAGTATCAAGATCATTTGGCACAAGAGTTGAAAATTTTCAAGAATTACAAGAAGCTGTGGCAAACTATTGTTTGAATGCTTCTGAAAAAATTAGATCGGAATCTTTAATTGCAAAATCAATAACGGTATCGGTTAGAACAAGCCCATTTCAAAACAAAGGTGTTTATTATTCAAACTCTAAAACAATAGATTTTCCAATAGCTACCAACAATAGTATTGAAATGGTTAAAACAGCTTCAATTGCATTAAAGGAAATATTTATAAATGGGTATAGATACCAAAAAGCAGGCATAACATTGACTGGCTTAGTGAGTTCTGATGGTAGTAAAAATTTATTTTCATCTGAAAAAGATGAAAAAATTAACACTTTAATGAGGTCTATCGACAATACTAATTATAGATATGGCAGATCTACCTTGAGCTTAGCTAGCGCAGGTGTAAATAAAAAATGGAATATGCGTAGAGATCACTCCTCTAAGATAGATACTGCTGATTTTTATTCATTGCCAGTAATAAAAGCTATTTGATCCGATCTATATTGCTGATATTTTCTAAAGACTTTTTAAATTCTAAAAGATTTTCTCTTTTAGATAATATGATTACAGAAATCATCATCATCATAACCCCTGCAGCGGGCAATAATGTGATTAACGACAAATTACTGGCAACTAGAAATAGATAAATAATTAAAAAAAATATAGATCTAATTAATAGTGTCATTTTAAAAACAGCTATAATGGATAAAGAGTGTTTTAATAGATTGATAAAGCTCATTTTTGATGGTCCAAAATATCTTTCTCCACGTATTGATGGAACAAATTTTCTATTTTTAAACAATTTAGCAACAGCACCAGAAAAACTACTCCAGGCAGATTTTTCTTGTACCATTTTATTAACAGCAAATTTAGGGAGGCAAATAAAATTACCGAACTTAATAGATTGACCGGTAAAAATAAAAGTTAAATACTTGTGTAAAGCGTAGCAAGACTTAAAGAAAAAACCTTCTGACCTTTTTACTCTATTGGCCGTAATTACTTCCTCTGGATAATCTTTTAATTTATTAATCAATAAAACTAATTCTTCTGGTTTATCTTCACCATCACCATCCATTGGTACAATATAATCATAATCTTCATTCTCATTAATATACTTTAATCCAGAAGCAATACATCTGGCATGCCCTTTGTTTTTTTTCATATTAAGCATTATTACAGACTTAAGATTTTTGAAATTAAAATTATTAGTAGGTCTTTCATCGGTAGAACAATCATTTACAATTAAAATTGAAAACTCATGATTTAAATCATTAATTTGTAAGTCTATATTTTCTAAAAGTTTAAAAACTGACTTCCAATCATTGTATACTGGAACTAAAATTTTTATTTTACTCATCTATTTCCTACACAAACATTATCAATACAAATAAATTCCGATAATGAATTTAGTTTATCCTTTGTAATTAACCCTTCCCAAATTGGTCTAGAATTTAGATGATACGATAAATTTCCAGCATGCCATTCATCTCCAAGGACAACATTTATTGGCAATGTGTAATTTTGTTTCCAAAAATACTCGGTTTTAATTGCTATTTCTTTTCCTGGGTAGTCTGTTCTTTTATCATTTTTTGTAATTGAAATGTACGCATAAGCAAAAGGTGAAAAGATAAATAAAATTAGAAAAACCGATATAAAACCATTTAACTTTTTTAAATCTATTTGTGCTTGAAAAATGTGAACAACTAATACACCAAAAAATAAATAAAATGGTGTCATCCACATTGTTCTTATTTTAGACCCAGTTAACATTGCAGTTAAAAACATTAGCCCGATTGGAACTAAATTAATAAATATTAAAAACAATAATTTTTTATCTTTTAAAGAGATCTTAAATTTAATTTTTTTTATTAAAAAAAATGTCATTATAAAAAATGGGATTAGTATTCCTATTTGTTTGCCTAAAAATATTAAAGGGTAAGTTATGTGATCTAGTAAACTTGAGCTCTCTAATCCAGCCCTAGATAGTCCATATGTAACTGTGATATAGTCATTATTAGTTAACCAAATTAGATGCGGAACTAATAAAACAATAAAAACTTCTAGAGATATTAAATATTTAAAATTGAATTTTTTATATTTCTTAAAAAAAATTATATAAAAAAATAAAAGATCTATTGCTATTAAAAGATAAATAAAAAGATATTTTGATAAAAAACCTATGGCGGCGAACGCTCCAAGTAAAAAACAATCCTTAAAGTTTATTGTCTGTTTATCAAATAATTTCCAAGAATAATAAACACATAAAGACCAGAAAGGTAATTGGCAAACATTCACATTAAATTCGGGAGTGGTAAAATTATAAAAATAAATTCCTTCCAACAAAAGTACCGAAATTAAGCTTAAAGTTTTATTTTTAAGTAATTCTTCAGCAAATTTAAAAACAACAACAAAAGCCGTCACCACAAATAATTGACTTAATAAATAGTAAGCCCAGTCTTGAGGTCCAAAAATTTGATAAAAAAATTCTGGGAAAAATGCACTTACTGGAGGATGCTTGTTAAATCCCCAATCTAAATTACCTCCCCAGGCTAAAGCTTCAATTGTATCAAGTGGTAAATTACCATTTGTTAATGTGGGAACTAATGTCCACAAACACAAATGAACTATAAGAAAAATATAAAAGAATTTATGGGTATTGTTTTTATTAAGCTGCATTCTATAGATTTTATATGAATTAAGCCTGCTTGACACGTATTAATTGCTGAATATACTCCGGCACTTAAATTTATACATATGCCTAAAACCGCAAAATCAGCTACAAAAAAAACAGTTACTAAATCAAAAAAATCTATCTCAATAAAATTAAAGCCTGTTAAAGAGGTTAAAAAAAATATTATTGATGAAAAGAAAATTAAAGCACCAATTAAAATTTCAAAGAATTATATTCCAAAAGATACAGAAAAATATATGTGTGAAAAACACTTATCTTTTTTTAAAATAAAACTTACTGAATGGAAAAAAGAATTAGTTAAGGCAAACAACGAAGCTCTTTATCATGGGTCAATGGATGACAATAGTGTTTCAGCAGACATTGTTGATCAAGCAAGTTCGTACACAGATAAAGCTGTAGAAATGAAAGCGATCAATAGACAGATAAAATTAATTTCTAAAATTGACCAAGCATTATTAAGAATAAAAAATGGCACGTACGGATTTTGTGAAGATACTGCAGAGCCCATTGGATTAAAAAGATTAATGGCAAGACCGGTTGCTGATCTTTGTATAGCAGCTCAAGAAAAACATGAAAAAGAAGAAAAAGTATACGCTGACGATTAAGGCTTTGGTATTTCAGAGCCATCTTTTAATAGGTCATATCCTTTAATAACTGCGTCTCTTTTTGCAATATCTAAATACCATCTAGTAAGATTTTTATAATTTTTAAGACCAATATCATGCCATTCATGCCTTGCAATCCAAGGCCATGTTGCAATGTCTGCAATTGTATAGTTTTCACCAGCTAAAAATTTTGATGAAGATAATCTTTCATCTAATTCTCCATAAATTCTTTTAGTAATTTTAAAATATCTTTCCTCTCCAAACTCACTTTTGCCAGGGTTGTAGTGATGAAATTGATGATGTTGTCCAATCATTGGCCCAATGATTCCCATTTGTGCCATAAGCCATTGATTTACAATATGACGATCCTTTAATTCATAAAATTTATTATATTTTTCAGCTAAATATATAAGTATTGCACCAGACTCAAATAATGACTGTCCATTATCATGATCTTTGATTACTGGAATTTTTCCAAAAGGACTTATTTTCTTAAAATTTTCTTTAAATTGTTCATCTTTAGATAGATCAATTTTAGTAACTTTAAAATCACAACCTATCTCTTCCAACATTATTGTAATTTTTTTTCCATTTGGAGTATCTGCCGTAAATAGCTCTATCACTCTTTAACGCCTAATCTGTTTTTTACCGTTTTGGAAGAAGTCGTAAACTCAAATCTATATTTTTCATCTGGCTTAGCATATTTAAAACAACCTCTAGCAGCTAATGCTCCTTCATGAAAACCAGAAAGTATCAGTTTAAGTTTTCCAGGATAAGAACAGATATCACCAATTGCAAAAATACCTTCCTTATTAGTTTCAAAATTTTCTGTGTTAACAGGAATAGTTTTTTTGTCTAAATTTAGTCCCCATTCAGCAATGGGTCCAAGCTTCATAATTAGTCCAAAAAAGCCCAAAACATAATCAGTTTTAACTTCTTTTATACTGTCATCATCATGCTTAATATTTATGCTTTCAACTTTTTCATTTCCATTGACTAAATCTAATTGGTATTTTGTATGAACTTCTATTTTGCCTTCTTCTTTTAATTGGTTAACTTTATCGATACTTGCTTGCATTCCTCTAAACTCATCTCTTCTGTGAACCAATATAACTTTAGATGTATTTGAAAGTTCAATTGCCCAATCTAATGCTGAGTCCCCTCCTCCAAAAATTGTAACTCTTTTATCTTTAAAGATTGTTTTGTCTTTAATTGAATAAAGTATTTGCTTACCTTCATATTTATCAATTTCTTTTGTTGGAAATTTTCTGGGCTCAAAAGATCCTACGCCTGCTGCAATAATTATACTTGATGCTTCGAATTCAGTACCTTTATTTGTTTTAATTAACCATTTTTTTTCAACTTTTTTAAGCTCTTCTACTCTCTCGTTTAAATGAAAATTTGTTTTAAATGCTTTTATCTGTTCAATTAAGTTTTTAGTTAATTCTTTTCCTGTGCACTCAGGAACTGCTGGAATATCATAAATAGGTTTGTCTGGATAAAGTTCAATACACTGACCTCCAATTTTATCTAAATTATCAACTACTTCACATTTTAACCCAATGATTCCTAATTGATGGACACAAAATAATCCTACTGGGCCTGCGCCTATTATTAAAGTATCTGTTTTAATCATTTAACCTTGTTTTGATGGAATGCTAACTGTTAGTCCATCCAATTCATTTGAAACTAATAGTTGGCAACTTAACCTGCTAAATTTATTAGGTTCAAAAGCCATATCTAACATATCTTCTTCTCCATCTTCTTTTTTTGGAAGTTTATCTAACCATTCTTCTTTGACGTAAACATGGCAAGTAGCACAAGCCATGCCACCTCCACAATCAGCATCAATTCCAGAAATATCGTTTTGAACAGCGCCTTCCATTACGCTCAATCCATTAGCAACTTCTATGATTTGAGAGTTTCCATTATTTTCTATGTAGGTAATTTTAGGCATTTATCTAAATATAAGGGCATATAAAAAAAAGGGCAAGTACACAAAATGTACTCGCCCTTTTTAAATTGTTTAACGAGTAGAACTACTTAGCTTTTCTACCACCTGATTGCATTGCTGCAGCCCAAATGATTAGACCAAATGCAGTTTTGTTTAGCAAGTCAGCTATGTTGTAAATCACGTTTAGTGAGTCAGCATCTACACCACCTGTTAGGTAACCAAATACGTAACCTAATGGGTAAATTGCCCAACCAACTGTAACGATCATTCTCATTGCACCAAATGCAGTAACAAGAGCTTTGTTTCCACTTTTTGCTGCAGCTTTTCCTGCTTCACCAGAGAATACTTCATAAAGAATGTAGAACCATCCAGCCATACCAATTACAAAACCAAGTGTAGCATTAATGTATCCTGCTTCTCCTAAGTATCCACCTACAAGCATCACAACTGTTCCAATTAACAATCTCCAGAATATTCCAGAATTTGCTTTTCCTACAGCTGCTAGAATTAGGTAAAATTCTATCATTAGTAATGGTACAGTGATTAACCAGTCAATATATCTGTATACTGTTGGTGACTCACCAGTCGTGACCCATACATCTCTCATATACATGTAATGTATAAAGGCAATACCAGTAACTAGTCCTGCAACAATTATTGATGTTCTCCAACCTGCTGCAACGTTTCCTGCTTCTAAGAAAAAGAAAGCAGTCGACGCTAACATCACCATTGTTACTAGCCAGAATGAAATCCCAACGAAGTCGTCAGAAGCCAACATGGCTGTTTCTGCGTTTGCTACACCTGAAGCACCCATTAGGGCTACAGCAGTAAGAGCAAACAATTTTAATTTTTTCATAAAAAATTCCTCTTTTGTTAGTTTTTAACTTTTAGTTTATATAAACTAGCTACAAACAAACGTTTGCAACAAGTTGAGTGTTAACTATCAAAATAATTAAGTTTTTAGAAGGTTTAATTTAGTCTAATTTGTGTTGATTTTACTTACTTTTTAAATTTTAATACAACTTAAAATTTAATAAACCAAAAAAATAAGAATTAGAATCAAATACAATGAATAATAAGTTTAATGAAATTTATCAAAATTCTATAAAAAATCCTGAAAAATTTTGGCAAGAGGTGTCTGAAGATATTTTTTGGTTTAAAAAACCCACTAAAATTTTAAATAAGTCTAATCCACCGTTTTATAAATGGTTTGAAGATGGAGTAACCAACACCTGCTATAACGCTTTAGACCTTCACATTGATGAAGGTAGAGGTAAAAAATTAGCTTTAATTTATGATAGCCCTATCACAGGTAGTAAAAAACAATTTACTTATAGTGAATTAAAAAAAAAAGTTTCAAAGTTTTCTGGGGCATTAAGAAACCAAGGAGTTA
>Ga0222631_1000027_pt1 | contig 47558 bp, 78 predicted proteins | sample AntAcemetagenom5_FD_179826 | JGI IMG/M metagenome (GOLD analysis project Ga0222631, IMG submission 179826) | Saline water microbial communities from Ace Lake, Antarctica - #5 | ecosystem: Environmental > Aquatic > Non-marine Saline and Alkaline > Saline | place: Antarctica: Ace Lake | collected... | reverse complement strand
CATATAATACCATTAACAATTAAAAGCGTTATTATCATTTTATTCATAATATATCCTTTTCTCATTATTTATGGTACCATTATACACTAACTGAACCATAAAGGCAAGCGATTATTTCACTTATTTGTCGTTTTTTTTAGTAAAAAAGACTTATTTTAGGGGCTGCGACAGAATTATACACCTTCTGGTCGTACAAATTTGTCATTCCAACCAAATGCCTCTTTGACAACTGATTCGGTAAGACCTTTATACATCTTATTCAATGATTTATTCTTCATTCCCATTAAGACTTTAGCTTCTTCATGGTGTAAGCCTTCTAACATCTGAATAAACATTTTTTCTTTTTGTAATTTATTAGTAGCATTATCAGCACCTTTTACAAAATGCCATAGTCTTTTAGATTCGTTTCTTAATAGACCATGTTCAGTTCCAATTGGAGCTTCGTTTGCCATGTATGGTGGTTCGCCTGCTGGTAAATCCCATGCAATATTAGGGTCAAATGCTCCCTTTAATACTTGTTTAAGAGGTGCGGATGCGTGTTCTCTCAACACTTGAATTTTTTTAGGTTTGTCTTTTGCGTTATTAACTTTTTTTAGAATTTCAGACATTAGTTCTACTGTCTGTCCCATACCAGATGTGCCTTGATTATTTTTCATAGCAGCTGGACTCATTACATGTGGGTGTCTTGCTTGTTCGGCCATAATTTTCTCCTTCAATTATATTATGTATTCGTATTATTATTTATCCGTAAAATTTCTCTTGGAATACCAATCTCTATATGAGGTATCTGTAAATAATTCAAGTATTTCTGCATATGGTATTTCATCTTCTTTGATTAATTGTTCTACTTCTTCATACTCGTAACTATCAACTTTTCTTGACATCTTACGGTCTTTAGCTGATTTGAATAGTGTTTTAATAATTCTTTCGTGTTTGGTAAGTTCCATGTAAACAAGGCAGGCGCCGAAGCGCCTACCCTTAAATTTAAAACTATGCTGAGTAAGATACTTGTTTACCGAACACTTTAGTAATACCAGCAGCGATAATCGCTTTTGATGGTGTACCAACTCTAAAAGATACTCCAGTCTTTTTTGATTTATTTTCATAAATCATCATACCTTGAAGTCTTAATTTACCAACCATTGCAGCTGGTGATTTTAGGTCGTAAACAGTTCTTAATTGTTTCCAAGTAACTGTTGCACCTTTGTTGAAAAGGTTTCTTATCTTTTCAGTTTTTGATATTTTAGCTTTTGCCATTGTATTTGTCTCCTTCGACTTTTTATTAAAAAAATTAAACATAATTGTTCAACTCTCCTTTCTGTATTGAGTTTAATGTACTCCTACAATTACCAAGCAAAGCGTACTTTAGTAGTTCGTTTGGCGAATTCTTATTTGTCATTATTTGGTTCAAAGTCGGGTGTAAAATGTATATCTGCCATATCAGCTAAATCTCTAACTTCGTCCTCTATGTCTTTTGAAAATGGTTTATGTGGTTTATGTTTTACATCTAACACTTTAGAATAATCTAATCTAGCCGATTTACTTTTACCACTTGTATTTAATGTAACCAGTTTGTCTGTTAATTTCTGTGCTGGATGTGGTTTGTTAAAGTCACGGTAAACCAGACCTCTAATTGTGTCTATTACAAGTGCCAAGTCAGCCGTAAATGCCAGTTGATTAGTTTTAATACCCATAGTTACAAACTTATCTAATAATTGATATGCAATATCATCAACATTTCCTTCTACAAATTCTTTAGTCTGTTCTTCAACTAAACGAGCATGTTCTTTCGGGTCAACAGGATGTTTAACTGTTTCTTTATTAGCAATTTTGTCCGTAGGAAATAAAATAACATTATCACTCACTAATGACTTCTCCTTTGAAGTTTACTTTACCTTTATCGACATAGTATTCAATTAATTGATTATAACCACCAACCAACTCACCATCAATTTTAATCTGAGGCATAGTTCTAACAGGTTTACCAATGTCTTCTAACATTGCTTCTGGCGATTCAAAAGATTCCATTTTCTTTTCTTCGTATTCAAGGCCAAGTGTCTTTAACAAGTGTTTGGCCTTGTTACAAAATGGACAATTGTTCTTACTATAAACTATTATCGGCATTTTCAGTTTCTTTCTTTAGATTGTCCCATGCTTTCTTACTCTCATCATTTAGATTGTAAGCGTCAACAGCTTGTTCAACGGTGTAGTTATACATCTTGTTAAACTTGCCAAGAGGTAATCTCATACCAATCCATGTTCTATAGTAACCATTTTTTGTCATAGTTACATCTTGAGCAAAGATTTCATAACCTCTCACAGGCGTATCTGTAATTGTATTCACTATAGCACTTTCGACTTCGGTCACTACAGTTTTAGTTTCTGTTTTACCAAGTTCTTTAATGAATTGTTTTGATTCTTTATTCATTTGACCCTTGATAATATCTGCCAATTCAGATTTAGCCATCATTTTGGCTTTCTCTATTGACAACTGTAAATCTGGAGAAACTGCTGTTGCAACACCATAGATACATTGCTTATCATTGTCTTCACTATTCAACCATTTAAGGTCACACGCTTTAGTGTCATTGATATCTGCCATGTACCACGCCGGCACTTTGTCAACGGTATTACCGCTCTCAGATTTTATCTTATAGGTACTGTTCATACTAGAACAGGCACTAAGACCTACAATAGCTACTAAAGCACCTAATTTCATTATATTATTTTTCATCATATTTTATCACTTTCCCTTACATTATATATTAACTCTTGTAGAAAGTCAAGCGTGGATTGAACATATGTCCAAGCGTCTTCACTAGATACATCATAAAGTATCACTAATACAAGAGCAACAATGATTAAATTTCTAATCATTATTTCACCTCCCATTCACCATTAGTATCTAAACATACTTTTCCTGGTGTTTTGAAAGCATGTCCTGAGCGACTATATTGTCGGCAGTATTCTGGTGTGTTCACATCAACATAATAAAATTGAGAAAATAATTCCCAATAACTAGGACCGTCATAAGCTTTACGACCATCACTACACACCAAAATTTCTTCTTTGGTGATAACATCACCAACTTGTTTAATCTCAACCTTAACAAAACAATACTGTCCATCTACTTTGTCAGGTTTAATTGATATAATCTCTGACCTTAAAATCTTTTCACCGCCAACTGCAATGCCTGATAATAATAAAAACAATATCAGTACAAATGACCATGTCATATATCTTTTAAATCTTAGTCTAGGATCCATCATATTTTTTCAATTCTTCTATACTTTGTCTTGTATTATATATGTCTTCTTCTAATTTGGCAATGGTGGATTGATTACTAGTAATTTCAAGTTCCTCTTGACTTTCTTTAACTTCGTTCTCTAATTGTTCTATTCTATCTTTATATCTATCTAACATGTGGCTTCTCAATCCATTGACCGTCTGGTAATTGACAAGCAGTACCAAATACCACTTCTCTCTTAACGCCTCCGATACCAACCAATGGCCAACTACTTGTGATATCTACTGTTGCGTCATAATCTTTACATTTGATAGGTCCTTGTGTGTATGACCTTGTAACATGAATAATACCTGAGTTACCTGTTTTACCATTGTACCAATTTGTGTAACTAGAACCAGTACCACTTGTATTCAAATGGTCTACAAACACGGCATTGTGTACATCATAATCTGACTTATACATCAATTCAGCACCTGCAAATCCACCTAATAAAGCACATGCACCGGTTACATATGGGTCTGATACACCTAATGATAAGCAACCTGCAACTGCACTACCGCTACCGGCAACTGCACCAACATGAGTTCTATTGATACTAGAACAGTTACTTAGTGCCGGTAATAATAGTCCTAATAATACTAAATGTAGGATTCCACTTTTTTTCATCATCATTTTTTCTATTTGTTTGACAAGCTGTCATGGTCAATACCAGAATAGTCGCCATACTCAGATTTGTCATTTTTATTAGTATTGTCATAAGGTTTATTATCATTACCTATTAGTTTACAAGTTGCCTGAATATCATCTATAAGATGGTTTATTTCAGAGTCTCTTTCAGGTGTTTTAACATTATTATATTTCAAGTTATATAACTTATCTGATTGAGATTTTAAACTATCAATCTTTTTACAAAAATCACTAATCTTGTGTAACATTATCTTTTACCTTGTTAAATAGGTTTTTAATCATTGCCCAATTCTTAGCATTTTGTTCTTTACCTTTTTGCCATGAAGCCTTTTGAAACTCTTTGGTATCTGTCCATTCTTTAACAATATAGTTTTTTACTTTTGTATCAATTGTTTCATCACTCTTTGCCATTGTCATAGTCATTAAAACTGCAATGGTTATCATCATCATTGTTTTCATATTATATTTTTCTCCCTGCTGTTTTTAGGTCACTCTTATTCACCACCATATAAGGACCTTTATTATATGCCGGTACGATAGTAAAGTTTTTACTTGCTTCTATCTTCCAAGAATTATCAGGTTTTGTACCACCTTCAACAATCCTATTAGAACATTGATGTTCTGGTTGTTTCATTGTTCTCTCTACTATATTAATACCATAATTGCCACTACTTGTCAATTGTATATTGCCATTGTCATCTACATTAAAACCTTTTGACTTTAACCACTTAATATGTTTGGTCAAAGCTAGTTGATATGCCTTCGTAGGTTTTTTATTCTTTAACCTACGAATTACACCACTTGAATTATGTGTGTAGATAATTGGCATATTAAGCGGCCGCCTTCTTTTTAGGTTTTATTTTTTTATAGTACCCTTTAATGTTACCTTCTACTTCTTCGTTTAACAAATTTTGCACATCTGATAACAAATCGTACATTTCTAAAGATGGTTGTACAAAACCACCATTTATTTTTATTGAATTTACTTCAATGTTTTCCGGGTCGTAATCTACGACTATCATAAATTTAGCCATTAGTCGTTTACTGAGATTGGTTCTTGTTGTGCCATTGTTTCTGCAAATGATTTACCAAAACCTATTCTATAGAAAGTATCTCTAGGATTTACAGTTTGATACGCCGACTTTAGTTTATCAAATTTAACATCAACTAAGTCATAATACTCTGGATGTTTTTGTTGTAATTTAACATGTTCATCACAGAATATAATTCTATTAGTGAAATAGTCATTTTCTTTATCGTCTAGTGTTTTCTTTTTTGACAATGCAATGTCTTTAGTTTTTGCAACTGCAAATTCTTTGAAAAGATTTTCTTTGTCATATTTAAAAGTCATATAGTCCTTTTGTTAGTGTTAGTTTATCTGTATATTCTACCATACTTTAATGTGAAAGTCAAGCGTTAAAAACTTAATAGTATCAACACTTTTAAAAGAACAAAACCAGAACATTATCTTATTTGTATAGGTTTTGTCTTTAATTTTCGAATCAAAGTTCTTTTTTACTCTCTTCTTCAGCCCATTTCTCAAATTCATCCATTTTTTTCTTATTGTGGGCTATACTTACATCACAAGCTTTGATTGATTCGTCTGTTGCACCTAATATAATTAGCTTACGAATCTTTACAATATCATCAATATGATTTAGTATATCAATCATTTTTTATCTCCATTAGATTGGTCTTCCGAGTTCATTAATAGTACAACATAGTGTACTGCTTTTAACAGGTCTTTTCTATTCCTACCATCTTTCTTACCAAACCTTGCAAGATATTTAATTGCATTGGCCTGACAAAAATCTTTGTCTATACCACAAGACCTTAATAAGTCTTGTACTTGAACACCCTCTTTAACTTGAGCATAGTGTTGACCATAAGTACCTTGAATGTAGGTACCAATTTCTTTTAGTATTTTATCTTCATTGTATTTCATTATATATTTCCTTTTCGTTAAATTCCTAGACACATTATAACAGATTTATTGTCTTTTGGCAAGCTATTTCCTCTTTGCAACCAATCAACAGTTTGTTCAAAATAAAAGGCTTCGTCTTCTTTACCTTCTTTTTTTAATTCTTCAGCTGCCAATTTAAAGAATTTTAGTACACCCATTTCATTAGACATAGTGTCAGGTTTACTTTGATATTTACCTGGTCTTTGATTACTCATTTATTCCTCCTGATTTAAATTCTGGTAAGTGATTAAGATTGGCAAATCTACCGTTCTTATCAACAGCATAGGCTAAAGTTTGTCTATGTGTTTTAATAGTTTCTTTAAACAACTCTTTGGCCTCTGTATATGTCTTTACCATAGTCTTGGTACTTCTATTCAGCGACCTCCACTCCATGATTGAATACTCAACAGCATTATCTATCACGCCTTGTTCCCACTCGTTTGGTGTATTATTCACTATCTAACCAATCAGTTGCTGATTCTTCTTTTTCTATACTTTCTAATACTTTTTCTATTTGTTCAAAGTAGCACCAGTTAGAGCCAAATGTTATGGCACCAGTATAATTTAGAAGTGTGTCATAAGTTTGAGCATTTAAAGAGTTATCACTCTCAGCAGCTACATCTGTCATTTCAGTAGCGATACCAATATTAGTTATAGTACCTTCTCTACCTTTCTTATCTTGTATTTTATCACCTACATTTATTATCATAATATAATCCTTTTGTTAATTTAATTGTTTCACATGTTCGCTAAAGTCTACAGAATCATAACTGATACCTAGACTATAGTTGATATATTTTGGGTCTCTTTCTTTATCAAGGCCTTCAGCAGCTAAGTGCCAATCAATGGCAGTTTTCTTGTCTGAAGCACCAAGTTTGATATTTTTTTCTATAGACTTCCAAAAGTTATCTAAATTCTCTTCTTCTATCTTTTTTTCGTAAGCAATTTCATCATCAGCAGACTTAGACCATTGAGAAATTTGTTCGGCCATGTATTCATCTGACCAGCTATGCGATTCTGATAATACAGTTCTTGCATAAGATTTCGTAGTAGCAATTGAAACTGCCTCATACAAAGTTGTTTCATCAAGGTATCTTTCAAACTGTTTAATGTTCGTTACATCAATATCTAACCAATGTTGGTAACTTTCTACCATCATACCAATATGCCAAGAAGGATTGTCAATCATCTCTTGTTTAGACTTTTCGTTAATTGCTTTGATATGATTAACCAAGTCAATTTCGTCTTGTCTTAACTGATTGTAATCATCAATGTTTGATAGTGCTTGTTGTGATAGTGTAGTCATATAGTGTCCTTTGTTAGTGTTAGGCTAATTCGCTTTCGATAAATTCTTCAACATTGAATTCGTCTATACCTACTAGAGCTACTGCTTCAACATCTAAGATTTCTTTAATAGCAGTTGATTCAGTAATCAGTTGGTTTTTAAGATTGCTGATAATTTTATCAACAGCTTTTTCTGCTTCGTCCCAATAGTAGTTTTTAGTTTTTGACATAGTGTGTTTCCTTTGTTAGTGTTATTAATAATAAATTTAGCATGTTATTGTCTATACTATAACATACTTTTTTCGCTTTGGCAACTCTTTTTTTAAGTCTTTCTGACAAAACTTTTTGTTTCTTTGTGTTGTAATCTCTAATCATTATGTGTCCATTATACAGGTTTCCACACAGAAAGCAAGCTTTATTTTCACTTTTTTTGAATTATTTTGTTCTGGTTTTGTACTGGTTTTAATCATCTATGCAACTAACAGTTCTTTTAAATGTTTTGTTCTATTAGGGTGTTTCAACTTTCTTAATGCTTTTGCTTCAATTTGCACTATACGCTCTCTTGTTACACTAAACACTAGACCAACTTCTTCTAAGGTATAGTCAGTATTCAAACCAATACCAAATCTCATTCTTATGACTCTTTCTTCTTTAGGTGTTAAATAAGTAAGAGCTTGGGTGATTTTCTCTTTTATCTGATTTTTTGCAACGATACTATCAAGGTCAATTTCACTTGTCATATTATTCGCAACAGACAGGTCAGTAGTTTTAAAGATTGCGTCTTTACTCTTTTTATAGATTTTTTGTCTTACAAGGTGACCATTCTTATTCTTTTTTACATGATAATAATAGTCTTTATTATCTAACTCTAAATCAAGTTTTATATTATAGTGTATCATAGTGTTTTTCTTTCTTAATTATATGTTATTTGATATTAAACTATATCTTTCAAATTTGAAGTCTTTGTATTTTTTCTGAAATGATATATTTTTTTCAATCATATCTATAACATCATTTAATAAATCGTGTGTCACAATAGACGAATCATAATCTTTGATAATTTTATTGATTTCATATAATTTACTATCAATTTTATTGATTGTATTAAAGTAGTTGTTTTTTTTAGTCATAGTGTATTGTCCTTTGTTTTCATTATGTGTCCATTATACAGGTTTCCACACAGAAAGCAAGCGTTATTTCGCTTTTTTTAAAGTTTTTTTTGTTACCTGGTAAGGGTTTTAGAGCTGCGACACAAAATACTTGTTATTTCCAAGCATTTTTTATCCATTCCATGTCGGATTCGTGTGGATTTGGCTGTCCGTGAAACACGGTTACCAACGATTCGCCATTATGTTCATATGTCCAGTCTTGTTTAGAGTATCTAGTACCACTTCGGTCATACCATTTATATGATTGTGTCCACGAATCAGGAAAAGATGAAGTACCTGGTGTATTTAATAGAAAGTCTGATATGAGGTTCTGGTCGCCTGGAAATTTTCTTAGGTATTCTGGTCTATTGGACATGAATTTATGCCAAATTCGACCGTGAAGGGTGTTCTGTTTGAATTTCATAATACTAGAGTTCCAAACACCACTTTGTGGATTAAAATCATTCATACCACAAAAATCTGATTGTCTTTCGTGACTGTAAAAACAGTCTATGTTGCCTGTGATAACAACATCTAAGTCCATGTATAATGTAATACCTGGTAAATATGTTTCTGGATGAAATAGTTGTAGTTTATTCCACCAACCTTGTAAATCGTTTTCGGGAAACTTTCTTATATCAATATCACCTTCAACCATCTTATGCATTTTAACATGGTCGGTGAATACAACAAAGTTTATAGGGAGTGTGGTGTTTCTTTTCACCATATTGTAGAGTTTTTGTACATACTCTACGGCATACTTATCACCATAACAAACACAAACAAAATTATATTTCATATCACTAACCAATTGTACATTGCCCTCATACTAAAAATTAAATACATAAGTTCCATCAAAGCTCTAGGCCAATCTCTGTCTTTATAACCAAAGTAGACCCACATTACACATGCAATAGCACTAAAGAGCCAACCAACCCATTGAGTAGAAACATTAGCACTTGATAGGATAAAAACAGAGGCCATTGCCAATGCAAATCCTAGCCAGCGTTCTGGTACTGCACCTTTAAAATATCGAAAGCCAAGCCATCTTCTATTTCTTGTATTGTAAACTGGTGATTTGCTATCATGTTTAGCCATTCTTGCACCGTCTTCCGTCCAGGTTTAAAAGGTTTTTCAACCTTATTAATTTTACGACTTGTCACAAATGAAGCAACATGTCTTTGATGAGTAAATGCTGGTGTCATATTTAGTAAACCATCTACTGCTGATAATGACATATTTGTGACCACACAATTTGCGTTTTTCAAATCATCTTTTATATCAGTATTCCACCATTCGTTTCCAGGTCTTGGTTTATTTCTTAGTTTAATTGGCATATCAGTATATGTTTTTATCTCTGCACTAACTTGGTTAATCCATTCTTCTTGTGAGATAGCGTTTATATGCATGGTAACAGTAGGAGATGAAGGACATAATAATATATAATCACCACTATCTCTCCAACCTTTAAACTCTACATCTATACCTTGTTTCTCTAATATATTAAATCTATCAGGTGACACACCATGCATTTTTATAGTGTGAAGATTGCCTTTGCAAATTCTAAAATATGTCTTATCATAATCATTAATAATTGGTGTAGGATATCTTGTAATCTGTTCAGTTAAATAACCTACATCAACATACCACCATTCAATGTTTTTTTCTATACAATCTCTGATTTGAGATATATTATGTCCTGCTAATCCCCAGAAAAAATGTACTTCTTTACCCTCATCTTTCCAACCTTTTTCTATTGCTGGCCAGATTTGGTGTGATAGACATTTATCCCATGGTAATTTGTGTGTAATAATCATCTATAGGTTTATCTTCATTGTGTTAGCATATAAATTAAACCATTCATTTGAATATTCACTTTCGTTATAATCCATAAAATAAGGACCACCTAATGTCCAATGTACATTCTTTGCGTTTGGATTATAGTCGTATTCACCAACTAACCAGTTCCATTCTAAATCTAATGAACCAATAGCATGTTCATTTGGCAACCATTTAAATTGATGTAAGTCTAAACCTGAAGCTTCATTAACATACTCAGGTGTCAATCTATTACATAGACTATTATTCATAATCATCATACTAGACCAGTTTTTCTTTTCAAACTTTTCGTTTTTTGCACCTCTAAACTTATCTTGTTTAGGTTCATAATCATGTTTACAACACATAACAGAATAGATGTAGTTTCTTTTTTCCCACAACTCTGCAATATCTCCTCTAAACATCATATCACAGTCCATAAAAATAGAAAAACCTTCATACTTTCTTAAACTTGGTACCATAAATCTACTAAATGCAAAATCTGTAGATTGGTTTTCTTGTTTCTCTCTTGTAAATTCTGGTATATTACTCAAACACAATGGTGTGATTGAAACTGGTTGACTAGAGTTTCTTCTTATACTCTCAGCCAATATATGAAAGGCAACCTTTTCGCCCTCATCATAACCTATAAAAACATCTATCATACTCTTGCCTCCGGACTACGCCCTTTTAATTTTCTGTTACCTTTTGTATGGTCATAAACAGGACCTAATATTGACCTTGCTTGAACATGACCTGGTTTACCGTCACCAATGTTGTGATTTCTCGTACCTCTGTTCTCAAATTCTTTTCTTACATAATCCCATACAAAACTATCATGTTGTTCTTTAAGGTCATATATGCCGTCTGTATCATACAATGATTTCATTCTGTGTGCATACGATTGAATAACTGGATGTTTTAAATTAAAGTATAAGAAACCACATTCACTATAATGGTCACCTCTGCCTAGGTATGTCATCATACAATCATCTCTATGTATATGTTTCTTAATCCAATCTTCATCAATTGGTTTATGAAATACACTATCAGCGTCAATACAAATTATACCATCAACATCTTCGTTTATAATGGCATGACAATATGCATATACTTTGTAACTAAAACGGACACCATCTGTAAGAAACTCTTTACCTTTTACTCTGTAGTCTGAGTATGGTTGTCTATCTTTGTTTCGTTCTACAAACTCTTTTAATTCTGGTAAGACTTTCATCATACATTCATCTTCATTGTAGATTTTCAAAGGAAATGGCCAGTTATAGGTCTCTTTAAACCTATAAGCATATTCTTTATATAATTTATTATTGTAAGTTGTAATAGTTTTAATGTTCATCTTTACTCGCAAAATATGTTCTAGTTGGTAACTTCTTATCGACAAAAATTGCCTCTGAATTAATCACATTTTCAATCTTATAATTTCTATCTTCTAACCATGCTTTGATTTCTCTAAAGTTTGTACCATATCTTAGATAGTGTTTGTCTTTAGTTTCTAGTATAATGATAGGTTTACATGCCTTAATTGTGTGTTCACCACCTTTTAAAACTTCTAACTCAAAACCCTCTACATCTATTTTAATAAAATCAACTCTTGAATAACCAAACATGTCAAGTGTTTTTATCTGCACCTCTTCGGTACCATTTTTTAAATCTACAAAAGGATTACCTGAGTTATCATCATTTGTGTTTAGTTTTATAGTACCACTCTTTGAACCTAAAGCACAAGTATGAAGTCTATAATTAGTAATACCTCTATCGGCCATATTATTAATTAAACATTCTTTATTTTCTCTGACAGGTTCAAAAATGATAAGTTCTTTAAAATGATTTGCCATATCAACAGACCATAAACCAATATGACCACCAATATCAATAGCTACTTTACTTCTACTTGCATATTTTAAAGAAAATGATAATGCATAATCTCTTTGTTGTGTTTGATAATCATAACCTCTATTAATAACAGATTGTTCTTCTAACTTCTCTGATATATGTTTATCACTATCAGGTAACCACCAATCAAAGACTTTTTTCATTAATTTGCTCTTATAATAACTGCTTCAGATAAACACTTGTTTCTTGGTCTATTTAAATAAATCTCATAAGGACCATTTTTAAACTCTTTTAACAAGTCTTCATATTGTTTCAAACTTTCTTCGTTGTCAATTAACTTAACTTCGAACTCAATTAGAAATGCTTTGAATTGTACATCTTGGTCAATAATCTCTCTACAGAAATCCCACCATACACCCTCAATATCTGCTTTGATAATATCAGGTTGTGGCATATCATCAGCCATAATCGTTTGTAGATTTTTTGTTTCTACTGTGATATGTGCTGGGTTTTCACCAAACTGTGGTAGTGGTATAAGTGAATAACATTTTGATAAGTCACTTCTATCATAATAAAAGTTCATACTGCCATTCTCACCAGCATATGCTAGTTGATGAAATGTCATCTTGTCTTTACCAGGAAAGTTTGTTTCAAATAGTTTCACACTATCTGGTGTAGGGTCATATAAATGTATATTCATATCAGGATTGTCTTTTAACATGGCCTGTTCCCAACCCACATCTCTATGTACACCTAATGATAATACATTTGTACTATCTTTGACCACACTTTCTGGCAGCCAGTAGTTTTTATATTGTTTAAAAGATTGAGGTTGCATATATTCACCTTCTAATCGTTTAATCTCACTTAATAGTTCTTGTTCGTTCATTTTATCTCCTTAATCTTCATGTACTGGCCAATCTGTTTGAAAAGTAACATAATTTAATTGTATGCCTCTTCGTTCTATTTTAATATTTTTACCTTTATTCATACCATGCCATTTGTTAGGTCCATGAAATATATATCCATAATTATTCCAAAATGGTACAGTTTTTATCAACTCTAAATCTTCGCTATATAAATCTGTGCCTAAGTTAATATTTTCGCCTGTTTTGTTTACATAAATTAAGCTTGATATTAGTTTCTCTGGTATATCACAATGAGGTTTCAACCAAAATCCTTCTACATCATTCAATACTTCTAATCTTACAAATGAACCTTCAAAACCATCTTCATTACCAACCATCTTAGCAATATGTTTCCTTACAGGTACACTTCGCAAATCATTAATAAGTTTTGTGAGTTCAGGATACTTTTGATAATTGTCCTTTGTAATATATTCTCTTAGTTTATGGTTTTGTTTCTCAACACCTTTTACATAACCTGACCTTGTGCCATCATGCAAAACACCATCTCTAGTTACACTAGCGTTTCTAACCTCATCAATTTGTTCATCTGTTAAGATGTTTTCAATGATGAAATGTTCCCAAGGATTGTCTTGTAATTTACTTTTTTGTAAACTTTCTAATATCTTTACCATATATTTTCTTCATTCAAATGGCCATATGCTTGACCCGATTTCATTTCGGTCTCTGTAAATTGGGCACACATTAAAGATTTTACCCAATCTTCTCTATCGCCAGCATATAAGGGGTCTTTAATTTGGTCTAGTTCATCTAAACCTAAACTTACAGGATAAGCAGGTGAGTGTTCACTACAAAAACTAGGTATGCCATTCATAACGGCATGTACAGCACACATAGAATGAAAAGATACCATAGCATAACAATCTTTTAAATCTTCGCTTAATGGTTTATCTACTTTATCTCCCCAATCTACTTTACCTTTAAATTTTTCTCTAATCACAATAGGATATGTTCTATCATACTTTGCAATCTTCTTAACAATGTCTTGTGTCCATTCATGTCTGTCTATACCATACCAAACGGCTGTATGATAACTAGGTGGTATAATTAGAATGTGTTTACCATTATACTGCCATGGTTTTGGTGTTAATTCGTCTTTGCATTTTTGATTAAGTCTTTCCATAAGTTTATCGTATCTTCTATCGACCTTATAAGACTTTTCTAAATAATTTTTTTGAGTATTGTTTTTACAGATACGATACCATCTATCGCCTGTGTCTGATTGTTGGTAGTCTTTCATAAAGAAGTATGGTTGGTCAAAGTAATACCAATCTCTCTTATCTGCAATGCAAACTTCTTGGACCTGTTTAGTTCCTCTTACAAGGCCTTGAAACACGACAGCCGTATCTTCAGGTATTTCACCATTCCATGTTGGCCAGCTGAAATCTAAAAATCTATCAGCGCCTTTACCTGGCGATTTATTATTTTCTTTTGGATTAAAAACTTCATGTTTATGTTTATCACAAAATGCCCTTACAAATGGTAATGAAGCTTTTTTAGTATCAAATAGATAAATTTTCATAACCAACCTTTTTAACATAATAACTATCTACAATATCAGATAATGGATTACCTGTCTTATCTGTATCAAGTATTTGTTTCAAATTGTATTCTGGCAATTCTTTCACAAATGCCTCATACATCATATCTTTGTCTGCATTACCTTTTCCAGTAGCACCTTTTTTAACAACACTAGGTACAACTGTGTGATAACCATACTCTTCTTCAAGTAAACGATATTTAAGAATACCACAATTTTCAGCAATTTGAAATACACCTCGGCCTTTTGAACCAAAGGAGTATCCTTCAATGAAAATAATTGGTTGATTTTGTTTGTAATCTGATAATAGGTCCATAACAAAATCTGATATATAAGTAAATCTTTCAATAGGGTCTTTCCATTCTTTATGTTCATAACCAGTTATATTTTCACCTTGTTTACCAATCCATTTCTTTTTACCTGTTAAGTAATGAAATGAAAAAGTACCACTTTTTATGTCGTCAATATGGACAGCTGGACTGGTTAAACTATAATCAATTCCAATCTTCGTCTTCCAAATCGTCTTCGTGTCGCTCTTCAATTTCTTCGTCATTTGATACCTCATGTCCACAAAATGGGCAAGTAAGTGGTTCTAAATCTTGCTCGTTAATATCCCATATTACGGTATATTTAGTTTCGCAGGAGGTACATGCTTTTTTTGATTTTTCCATTTGCATTATAGTTTAAATTTTTTGAATTGGTCTTTAGTTACATCTTGCTTAATGCCACCTATAACATAGGATTCAATTTCTGTTTCCTGTGGTGCATTTTGCATACCCTTACTGTTTAACCAATGGTCGACCCATGGTAAAGGATTTGTTTTTTGTTCGTACTGTGGTGTTAGGCCGATTGACTTCATTCTTCGGTTCGCCATGTACTCTACAAATTGGTGTAATAGTTTTTCTGATAGTCCAATCATACTTCCTTGCGAAAATAGATATGTTGCCCATCTTTTTTCCTCTTCTACTGATTCTTCGTACATCTTGTACACTTCTTTTTCACATTCTTTTCTGATTTTGATAAAGTCTTTATCATCATTTCTATCATGCCAGTTATTAATAATTGTTTGTGACATTGCAAGGTGTTGACTTTCATCTCTTGCAATCATAGAAATAATCTTAGCAGAACCTTCAAGTAATTTTAATTCACCAAATGCAAACGAACAAGCAAATGATACATAGAACCTTAGTCCTTCTAAGATGTTCACACTCACCATTGCAAGGTACATTTTCTTTTTAAGTTCTTGTAAATCAACTTTACTCTTATCAAGGTGCCATCTGTAACCCATTTCAATTAGGTCGTCATAAGTTTTTGTAACACTCTCAGCTCTTTTTTCAATCTTCTCATCTGTAAGAATAGTATCAAACACTTCACTAGGTTGTGAATAAAGATTTTTAATAATGTGTGTGTAACTTCTACTGTGAATTGTTTCCATGAAATCCCATGTAACAATACAACCTTCTAATTCAGGATTAGATACAAATGGTAAAAATGCTAAACATGGACCTCTACCTTGTACACTATCTAACATAGTTTGGTATTTTAGATTAGAAGTGAATATGAATTTTTGTTGGTCAGACAATTCAGCATAATCGTTTCTATCTTTTTGTAATGAAATCTCTTCAGGTCTCCAAAAATAACCTAACTGTTGTTGATTCAATTTATCAAAAATAGGATATTTCATATCACTATATTGTTGAACCTGTAGGTCTTCTCCAAAAAACATTGGTTGTTTCATTTGGTCTAATTTTTTATCTTTGTTAAATACACTTCTTGCCATTATTCTTTTCTTTCCTCTATATCATAAAAAAACTTATCGCTATCACCAGCTGTCCATTTTTGTTCACATTCTACACTATACTCTTTAGTGGACACATTGAAGTCTGGAAACTTCAACTCACTAGGAGTATAACTCTTATCATAAAATATCACTCTGTTGTTCGGTTGAGCTGCAAAGTAACCATTCTCTAATTTCAATATATTAAATGACTTATGTTGTGATGGTACTTCACTATAAGTCACATTTCTTTCTAAATTTGTTGAGTTAGCATTGTCTATTGTAAACATATACCAACCTTTATACCATTGTTTGCTTGGTGACAAATATTTACATTGATTGCCGATAAGCATTTGTTTTTCAATAATCGCAATATCATAACTAAAACAATCCCATAACTGCAATTCTGGTAATAATACTTCTCCTTTATAATCTTTTTTCCATACAAAAGCACTAATAGGTAACTTATCATACAAAGCACCGTACTCTGGTATATAAGTTTCAAAATATAACGCTCTGCCTTGTATCGACTTTGCTGTTACCCATACACCTTCAACTAACTCTCCGTGACCTTTTTGTCCATCATATAGATACTCTTTCTTAACATACACATCAACATGAGGTGTGTTAACACACAAATATGCCATATATTTCTTTCTATATTGTACAGCTATCGCAATCTTCTTCAATTGCTAAAGTTGTAGGTTTGGTTACTTCTACATTATCTTTCCAACCAACTGGATGTGTTGGTTCGTCAATATCACTTTTTGAATCATAAGTATTTTGATAATAAGAAGTCTTCCAACCTAGTTTATATGTAGTCAATAAGTCTTGTGCCATAACAGACACAGGTACTTGATTGTCTTCATAATTTTCTGGATTGTAAGACCAATTACCACTAATTGCTTGGTCAAAATACTTTTGCATTACTGCAACGATATTTATATATCCTTCATTTCCTTTCATGTCCCATAATAGAGTATAAAAGTTCTTTAATCTAGGATAATCTGGTACAACTTGTTTTAGTGTACCTTTCTTAGACTTTTTAATACTTAAATAATCTCTAGGTGGTTCAATGCCGTTTGTAGCATTAGAAACCACACTAGAAGATTCAGAAGGCATTTGAGCTGATAAGGTGCTATGTCTTAAACCATGCTCTTTGATATCTTTACGGAGTTGTTCCCATTTCATAGTCAGTTTTCTGCTAGAGATTTCGTCAACTTCCTTTTTGTAAGTATCAATAGGTAGGATGCCATCTGAATATTTGGTACGGTGAAAATACTCACAAGGTCCTTTTTCTTGTGAAACTTCATTACTAGCTTTCAATAGGTAATATTGAAATGCCTCTGTTAATTTGTCAACTTCTTTCCACGCTTCTTTATCATCATATTTTAATTTGTTTTTTGCTAGATAGTGTGCAAGACCAATATAACCAATACCAAGACTTCTTCTTGCCTTTGTAGATACTTCGGCAGCCTTAACAGGATATTGTTGATGGTCGATAATTTCTTCTAATGCTCTTACAGCAAGGTCACATAATACTTCTAATTCATCAAGAGAAGATAATTTACCAACATTGATTGCACTTAAAATACATAATGCAATTTCTCCCTTACCATCAATGTGTTGAATAGGGTCTGTAGGTAATGTTATCTCCTGGCATAAGTTTGACATGTAAATTCTATCTTTAAAACTAGAATGAGTATTACAATGGTCAATGTTCATTATGTAAATTCTACCGGTTTCTGCTCTCTCTTTGAGCATAGCAAAAAACAAGGTTTGTGCTGACACTTTCTTTTTAGCAACACTTGTTTTTCTTTCTGCTGTTCGGTATAGTTCGTCAAATTGGTCACTTCCCCACGCTTCATAAAGTTCTGGCACTTCGTGTGGCGAGAAGAGTGTGATGTCTTCGTCATTTATAAACCTTTCATAAAATAATTTAGACAACTGAATTGAATAATCTAATTTTCGTACTCTGTTATCCTCTGTACCTTTATTGTTCTTCAAAACAATAATATCTTCTATTTCTTTATGCCAAACAGGAAAGTGAACCGTTGCACTCCCACCTCTAACACCGTTTTGAGTACAACACTTAACTGTTGATTCAAACTTTTTAAGGAATGGTACAACTCCTGTATGCTGGACTTCACCGCCTCTAATTCTCGAATTGATTCCACGAATACGACCAGCGTTAATGCCAATACCAGCCCTTTGTGCAACATAACTTCCAATGGCCATATCACTACTGAAAATACTAGGCAAAGTATCATCAACATCAACCAACACACAACTAGCATACTGTTTAATAGGCGTTCTAACACCGGCCATAACTGGAGTAGGAATATTGATTTTAAATCTTGAAATAGCGTCATAATATTTTTTAACATATGTCAACCTTTTTTCTTTTGGGTACTTGGCGAATAGTGTAGCACTAATCATCATATACATAAACTGTGGTGATTCAAATAACTCACCTGTACTTCTATCTTGTACTAGATATTTGTCAACGACTTGTTGTAGGCCAGCATAAGTGAAATCGTAATCTCTTTCATGCGAAATCCAGTTTTCCATTCTGTCAAAATCTTTTTTCTCATACAAAGATAAAATATCTTTATCATAAACACCTTTATCAACACCTCTAGTAACATGTTCAAAAATATGTGGATGGTCCCATAATCTACCGAAAATTTGTTTTCTTAGACTATAAAGTAATAGTCTAGCAGCTACATACTGATAATTAGGATTGTCTAAAGAGATAAGGTCAGAAGCGGACTTAATTAGAATTTTTTGAATTTCATCTGTAGTCATGCCATCATAAAATTGTAGACCACTTGACATCTCTACCTGAGATGATGAAACGCCTGTAATATCTTCACACGCATACTCAACCATTTCATGTATCTTTTCAATGTTAAGAGGTTCACTACCTCTGCCGTTTCTTTTTTGTACATTTAATATCTCTTTATTTACCATTCATTTCTCCTAACATTTCTTAAAGTAACTTAATTTGGTTAACGCTTCTAACTGAGCAAAGGTGTTGTTACTTATAATAGTTTGCACCTCAGCCTTACTCATTCCAGATAGAATCATATCATTAATGTCTTTATGTCGCATATCATCTGGCCACACGACAAGGTTGTAATCTTTCTCTACCACATCATACATTCTTTTAACAATTTCTTTGTTTCTCGGTTCATTATCAAATATATATGTTATATTAACAGGTTCTATTCGTAATGTCAAGTCTGCACCGGCAGCCGCTAAACAATTATTTAAAAACATACTATCTATTGGTCCTTCGACTATAGTAATATGGTCTTGTAAGTTAACAGTATCTAAACCATAAACTTTTTGTTTATTCTCGTCTAACTTAATAGTTAGATATTTTGGTTGTTCTTTGCCGAATGCTCGGCCTTGAAAAGCGAATACTTTTCCGTCTTTGTCATAAAAAGGTATAATCAACCTAGGGTGTTCACCTTTAGTATGACTAAATGTATTTGGTTTCACTTTGTTAACAAAAGCCATAAACTTGTCACTTAAATATAATTTAGAATAATACGATTCGGGTATCTTTCTATTTTTTACATATTGTAATACTGGATGGCCTTCTTTCAGTTCGCTGACCGATTGAAGACCGTCTAATATGTCTACTTCTTTAAAATCTGGTTTAAAATCTGTAAACTTCGGCTGAGGCGTGGAGGGTGCCGACCCTTTATATCTCTCTAATAGATAATTTTCATATTTCTTGATGTCTATAAATTTTAGAAAGTTTGAAAAAGATTGTCCTTCGCCACAGTTGTGGCATTTGAAAAACATATCATTTTTCACTCTGTAGAAGTATGCTCTGGCCTTTGTCTTGTTCCTCTTAGAATCACCACAATGTGGACATCTAAAGTTAAAAAGATAGTCACCTTTCTTCTTAAACTGCGACAATCTGGCAGACACTTCATTTATGTATTTTAAATCAATATAACTCGACATAGCAACTCACATTATATAGTAAACTTATTCATTTGTCAATGGTGGAAAAAACTTTCCAGTGAAAAAATAGCACCGAGGTTTCCAGCGCTGTTTTTTTGACCAATCTATTCCAGTTGGTCTACTTAATCATCTGTAGGATTTCGTGACCGTTTAAGGCTATAAACCACCCTATAACAACGGCACCGCCCATTATTAACCATCTGTACTTCTCTAGTATACCAACTCTCCCACCAATGTCAAGCTTCATTTGTCGTATCTCTAAAAGTAATTTCTTTTCTACTTGTTGGATTTCTTTTGATAATTCTGTATGAACTTTGCCTATCTCACCAGCTCGTTCTTTAAGTTTATCAAATATAATTTCATCAATCTGTTCTTGCCTAGCAATCTTCTCTTCGTGTACGGCTAACATCTGTTTTATAGATGTAGATACATCTGTCAACTTTTCAATAGCAGTATCTAATCTACTATTCAAGTTGTAGGCCTGCTCAATGTCTTTTTTGACGCCGGCTACTTCTACCTTTAAGTCGGTGATATTATCTGCCATTTTTTCTCTCTCGTTTAATGCTTAACAATCCTTGCAAGGACGGAATAAAAGGTCTAATCATTCTTACTTGATGATAACATAATTGGAGTTATCTTTTTTCTATATTGACCTCTATAGTTATTTAGGTATTTACGCCGTTAAACGAATGTTTAATTCTTCACATCTTTTCATTATGTAAAGTTTTTTCTGCGTTTTCCTCCTCCTTCTATCTTTTTGTTTTCTAATCTGAACCCAACTATCAAATAATAGGTATAATTGTGTTCTATGGTCGGTTCTTCTTCTTTTCTTAATTACTTGATATAGTTTCCTATGTTGTAATCTAGTCAATCAGCCTCCTTCTAGTTGTTAGAAAATATTATGATATATTAAGCACCCTCCTTCTTCATCACCGGTTTATAAATTGTGATTAGTTCTTCTTTACCTTTTACTTTAATTTTATCAACTTCAATAGACTCGACATCTTTGAGTTGTTCCATTGTATAAGAAGAATATAATGTAGCAAGAATATTACCTTTCTTATCTTTGTAATTTCTTGTCGCAGCCTCTAGTCTAGCAGCTAAGTTTACTGCGTCACCTATTACTGAGTAGTCAAATCTCATGTCACTACCCATATTACCAACGATACATGTTCCTGTGTTGACACCTGAACCAATGTTAATCTCTGGCAAACCTTTATCTTTAAATTCTTTCTTTAATAATGCTGTTTCTTTAGCACACTCTATACTCGTCTTAACAGCCATCTCCGCATGGTTAGGACAGTCTAAGGGTGCGTTCCAGAATGCCATTATGCAATCGCCCATATACTTATCAATTGTGCCACCATTGTCTAATACTATCTTACTCATTCTATTTAAATAATCATTAATAACAACGACTAGGCCTTCGGGGTCATCATTGTTCTTATAATGTTCTGAAATTGGTGTGAAACCTACAATATCCATGAATAAAAATGACATCTCTTTTCTCTCACCACCTAGTTTTAATTTACTAGGGTCTTTCTGTAGTATTGCAACTTGTCTAGGGTCTAAGTATGATTCAAACTGCTTTCTTATCTGTTGTTTTAATTTAAACTCTAATATAAATCTGTTGAATATACTATGTAAGCCAACAAACATTATTGTTACTAAAATCCATGTAACATCTACTAACATCAATTTATTATTGAAGAAGTAAGTTGTACTATACACTGCTATGCCTGAAAAGGCAAGCATTAATCCACCAACAACATAGTAAGGAGTAAATCTTGTAAATACTATTATACACGAACCTACTAAAAAGGCAAGCGTCAATTCAAGTAACCATGATATATCCACTCTTGTGATGTTAACTCCATCTATGACTGTCTGTACTGTTGAAGCAACTGCAACATAATCGTATTGTGGACCTGTTGGTGAGGCAATCACACCACCTAATCCCTCTGCTTTTATACCAATGATTATAGTTTTGCCTCGTAAACTAATTTCATTTGTATCTAAATCTGCTAATGAGATTTCAGGATAAGATTTATTCCAAGATAACCATATTCTTGCGTGTTGGTCTGTTTTGATTGTTGCAAAACCTGGCACTCTCATAGCAATAATACCTGAGGCACCAGACTTAACTTGATAACTAGGGTCACCAACTGCAACTCTAATAACTTCTATTGCAATATTTGGATAAACATCATTACCTATTTTCATAAGCAATGGCATTCTTCTTACTACACCATCTATTTCTGTACTAACATTTGTTACACCAACACCAGCTGCATTGTCACCAATCTCTGGTATCGGACCAACCATTCCTGGCCATGAGAATAACCACTCTAATGGATTACCAATCTTGGCAACACCTCTAGGATAACCATTCTTAGTTGTTTGATTTGAACCTGTTTGTGCAACAACAACATAATTGTTTTGTAAAACTTTTGCTAAGTAATCATCACCACCCAATCTATCTGGTTCTGAAAATAAAATAGGTAGAACAATTACACCTGCACCTTGAGCGCTTAGTTGTAATATTGTATCGGCAAGTACATCTCTTTTCCAAGGCCATTGACCATTCTTTTCTATAGACTTTTCATCTATAGTAATTACTACAATGTCTTTTGAGATTTCTTTTTGTTGAGATTGAAAAAGTAGGTCAAATGATTTTAACCTTAGAATTTCTTTTACCTGTGGTTCTTGTAACCCTATCCAAGTAAGGGCAAACAATGTCACAAAGGCAAATGCCCAATTGGTAAAAATCTTCTTCATTACTTTTATTTATCCTAGTTTTGATTAACAGTCATTGTACACCAAGCAGCACCACAAAATAATGTAGAAGTATAATCTAAATTATTACCGTTTTGATAGATATAGAAAGAACTACCTGTGCCTGTACCACCTGATATGTTCAAGTCAACTTTATTATCATTACCATTCTGTTTTATTTCCATAGTGGCACCTGAAAAGTTATTAGGTGTTAAATCAATAACATTATCTACTCCGTCTTGCACTATGTTTAAAGAATTGTTATTGCCTGATAATGTGGCATTAAAGTCATTTGCTATTGCTTTAGTGGACAGAGTTGCGAAACATAAAAACAATCCAAACCACAACGCCACAATAAACCAATTGTTTAGGTCTTTATTGATTCTGTTGAATGTAGATTTGATTACTGCCTTCGCCAAGTGTATAATCCCTAATTTCTGTATCTTGTTGTGTAACATTTATTATGTATCCATTTTCTTGGTTTAATCTTAATACTATATTATTCCCAGCTGCGTCTGTTCTTGTCCAAACCCACTCAGGACTTTCATCTAATAAGATAACACCAAATTCATCTCTACCTGTTTTTCTTTTATCTTTACCCTTATCAAACTCACTTCTCATTTGTAAAGCAAGTTGTTTGTTTAGTTGGTCTAAAATATCAACTAAAAAATTCTGTTCTAAGAAGTCAATGTCTAATGCTGTTGCGTATTCATCTTCTTCGGTTTCTAATAAGTCAACATCTAATTCATCAAACTTTAAGAAGTCAATATCTAAAGCAGTAGCAACACCATTTAATATCTTATCTTGTTTAATAGCATCCATTAATTTAGCAGGTCTTCTCACAATTAATAAGTTATTAATTAAATCTTCATCTAAATCTAACAATACTGGTTTTAAAGGACTACTTTCAGGTGTATCTACTTGTGTTGCCTGAAATGCCTGATTTAATATAACTTGACCTGCGTCACTCTCAACTGATATTTCTCCGACAAAACAATTGCCATTTGTATCACAACTTGGTAATAATATAATGGTAGATGAACCTAACTCATCAATGGTCATAGCAAAGTCTGTACCTCTAACTGACACGGTTGCTGTAGGTGTTTTAATACTTACATTTTGTGCCGAGTTCTTTGCAATCTGACCACTTGCATATCTAACTGTACCTAAAGTTGCCTTTAAGGACAACTTACCGGTGTTAGTATTAGGGTCATAAACAAATTCATCTATGATAAGTTTAGAATGTGAAGTTACATCTACTCTAGTATCATCTACAAATTCAATTGCAACTTGGCCTTTACCAGTCTTAACTGTGTCATAAGAGAAGACATCAAGGTTCTTTTCTACTCGAACCTCTTTTTTGTCTTCTCTTTCAATAACAGAATTACCTTTACTTAATGTAACACCACCAATAGAGTTGGCGTTACCTTTTGTTGGTAAAATCGTAAGGGTTAAGAGTATGCACCCAATTATAAAATTTAATAGTCGCATAAATTACCGTTCCTGAATATAATAAAAACAATATCAAATCCATATTAATCTCTCTGTATAATACCAATAGTGTGGTTATCACCACTAGTTGTTAAGTTTATAATGTTATCGTTTACACCCGATTGTGTAATATCAACATCAGCAATACTGCCTGTGTGTGAGTGTACTAATGTATGTCCGTTAACATCACCGTTTCCGTCTATGTCAATTAAGTAATTGTTAGTATCACCATCAATTGTTATAGTTAATACTGCACTTGTACCATCTATTGTTGCAGCTACTGTGTTACTGTCTGAACCTGATTGTCCTACAATATCCACATCTGCGCCAGAAGCGTCACTTGTTTCTCCTATGTCTAGGTCAATATCGTTTGATGAACCTGTGAAGTTAATTACTGCATTTACACTTCCACAAGATGAGTTACCGCCTGTACTATCACAATTTAAATCTACATCATTTGAATCCCCAGCTAAATTAATAACACCTGTGTATGAAGCACCATTAATTTGATAAGTAATCACATTTGAACCACCAACTTGGTCGATATTCAAATTTGTTGTAGCACCTGTAGAAGTCGAAGCTGTTCCAGATGAACCAATTGTATTATTTTGTCCGTCTTGTAATACATCTAATGTTAAGTCAGCACCAGATTGTGTAACATATATATCGTTGGCACCTACTGGACTCATAATTATAAACATAACAAAAGTAATATAACTTGTTATTTTTTTCATAGCTTTTTGTCCTTATATCTACTCTTTATGAATAGTCTTGTTTGTTTTTTCCTTTTTAAATTTCCAAAATCCTTGTTTCTCACCTGAATTTATCAGTTCTAAAACTGCAAACTCGATAGCAGTTCTTATTGCATAATTAACAGGCTCATTTATTGCTACACCTGTTTCTATCTCTAAAGCCTTTGTACCCATGTCTAAGAACCTGAATACATCGCCGCCTGTACTGTGACTTGCAATAGTCTTAGTCACATTTGTTGTTAACAATATTTCACCAGATTGTACTGAAACAATCCTCATTGCAACTGTTACTTGGTCTACTCTGTATTGGTCACTAATACCAATACCAAAGTACCTTGCACCTGCACCACCTGAAGAAGTGTTACTATCGTAGCCAACAATACCACCTTCTATTAATAAGCCTGCAAAAAGCATAGGCTTCAATACATTTTCTATCTCATTCTCACCATCATATAAATCTCTTGTACTTCTAATCAATTGTCTTTCTTTGACTAGATTATCTAAACCGTTTCTTTCAACAACTTGAAACCAATCACCATTTGATACTGATTTCAAAGCACTAATAACAAATGCGTCACTACCTTGTGTGACTGCCGTTGATAACTGAGAAAACTTTGTACTTGGTTTTCTTTGACCAGTTAAATCCATAAACCTATAAACTGCAATGGTAATTTTAGGTTGACCATCTAACTTAGGTATACTTTTTAATAATTCATTTGTTGGAGTTCCCTCAATGTATGGTAAATCTCCTTTAAATGTATTACTATCTTTATAGTTAGCAGCACACCCACTCAACACTAGCCCCAATATGGCAACCATTAATATTCTAAACACTAATCTCTCCTTGCGTCTTCTTTGCCGTCTGCCCTACTAATTCTCTCTTCGTCTTGTCTTAAATTTAATGCGTCTGATATTTGTATGTCTAGTTTAATCATATCATTGTTCATGTTCTTAACTCTGTTATCTAAACCCATAATAATACCATGCATACCTTTTACTTGGCCCACTACAGACTCTAAAATGTATTTTATAATCAAAAATATAAAAAACCCCATAACAAGTGAAGCTGCGACAGGAAGACCAAACTTACTTAATATTTCAAAAAATAGGCTCATATTAGAATACGAAATCTCCTATTGGTACACTCATAGTAGTAACTGTACCGTTCTCATCTGTTATCGTTAATGTAATAATTTCTGTTGTAGTATCTTTAACCCAATATATGGTTGCACCCTCAACTGTAGATGTACCACTTGTTGGACATGTTGTTGTTTCACTATCACAACCTGTACCAAACATATTATCAACTAACTGTTTAGATAAGTTGGCATAAATTCTACTCTCCACATTAGCAATAAACTTATTAATTGTGGTGTTCTTTGCCTCTCTTTCAGCGGCCGCAGCTACTGATTTAGCCTCATCTTCATTTGCTTTCTTTCTTTGAGATTGCAATTGGTCTATAGATAAGACATGATTCGAGTACCCATTACCACTAAAGGCTGGGTTTTTAAATTCATGTACTAAATCTGACGCTAGTATTGATGTATTCAGGAGGGGTAATGTAAAAAGCACTACTAACACCATAGCTTTTAATGATGTTTTCATACGGATATTTATAAGAAAGAGTCAGTTAGTTGACAGAGTTCCTATTTTTTCTTCTTGGAATTTTCTCGGAGGGTAAGTACGGTGTTAAGTTTAGACCTTAATCTAATTAAATCATTGTCTAACATTCTAATTCTGTCTATCAAAGCAATCAGTACACCGTTCATTTCGCCTAATTTTACTTTAATTTGTGTTGTAATATAGAGATATATAAAATAAACAAACCAACCTAATCCAATAGCGGCCAGCGTTGCAAATCCATATCTATTTAATATGTCTACTATGTCCATTACTCAGACTTTTCACTTGGCTCATAATATTCTTTATAAGAATCTAGTGTTGCACCTTGTTTGATAATGTATGCTCTTATTTGTGCAAAGTTCTTTGCTAATATTTCATAGTCATCATCTGATAGACCAAAGAGGACAGGATCCTTACCATCTTCTTTCATTTTGGCAAAGACTTCTTCAGCATTATCGGAAGTTATAATAATCCAGTTCAACTTCTCCATATTTGGAGTAGTTGGTTTCTCTAAGTTTAGAGGTACTCTTTTTACTTCCGTCTTAAATACTTCTAGTTGTTTTATACTACTACAACTAGTAAGGAATATAAGAAGGATTGGCAAGAGAAATACACTCTGAATTGATTTCAGATTTCTTCGTAGCATTCTTTTCCTTTTCAGTTAACTCTGCACCCATTGATATCTCTACACAACGCTGAGCATTATCACTAGCTTTATTAATTACTTTCTCTATAGTTTTAGTTCTTGCAATAGCAAGGTCACCAATATCTCTCTTCTTACCAGACGCATTTGTCTTATTAAACTTATCGTCTAGTGCTGCCAGTTCTTTGTTAAGTGTATCATTAAGAGCTGTCATTTTTTTATTCTGTGTGAGTATGGTGTTGAAGTCTTTTGTTTGTTGTTGTATCACCGCTTGTTGTGATGAAACGGCCTCTTCTAGTTTGATTGCGTTCTCTTTTAGTATTGCGTTATCAGCTTTCAGTTTATACATGTAAGCGACACCACCTGCTAAAGATGTTACCATCAAACCAACCATTACTAGTTTAGCCGTTCCAAACATAATTTATTTCCAGAATTTTAATTTAGATGAAACTGCCACTAAGTCTTCAAACTTCTCGTTGACATACCAACCTAATATAAAACCGATTACTAAACCTATTGTTAAAAACATATTATTTGTCTCCTATTTTAGTGTTTCTTTTTCTATGACCATTCCACGCAACAAAACCACCTATTCTTAATGACCAGTATGCTAGATAATTCATAAGATAAAAACCATTTATTTCAATGTTGATATCTCTAAAGATTTCATCTGCTCTTTTTTGTGATATAACACCAAGTGTTTCTTTCTTACCATGTTTTAATAGTGTTTGATACTTGTAAGCATAATCATGTACAAGTCCACCTATTAAAAGTACACCAACTGGTGATAAAAATGGGTGTAAGAATTTTGGAATACTTGCACCGTCAAATTTAAAACCTTTTGGAATAACATATTTTTCTCCGTTTAAATCATAAACAAAGTCTTTTGCAATTTCCCAATGTCTAGTGCCTAACAACCACATCAAAATCATTTTAAAGAAACCTTTACCTTTTGTTCTGATTGGTATAGGTTTCATTAAAGGGAATTCACTATATGTAAATGTATAACATTTTGATTTCTTTTTATCAAAAAGATTGATAATAAATCCAATAATGATTAGTGCAATTAAAACTGACCATTGCCAAAATTTCATTGCTAATGCGATTACTATTTCCATATTTCTCCTATTTCTTTATAATTCCTTTTTTGACTAAGTGTCTATGTAATGGTGTTCCCTTTACATCTTTACTTGCTTTGATACTACGAACACCCTTAGGTGGAGTATCTCCTAAACTGGCAATTGGGGCTAAATGTGATACGCCACCTTGTCTTATGCCGGTGGTACCTATGTATTCTTTAAACTTCTTCATCAAATTGTCCAGCGTGAGGTGTGTTGTCTTGTAAAGCTTTAATAAATTTATCGTGAAATGTTTGTTTTTTTTTTACAACTTTAATTTCTTCTTTTACAATGCCACTTCTCTCATCAATCTTGTCTTCTAGTTTGTTAAGAGTTTCATTAATACCTCTTAATACTACATTGTTGTTGTCAGAGTTTTCTTTAACATTACCACCTATCTTTTTCATAATAACTCTTTTTAAAACATCTGTAACATCTTTTTTCTTTTTACCATTTGGATTCATATCAACACCACCATGAGCGACTGCGTTTGTTGGAGCGTCTTCATCCATTTTGTTAATGATTTCATCAATCATTTCTTTATAATGCTTTGGCATAATTATCCTCCGATACTAGTTCGCCATCTTTTTCATATATACTCATACCAAAACAAGTCATGTATGGTTTATCATCTATCTCTGGCATTTCTCTTACTTCATTTAACATCATATTATATAAATTTTCTTCTTTGAGATATGTTATTACAGCAGACTCAATTAAATCTTTATGCTCTGCCATAGATTTATCTTCTTTTATCAATAAAGCCAAAGCAACTCCGAATGAGCCTAATCTACTACCTAATCCTACTTTCTGTAATATTCTTTTTAAATTGAATACAAATCTATGTAACATTGTATAGTGTTTTCGGTCACTACCTTTTACTTCTTTCATTTTTCTTAATGACTTACCATCTTCGTCAATAATACCTAAATCAAAAGCCTTAAACTTTTCAAAAGGTGTTACCAACATCTTTACGACACGGTAAGTAATTATTAAATCAATTGCTCTACTCATAGTTTCTTTAACATTTCCTCTATGTTCTTATCTGTTTCTACATTATTTAATTCATGTGGATATAGATACTCCAGATAATTCAAACATGTTTTTAATATTGACCAATACTTTTCATCAATCTTATATAGTAACAATGTTATTGCCACTTCAGCACTAAAAACATTTTGTAATACAACAAGGTGGTTTAAAATTAATCGTATTTTAATTTCACCTGTTACATCATACTTACGAAATAACCTTTTAAGATATTTAAATCGTTTAATGTCATCATAGAACTCTATCTCTGTTTCTAAAGTAGGGTTATCATAATTTTGTTGAGCAAACAACAACCAATTATCTTTGGTTATCTCTTTGAACATATAAAGTCTATACTAATTTAGCAAAGACTTTAGACGAACCGTTTTCTAGTGTTTCAAAACTAACTTCTAGTTTTAAACCACCTTCTTTTTTATGAGATATACCATCATCATTAATATCGGAACCGTCCACATCTTTACCAAATCTTCCTCCGAACTGACTTACTTCACCCATAACCGAACCTTTAGTACCTTCCATTGCTGGCAGTTTTACTTCTAGTCCAATTGTTTTCAGTTTGTTTGTAAGTTGTTCAACTGCAGCTGTAGGATTTAAATATTCCTGCATTGCAATAGAGCCAACAAACGCATTTACCATTTCTAATACCTTAGGGTCATGTATATTGTGAGCACCAATGTTACCATCTTCTACAGAGTTAACTTCAGGTGTACCAACAGACATGTCTTCGTTAACATGTTGTTTAAAAGTTTTCATCTCTTCTCCTGTTAAGTCTTCTTCGAAATCCTCCAAAGACTTTTCTTTAATATGTTGTTTTAAAGTTTTCATTTTTTCTTCTTTTCGTTTGACATTTCAATGAGTTTATTTACTTGTTGAATAGCACCATTGATTGCATTTAAGTTTGCTTTCATCTGTGCCATGTCATTTGTTATTTTATTAATTTGAGAATTCATTTTATCAAAATCTGCTTGTAAAAGTTGTTTCTCTTCGTTCAATTGTTCTATTGATATAGTCATAATATTTCCTTAATTTATTAAGCAACTGCAAAATCGTAGCCGCCGATTACATTCCAATTTGAATTCTTAAACATCAATGTTACTGTTTCACCAGGTGCATTTAATGTAACTGTAGTTCCACCTCTTAAATTAGAAGGTGTGATTACAATATCATTAGAACCTGCTGTTGATACATTAATAATTGTTTTAACTTGTCCATTTGCACCGTCAGCTAATGTACAAGGCGCAGCTGCTGAAGTAGCATTTACCTCAGTTACCGGATTTGTAATTTCAATTGCTGTTGATGTTGAACCATCACCTGTGATTGCTTGTGATGTTGAATTCAATCCAATCCATGTTGGAATGTTATTAAATACATCTTCAGCTGTGATTTTTTTATTGATTGGTGTTCCACTTGGGTCATCTACTACATGAAACAAGTCAACGCTTGCTAAACCGTCACCAAGGTCGGTTAATTGCGTGATTTTTTTATCTGCCATTTTATTCTCCTGTTAACCCCTTATGGGGAATTCTACTGTAGGTAAATTCCTACATCACTTTGTTTATATTATTTATACAAGTAGAGGCGACCCATTTCTGAGCCGCCTCTAAAAGTGTTACTAAGCAGCGTTAGTTAATACTGATAGAGTTTCGTGTTGAACTCTACCTGCTCTGCCTCCAGAACCAGTAGTTTTCATGTTCCAACCTGCATGTGCAGCTCCGTCAGCGACTTCGCCGTCTGCATAGTTGAATAGACCAATAGTTTGGCCTGTAATAAAGTTATCTGCTGTTGCGTCTTCAAACAAATTTGTTCTATTTGTTGAATTTGTTGCTAACCTAATAGCGGCAACAGCCCATAATGGTGCTCCAGCGGCGCTATCAGCTGATGTTTGCATTGACATATTATTCTCTCCCTTTTAGTTAAATAATCGGTACTCAATTCTTAATATAGTACCACTATTTATAAGGAAAAGGACTAGAAGCCTAGTTTTTTCAACTCGGCGATAGTTTGAGAGGCTGTTTTGAATGTGATACCTGTACCACCTGCTCTATTAAATTCAGCAGTATTCTTTTCATAATCATCAATCAGTATAGAACCAGGCGTTGCATAGTTCTTTTTCTGACTTCTCATTACAAGATTGATTTTGTTACTAGGTATTCCAGTATTTTTCATAGCCCATTTCTTCTTGCCTGGAATGCAATTAGGGTCAAATGCATGTTCTACATATGCACTTAGAATATGTGGTTGATATTTCTTAACGAAAGAAAATAGTTTCTTTCCTTCATTCAACCATGGTCCATCAGACCAAAACTTTTTGTTTGCAATGATTGGATCCCATCTCTCTTTTCTTCCTAGTTTAGTCCATTGATTAATTGTAAGACCTGTGGTCTGTTCAATGTTCTTCACAAAGTCAAAGAGTACGCCATCCATATCGAGGTATATTCTTGGTAAATTTTTCATAGTGTATCCTTTTCTTTATTATGCCTTATTATAACACAATGGTACATATAAGGCAAGTAAAAAAGGTCACCTTTCTGTCGCAGCTAGTATTTTATTTGAGGTTTTGTATCTATTTCTGTAGGTTTTGAACCTGTCATAGTAGTTTTTCTTTTCAAGTCTTTCTCATCTTCTTCTTTATTTTTAGGTGGCACTACAGATTCAAGACCTTCTTTTTTATGGTCTTTGTCTTTCATAATAGTTCCATCAGGCATTTTATGAGAACCTTTTGGTACATCTTTTTCTTCGTAAGACGCCGCTAATTTTTTAGGTTTAGTCTTAGGTTTCTCATCATCTTTATCGTAAGCGTCTTCTTCGTTTTTTGGATTATAGCCAGCTACTTGTAATGAATTTTTCCAATGTTCTATACTATCAACATCTTTACTAGAAATTGTATGCATTTTACCATTTTTATCAAAAGCTTTCATAGTATATACACCAGATACTAAACTAACTTTATCTATAACATATACTTTACCTTTGACAGTAATATAATTATTAACTTTTAAAAGGTCTTTATTTTTTTGGCTTATTGTACCATTTGGTTCAGTTATTCCCTCATTTACTTCTTCGTCTTTAGCCTTGTGCATTTTGTCCAGTTTAGTAAAGAAAGCTGTCTTTTCTTTAGGTGTCATTGAACCAATACCTCTGCCTGTTTTTTCTAATTCTTTTTTAAATTTATCTTGATAACCAGACTCTTGTTGAGTTGCTTTTGCTACTACTTCTTCTAGTGAACCTGGTTTGTGTGTTAAATAATCTGACATTTTAGTTTCCTTTTACCTTAGCAGCTAAGTCTTTATCTGCACCGCCCCATGTTCCAGAGGATTTTGTTATGAATGAATTTACTCTAGCGAAAGCCCATTGTTGCTGTGTAGTACCTGGTCGGTGTCCACCTCTCCATGCAGCCATGCCTCTATCGTAAACTTGTTTTAGAATACCATATGGCATTCCAGATTTTTCAGCTTTGTTTTTTAGACCTTCAATTTGTTCAAATATCTTTTTAGCTGGGTGGTCTTCGTTCTTCATTACCTTTTCTAAATCTTTTGCTTGACCAGCATGTGCCTGACTAGCACCTTTTAATTTAGTGACAATCTTTTTAACAGTAGGTGTATCTTTACTATCTAAGTCTTCGTTAGTTCTTTTAAGAACATTCTGAACATCTGGATGTAATGATAAACCTTTTGCAATCTTTTCAATTGCTGCTACAGCACCTGAATAATTACCACCTTTGTATCGTTTATCGTTTGCAACACCATATGCCATTTTAATTTGTTGTGATGTAAACTTTGAAGTGTCTTCTTTAACTTCTTCTTTTTCTTTTGCCACCTTATCTCTAAGATGTTTGTATGCAATACCAACTTGTAGTAATGGTTCACCTGTTTCAGGATTTACCATTTTCTTGGTATCTTTTGCTACAGCTTTTGTTTTATCTGTTTCTGATTTTTGTTTTAACTGTGCAATCTCAGCGTCTTTCTTTTGTAAGTCACCTTTTAATTTGTCAGAGTCATCTGTCTTTTCTTCTTTAGGTTCCTTTTTAGGCTCTTCTTCTTTAGCTTCTGAGATTTCTTCTTTTACACAATTAGGTACTTGTTTACCACCCTTGTCTTTCATACCAACTTGTTTGTAACCTACCCAACAAGCTTCTGTAATAGGGTTGTAGTTGTCCTCGTCAGCGCTTTCATCTATTGTATAATTCTCTGCTCTTACTGTTGCACCATAAAAGTTTTTAAGGTCAGTAGCATACTTATTAAGGTCTGCACCGTTACCATCTATCTTTAAAGCCTTTTGATTACCAGTAATAGTAAAACCTTGTTTTGCTAAATCAGTTGAAGCCTTTGACATATCAGCATGTGAATTAAAAGATACAGTCATCTTTTTGAATTCATGTATCTCTTCTTCACCAAGAATACTCTTAACGGTATTAACATCCAGTTTCATTAACTTAGCAATCTCAGCTGCCGTCTTACCATCTTTTTGCATTTGGTCTATATCAGACATTCTGCCTTCAGCAAGTTGTTCTTTAACTGCAACTACTGTAGCTGCCATATCGCCTTGAGCAAATGATACGGAACCATCTTTTCTTTTGTATAGATAGAAAGGACTTGTTCCTGGTTTATTTTCAATTTCTAATTTGACTTTATCTGTATTATACTTTGCACTTCTAGTCTTGTTCTTAACTACAAATTTCTTAACAGTAGTACCAGACATCATTGAATTATAAGTGATAGTCATTGTATCGCCTTTTTTCAAACTATCAAATTTCTTTCCGTCTATTTTACCCTCTGTAATTTCTATTTCATTCTGTGTAGCTTCGTCTAGTATTTCTACTTCTTCTAATCTTAATTTTACACCAGCTGGTCTAGGTATATTCTTTTGAATCATTTTGGTCATTGCCATAACTGATAAGAAAGGAATATCTGCCTTGAAAATATCTACAAGACCACTATCTGGAATATTTTTAAACATTTGTGATAGTTTGTTAGCATTTGCAATTGAAATCTTTTTACCTCTCATCACTTCGTATTCTTTTTTAAGTCTGTCGATTTGAGAAGCGCTAAAGTTTTCTTCTAATGTTTCAATTAAATCTGAAATAACATTAATTTTTGCATGTTTAACTGCTACTTGTGTAGGAACATCTAACTTAGCAATCATAGATTTAATACCTGGTGTTATATCTTTTTTGCTTTTAGTTGCCCACACCCTTTTTAAATTTGATAATTGTGTGTCTGTTAAGGTTCCACTTAACCCAAAGTCGTTAGCTTCTGCATTTAATTTGACCTGCTCATAAGCTTCGGCCATTGTTTGTCTATAGTTTGTCATTAGTTGTTTACCTTTGCTCCCGTTCTCCATTGATAACAGCTCCAATATCTGGCCATTGTTTTAGGTCCTGGATTATCACATTTATGCCTCGCTCTAAAAGATTTTCTTCGAGCTGGGTCATCTCTCTTAATACTTAATCCAGTTGTATCACCAAATGAAACTTTAATAACTTTACCAGCTTCATTCTTTACATATACATAAAACTTTTTACTACCGCCTCGTATAGGGTCGTTTAATTTTACTTTTTTACCTTGATATTCTGACTCATAAATGCCTTCAGCTTCATGCTCGAAGATACATTCTTCGCAAGATTCATCAATGTTTTCGTACTCTTTAAAAGATTTCATTATAGTTTCTCTATCATTTTGGCAACCACTTCTTGTAGTTTTGCCTTCCATTCTTCTTTATATCTTTCTCTATATTTATTCATTGTAGACTCTGTAGATGCCCATTCTTTAATATCTTTTTCGGATGGTGTTTCTTTCTCTCTATCTAAGAAACCTTTTACTTTTTTAATAGGGTTTACCTGGCCTGGTGTCATGTCTACCGTGTGTTTTGTGTACTCTGGTGTACCTATTTCATGTACTTCGCCATACATTTGTTTGTATTTCTTAGTATGAATACTTGTTTTAGTCTTGGCATCCTTGTCACCTGGAGCTGCTTTGTTATCATTCTTTGTAGTATCTTTGTTCTTAAAATGGTCAGCTCTTTTATTTTTTACATCTTTTGATAACTGTTTGTAATACTTTTTAGGTTGTGTACCATCTTTTTTCTTCACATCTTTATCTTGTGGCTGTGCGTCTAAGTCTTCTTTTATCTCAGATACAGCTTCAAATCCATAATCAACATTTAAGTTATGTTCTCTCATCTCAGCCTCTCTATTTGTAGTTGATACAGGAATACAATCCCATATCCATGCTTTATGCAAATTATTTTTAGTATCTTCTACAACAATAAAATTAGTACCTTTTCTTACAACTTTACCTTGTAGGTCTTCTTTGATGTAATCTACTGTGTCACCAATATTAAAAATTTGGTCTCTGATATAGAGGTCTCGAATCTGTTGTTGTTCAAACTGTTCTAAACTAACAACTGGATTTAAATTTCTCATGTACATGTAACTAGCAGTTAAGTTCATACCTTTTCTAACTTGTTTCATAATACTGTCTGCGTCAACACCTTTTGGTAAACCTTTTTCAAAACTTTTTATATCGCCTTTGGCAGCTGAAGCCCTCATCTTACTAGCACTCATACCTGAAGCTCCCTCTGCGTCAGGATCCCTTTCGCCAGCAGACACCACTTTAATATTATCAAAGTTATACATACCATGTCTTGATGATACACCATTATACTTTGTCAATATATTTTCAAATTCTCTAACTCTATCCGAACCAGCAACCATAGTTACATCTGAGTAACCTTTCTTGTATAACATTGTAGCAATATCAAGTACCATATTGGTCTGGTTGATTTCAATGTTTCTTGCATGAGAAGGAAACATCTTCTTCATAATAGATAACTTATCTTTAGGAGATAATGGATTACTTTTAGGGTCTTCACTTCTACTTAAAAAGATTTTGTAATCATTTGTGGGTAATGATTTAACTTTGTTAATAAGTTTTTCGTGGCCAATTGTAGGTGGATTAAATCTACCAAATGCAAATGCAATAGATTTATCTGTAGCTTCTTCTATGTATTCTTCGTGTACCATTTTTACTAATTTTTTAGCATCAATATCAATAAATGTATCACTAACAGCAGCAGCGTAATAACCTATGTCGTGTCTTAATGGTAGTCCTTCAGACGCTCTTTCTTTTTTCTTTCTATCAATAACATCTTGTAAAACTTTAGCTGCATATTCATATCTCTTTTGAGTTGTTGCCATCATTTTAATTTTAGTAACTAAACTTTTAAACCAATCGCTTGTTTTTATTTTTATCTTGTCTAATGTAATTGCCTCTTTTAAACTATCAATCTCTGCGTCTGTTACTTCACCATCATCTAAAATCTTTTTACATTTCTTGTAGAATTTTAGATAGTGATATTTTTCTAACATCTTATAAATTACATTTTTAGGTAATCTGTTTTTAATTCCATATTTTCTTATCTCGTCTGGTGACATATCTGTATCAAATGCAGCTCGTCTTTCTGCGTCAACACCATCACCAATTTTGATAATGTCTTCGATACTATCTTCAATCTCTTCTAACTTATTATTAATTAATTCTTGTAAGTTTAAAATGTCGTCTGGTTGTAATTCTTTTAGTTCATCATAGTCAATGATATCTCTTTTTAGTTCGCCCTTGACAACATCTATTTCTTGTACTTTTCTTTCAAAGTCTTTTATATATATTGATTTGTCAAAGGTAAAATCGTCTGGTCTTTTAATAAACTTATTGTTTTCGATATCAAATACTGCGTCTGCCTTTTTCTCTTGGTCATTATAAGTTTTAATGTCTGTAATAAAATAAAAATTAATAGGGTGTTGTGTACCAGGTATATTCTTACCTTGAATACTATCAGGAGAAGTGGTCGACAAATACTTTTTACTAAGTCTAGTTCTTTCTTCTTCTCTCTTATCTTGTGGTACTTTAAACAATACATTTAAATCTAAATCTGCGTCAGCTCTATATCTTTTTGTAAGAATAGAACCAATAAGACCAACCTTAACAACAGGATATTCTTCTTCAAACATATCTATTTGTTTATCAATTAATGCTTTAACACTAGGTTTGATTTTAGGGTTGTTAGTATCAGCGTCATCAAACACAGCCTTAGCATATGTTTTTCTAGGTATATCTATGATACTTTCTTTAAATGTTTTCATCTTCTTTTTAATTTTCTCTCTGTCGCCATCCACCTTTTTGCTGTGTATGACTTAATCGTATTACTCAATAATCTTCTTACACTCTTACCAACTTTATTCATAACAACTGTTGTAAGTTCTTTATCATCTTTACTGTTGTCAATGATTACCATACTAGACATACCAAATAGATTTTGAAATTTACCTATATTACTTTGTACAGCTTTCCAAGAATTTACAGTAACATATTCTGGTACACTTCTTTCTCTTTTTGAATTTCTTTCTAATGCAACATCTAAACTTGTGTTAACAAATACCATATAACAATCATAACCTAATTGTCTTAACTCACTCACTTGTTGATTAATCTTATCGTAATCTCTACCTGTGCCATCAATAACCAAACCTAATCTACCTTTGATATATAAGTCCATTTGATTACCAGTCATAGCCTTTGCTCTATCTCTAATAATATCTCTAGCTTCTGCCTCATCTTCAGGCATTTTTAGTGATAGACTATTTTTCTTTAATGCTTTTTCAAATGCATTATCTGAGTTGACAGTTTTTAAACCTGTGCCACCAAATGCATTACGAGTTACAAATGTTTTACCTGAGCCTGGTCCACCTGCAAGGAAAAATGCCTTGAAGATGTTAGGGTCATATAACCCCTCTTGTAAGTCTTGAAATCTTATGTCGTCAAATTTTTTCATTGTACTTTCTTAATTATTTCTTTTGATATTGCTTCAGGTGTACTACCCTCTGCTTTAATATTTATGACTTCATCACCGTAATAGTCTAATAGAGGTCTTGTTTCTTTTTCATATGTTGCCAATCTCTTTTTAATAATCTCTGGTGTGTCATCTTCTCTACCTCTGGCAGTTAATCTCTTAATAATTTCTTCTTCGGACACCACAAGGTTTACAACATAATCATATTCAATACCTTGTTCTTCTATCGCCTCAGCTTGTTCAACACTTCTAGGAAAACCATCAAAGATATAACCTTTTTGTGCGTCTGGTTTTTCTAATCTTTGTTTTACAATCTTAATTGTTAAGGGTGTTGGTGCAAACTTACCTTGGTCTAATAATTTTTTAACAGTTCTACCATCTTCGGTGTTTTGTTTTGAGATTGCTCTTAACATTTCACCTGTGTAGATATGTGGAATACCTAACTCTTTAGTAATAATTTCTGAGTATGTTGACTTACCTGAACCAGGTCCACCTATCATAATGATTTTAGGTTTATTGATTGCTTCAAAGAAGTATTGTTTAAATGACTTCATTTTTTATAACCTGTACCTTTTTCTCTACTGCCCCATCTTTTTTGCCAAGCATAATTTGTAAACTTTACACCTAAACTTTCTATAATACTATAATAAAAATCTAGTATTCTTATAAGTTTCTCTTTAATTAAATCAATTGTATCTGGTAATGTTCTCATTAATTCCAACCTTTCGGCATTGTAAAATTTTGCCTACTAAATTCTAATCTGTCAACCAGTTTAATTGCACCTGCAACCTTATCAACTGCAACATAACCCTCTGGTGCTGTCACTCTGTAACCTGTTGATGTTCTAAGAAAGTTACCAATACTTTGTACTTGGCTCATTTTTTGTAGTAAGGTTTGTTTAGCTAGACCTATTGTAATGTGTGAGGCAATTGCAAAGTATAGTGCTTGTTTATTTCTATCTATAAACCTTAGACCATCTTTCTTTGCCTTAATAAATTTATCTTTACCTTTTGGTGTTTTTCTACTATCAATCTCATTCTGTAATATACTTTCAAAGTAATCTCTGAATTGTTTTTGCATAACTGAAACTTTATCCATACTACTATTTGAATTTCTAATGTAATGATTGAAGTATGTTTTTAATCTGTAACCAACAGATAGGTCATCTGATATATTTTTACTCATCAAGTTTAAAATAGGAGCAGCCTTTCTAAGAGAACCTTCGGCCATTCTTATCTGTGCGTCAAATTTAGATAACTCAGATTTATCAAACATAACTTTTGTTTCTTTATAACCTGCACTTGCTAAGAATACATTTCTATTAGATGAACCTTGAACTGTACCAAAACTAGCAGATAAACTATCCATCTTTTTACCATTGTATTGAGTATGAAATACGATACCCATTTTGGCTTTTGAAATTTTGTTGGCAAGGTCACTACCCTTAGGTATTGCATATGTAATAGTGTTTGGTGTAAATGATACCATTTTCTCACCATCTATAGTTATATCTTTCAAGTCATTTGTAAATAACAAATCACCTTGTAGAATACCTTTGATGTTAAGTCTGGATAATTGTGCTAAACATACAGTTAGTTTTTGTGCTACAACACCGCCGTGGTTATTGTTTATATCTCTAACTGTGTAATTAATTTTAGGTGTTTTGTTGAATACAGATTTTGTACCAACGAAGAATTTACCATTTTCTGGATTAATACCACAGATAATAGCTGGTGCTCCGTCCCATTTGACGGTAATATTGGCTGTGTCACCTGTACCTGCCAACATATTTCTAACTGACTTTAGAAAGTTGACTGCATTGTCACCACCTATCATACCTCTATTGATGATATCATCTTCAAGATGTTCTAAGTGTGTGTTCTTGTCCTGTGTAAGGAAACCTTTAAAATTAAACATTTTTCTCTCTCATTTTTATCCATTATACTATAAAATATGAGGTTTGTCAAGCCCTCTCAATCAGTCCATTAACAAATATATTACTATTTATAATACTTTATCTCTAGTATATTTTAATAAAGAAGCCGTTATCAGGATTGATTTTCTTAGCACCGTTTATCATCTTATTCATAATACCAGATAAGTCTTTTTTATTTTTTATAAAAAAATGCATTATTTTTAAACCTTGAATCTTCATAACCATATTTTCAGCAATATCCATATTAGATTTTGCAATATTAATTGTTTTAACAAACTCTTTATAACTTATTTTTTTTTCATTAAAAACTTTTGTGTCTTTAATAACAGTTTCATACATCTTATAAGTTTCTTTAAGTTTAGTTTCATCAAAATCTGAAAATGGTTTAGGTGTACCAAAATATTTTATACTATTAATTCTAGCATCCTTGTATTGACTCATAACACTATCAACCACTTTTGTAGGAATTTTTCCTAAACGACCTCCAGTTGGTGTACCATCAGATGTAATTTCGGTTTGTGCAGTACCATAACCGTGAGGAAATCCTCTAACTTGTAAATTAATTTGTTTTTTTGTATCTTTATTTGTAAAGGTAAATAAACCTATTTCTTTACCTTCGATAGTTAAGTTACAATTAAATTTTGATATTTCAATATCGTAATCTGACACTTTAGTTTGACCTGGTACATTTGTATAATCTACATTTGCTTTTTCTGCAATTATCTGTTTAAGAGAAATTGGATAAAGAATTTTATTTTCATAAAGATTATACAATTTATTGTTAAACATATTAATTAATCCATCTGAAATGTCATAAGTTTCTACTATTTTTTTCAGAGCTTTGATTACTTTTTCTCTTTCATTTTTCTTAATAATATAAACATCTGCTGGATTCCAGGAATCTGATTTTCCTAATTTTGATTTCTTTAAAAATTCTGTAATAGTTTTTCCAAAACTTGATTTATCGGTAGCGTCATGTATAATATCATAACTAGTTAAAGAACCTACAATTTTTTTAACTGCTGGACCTGTGAGTTGAAATGTGTTATACCAATCAGCAAAAGCCTCCGGGTCCCTTACGAATATAGATTGTTTAGTATCTTCAGCAGTTGCAATTTTTTTTCGCAAAGACATTACAGTAGCTAACTCACCTGCGTCTGATAGTGCTTTACCTAAAGCATTTCTTGATTTGCCACCCATACCTGAGAATGGTGCTTTATCAATATCTGTAAATGTAAAATATTTTTTACCGTCCTGAAATATATAATCCCATTTATTATTAGGATAAAGTATCTTACTATATTTTGGAAAGTCTGTTTGTACTTTTTCTAAACTATCAATATTTTTAGTTCTTTTAAACAAGTAAGACTTACCATCTTTTACCTTAATCTTCGTGCCTTTTTTAATTTTAGCTACGATAGATACAATGTATTTTGATTTAGATAAATCTGCTTTGCTGAATAATGCCATAGTTCTCTCCTATAACATATTTATAAGAGAGTGTCAACTAGTAATTCCAAAGAAATTTGGGAATACCACCATTCTCTTGCCAAACTTTATGTTGATTTTGAAAGTCTGCTATTTTTTTTGCGTCTTCTTCGAAGAAATATTTAGCTACAACATTCTCTGTAGGTGTTTCTACTACATGCCATAGTATTTTTCTTTCTTCTTTTATCATCTCTACTGAATATGCTAATTTACCTTTCAAATCTACTCCACCTGGCCTCTTATCACCTTTATGAAATCTTACTTTTTGTGTCTTACTTTTTACCATAACTATAATTTAAAATCGCTAAACTTATTGTAAGCGTCCTCTTTTGGTTCTACTTGATTGGCGTCAACTATATTTTGACTTGATTGTTGTACATCATATAATCTCATCTTAGACCTATCAACACCAATAATAAATGCTCTGTTTACGCTTGGGTCATTATATCTATTCTTCAATTGTTTTACTTTCATCTGACCTAGTTTTTCTAATTCTTCATTTGACATTAAGGCAAACATGAAGTCAGCAGTAGCAGGTAGACCAAAAGATTCAGAAGTATCTTCAAGACCAAGGTCTGTACTTACGAAACCAGTTCTAGTTGTTTGTGTCGCACTAAAGATAGGCACATTTGCCTCTACAGCTAGACCCCTTAACTCTTCAGCAATTGCTTTGATGTAGAAGTAAGATGATATATTACCACCTTTAAATCTAGCACTAGCACAAATATTTAGATAATCAATAAAGATAACATCTGGTTTAAAACTTTTCTTTAATGCAAGTTCATTAATCAAAGACTTGAAGTGACCACTATGAGCAGACGCTGTTGGATATTCTTTGATGATAAGTCTACCTTGTGTTTTCTCTCTGAGTTTTTTAATCTTGCCATCATATAATGATTGAGGCATATCATGTAAATCTTCCATAGTGACATCTAGTAAGTTTGCGTCAATTCTTTCTGCAATTCTTTCCTCTGCCATCTCTAAAGTGATATACAATACATTAAGACCTTGCAACAAATAACTAGCCGCTACATGACACATGAACAATGATTTACCAACGCCAGTACCAGCAAGAGCAATGTTTAATGTCTTACTTGGAACACCACCTTTGGTAATTCTATTCATATAATCTAAATCAAATTGATACTTCTTCTCTTTAGTATGATAAAATTTAAATCTACTATCTGCGTCTTCAATGTAATCGTGACCAACTGACTTGTCAAATGATACAGCCAATGCCTCTGATAGAATATGTGGTATTGCCTCTGGTGTTTGTGTCTTATCTTTATTATCTAAGATTTTAATACCAGCTAATACAGCATTGTGTACAGCACGGTCTTTACAAAACTTTTCTGTTGTATTTAATAACCATTGGTCATCTGATTCAGTATTCTCAACACCAACAACATAGTCTTTTATGTGTTGTAATTCTTCTTCATTAATATCTCTTCGACTATTCAGTTCAATTAGAATAGCGTCTTTTGTAGGAAGATTATTATACTTCTCAATGAAACCAAAGACTTCACCAAACAATAATTGTTCAACACGATTACTAAAGTATTCTTCTTTAATAAAAGGTAAAACCTTTCTAGTGTACCCTTCGTTAAAGAAGAGGCTAGAGATTATTGTATTCTCAATCCGTGATTGCTGTACCATTATCTAATTTCTCCTCTAGTAGTTCTATTAAAATGTCGCCGATATAATCTATAAACTCTTTGTTGTCAAGCAATTCTAAATCATTAGGATTCTTATCAACTGTGTAATCAAATCTCATAGGCAACCTGCCATCTGGAAGTTCTTCCTCTTCCTTAGCTAGTTGCACTTTGCCATAATGATAAATTACATCTTTGAATTTACCCTCTGTCAACTTGACACAAGAATGTTCTTCGCCACTTTTTTGAGCGAAGGTATATCTTTTAGTCTTCGTCTTGTCCGTATGTGAATTTTCTTTTTGCATGTTCATCAATTTTATCTAATACTTCTTTTGTAAAATACTTTTCTGGATTCTCGTTGATAGTTTTACCAAATACTTTTGTACCATCAGCCATTTCAAACCTTGTAGATACTTTTGAAAACACACCAGCTTCTTCACCAAGTTCTAGTAAACCATAATGTCTATCTAGTCCTGTTTTGTATGTTAACTTAACATCAATCATTGCATTTTCTTTGGTCAATCTTGACTTATAATTTTTACAATGAATAATATTACCAATAACTTCGGTACCATCTTTGTCTTTTCTTTTACTTAGATATATAATTGATGAAGCGGCGTACTTCAAACCTGAACCACCACCCATTTCTTTTTGTGGGAACATAGAACCAATAACATCATATGTATGGTTGGTCATAATCATTGGAATGCCAGCCTTACCTAATTTTAATGTTAAAACTCTGAATGTAGATTTTACAATTTGAGACCTTGTCATATCTCTTGTTTCTTTACCAGCAGCCGTATCTTCCATTTCTTTTGTAGTCGATAACATACCCAAACTATCTAATACAAACAGTAAAGGTTTTCTATCTGACTCTTTTTGGCTTAAATATTTTTCAATCACTTTAATTGATTGACTTCTAAATTCTTGTACAGTTGCAACCGGAACAATTACCATTCTAGTAGCGTCAACACCTCTAGCTTCAATCATACTTTTTGAAATTGCACCCTCTGATTCAAAATAGATAACACCAGCTTCTTTGTTTACATCTAAAAAACTTTTACAGATACCTAATGCAAAGAAGGTCTTTCCTGTCGCAGCTTCTCCGGCAATTGCCGTAATTTTGTTTGCTGGCATACCACCATATATACTACCTGATAGTAACGCATTGAACGAATATGAGCCTGTGTCAATGAAACTGGTTACATCTGCACTATCAACACCCTCACTTACTAAACCAGCATATTCATTGCCAGTTTCTTTAATTATATCTTTTAAAAAATCACTCATATTTTCTCCTTAGTTATGTATAATATACACTATTTGTTTCAATTTGTCAAGCCTATTTTAATATCTCAACTTCACTATTCGTTTCAATGACAACTCTTGCACCACAAGGTAGAATAGGTTTCTCACTACCACCATATCTAACTACACTATCACCTAAGATTTTAACTTCGTGACAATATCTATTAGTTTTACCTTGTTTAACTGTAATAACAGGTTCATTGGTACCGTGTTTTTTGTTAGCTCTAATGACATGTTGATTGACATGTATGTAAGTTTTCGCTTTCTTCATCTTATAATATCTATCTTACTATCTTTAGTCCAGACCTCTAGGTCATTTCTAAGACGACCATCCTTATTTAGATTGTCAAATCTTTTTATGGCCATTTTTCTCCACCATTCTATGATTTCTTTTTCATTATATCTGTCATAGTTTGGTGCCTTAACTATATCTTGTGTCTTACCATTTACAATGTCTATAAAGTTTTCTATACCATAGTTACTTGCATAATATCTTTTTTGTTCGGTAAGATTTTTAGCATTTGCAATCGTAAGTTTAAATTTTTCTAAGTCATCACCTTCAAGTGTTTTCTTACATAGACCAATAATGCCGGTGGTCATTTTAAGTTTACGACTTGAAGCATCCGCTTTTACTAACTGACCTTTACCAATAATATTTTCAACATAGTCTACCATATCTAAGTATGGTTTACCATGCAACATAGGAATAAAATCTGACATTGTATTGCCTTTGTATCTTAAAAATGGTTTCATACCATCATACATTGAGGCACCTTTTGTTTTCCCATATAAAGATGTGGTTTCAAACAACACCAAGTTCATGTCATACTTCTTGTTTAACATCTCTCTAACTTGATGTGAACAACATAGACCAGCCAATAATTTACCACCAAGATAATTAAAACCAAATGGCTGGCATGGTACAATTACAAAACCCATAATAGCAGTCTTGTTAAATACTTTTAAATCAGGTACATTACCTAACATATCGTTTCTAGGTTTACAGTTAATAACTGGCGAACCAAATCTCATAAAACCTACAAACTTACCTGTGTTCATTTCTTTTACTGCAAGCTTTAAAGTCTTACCAGGAATACTTGTCATATTACTATGACTTGATATCATATTAATACAGGTGTCCCATGTGTGATTATCTAGTTCTACAACTTGTAAATCCATGTCCTTTGGTGACATAGTAAAATCGCAAAACATATCACTATCAAACCCCATACCAGGAAGACTTGATGGTAATGATTCAATCTGAGCCATCTTTTGGTCACGCATGTATTGGTCTATTCTTTCAAACTGACCAAAGTAGTCATTGAATATACCAGCACAATGTAGTGCCTGTTCTCTATCTAGGGTTTTCGCCATTCATCTTCCATAACATTAATATAGGTACAGTATACACTAAACTCAACCAAAAGGCAAGCTCTAAGTATATCATACTTCATTACCCCAAAAGTCCCAATTCTCTCTGGTTTTCTTACGAGCAAACAGTTCAATATAGGGGCCCGGAACAAGTCTTTCAATTTCACCATGTAAAAGTGGTTTTTCGGAGTGTCGACCTCTTGGTGCAACCACTAATTGAGCAACATCTTTATTGATTCGTTTTGGTCTACCTCTTGTTGCAAGTAAACACATTTCAGGATTACCTCTAGTCCAATAACCTAAACCTGTAAAAAATCCAAGTGTCTTTCTATTTGTTTTTGCCCATGTGAAGCCTACTGTTTTATATTTAAATCCCCATGCGTCAATAACTTTTAATGCTTGGTCTAACATAGGGTCACATACCCACATTAACAATACACAATCCTCATCTGCAATTTCTTTAACTGGCAAATTACAAATATCATTTAGTGACATACATTCATAATGTTTTTCAGGACTTTTATCTTTGCCTTTATCTGACCGTGTTCTAAACAACCATGGTGGGTCTGCATAGATTACTTTATATTTTTTGTTTGGTAAATCAGCCAAAGAAACTCTCCGTTTTAGTTGTTAATGTATTACAAAAGTCCTCACAACTTTTAAATGTTAAGTCAAAGTTTTTAGTTCTTGCCATCTCATTACAATGCATGAGTACAGTTGCACTAATCTTATGGTCACCTTTAATTATACACACATTACTGTAACCATATTTGTTATGGTACTTCCATAGTTTATGTGGTAATTTTTCTTCAACACTACCTACTGAATTCTGATTGGTACAATCTGCAAACACCTTACCATTATCAGTTTCAATTATGAAATCTATGGCATGGGCGCCTGGTTTTGCTCTTTGATAAGATATATTGTTTTCTTTACAATAGTTTTCTACTTTATCTTCAAGCAACTGACCTGATATGTTTACTGGATTATCCAAAGAATGCCTCCAATGTTGCTTGTGGTTCTTCTTTCCAGTTTACAGCGTCCAGAATGAAACGCATAGGGTCAAGGAAAGTTTTCTGAAATTGTATATCATAATCAATATACTCTTGCAATTTAAACTCTTCAGGTAGTGTGGTCATATAACTAATTACATCAAACTTAAATGGATTAGCAGGCTTAAGTTTGATAAATTTAATCTTATCTCCTTCTTGTATAATAGGATATTTACTTTGTAAACCTAGTCTATGTATTTGATAGTTGTAAACTAATGCACCTTTCACATGGA
>Ga0222631_1000015_pt1 | contig 57160 bp, 68 predicted proteins | sample AntAcemetagenom5_FD_179826 | JGI IMG/M metagenome (GOLD analysis project Ga0222631, IMG submission 179826) | Saline water microbial communities from Ace Lake, Antarctica - #5 | ecosystem: Environmental > Aquatic > Non-marine Saline and Alkaline > Saline | place: Antarctica: Ace Lake | collected... | reverse complement strand
ATAAGTATGGTACCCAAGCAGGGGTCAAGGAAATATAATAAATAATTAGAAGTATATTGGATAAATATTTTTGTGGTCCCTACAGGATTTGAACCTGTGACCTTCTCGTTATGAGCGAGTTGCTACTTACCAGACTGAGCTAAGGGACCTTGCCTTTTTTAGAGTTTTGAAATAGAACTCAAGGACAGAACGACCTATAAAACTATTTAGTTGCGTAATGTGGATTCGAACCACCCCGTAGACCTTATGAGAGTCCCATGCAACCTTTACACCTTAACGCAATTTGGCGGTCTATGAGGGTTTCGATCCCTCTACTCTACCGTGACAGGGTAGCATGATAGCCAGTTCACTAATAGACCGGTTAAGGTTGATTACGGGTTCAACCTTAAAAACCTTGACAGAACACCTACCTAAGGTAGATATCCCATAATTGTGGAGATACCGAGGTTCGAACTCGGAACAGCAGAATGCAAATCTACTATGATAGCCAATTTCACCATATCCCCAATTGTACTCCTGGAGGGTATCGATCCCTCTACTCTACCGTGAAAGGGTAGTGACTTAGCCAGTTGTCGACAGGAGCAGAATGTAGGTTTTAACATAATATTGATACGTACCTACCATTAAATTGAGCATTAATGACGTACCGCCCTCAGACTTCCTAAAATCTAGGCGACTGTTACTGTACATATTAGGAGTCAAGTAACCGCTTGCTTTAATATTGTATATTTAAATTATCTGAATGTTGCCAACATTTTTTACTAAACTCAGGTAATTCTCTTTTCATAAATTTTAGGGTGGCTGAAGGAGTTAAATTTATAAGTTTGGATAATTTTATCCCCCACCCATGTTGGTTGAAATTAATATTACAGGTTTTAACAATATTAATTCGATTTTGTAAAACACTTAATTTTTTTTCTATTTTTTGTTGGTTCTTATCTTTTTTTAATAAAAACATATCATGTTTTGTGGGAAGGTTAATTCCCTTGTCTTTTAATATTTTATATACTATTTTATAATTCTTACCTCCTGACCAACTTAATGTACTTAATATTTGATTAATATTATATCCTTTTTTAAATAAGTCTATGATCTTGTCAGAATCGTCTATAATTTGTGTTGTTTTTTTAATATTTTTTCCTTTATATGTACTGGTTTGAGAATGGCAATTGGGACATAATAATTCTAAATTTTCTTTTTTGTTGTTTTTTCTATCCCCATCAATGTGTTCTAATTCTAAAATTACTATCTCACTATTCCACTTTTCAATCTTACATTTATTACATTTATAGGGGAATATTTCTTTCTTTAATATCCACCTTCTTAAACTCGAATTACTATTAATTATTATATTTCCTAATAGTATTCCAGATAAATCATTTTCCCATTTTATATTTTTCATATGTTATTGTTTATCATACATATACAAAAATTTATAAAAATGCCCGAAAATGTAAAAAAGAGCGAGTGGGGGGGTTCGAACCCCCAACTTCTAACGTGGAAAGATAGCACTCTGCCAATTGAGCTACACTCGCATTAAAAGTAAACATTGACCTCCCTCATTGGTAAAACGTTTTTAGAGTTAGTTTATCGCTAAGCGAGGTTGAATTACTTTTAGAGCCTCTACAAGGAATCGAACCCTGTTCCTCCGGGCACAAACCGGGCACATTACCATTTATGCTTTAGAGGCAATTAAGTTAGAATGGTGATTTGAATACCTTTTAAGTTCTCCTTCGAACGTCTAACTTGTATTTTTTGCATTAACAGTAACTAGCTTACCCTTTTAAACCTGTTAACACTTCGGAATCCAACCGCTTTAATCTCAAGTTCAGTATCAGAACCATTCTGGTTAGTTTATTGATTAATGACCTTTAGTATATATTTGTCCACTACTTCCTAATTAGAGTGATAAGTCATAATTAGTACTCGAACAGTTTTTTGTACTCATGGCAGGATTCGAACCTGCAAAATACTGCTTCTAAAACAGCCGTGTATACCATTCCACCACATGAGCAATTTAATCTTATCCAATATGTCAATGAACTATTATTATTTTCTATTCCGTAAATATACGAACTATATTCCGGGTAGCCTAGTCTTTATATGATTATAGTTTAGATAGTTTATACTTTACTCCGTCAATCTCTACTACCTTACCTTCACAGGTTTTAGTTCTACTATTAAATTCTTCTTCGGTTAATTCTTCACCATTAATGAAGTAACACTTATCTCCATTTACCCATTCTATAGCAGGTCCATCTTCTCTATGACGTTGATCATTAATGTAGTAACACTTATATTCATTTTCCCACTCTACAGCAGGCCCATCCACTCTATGACGTTTACCATTAATGTAGTAAGCTTTATATCCACTTGCCCACTCAGTAGCAGGACCATCCTCTCTATGACGTTTACCATTAATGTAATAATATTTATCTCCGTTTGCAAGCTCTATAGCAGGTCCATCTTCTCTATGACGTCTACCTTCCATGTTGTACCATTCTGTACTATTTTTTGTAACTTCTACTTTATATTCTTTCATAACTTTTATTTTTTTATTAGGTGTAAATATACGAACTATATTCCGGGTAACCTAGTTTTTTTGTATTTGTTTTTTACTTATATTTTTGAGAGCAAGGTGGGAATCGAACCCACTAAAAGATTAGTTTTGCAAACTAACTGTCCAACCATAAACATCTTGCTCAATTTTCTACATTAATAAATAAAGTTTCCATTCATCCGGTATAAATAATGTTTTTTTTAATAACATTAGATAATGGGGTCTTTTTGGTTTTGGAATAGATTTTCCATATTCCTTTAATGTTAGACTTGCTTTTTCATTATTACATTTTATACAAGCGGATACTAAATTATCCCATGTATTAGGCCCACCTTTAGATTGAGGTATAACGTGATCTATCGTTAGATCCTTGCGTTTATCGTGACCACAATATACACACAAATACCCATCTCTTTTAAATATATTTTCACGTGTTAGAGGTACTTTTTGAAAATTCATTTTTACATAAGTGTGTACTCTAATAATAGAAGGTTTAAAAATTGTTAGATTTGGGTTTACAACACCAAATGTTTCTGGGTATTCCTCTATTATGTCTGCATTTCCCTTATATGATACTACAAATGCTCTTTCTGTGGTGATAATACTCCTAGCAATATAACTAGAGTCAATTACTAAGGTTTTGTCATAACGATTTTTCATGATTTAATAATTATATTAATTTTTGCACAGGTGATAGGAATCGAACCTATTCGTGTATCATTGCTTTTGGAGAGCAACCGGTTACCTTAACCTCACCTGCTTATTTGAGACTCTAATGGGATTCAAACCCATACAAGAAATTTAGAAGATTTCTATGCTATTCAGTTACATCATAGAGCCATTTGCCTGAATTACGTTTCAGGCGGTACGTTAAATCTATAAACCTTGTTTAAGGATTTAAAGCCTATTGCTAGGCTGCTATTGCAAAGTTTCCGTTTGCTATAAATACTAATCTCAATTTATTTACTTTTATTCTGATTATTGTTAGCCTGGAGAGAATCGAACTCCCATTATTTGAGTCAAAGTCAAATGTAATAACCGTTATACCACAGGCTAAAATATAGAAGCAGGACTCCTATGTCCTCTACCAAGCATATCAGCTGGGCCGTTAGGCCAACTTTCAGATCAGGGTAGAATCTTTTGAGGAAGGAGGAGGACTCGAACCCCATCCGAATTAACGAAACCTAGTTTTCAAGACTAGTCGCGACTCCATGTCACTGCTTCACCTTCCTTAATATTATCCAATATGTCAATGAACTTTAATTTCTTATAACGTAAATATACGAACTATATTTCACATCTCCTAATTTTTTATGTGAAGTTTTTAACTTCAATTTTTAGTTTTTCATGATAGGCTTTGTTTTTTTCGATAAAATATGTTTCCATGTCTCTACCTTTCCATCTTTCAGCTAACATTTTAAATACTTTAGTGTCTTTAAATTTTTCCATATCTCTAATTTTAATACGTAAATATACGAACTATATTTCACATCTCCTAGTTTTTTTACACTTACTTTAACAAAAAAACCCGAATTTTTTAGATCCGGGTTTATATAAATGATATGTTTTTAAATTATCAACTCATAATAAACCCGGAAATGTTTCTCGGTTGCTTATATTCACTATTAAACACCAAACCACAAATCACATCACCACACAGCGTCCATATATTATGGACCTGCATCGAGGAGAGTAAATTTGTAAATATGCTTTGAATAGTTGTCATTAGTTATTTTTATACAGTTATAAATATATGAAGGAGAAGTAATATCGCCAAGTTTTCTATTAGTTTTATCATTGTGTTTTCACATATAAACTTCACCTTTTACTCCAGGCACCATTTGTTTAATTTGTTCTTTAGTATATTTTTTAGAGATGGGGGTATCTTCTAAATCAAGAGAACCTCCTACTGTTAAACCTTTGGGTAGAGAAGTTATTGGGATATTAGCTAGATTAAGATCACCTCCTACTTTTAAACCCTGAGGTAGAGAGGTTATTTTGGTATCTCTTAAATAAAGATCCTTTCCTACTTCTAAACCTTGAGGTAGGGAGGTTATTGGGGTATTTTCTAAATTAAGATCACCTCCTACTGTTAAACCTTGGGGTAGGGAGGTTATTCTAGTCCCAAATAAATTAAGATAACCTCCTACTTTTAAACCTTGAGGTAGAGAGGTTAGTGGGGTATATCTTAAATTAAGATTACCTCCTACTGTTAAACCTTGAGGTAGAGTGGTTATTTTAGTCCCAAATAAATTAAGATTACCTCCTACTGTTAAACCTTGTGGTAATGAGGTTATTTTGGTATTTCCTAAATAAAGATAACCACCTACTGTTAAATCTTGGGGGAGGGTGGTTATTGGGGTATCTCTTAAATCAAGATCACCTTTACTTCCATCCTTCATGTATTGTTGGATTTTCTTTTGAGTAGCAATTAAAAAATTCTTAGAGCGTTCCTCAGGAGAGCGTCTAGGGACTAGGATTTTATTTTCTAAGAGATCTATTAGTTTTATCATTATATATAAATTTCACCCTTCACACCAGGTACCATTTGTTTGATTTGTTCTTCACTATATTTTTTGGAAAGTGGGGTATTAGTTAAATAAAGAGAACCTCCTACTGTTAAATCTTGAGGGAGAGAGGTTATTTTACTCCCATATAAATTAAGATTACCCCCTACTGTTAAACCTTGTGGTAGAAAGGTTATTTTGGTATCTCTTAAATTAAGATAACCCCCTACTGTTAAACCTTGTGGTAATGAGGTTATTTTGGTATTTCCTAAATAAAGATAACCACCTACTTTTAAGCCTTGAGGTAAAGAAGTAATGGGAGTACCTCTTAAATCAAGATCACCTCTTATTGTTAAATCTTGAGGTAGGGAGGTTATTTTGGTATTTTCTAAATCAAGATAACCTCCTACTGTTAAGCCTTGGGGTAGGGAGGTTATTGGTGTATTTCTTAAATTAAGATAACCTCCTACTTCTAAACCTTGAGGTAGGGAGGTTATTGGGGTATTTTCTAAATTAAGATCACCTCCTACTGTTAAACCTTGAGGTAGGGAGGTTATTGGTGTTCTACCTAAATTAAGATAACCTCCTACTGTTAAACCTTGAGGTAGGGAGATTATTGGAGTATTTTCTAAATCAAGATCACCTTTACTCCCATCTTTTATATACTGTTGGATTTTCTTTTGAGTAGCAATTAAAAAGTTCTTAGAGCGTTCTTCAGGGGAACGTCTTGTAACAAGAATTTTGTTTTCTAGTAAATCTATTAATTTTATCATTATATGTTTATAAATATATTATATGTTTTACTCCGTGTACCCTTTGTTTAATTTGTTCTTCACTATATTTTTTAAAGAAAGGTATACTTGGTAAATAAAGATACCCTTCTACCGTTAAACCTTGAGGGAGGGAGGTTATTTTAGTATCTTCTAAATGAAGATCACCTCCCACTGTTAAACCTTGCAGAAGGGAGGTTATTAGAGTATTTCTTAAAAAAAGATTACCTTTTACTTTTAAACCTTTAGGGAGGGTAGTGATGGGTGTTTTGTTTAAATCAAGATAACCCCCTACTGTTAAGCCCTGGGGTAGAGAAGTTATTTTACTCCCATAAAGATTAAGGTATCCCTCTACTGTTAAACCTTGAGGTAGGGAGGTTATAGGTGTACCTATTAAATGAAGATCACCTTTACTACCGCTCTTTATATATTGTTTGATTTTCTTTTGGGTGACAATTAAAAAGTTCTTAGAACGTTCCTCAGGAGAGCGTCTTGGAACAAGAATTTTGTTTTTTGATAAGTCTATTAGTTCTATCATTTTGATATTAATGCTCTTTATTTTTATATGAGGGTTGAATGAAGCTATCATATATAAATATGAGTACTAATTTTTATCTTAACATAGTAGCTGTACGATACATATTGTGAATTTTATGAGGGTGTGTATTCTTTACAAATTTTCTCAACATATTTTTTAACAAATTCCCATGAAACTAAAGTACCATCCTCTTCGGCATATTGAACTGGGTCTTCTATTCCTAACTTGATAAAACTTTCCACACGTTCAATACTTGATCCACTTAAGTAGTCACTATACCATACTCCTTTTTCTATATTATCATCCCCCCCATCAATAAAACCTACATAAATTGGAGCATAACTGGTCATTGTTCTACTATATATTTCTTTATAATCTAACCCTAATTTTTTACAACATTCAATGCCGTCTTTCAATACTCCGGTTTTGTCAGTTATATTATATGGAGCATAGTAATCTACTTTATCGGAATCCCAATTTCCTATTTTAAAGGCATGTTCTAAAGCTACACGAAACTCTTCTGAGCAATCAGGGTATATTCCGGTTTGTGTTTTGTTGTTAAAATCCCCCATATGTGTCCCTAAAGCTATTTTACACGACTCCCCTGTTCGTTTAACCATGGATAAAGCTATGGCATATGTAATTGATGCAAATATAGCATTACGATTTGGAACTACGGTTGTCAGTGCGTTTTCGTGAGCATAGTGACCCTTTTTCATTTCCATAGATCCATTATCTACTAAACCACTTACAAGTAGATTAGACAACCCTCCTAATGTTATTATTTGGTGAGTTAATTCAAACCCTTGGTCTTGGAGATATTTTACTAATGATTGAGCTCTTTCTAATTCTACTCTGTGTTTTTGACCATAATCAAAGCTTATCGCCGTTACAGTTTTAAATTCCTTTAGACATCTTAAAAGTAATGTACTTGAATCTAAACCCCCACTTAATGATACTACTACGTGTTCTTTTTGCTTTACCATATTATCTTAAATTTAAATTTTGCCAGGTATTCTTAAACGTATAGGCTAACGTATTTTTGTTTTCAATAATATGGGGATAAATACCTACCAGGTCAATTAATTTGAGGTGGTTTTCACCACACAGCCCCAATGTATGTATAATTGTTTCCATCATATTTTAATTATATTTTTTTTCTTTATATTCTTTTCTATTATTACCAATCTTGTAATTATATCTATTAAAATATTTTTCTAATTCTATAGACATAGGATCTCCTACTTTATACTTTGCTATTTCTTTATGTAGTTTTGATTTGCTCACTATTGAAATATTTTTTCGACCTTAAAATATTCATCTAAGAATTCTTTTCTGTATATGAAAACTTCACCCGTAAATTTGGAGTTTTCTACATCTCTCATTTCTTTTTTTTCTTTTCTAATTTTTGAATAAGCATAAACTTTTTTTCCTAAAGCAGGACCTGCTGCTTTTCCTAAATAATCATAAAGTGACATCATAATTGTTTCTATTTTTGTAGTTGTTTGTGTTGTTCTATTGTTGAATTCTTTTTTGGTTAATAATTTATCGTTAATGAAGTACCATTTACCTCCATCTGCATGTTCAATAGCAGGGCCATCTTCCCTATGTGGTTTACCGTTAATGTAGTACCATTTACCTCCATCTGCATGTTCAATAGCGGGACCATCCTCTCTATGACGTTTACCATTAATGTAGTAATATTTAGCTCCATCACTATATTCAATAGCAGGTCCATCTTCTCTATGTTTTATACCATTAATGTAGTAAGCTTTATATCCACTTGTCCACTTAACAGCAGGTCCATTTTCTCTATGGAGTTGACCTTTTAAGTTGTACCATTCTGTGCTATATTCTGTAACTTTAACTTTATACTCTACCATAACTTTTATATTTTAGTTAATTTATACTTTACACCTTCTATCTCTACTACCTTACCTTCACAGGTTTTAGTTCTACTATTAAATTCTTCTTCGGTTAATTCTTCACCATTAATGAAGTAACACTTATCTCCATTTACCCATTCTATAGCAGGTCCATCTTCTCTATGACACTCACCCTTAATGTAGTAAGATTTAGATCCATTTTTCCACTCAACAGCAGGTCCATCTTCTCTATGACGTTTACCATTAATGAAGTACCATTTGTCTCCATTCATACATACAATTGCTGGACCATCCTCTCTATGAAGTTGACCATTAATGTAGTACCATTTGTCTCCATTTGAATACTCAATAGCGGGGCCATCTTCTCTATGACGTTTCCCTTCTAAATTGTACCATCTTGTACTTCCTTCTGTAACTTCTACTTTATATTCTTTCATAACTTTTATTGTTTATTATTATCTTTCCCATAAAGGTACAAAAAATATCTTGGGTAGCCTAATTCAATCATGGTTGTTACTAGAAAGGTTGTTTATTTGTTTAAACTTCTCTACATTATAAAGAACAATACTATAATCCAACTCATCATATTCCATATCAAAATGGTCGTTCATATTAGCCTTAGGTTTACTGTTTAAACCATAACTTTTATATTTAATACCTTCTAAAGCAGCCATTATAGGGTTAGAGGTATCAATAGATTCTATTTGAGGGTGGTTATCATACCAACCAAATTCTGATGGAATTGTGCACCCTAATAAATGCAATTTCAAATCTTTTAAATGTTTAAGTTGGAGCAAACTCTGTACAAACCGTACTCTACCTAATGCCTTCCCCATGTCCACGTTACTATGTGGGAAAAAATCATTATACCAAGTAGCACCGTAGGATACACATAATTTGTTATAACCTAAACCATATAATAAATCAGCACATAAGTACGCTTCGTGTTCATTATGTCCTTGAATTACTGCTATTAGCTTAGTTTTTTTAGGCAGTTTTAGTTGCATCCAATGGCTTGCCTCTAATATTGTTTTAGTACAATCCATCCAAACATCAGGTACTATAAATTCATCGGGTTCTAATTCGTTAACCCAATATATTAGACGATCGTTATCATAAGCGTGAGAAAGTTCATGTAAACTATTGTCCATTATACAATATCTCCCTTGTTCCTTCTCTGATCTAAAGAAGGCCTCATATTCCTTATCTATATCTAATAAATGAGGTAAGCAATAGTTGTATTTATTAAATTTAGGGGATACTGTTAAAAGACATCTAGGTACTTCGTGTGATATTTTCATTTATGTAACTATTTTTATTTATTTTAAATCAAATTCTAATGTTGCCTTCATAATACGTTTTTAATAAAGTCCTTCCAATTGTGGTAAGCTTCTAATTGTGAGATATAAATATCAGGGTCACAAGGAGATTCTTCTATATACTTTTCAGCTAATATACACCTTTCTTTCCAATAGTCAAAATTATCTGGGTCGTTTGTTTTTAATTTTATTAGTTTTGGTGTAATATTTAATTCCTTTAGTGAAATTGTAGTTGTAGGTATAGATTTCATAATGATATTTATTTTATAATTTTTACCTCGTTATAGGTTTCTATCCAAACATGAGCCCCACAACTTAGAGGTTTGGTTTCGTTATATACTATTTTACTCGGTCCAAATATTTCGACTTCGTGAGCATAAACGTTACTTTTATGGGTTTTAACCGTTAAGACAGGATCATTAACATTATTTTTTCTATTGGCTCTTATAACATGTTGGTTAACGTGTATTATGGTTTTCATAATGTTACTTTTATAGTTTTAGTTTCATCTGTTACTAGGTGTACACTTGAATCAACGGTAATATCGCTTCTATTAGGGTTTGCTTTCCAAAACTCGTGTCTTATGATTTGGATTAAATCATAAGCTTCTCTACATGAATTATCTACATTGGGGTTGTGTATTCCCCAACCCCCATTTCTTCCCACTGAGTAGTCTTGTATTAATGTATTTCGGGCTTTAGTTAATATATTATCAACTTCATCTTGAACCAAGTGAAATCTTGAATAATCAGTAGATAACTTAACATCTTTTAATTTCTTCCATTCCTGTTTTTTATTCCACTGTCCATTTTTTACATAAATAACTTCTATTAAAGCTTTATTACCTTTGATTTCAAGTATTTCCCCTTGAGAGGTACGGTCACCAACTTCAGGTTTTTTATTAGGTATACATTCATTATATAAATGTTTTTGAAATGTTGGGTGGTCTTTTATTACACTAAATTGTCCTATACCCACTCTTGAATATAAATCAAGGGCTTGTTGGATTAGTCTTAATTGATCGTTATTTAATTCTATTGTGGCCATAACTGTAAATGTTTATATGTCTAAAATATTACCATTACTACTTAATCTACCAAACTTACCATCAGTTACTACAGAACCGTTTGAAAAAATTGTATCTAATCCTCTTACTGTTCTAGTACCAGAGTTTATGATATCTTTGTTATCATGAATATGGCCAGATAACATTAATTTTGGTTTTACTACTTGAACTTTATTCCATAGACTTTTATCACCACAATTTTCAAGTTTATTTGCTCTATCATAAGATAAGTCTAATATTCCTTTGGGAGGGCCATGAACTACTATAATATCTGAGTCGTCGTCTATTGCTTTATCCCACATTCTATCTAATTTATGTCTTTCTTTCATAAATGACCAATTTCCAAATTGAGGTGTATAAGGTGAACCAAATATCTTTATACCCTCAATAGTGATATGAGTATTTTCTAAATAGTAAATACATTCACCATCAAAGTCCGCCTTAGTTACTAAACCTTTTTCAATTGAACTATCATGGTTTCCTGCTACAAACACTTTATGTTTAATAGGTAGGTTACTAAACCAATCTATAAAGTTTCTAACTTCGGGTTCGTTATTATAAGGGTTTCTGGGGTTAGAACAGTCGCCACTAAATATAACCATATCAATACCTTCAGGTACTACTAGTAAATTATGGTAAGTATGAGTTACGTATCCGAGAAATGCCAAACACGAAGTTTAGCTTTCCCCGGAGTAATTGTTTTTATGTTTTTCATATTCTTTATATTAACTCTATCATGTATATTATAAAAGTATAAAATAAGATATTTGTTATCATAAAAAGAAATATCACCAAACCCCATAAACTGGCAGATGGTTCTTTTAGTTCTACTCTACCCCACCAATTTAATAATTGTTGGGAAGCTGTATAAACTAAGGATACTAATACTAATGCTATTGTTTCTATTGGTGTCATAACTTTTATTTCTTAGGTCTACCTCTTTTAGAGGTGATAGTATTATATTTTGGGTATTTATCTTCTATAATATAATAAAGATCTATTATTTTTCCACTACATTCTAGACATTCTTCTATTACTTGGGATTTTTCTATATTAAAATATTTAGTAAATTGATTAAATAAAGCCTCTAATCTATTAAATTCATCTTTTTCATAATCCTCCCATAATTTTTTCCTACGTGCCTTTAATACTGCTCCCTTTTCGTTGAATTTAGCTATATCTCCTTGACATTCCATTTCTAAATCATTTAACATGTATTCACATAGATAGGCCTGCAACATATAGCAGGAGTGATCAAAGTCTCCGTTTAGTATTTTATCTCTAAAGTTTGATTTGTACGGGAGGGGTTTGGATTTTTCTTCATACCACCTCCACCATCTAAATCTATTGTAATTTAGAGGTTGATAGGATTTGAGCATATTCTCAATGTTCCTTCTTTCTTGGGGAATTTTAAACATTATATAAAGCTTTTAGTGTTGGTTGGTTGCATCCCTACCATCTGCCTCTTTGTATGAGTTCTTAACTAAACTATCAGCTAATTCTTTGATAGTACAATCGGATAATTTCCATCCTTTTTCCTTTATTGTTCTAATAACTGCACCCTTAGATGCTACTCTTAGTAAGTTGTTTCTTTTTTTACTTGTGTTTGTGATTTGGAAATACATAACCTTTGTTATTTTAAATTAATATTAGCATTCAACTCTCTCGAGCGTGGGAAGATACGAAAGATATAGGGGGGAGCCTAATTTTTTATGCATTATTTTTCTAAAGATATGATATGAGTACATCTTCTATCCTTAGCTCTCCACGCCCCAGGACATGAACAGCTGTATTTACGGGAACCGTCTGTTGCTACGTGTTCTTTAGTAGTATAAACCTTATCGCTACTGGAAGATTTGAAAGTATATTCAAATATTTCGGCACGTTTAACTTTAGGTTTAATCCAATCAATATCCTCTAATGTGGTTCCGTGTATTACTTCCTGCCACCCTGGCATAACATATCTTTTATTTTTAATAGTAGTAAAAGAAGGGGGCAATCTATTTACATATTTGTATTTAAACAGCCTAAATTCAATATAAGAACCAAATTTATTGGGGTTTATTCCCAAACTGGATTTTTCTTGCCAAAATCTGCGGGTGCGAATATTTCCATGTTTGTTTAAATTTGAAAATTCTACTATGGGCATAACCTTTATTTTTTTATTAGGTGTAAATATACGAACAAATATAGGGGGAGCCTAGTTTTTTATGGTAGATTTTTATAAGCTAGTAGGTTTTAGTTTCATCATTACTAGCAGGAGGGGTGGTGTGGTGGTTTATAAAATTTTGAAGATCTATGGTCTTACCATCTCGGGATGTAAGATTATAATTATTAAGGTTTGAATACCTAGCATTAATATTAGATGGGGATTTAATGGGTAGTGGTTCTTTTAACTCTTCTAATTCTTTAGATGGGAGAGTTTCTTCCTGTAAGTTGATTTTTAATTCCTTTATAGGGTATGTTTGTTTAAAAGCAAAGTTTGCAGCTATTACTAAAGATATAGCTAAAGGATCAAACACAAATATTATAATAAGTAGTAATATATTTATAATTTTATCCATGGGGTAACCCGTCAAAACCGATAAATACTGTAGGGGTCCTAGTTCCCCAGCAACGTCGTTATTATTATCTAGCTTTAATATTTCTAACTGGAATTTCTGGAGGCTATCTGTTGCTACTATCCTTTTTTCTTGAATATTCTTTCGGTTTTCTTCCTCAACAATAATACGATTTTGGGCCATTTTAATCTCAGCTGTGGATATTGTGGATCTAACGCCCCCAGATACCTTGGAGTCTCGTATTTGGAATGTTGAAACTTTTGCATTAGATAAAGTACTAATATTACTAGATATTCTTTCAATTTCTGTATCATACCTTTTTATATCTGTTTGATAAAAATTTATTTTTTGTTGAGTAAATAATTTTTGATTCTCTACAATTGATAACTTAGAATAAGTCTGTTGATAGCCTCCACTTAGCATACCATAAATACCAACGGATGTTATTATGATTAGAATTACTAGAGTGGATGTTAGATAAATTCTTAATAGTTTGTTTATGGTCTTCCAATATTGAAAAAGGAGTGAGGCTATTACTAGTTTTGAGGCTTCTAGAAAACTAGCCATAATAATTACGGCTGTTGCTACTCCTGCAAATAGTTTAGACAACCCTACAACACTATAATACGCCGCTGTAGAACTTAATCCTAAGGCTACGAAGGATATTATCCAAGGTAATATTTTATTTTTCATATTTATACATTAAATTTTTAATTACAGTTTATGTTTTAATATACAAAAAGGTTGGATGCTATCCAACCTATCTTTTGTTTTTATTATAATTTAGTTATTTTCTCTATAGGATTGAAGTATATCCTTAATAGTTGCTTTGTCAATTTTCCTTTCTTTACCATTATTATCAACAACAAACCCCTTAGTATTCCTTTTAAATTCTGCAATATCAACCTCAAATTTCCCAAAATCAATTGAATCTGAATCTGAAAAATCCCAATCATAATCTGCCCAATCTTTACCTTCTGTTAGATCTGTACCTAACACATCCATCATTTTTCTAGCTTGTTCTTCAGTAATTAAACCTGCTAATTTATTCATTCTAATTAATTCTACCATTTTATTATTGTTTTATTTAGTTAATTTAGTTATTTTATAAAATTGAAATATTGTTTGGTTTTTTTAATTCTATCCTCTAACCCATTTGTTCCCCCATTAATGCGTTTGGATATTTTTAAGATAGTATTATCTGATATCCCTTCATCACAAATAGACCAAAGTTTATTCTTATCAAAAAAGAATATTGCTGATTCAAATGCAAATTCAGACTCAACTAAGTCGGGATTAACCATTATCTCGGGGTTTTTTAAATAATTAGATAAAGCTTGATAATTTGCTTTACCTGTGGTTTGCAAGGCTCCTCTTCCTCTAAATTTCCATCCATCTCCTGATGCCTCATTCCCGTTGGACATTCTAGATGCATATACTAAGTTTGCTATTTGTTGAGGTTTTCTTTGGTAAAGTAGTGCCTTCTCTAAAGTAGGAAAATACTTTTTAAATGTGCTCTGTAATCCTTTAGCACTATAGTTTAAATTTTCTGTAAATAATCTGAAATTGCCTGTTTCATGTGATGTTTGGGCAAAGAAATGGGCTGCTCTTACCGGAGTGAATTTATAAAACTCCATAGCTTTTTTCATTGTGCCAGGACCAAATACTCCGTCATTGGTTGTTCCAATCTTACTCTGTAAATTTTTTAAACTCATATTCTTTTATTTTGGTACTTTATTCTTTTTTGCTAAATATTTTGCCTATTTCGGCAATACCAAAGGACCCTAGAGTTATAATAACAAAGGAGTTATAAATAAATTCGTTTATAACTAGATCTCTACCAAAAAATCCTGAGATTATATCTGCTGTTGCAAATATAACCATTACTGTAAAACAAGCAAAGCCTACAATAGTTTTCTCATTCAGGTCATTACTATCTTTAAATATATCTTTAAAAGCCATCCATCTACATTTTAATTGGTTTAACAGGTATAACATATTTAAATAACTTATTTATTTTAAAATTCTTTGTCCTTTATGATTATCTAATTTATCTAAAATAATATTTAGTAAATCGTTATGAATAAATCCAGCCATTGATGCATTCTTAAGAGCGGATATTATTTGGAATATGATAAAAGGAGCTATAATAGTTTCACTTAACCAACTAGTACCCGGAAATCCTTTTTCTACCATTAATATAGAAGTTAGAATTAATACCCATGCAAAAAGTGATGTCAGTATTTTTATCGCTTTATATGTTTTGAACCCTTCACGTTTAATTCCCGAGATTATACCAAATATACCATCTATAATCACTACTGCTACTACTGCTATATATTGTTCGGCATTAACCATTGTAATGTTTAAGAAATAAGAGACAATAAACCCTATCACCATAGAGCTAGCTAATACTATTTTCATATACTTTGATTTAACCATATTGGTAACTATTAATAATAACTATAACTTGTTTAATCATACATATTAAAAAAAGGATGCTAATGCATCCTTTCTGTTATAAAGATTGTTTTATTTTTTACTATTTGAATAGTCCTCTAACTGCTTTTTTAAATAAATCCCAGTTACGGGTTGCAAATACTCCAAATGCTACTCCAGCATATACTTTGATATTAAATGATAGAAGAACCAATCCTAGGATTAATCCTAAAAATCCTTCTATCCCGTTACCTACTATCCAAGACTTAATAGAGTCAAAAATTCTCTTCAAAAATTTAGGTTTTTTCCCTTGTTCTGTTGTTATCATATTTATTTTATTTTAATTGTTTATTATATATATGTGTAAAATATTCTTGGGTGTTATATTTTTTCTTGTATGTCCTTTAATCTAATAGGATATCTATGAGCCCCATCATTAATAAAATACCATAAACTATGATCCGCCCCATAAGCTAAGGGGCGAATATGATCAATAATACCAATTGTAGGTATGCTTAAGAACTTAAATTTAACTTTATCACCTACTTTAAACTTCATACTTTATGTTTTATGTTACAAATTAAGACCCACACATTTCACAATCTTCAGGTGATGATTTAGATAATTCTACCATTTTACGAAAATCTTCGGTTGTTATTGGTGTAGGGGGTGCTGATATACCTAAAGTTTTAATTGCCCCTACTGCGGATTTTGTCCTTAGATAGTACATACCTGTTTTTAACCCTTTTCTCCACCCATAAAAATGCATACTTGATATCTTATTAAATGTAGGGTTTTTTAACCATAGATTCATGCTTTGAGATTGATCTATAAAAGCACCTCTATCCGCTGCCATATCTATAATATCCTTCATACTAACTTCCCATATGGTAGGATATAATTCCTTTATAAAAACAGGTATTTCAGGTATGTTTTGGATAGAACCATCATCACTAATTATCTTATTTTTAATCTCAGTACCCCATAACCCTTCTTTTTCCAAGTCAGCAACTAGATATTTATTTACCACATTAAATTCCCCTGATAGCACCCTTCTAACGAACATGTTATTTTTAAAGGGTTCAAAGGCTTCATTATTACCCATAATTTGAGCCGTTGATGCTGTAGGCATAGGAGCTAAAAACAGTGAGTTACGTAGACCGTGTTTTTTAATTCTTTCTCTTGTAATATTCCATTTAGCTTCACTAAAAAATTTAGGTTTAACTTCCCACATATCGAATTGTAGTATTCCTTCACTAGCAGGAGAACCAGGGAATGAATTATAGCTACCAAATTTAATTGCCTCCTCTACAGATGCGTCAAGTGCTGCTTTATACATTACTTCAAAGATATTACTATTTATTTCCTTAGCGGGGATAGAAGTAAACGGAAGTTTCAATTGAGCAAATAAATCTGCTAAACCCTGTACTCCTAAACCAATTGGTCTATTTTTTAAGTTACTATATTCAGTTTCTTTAGTGGGGTATGTAGAAACATCGATAACCGTATTTAAGTTTTTAGTTACTAATTTAGTTACTTTATACAGTTGATCGTAATCTACTTCACCATCCTTAATAAGTACTGTTAAATTAATAGAAGCTAAATTACATACCGCCTGTTCATCGGGGGCTGAGTATTCTATTATTTCGGTGCATAAATTAGAAGATTTGATAGTACCTAAATTTTTCTGATTTGATTTATTATTGGCAGCATCTTTATATAGCATATAAGGGGTTCCTGTTTCAATTTGGGATTCAATTATCTTAGTCCAAATGTCTTGTGCCTTGATAATTTTTCCGTGCATTAAACCATTTGTTACGGCTTGCTCAATTTTATGGTATTCAATATTAAATTCTTCACTATGTATTTCATCAAGTCGAGTAAAACCATTAATTAATTGTTCATTAGGGCAAGTTAAACACCAAGTACCATTATTATTTACTCTTTCCATAAATAAATCTGGAATCCATAAAGCTGGGAATAAGTCTCTTGCTCTTAAGTCTTCTGCTCCGTGGTTTTTTCTAATATCAAGTAAAGTCATAATATCAGAGTGCCAAGGTTCTAGATACATTGCAAAAGAACCTTTACGCTTTCCTCCCCCTTGATCCCACCACCTAGCGGATTCGTTATATGTTCTTAACATAGGCATTAAACCATTACTGTGACCTCCCGAAGAATGAATATCAGAACCCGCAGCTCTTACACCTGATATAGAAATTCCTAAACCACCTGCACCAGATGATATAATAGATACGTCTTTTAGAGTATCTAGTAAACCATCTTTACTATCCCCTTTGTTATTGATTAAAAAACAAGAAGCTAGTTGTTGATTTTTTAAACCCGAATTAAACATTGTAGGAGTAGCATGAGTGTACCCCCAATTAGATAAGATATCATAGGTTTCAACAGCATCTTTAAATGACCTTGTAACTGTAATTGCTTCTCGCATATACATGTCTTGTGGGCGTTCTAGAATAACTTTTTTAATTCTAACAAGATATGATCTTTCTAAAGTTTTAAAACCAAAATATTCTAATTTAAAATCTTTTTGATAATCAATTATCTTAGAAATTTTATCTAGACCATAACTTAAGCATTTTTCTTTATATAAGGGATCTAATAGGTTTTCACTATCCATTTTCTCAAACACTTTAGTAAAACTACCTGTTGTTTCTTTATGTAATGATGAAATAGCAATTTCCCCCGCTAATTTACTGTAATCTGGGTGATCTAAAACATAACTAGCAGCGGTGTCAGCCGCTAGTTGATCTAATATTGTTGTTGTTACTCCATCGTATACTCCCTGGATTACTTTCATTGATATTTCTAAAGGATCTACTTTTAGTCCCTTTCCTGCTAAAGTAATTCTAGTTTGTATTTTTTTAAAGTCTATATTTACTAAACTACCATTTCTTTTTTTAATCTTAGATTGTTGCATATATTGATTATTATTTTTAAAACTCAGCGTCAAAGTCTAAATTTCCTCTTACTTCCCCATCTTTAACACCTGCTTTTTGGTATTCAGCTACTCTCTTTTCAAAGAAATTAGTTTGTCCCTCTAGTGCTATCATTTCCATAAATTTAAAAGGTTGAGAAACATTAAATTCCGCTTCTACTCCTAATTCCATTAACAATCTATCAGTTACGTATTCTAAGTATTGAGTCATTAATCCTGAATTCATCCCAATTAAACTAGCTGGTAGAGATTCTATTATAAATACTTTTTCTATTTCTAAAGCTGATAATATTATTTCCCGGATACGATCTTTAGGAACTTTATTCACTAAATGATTATTATGTAAGTGAACTGCGAAATCACAATGTAAACCTTCATCTCGGGATATTAACTCATTGGAAAAAGTTAACCCAGGCAATAATCCTCTATTTTTTAACCAAAAGATAGAACAGAAACTTCCTGAAAAGAAAATACCTTCTACGGCTGCAAACGCTATTAAGCGCTCTGCAAAAGAAGGGCTATCGATCCACTTCATGGCCCAGTCTGCTTTTTTCTTTATAGCCGGAAAGTGTTCAATTGCTTTAAACAACTGGTCTTTTTCTTTATTATCCTTAACGTAGGTGTCTATTAATAAAGAGTAGGTTTCAGAATGAATGTTTTCCATCATGATTTGGAAACCATAGAAAAATTTTGCTTCAGAATATTGTACTTCGTTCACGAAATTCTCCGCAAGATTTTCATTTACAATTCCGTCTGATGCTGCAAAAAAAGCAAGAATATGCTTTATAAAATAACGTTCATCATCATTCAATTTATTTTCCCAATCATCAATATCTGAACTTAAGTCTATCTCCTCGGCCGACCAAATACTAGCTTGTTGATCTTTATACATATCCCAGATATCATCATGTTGAATAGGGAAGATTACAAATCGGTTTGGATTTTCTTCTAAAAGGGGTTCAATAAATCCGTTTAATTCTTTCATTCTTTTTTTGGTTTTTAATTTATAAATTATTTATTTAACTATCTATGTTAAAAAAAGCAGAACTATATTTTTCTGCTAATTTTTTCTTTGTTTGAAAATCTGTAGTATCCAAGCTATTAGACTTAGTACTAGGTGACCATGTCTTATCTTCGTTTTCACCTGTTGACGAATACTTTTCAGATACCTCAAAATGTCCTGTACTGGTGTCTGCATCTACCCCATAAGTTAAACCATCAGGACCATAGCGGTTTTTCATAACGTGAAACCTTCCAGTACCATTTACTTTATCTTCTTTTTTGCGAGATAAAGACATACAAAAATCAGTAATCATTAGTTTATCATAAGAACCTGCTGCCTTATCTCCTTCAATAATATCATCATTTGCACCCGCACGATTAACCTGTGATACTGACCATACTGGGATATTAAGTTGCTTAGCTAAACCCTTAGTACTAATATAAATATCATCAATTTCATCTTTACGTTCACGATTTTGTCTTTTTGATGAAAGAAGGTCAACATAGTCTATAATAATTAGATCTGCTTTTATACCCATACCCTCACATTTTTTAATGTGGGATTCAATAGTTGATACAGTTGCTCTCCCTGTAGGGTATTCTTTAATTATAAGTTGACCTGGGAGTTGTGGTATTATTTCCTGAGCTTTTGGTTTTAATCTTACGCTATCACTAACATCTATTCCCGTAAAATAAGCATCGTATCTTTTACCAACGTAATCTTCTCCAAGTTCAAGAGTATAATGTAAGACAGTATAACCACATCTTACAGCATGTCCTCCTATTGCCACCAACGACCATGATTTTCCCCCACCTGGGTTACCAAATATAAGACCAAAATCACCATTCCCTAACCCTCCTTGTAAAAGATTATTAATTAAAGGCCAAGGAGTAGCTATTACTTTTCTAGTATCTACTCTATAACGATCCTCAAGATCCTTAAGATACTCGTGCCCTAAGTTTTTATCCTGTCCAGCTTTAAGGGCATTATCTACCAACATTCTTATTGCCTCGAAGTCACCTGCCTTCAATAGGTCAACTGATGTCATTAAAGCTCTTTTTAATTGTTGATTTTTACAAAAATTAGTAAACTCTTCCTGAATATATACTAAATCATCATCAGAAGCTACATATGCTTGTTTAAGTTGTTCTTTTAAGGAAATTTGTAATACTTCGTTATCTACTTTTTTTAATTCAATCTTTAGAGTCTCAAGATTAGGTGTAGTGTGGTAACGTTCGTAATATTTTAGTATTTCTTTTATTATCCATTTGTGGGCACTATTTTCAAAGTAATCAGGACTAATTATGTCATGTATGTTGATTAAAAATTCTTTATGTGTTAAGAGTGATGAAATTGCCTTTATTTGAAAGTCAGTTCCATATTGGTTTAGCGTATGTAAAGTCAATTTAATTTCTATTTAAAAGTTTATAACCCATTTGTGTCGAATATACGACTTGCTCTTTATGACTCCAAGCCACTATTTTTTATAGATTGGAAACTTTGAAAATATATCTTTTAACCACATATCTACATTTCTAATCATTCCTCCTAATCTATCTTCATTGTATAGTGAAATAAACATTTCAGAATTTAGATCAGGCAAGTCATCATCTATTAAGTCACTAACATGTTTTTTACCTTTATCATCAATTAAAGGAATACTTAAGTCCATAACTTTATAATTAATTTCTATTCGTGATTTTTCTTGGATTATGCGAGAATATATAATATGTTCTTTAAATTTAGTAGCACATATATCAAAAATATCGTCTAGGGTTAATTTTTGAGTTATCAACTCCGGGAATTTTTTAAATATTCCTTTAGCACCCAAACCCTTAATACCTCTTACATTATCCGAACTATCTCCTAGTAAGGTTTTATATAAAATAAAATTAGAGGGTAGTAATCCAAATTTCTTTTCTACAGCTTCGGGAGTATAATATACTTTTTCTATTGGGCTGTATACAATGATTTTATTTGTTACTAGTTGTAGAAAATCTTTATCACTAGATACTATAAAGCATGTAGAATTATATTTCTCAACTAATTTTTCAGCTAACACAGCTATTACATCATCAGCTTCAACCTTATCAAGTATGGTTGTTTTTATGGGTAATAATTTTAAATACTGTATTATGCGCACAATTTGGTCTATTTTGGAATCATGCTCTTCTTCAATATTGTCAAAAATCTCCCAATTAGTAATTCTTTGTATGTTTCTTGTTCCCTTGTATTCGGAGAGTAGATTCTTTCTATTAACAGTTGAACCTACCCCATCGAATACTACATAAACAGAAGTGGGGTTTGTTTGCTTAATCATAGCCCCCAAAGAACGAAAGAAACCACCTAAACCCCCTATATGAACACCATCGGGATTTATCATATTCATCATAGCAAAATTTCGGAAGAACAGGTTTAAGCCATCCAAAATTAGTACCCTTTCATGTCTGTTAGGGGTTAGGATTTCCTGATCTTCCTGAATGTCACCCAGGAGTTTAAATATTTCTTTATTATTCATTTTGTTGTTTTTAAATGTCTTCTTGATCAAATAAGACAGGGGTTACATCATCATCATCTTCTACAATTTCAAACTTACCTCCACCTAGGATTTTAGCCCATTCTTCAGAGTGTTCTTTCTTGTATTGGTTTTTATCCTTTTCAGAATCCTCAATAAAACCGTGAGTAGTCATAACAATTTTACCTCTTGATTGTATACCATTTACGTGGTTTTTATCAATTTGTAAGTTAGTACGTTTACCCCATTCTACCTGCTTTCCACCCTTAATAGCTTTTATCTTAGATGTTCCAGAATTTGAGACATTACCAAAAGTAACTACAAATGTTGCATCGTACCACATAGCCATTCCTCCTTTGTTCATCATCTTAGGTTGTCCCATAGGTGATTCTGCTTTAGCAGTCCAAACTTTGTTAATGGCAACTAGGGTGTTAGTGTAAGGTGATGATTCTTTACGAGACATTACAATACTTTGATTAACAGTGTTACCAAATTGGGTTGACATAGCTCCAGCATTCCATTCGTTGTTGTTTTTTAGTTTCTCAACTGACATTAGGCAAGGTATTGAACCTATGGAATCCCAAAAGAAAGCTAAATCATAAGGTAAATTGCCTTTTTTCTGTTCGTTTTGAAGGTCCATAATAAAAGCAGCAACATCTTCTATGGTATGTAAGGTTTCTCTATCTACATACACAAAATCACCATCATAGTCTACAACTTCACCATCTTCATCTTTAATAAGGTTAACTTGTAACCCCATTTGAGAAGCATGCTCCCAATTCCATTTCATCTCAGTAATTATAAAAACAGGTAATATACCCATCTTTTGAGCTTCAACCGCCGCCTCTAGAAGTGCAGTTGTTTTACCAGTATCTGAATGACCTCGGAGCAAAGTAATATGCCCCATTGGGATTCCAGGTACCCCCGCTACTTCTTGAAATGCGGGTGATAGAGGAATCCATCTTTGTTCCTTAAATTTAACATTTTTATCTAAACCTTTAGAGGCTTTGAATTTATTAAGATCAAATTTACTCTTAATCTCGGCAGACACAGCTGCCGAGAGAGATTTTGGTATCCTTTTTGCCATATTTAGAAAGGAAGATCATTAACCTTAGCAGAAGGTGATGAAGTTTCAAATTCAGGGAATAAGGCATCAAATTGATCCGCTTTATTTTGTTTAACATTACTAGTATCTAAATTAAAATTACTAGCTTGCTTTTTAGGGGCAGGAGTATCTGGGAATGATTTGTCATCTTCTGGTTCTGCTTCGGGTGATAACCATTGTTCTAATGCTGCTTTCATTTCATCAAATGAATATTCTTTAAACAATCCTTCTTTAGGGTTAGGTTGTTCTGATGTCCATAATTCAACTTTTGTAGCATCATCACTTAATGGTGAGGTTTTTAATCTAACACGAACAGACGATTTATTGTAAGGTGTTCCCGTAGCCTCTGGCCCTACTGTCTCTATAGTAAGGTCTCTACCATTTACAATATCAGTGTAATCACCTATTTCATCATCCACAGCTAAAGCTAACAATTCTTCATATACTTGTTTACCAAATTGCCATAGTCTAACACCTTTATCTTCTTCACCTCTAACTACAACGGGAACAAAAATACGGTTTTTAGCATCTAACTTTTTAGCTAATAAGTAATTTTCCTTTGTGTATTCCTCCCTAAGCTTTTCCGCAAACATAATTATTGGATCTTTTTCACCAAAATTAGAAGGAGAAATCATTACTTTGTTAGTAATACCGTAATGGAATTTTAGTTCCGTGAAGGGGTTTGAATTATCGAAAGCCGATGGTGTTATCCTAATTTGTTGTTTACCTATTGAGGGTTTCCAAAATATTAGTGAATAGTCAGTTGCTTCCCTTACTTGGGGTTTTGATTGGAGTGTGTCCAATTTTTTCTTTAATGCATTTAAATCCATAATGTAACTTTAATTTAATTGTTTATGTTGACTTAAATATATGAAACCCCTTCCGGGGTTCCTAATTTATTTTAATATGTTTTGTCAGATTTTAGTTATTTTCTCTATAGGATTGAAGTATATCCTTAATAGTTGCTTTGTCAATTTTCCTTTCTTTACCATTATTATCAACAACAAACCCCTTAGTATTCTTTCTAAATTCCTCAATATCAACCTCAAATTTCCCAAAATCAATTGAATCTGAATCTGAAAAATCCCAATCATAATCTGCCCAATCTTTACCTTCTGTTAGGTCTGCATCATCAATAAATTCATTTCTATCAAATGTTCTAAGTCTATCTAATGAAGCTTGATATTCACCCTCTTCTGAATCTTCATTTAATTCATCTTCATCTTCAAAATTTTCATCTTTAAATGAATCAAACATATCCACTTCAAAATTATCTATAAATTCATCAAATGTATTCTTACCCGTTACCAAATCAGTTAACATTCGTATTACATCCTCAGGTTGGTTTTTAACCATAATACCCCAATATACTGATGCTTGCTCCTCCTCTTTGGATTCTTTAATTGGAGTTTTTAAATCATCATTGGGTTGTGATGTTTTTCCTTCTACCAAGTACTTTCTAAATGCTGTTAATTCTTTCATTATGTTTATATTGTTTTGTTTTTATTAAAATGTGAAGATACGAACCCTACCTCGGGTAGCCTACCTCCAAATATATTATTGTTTATTATAGTGTAATTATTTTATAGATTTTAGTTTTCAACTGGGCAAACTCCCCATTCTGGGTTAATAAAATACTATTTCGGTGTTGTTGCCAATCTATTTGGAATTTTGTATCTACAACACCACCATTCAACTTCTTAATTAACTCATTAAGTGAATTTATTGAATAGAGAGTATTAGACTCCTTCTTCCGATGTACCAGAATGGTATTATCTGGGATAGAATTAACATTACCCGGATCTACATTATAGGTTACAACGTACTCGTCTTTACCTACAATCTCTAAAACAAATATTTTATTATATATAATTGTATATTTAGATTGTATATCTTCAATAAGTCTATCAAGACCCTCTAAGTCTGTAAAAGTGCAAAATAATTTGTTCAAATCTCCCGTATTAATTAATTCCTGGATAACATCGTACCCTGAATTATACATATTGGGGTGTTTATTTAAAATCGTAATCATAACCTTGTTTTATTTTTATATTAAATTTGTATTTACTAAATATATTCTTTATACCCTCAATTAACTCAATTTCACTTTCATCCCAATCAAACAAAAAACTATCAAAAGTATAAAGTACTAACTTTGTTTTTTTACCCCTCAATACCCCTATCATATCCCACAATATTAATACATTCATCGATGTCTCTAAATTCTGCAATAAATAGTTAAATAATTTTTGTGGATTCATGTCTACCAACGTTTCCTTTTTATATACAAAATTAGAAATAGGACACATTATCTCCCCTTTACCTTCAAATTCACTCCAGAGTTCTTTTACGTATATACTAATACGTTTAAAAAATTCCAGATCTTTGTATTCCTTAAATACTCCTCCATATAATTGTTTGAAGGTTAATTCCTTGGATTTAGCGTAATCCACCTTATATAATTCTTGTAAATGAGCGTGAATATCCATAGAGGGGAAATTATAATCAATGAGCCTACAAGACAGGCTAGGATGGTAGGCACTAATATCAATATCAATAAATAGGTTATTGCTTGGGATAAAACTTTTTCTACATCCGTTTTTGTGGGAAAGTGAAGCATAATTTACGTTTTGGAATTTATTTGAGGGTCGTGTTGTTGTTGTTCTAAGGTTATATTGTGTGTATACTCGTGGATTATCAATTTTGTGGAAATGCTCTTCGAAGGTTGGTTTACATACTCGTATTCCATTCCGTTCGATGTAGTTAAATACCAAGGATACTTTAGTGTTAAAAAATTCATCATATTTTGTTTTAGGTCTGTTAATATTTGTTTTTAGATCTTCAAAAATTTGTTCGCACAATTCATAATGTTTAACAATAGGGATAAGTGTGTTTATGCAAATTTCATCCTTGTGTCTGTCATAAAATATATCGTGGGCTCTTGTGGTTGGTGGTATATACGTATAAGGGGGTGGGGTTATATCATAAAGGTTTTTAAGAGAATAATAATGTAACATTTCTTTCTTGTCTCGGCAATACAATATATTAAATTCGTTTAATAACGTGTATAAGTCCGTATCTAAAGCATTTAAACTTTCATGGTGTGAAACGCATACCATAAATCCTTTATGCGCGGTAAGTGGTCTAATATACACAAGACTAACTTTGTTTAAGATAGGATGGGTTGTATTGTTGTAGGGTATTACTTCCACAAATGCTTCTTTAAAACCACTGTTTAATAAAACTTTTAACTGTTCTTCTCCCTCTATGAGCCAATACATATAACCTATTTAGACGTCAATATATGACCTCTTTATCTAGTATCCACTATTTCTCGGGGTGTTTTTACGTATTGATGTTCCTACTTCATTACCCATACCCATTTTAACCTTACCCGCTACTTCACCCTCCTCAAAAGGAATAAGAGTATTGTGTAATGTTGGTTTATGGGATTTACCTTCCATTATTATACCTCGATTAGAATTAACATGGTAAAAACCGGCATAATTGTCATTAGTGGTTTCTACTTTTAGTTCTCCTCCAGTTGTGTTGTAAAAATTTGATGGTGTTGGTACAAAATACTTCACAAATTTACCTTTAAAATAAAAATCAAAACCAAATAAATTTTGTTGGGTTTCGGTTAACAAAACTATGTTTTTGTTTGTCCTATAAACCTCAATGGGGTTACCCTTAAGTTCCCAATTAATTCTAAAGGGTATAAATATTTGATGTTGAGTACTTGGGAGTTTTGAATTATAATTATTATAAGTTTGTTTATTTACCTCTAGATACAAGGGGGTGTTTGTTTTCTTTAAAAAATATCTTACAAATTCTCCGGTATTATATTCCTCTTTTGTTGGGTAAGGGGTAATCGTAGAGGGTGGTAGAGCTTGGGACATAGGGATAGATATAGAGTTTTGATATCTTAGTGGAGCTACGATTCCACTAGACAATGATGTATTCCCAAATTGGTCTATTTGTTGGTTATTTATCTCTTTAAGAGCTAATGGTTCGTTAGGACCCGATTGGGGGGTGTTACCAGTATAATAATTTCCATCAGAGGTTGCATAATAATTTCCTATATAGGTATTCCCATTACTTAGTAGAGAAAATTCTCCATTAGAAGTTAAATTTGGTGTTATTTGGGATAGTGGGTAATACATTTGTTGTTTTTGTTATGTTTATTGGTTTTGATACTCAAAATGCCATGTTTCCGCTTTTATTCTTTTATAGCCGTACCCGGGTGCATAGGTCATTAACCACTCATATTCCTTTGTACCAAATGTTACTAGGGTTGCTGAGGCATTTGCAAAATCTACTGCTCTACCCCAACCATGGTTTGAAGTGCCTGGAATTGCTGCTAGCTTTTTGCCTCCTATAACGATACATCTTGTTGTTGGGTCGGTATTAGAGCAGTTGTCTCTATAGACTCTTAGTTGGTCACGATAGGTTCTATATGAAGAATTTATTTTGAGAACTATACCTGCGGCTTCTGCACCCTTCAATAAATTATTCATGGCTAATGCCGCTCCGGGTATCATACGAATTTTTCTATTATCACTTTGGTTTACGCTAGTATTATATTTTGATGGGTTGTCTATAGATATTAAATCACTATCCTGGAGTTTGCCATTTATTCTATTTACGAGTAGATTTCTAGACTTTGAAAATGGATCAGTCCCTGGGGTTGTGGTTGTGGTTGTGAAAGTAATAGGTTCATCTGCTAAGTTTTCAGTTACTGTTTTTACTACAGAATTAAGGAATTCAGGTAAAGGTTGTTCTTTAGTTTTTGGTGTTGATACTGTAGATAGTGAAGTTGACCAATCATTATTCGAAATATTATGGTTGACTTTAGTAATTAAAAATTCTAGGGCATTTGGGTATTGTGGAGGTAAAAAGTCTTGTCTAATATTTAGTTTTTGGTATATTTTTATACCACTAATACCATTACAAGTTAAATCTAAACTAATAGGAATAAATCCAATTTTTGTAGAAGGTGAACCCGTAGCAGCATATATTGCATTATCTACTATATTAACATACCCCTTAAAACATTGTTGACCCTGTTTAATATATTCGTCATTTAAATGAAAATAATAATTATTCCGTACCACATTCCCATTTATTTTTCCCCTAAATCCTTGAACTAAATAATGAATATAATTATCACTAAAAGTCTTTAATGGTTCTTCTACTACGGCTTGGGATGCTTTGTCATTAAGATACTTTATTACGGAATCTACATAATCTCTCCATAAAGTATCACCATATCTTTCACCCGTAACGGGGCAAACTTTGATGTCTCTTCGACCTGTAGCTTTTTTATCAAATTTATAAGTCTTTTGGTTGTTAGTGCGCATTTTCAATTGGGAAATCGAAAAATATTTGACTGGGGGTAGTGATTCAAAATGAGTATATAAGATATTTACTTGGTCTGCGGTAAGTGGGAAAAACTTCTCACTTAAAGCATCATTTTTACTTTGATCTTCTGTTTGAGGGTCTTTATAGTTTTGTTGGAATTGATCTCTTAACCCCGAATTCCAATTAGAAAAAGCAGTTGCATCATAGTTTTTAGTATCAGTACCGTTAGCTGTTGCTCCTATGGATATCATAGCAGAAAGTTCTGGGGTTATGTTTGTTTTAAATCCAAATTCTCTAACAATATTGGATGTTATTACCTTTGATGTGAGGTTGTATCCAAACAACTCAAAGGCTACATCATCCGTAAATCTATCCTTAAACTTCTCAATATTTTCAATACCTTTGATTTTATTTTGATCTTGGATTGTAACTATATTATCCCCCAGTATAACAGGTTCTAAATTAGGTATTCCCCCTAATGCATTGTTTATTCCTTCGCATATACCTTGTAAAAATTTAAATAAATATATTTCTCCTTTAATTGTTTGTTTTTCTAAAAGACTAGAAACAAAATCATAATTCAGATAGATATTTAAAATTTGCCCATATATGACTACTCCTTCCTCTTTGTTCCATTCCTTCATCTGCTTAATAAACCCCCAGTATGTTTTTATACCATCATCATTATTATGAAGGTCAGTTTGGTTGTTTAGAGTTAAAGATTCTAAAAACTTTGGCTTTACTAATGCTACTCTAGGATCCAATGAAATCTGATTAGGGTAAGATGTCATTATCATTTCATCTTCATTAACCTCTATATTTATCATTCCCTCCCCCGATACTGATGGGATAGTGAATTTGTTTATCTTCGCTAATAGTTCACCTAAGGTTAGAAAATAACTATATCTATCGATATTTACACCTTCTCCTTCTTCTTGTTTTTTTGCTTCTGATTTTATGTCCAATAGTGCACCTACGTTATCACTCTTTAAAGAGGAAAATAAATTTAAATAATTACTACCTTCTTGATTCCATTTTCCCTCCCCGGTAATAATATCTGTAAACAAATCATAGGCTAGAGGAGACGTACCAGCATTAGTAACCATGGAAGTTTCAGATATGTTAGGGGAGTTAACGGCTTGTGTAAATGACTTAACACGATTGTTTATGTCAGATAATATTTTAAATTTTGAGGGGAGGTTTATTTTTAGAGATTCTATAACATCTCCAACCGATATTAAATTTAATGTAATATTGTAAGTTCCATCGGGGTCAAAATTCCAACTAAAGTTAGAAACTTTACCAATGAAACCATCATAATTCCCCTGATATATTTCCCTATATCTACCAACTGCTTTTATAAGTTTTGTAAAATTATAAGTGGTGGTATTATTAAACCATATATCCTCAGCCAGTGTGTTACCCATCCGTTGTAACTCACCTTTATTATTTATAAATTTATCATTACCCCATTCTAATAGCATGGAATACCCCAATCTTATATAAAGTAATTCAATTAATTGGAATTGAAAAGTGTTGTATGCTTTTATGTTAACTACTGCCTTTCTAATAGAACCCCGGTTTATAGCCTCTATATTAGCATCTATTAATCCTGGGGGTGGGGCTAGACCTTGTGAAGTGCCACCTAACCCATAAGCACTATTGTTCCATACACTGTTATCAGTGGATACACCAGATCTAAATGTATAACTTGTGGATTCTAAATTTGATAAGGAGTTAAATAGGACTGCTTTTTTAGCCAGCTTTTCATCCATGTAGTCAGAAGGAGTAGTAAGGCCTATATCTCCTAGCCTTCTTTCCCCATCTATTCTATTACCGAACTTTGTTATATCAAGCCCCTCGTCTACTTTTTTTAACTCAGCTATCATCTTTTCAGCTGTTATAAACCTAACAGAAGAAGATAATTTTAACCAAGCATTTTGGTTGTTTTGAACTTGTAACTGATCAACGGTTCTAAAATCATCATTAAAGCCTCTACCAGCAGTTCGTTGACGCATGTCTATTTGCTCCCTTACAAAATCATCAAATGATTCTCCTACTAAGTTTCCCATAACTTTTTATATTACTCCATTTAATAAATTATAATCTGCTTGTATAGCTCCGATATTAGTAGGAATTCTAATCTGAATTCCTAATGGTATATAATATGAATCTTGTTTTAAAAAGGTATTAGCAGTTGTGATAATCCACCAAAGTGAAGAATCATTATAATATTGTTGGGCTAAAATATCAAACCTATCTCCTTCTTCAGAGTATACATATATATCTGAAAAATTCAGGGGGATTTGAGGATATTTTACTCCCCTATAATAAGGTTTACCATTTGAACCTTGTGGTGTTTTTCTATTTAGTATTGGTATTCTATTATATCTATTCATTTTTATTATTTAGGGATGTAATTTAAATTTTGTTTATCACCTTCATAATTATTTCCTGTTGCCGCGGCAAGGTTAATATAATGTTCTTTTCCGTATTCTCCAACAAATGTTCCACCTGCTTCTATTGGTTTACCTTTGGTAAATTTATTCTGTTGTACTCTAGGTACGAAATTGTGAATGGGGATAAAATTAAAACCTGATACTTTAATAATCATAGGCATCTCTTTAACAGAAGGGTCAGTAGATATTTCATTACCTTCTCCCCCTATAGAGGTATTATTACTACCACCAGGTATTCCTACCTCCCAAGGTGATTCTTGAGGGATATCAAAATTAATCCCAGTCATAATTCCTACTTGCTCATATAAATATCCTCCTACAGTTAATGTAATAAGATTTCCTTGCATATACCCCGTGTTTGTTGAATAGTCGGGAGCACATACAGATGCTAAGTAATTTAGTTTTTGATACATTGGTATAAGCTCTTGCTTTGATTGGGCTGCTACAGTCCAAGCCATACTTACTTGTCTGTCAAACCCCCCATATTTATAGAATTTTTCTCCCCTACCCATGTAAGATTGGGATTTCCAATCTGCTGAGTAGTTGTCTCCGAAACTATCTATAAATGCCCTAAAATGGATATAAGTTTTCTTAGAAGGGTCTGTGTTGGATATTACACCTATTCTAAATTTAACTAAGTCGTTCTTAACATTGTCACCCGTTACACCCCCGGACTGGTATAAGGGGTAGGCGTTTATTTTATCTAGTGCATGTTTGTATTCAGAGTTGCCTTCTACTGTGTCTCTTAAATTTGACCCCCCTATTACTCTTTTACCAATAGTGTAACTTTTTAGGTTACCTCTTCTACCAGGATCTCCTAAGTTTACTCGTGACTCTATATTTTTATTTAAATATGATAATGAGTTAGGTATTTGTTCTGAGCCAGTAGGGAATAATAATTTACTAAAACCTCCTCCACCCTCTCTGGTTGGGTCTTGGTTTTTACTAAAGGGTATTGCTTCATTAACTTGTTCTTGAGTAAATACCTGTGGTAGGAGGATATTTCCTACACCACTTGTTAATTTACTATTGTTTGATTTTAATAATGTTCCAGGTTGATATACACTAGGAAATATAGGGGTAACACCATCATTATTAAATATGTTATTTGCTCCTATATAACGTGCTTGACTTGTAGGTAATAAGGTAGAAAAGTACATTGTGGACGCACCATAGGTAGATTGGATGTCCGATATGTTTTTGGTTTTGTTTAGACCAGGAGTATATATACTACTATTATATTTTATTTCCCCACTATTTATTTTAATGTTTTGGGAGAGTACTTGAAGGTTAGTAGTAGTAATACCACTAACTAAAGTATTAAGATTTATGGGAGAATTAGAGCGATATGTATATTGTAGTTCTGTGTTGTTTGTGTTGTTATTTACACCTGTTCTTTGGTCTCCTAACATTACAATGTTAGTTCGTCCAACTCCTAAAATTGCACCAGGTCCACCGCTATATGTGTATAATACATTATCTCCTTTTGTATTGTTGATTTTGTCTAACAGAGGTTCAAGTCTACTTTTATTACCCTCAGTACCACCAGTAAAAATAGTATTTAAATAAGTGGGTAAACCTAAAGGAGAATTACCGTTAGGAGAGCTGGGTGATGTTTTAATAAGAGGATTTAGACCTTGCTTGTTTAGATGTACCCCCAATGCGTTACCCGCTGCTTGACCTATTGTAGATAAAGGAGTATATATTCCTTGGTTTATGGAGATATTATTTCTTATAAATGAACCTATGGCACCAAAAAATCCAGGGTTTGTTGTTGTTTGAAAAGGTTCATAACCCGCACTTGAATTAACATTGGTTAAAGATAATATGTTTTGTTTTGCAATAAATAAAGGACCTCTAGGAGATTTAAAATCAAAAAACATTTGAGTCATCCTCGAAACGTCGTTTGCTGTTATTTTAGGTAATAGTGTACCTCCTCTTAATAAAAAATCCGGACCCCCCGTTCTTCCTACATCAGAAATGTTATCTGGGATGTTGCTTTTTATATAAGGTTGGTTGCTATTACCTCCTCCAAGTGTGTCTTTACCATACCTTAATGATTTAAGGTTGGTTGTCATATTAACTAAACCCATGTTTTAATGTTAGCGTGGAAGATTATTTAAATATCTTGGTGGTGTTGCCGGACCTTCTAAATTTGAAGGTTGTGGTAAAACTCCATTTAGTGGTCTTACAGAAGTAGATGATGGATTACCAATAGTAGAATACTCTTTATGTAAAGTAGACTGTTGAAAATTTGGTCGAGGTGGGGTTGTACCATTCAAACTTGTTGATACTGCTTGACCCGATAATAATTTGTTTAATAAGCTCATAAGTATGTTTTTATTATAAATATTAAATTATTGTACTTCGTATAACCCAACTGCAGATAATTGAGGTTGTTTTTTGTTTTGCATTACCAGTTGAGCTAAAAGGGAATTTGTCTCTTTATTTTCAGGTGCTTGTACTACTGTAGTAGCACCCCCACTAGGTGTATTAGCAGCCATTTTAGAGGCTCCTGGGAATGCTACTATATCATCATTTTTAGATAATTCAAATAAACCACCCTCTTTGGTAGATATTTGTGTTTTTCCGTCTGCTGGTGAGTTTATGTCACCAATTGATGATGCTGCTGCTATTCCTCCTACTAATGCTGCTACACCCGCAATAGCTAAGGGGATACCTATGGGCCCTAAAGCCATTGAACCCGTAAAAATAGAAGCAACAGCTACGGATGCTGCCTTTACTGCCATAATACTAAGAAAAGCTATAACACCTGTTAGAATTCCAGCAAAAGCAGTCATTCCTTCTTTAGATGACATAATAAAACCCGCAACATTAGCAAACATATCTACAATGGGAGCAAACATAGCACCAGTGGCCGTAAATAATTCATTAATTTTACCCATTGAAGCTTCCATCTTTTCGGAGGCTGTTGCTTGATCTAACATAGCTTTTAAACCACCATCTGCTGCTTCTTTTTGGGCTTGTGCTAAACCTACTTCTTTTATTCTAGCATTTAAAACTTTTTCTCTTCTTTCTGCTTCATCCCCACTAGCTCCTGCTATAGCTTCTTGCATAAATAAAGTTTCTGCTAAATCATCACGAGACATACCAACAGCTTTGGCTAAAGATTCTTGTTGAATTCTGTTCATAGCAGTGAATTCAGCTGAGTTTCCTGCTTGGTTTGCTATTTCCCGGGCTACCGTAGCAAAGTCATTGTTTAAGGCTGCTTGTCTTGCTTTTTCTAAATTAATATCCTTATTTAATAATAATTCAGCTTGTAACTCGTTTTCAATAGAGGATTCAAAATCTAACAAGCTACCTGCTATTGCATCAACCTTACTCATTTCCATTCCTAAAGATTTTGCAACTGTAACCGCTTCGGCTAGGGCCTTAGGATTTTTACCCAGAGAAAGTGTTGTTGCCGCTGAAAGTTTGCCTACTTCTTTCAGTACTTCTTTATTGTTAATATATAAACCACTAGATTCGTTTAAAGCATTTACCTGATTTAGTAAACTGTTGGCATTATCATCAAAGGATTCACCATTGGCCAAAGATAGCTTTTGTACTCCCATCAATTCATCATTAGTCAATCCCGCTGTTGCTCTTAACTTAGTAAAGGTTTCTAGTTGTTCATTTGAGAGAACAACGGATGTCCCTAATGATGAATTTATAGCTACTAAGGTTTCACCTAAACCCTTACTAGATACAAAAAGTTTATCAGAACCAAATGAAGCGTCCATCATACCTTGAGTAATACCCATAGCTTCACCATTACTAATACTTAAATTTTTAGCTATATCTCCAGTGGTTACCTGACTTCTATTAAACCCATCAGCTATTTTACCCACGATTACTGATATACCTTTTATGGATAATGATAGGATAGCTATAGGGTCTGTTAATAGGTCTTTTACAGATGCTCCCATAAGCTTAAAGCCCTGGTTCATTACTCTTTGCTTTTTTTCAGCAGCAGATAATGATGGTTCTGTTGTTTCTAACTTCTCTGTAAACTCTCTAAGATCTGCATTAATTTTATCAAACCCTAAACTTGAGGATAAGGCACCTAAACCTATCTTGCCTAAAAATCCTTCAGCCCCTTTTAGTAAAGATCCTGTAATCCCTAAACTATCATTTATAGTATTTATAAAGGTTATTTCATCATTTCGTAGTTGATTTTGACGTTCTAATTCTGAGGTGTTTTGAGCTGTGAAAAGTGCTTGTCTTCCTAAAGGTCCTAGTTTTGCGGTTTCCATTTCTAGTGCAAGTTCTGCCGCTATTTGGGCTGCAATTGAGTTGTCATATGCTTCATTAGAAATTTGTATCCCTTTTTCAGCATTTTTTAGTAAAGTTTCTTGTATTAATTTTTGTTCACTTAGTATTTGTACTTGTGATTTTGCCTGATTAAGTGTATTTAATTCTGGACCTGATATTGATGTGATTAAGGCATTTGTTACTTTTTGTGCTTGATTTATTAAATTTACATTTCTGGTTATTTGCTTTTGTATACCACCTATATCACTTAAACCACTTTTTTGACCTAAAATTTCATTTGTAATCTGTTTATTAATCTTAAGTAAGCTTTGATCAAAAGTAGTTCTTTTTGAAATAGAGCCTTGCATTTCCTTAACAGAGTCAACCAAAGCAGATGAAAGACTAACCGCATCGGCATCTAGTTCATTTAGTTTAGATTTAATTCTTAACCTTTCGGCTTCAATCCTTAAAAGCTCTTGAGCTTTATCAATTTCCTGTTGAGTGGCCATGAATATTTTTTATTATAAATATTATTACTTATAGTTTGTTTGACCTTTATATGCCTTACTCGCTTCGGCAAAAGATGGTGTGTTTATCTTACCATCGGGGGTTATTAGATTTTTAGTTCCTTTACTATCCCTAGATGATGGTTCGTTAGGTTTATTCTCTTCATCATAAAATAATTTTATTTCATTATAAGTGAATTTACGCAACCAAATAGGCATATTATATATAGTGGTGTAATCATAACCCCCCTTACCATAAAATAGTATTTGGTGGATCTGTGAGAATAGGTTTATTCTTACTTGTGAGGTGTTACTAGATGTCAGGCCAAAAAAAGTTAATTCCAATAGGAATACTTACCTCCTCTCCATTATCCAGAATATAATTTAAATTAACATCGGGTTGAGTAGCTTTAATATGCTCTCTAAGAGAACGTGAATCCATTGCTAATAAATAATTATCAACATATTCTCTAATTTCTTTGGTACCGGTTTCACCTCCAACTGATGTTATTATGTATTTTAAACGGGTAGATAATTCAGGTGAGGCATCTTTATATAATCTTTTAAGACCAGATACTTCGTTATCTATTTTAACTTCGTCATGCCCCGTTAAGATTTTATAAGTAATATCTACTCCTGTACTAGGTAGGGTAAAGTTGAACTCATTTTTGCCTGGGGTAATGTCTTTTTCATTAAACGGTTTATTTTCAAGAATCGATAAGTCAATAATTTGTTCTTCACCTTTAATTACTACTTTATAATTTTTACCGTATCCTAAAATACGGGTAGCAATTAAAACAGCATTTTTATCTCCAACTACTAAATCTTTTATTTCTATTTTGGATATAATGACAGAAGCTAATAATTTATCTAAAACATTACCTTTTTTAATATAGGCTTGATTTGATAAAATGTCTTCTTCCTTAGCTGTCATATATTTAATTTCTATCTTACCACTGGATAGAGGGTTATCTTTAGGATAAATCAATCCTTTAGATGGTAATTCAATTTCTTCTGTGGGGAATTTGTAATCACTCATATAATCTTTATTTAATTAAAACGTTATTTTGTTTATACATATATAAAATACAAAAAGCTTGACACGAAGCCAAGCAGTTTTGATAAATTATTTAATTGTTTTCCTAGAAGTTCAAAATGCAATAATCAGGTTGTACGGTTAGTGATATTTCCACAGCAGCACTTTCATCATCCCAACTGTAATCTCCGAAGTTTGCTTCAGTAATCATAGCTCCTTTGATAATCCATTCTGAAACGATATCACCTACAGGTCCTAATACGTTCATAGTTAAATCTTTTTTATAGAAATCACTATAACCATCTCTACCTGTTACTGATTCGTGGTGTAATCTAACCCATTCCATACATGCTTGTGCACCACTTGGAGTAATAGGGTCAAATAACGTCATTGAAATTGTATTCCAAAGTGTTTTACCTTTTACGTATCTTGCAACGTTGATATGGTTCAATTGAACTGTACCTTGGGTTAATGAAACTGCGCCCATACCTTTAATTTGGTATGAAGGGATTCCATCTACATACAGTATAAACCTATTCTTTTGTTTTGGTTCGAATGCTGTGTAAAATATTTCGTTCGGGTCTAATACTGCCATTGTTATATATTTTTGTTATAAATATTCTAAGTTATTGTTTTTATCGATTATACATATGATAGGAGGAGGGTAGATTGCCTCCTATTTATAAACCCATTTAAAACCATAGGCCGTTTTTGAAACACCCGTTAAACAACAACTAATGTTACTCCTTTTAAAGTTTAAACTATATGTGGAAGCGTCTTCTATGCTTTTAAACTCACGTATTACATTATTGTCTTTGTCTAATTGTTGTATGGGTTTATATTTTTTATCTAGAAAGGATTGAGGTTGTTTTTTACCTAATTTTCCTTGAGATATGGATTTACAATGGGAAGGGGGTAATTTTTTGCCTTTTTTCATTTTACTAATTTTTTCCCCAAACCCCTTAGGTTTTGGTTTACCCTTATTAGCTTTACGTAGTTTGTCTTTTCTATTATTATCTATTTTGAGCCAGGGTTTTGGGATACCTATGGTAGAAATTGAAATTTTATTACATATGAAATCATATTTTTTCTTACCCAACTTATGAATATTCCACCCCCCACTAAAATCCACTAAATTATAAAAAGAATCCGATTTTGTGGCATTGAAATGTGTAATCCAATATGACTCTTGATATGTTAATTCTTCATCAGAGTAACATACTTCTAAAATTTCTTTTTGAAAATTTTCCCTACCATATTTTTTAATATCTTCCAATAAGAGGGTACCACTCCCTAAATAGTTGGGGTTATTATGTGAATCCTTACCTATATACTTTTTACCGTTAATAAGATTTTTTGTTAAATATACAATCATAGAAATATCCTTTTACATTTGTTATATATATGTAAAAGGATATTAATATTAATATTCTACTAAAAGATATTATGAAGGAAAAAGGACCCCTGTTGGTAAAACATTAAAATCTAGTATAATAAATTCAGCTGTTTTTGTTGGTTGTAGATAAATTTGACCTACTAACTCATTTCTATCAATTACATCCGGTGAATTATTTGTAGAATCCATTACCACTTTAAAAGCATATAATCCTTGTCTTTGTTGTACCGATTCTAAGTAGGGGTTTACATTTGCTAAGAAGTTGTTTCTTGTGGCATTTGTATTTTGTTCAAATACTAGGTTATCTGATACTTGTGTGATAAATCCTTTAAGTGATATTAATAACCTACGAACATTTACTCGGTCTAATGCACTATCTCTTTTCTGTAGTGTTTTTTGGCCAAATACTACAACTCCACTTCCTGGGAATGTTGCAATTGGATTAACATTAGCACCGTATAAAGTATCTCTATTACCTGATGTTAATCTTCTTTCTGCTCTTATTACACTTCCTAAAGCCCCTCTAAGTAAACCTGCGGGTGCGAACCATGGATCTGATGACGCATCTGTAAATGCGTAAACTGCAGGAATATATGTAGAGGCTGGAGCCCATACTATTTGTCCTGTCTGTGCATCTAACGTTTGTAACCACGGCCAGTAAGTAGCGGCATATGAGCTATCAAATGCACTAGCAGCTGTTGTAACTGTGTTGATTGACGCGTTATAACCCGCGACATCAATTACTGCTATACAATCCGTTCTACCTTGGGCTAATGTTACTAAACGTGTTGTCTGTGAAGGGTGTAATTGTGAATTTAGTCCAGGTGCTGTTATTACATTAAACTGATAATCATCTGAATTACTTAATAAATTGATTGACTGTGTGTAGTCATTAGGCGAAATACCTTGTACGTTGTCTTCTGTTATATTTTCATTAAATTTAGCTACACTACCATTCATAAAATTAACACCCACAGCACCACTAAATGATCCTGATTGAACGAATGGTAAACTAGAAGTAAATTCTGATTTTGCAGCTCCATTATTATCAAAATAAGAAGGAGTTGGTAAATTTACCTCTGATACAAAAATATAAGAGCTTCTTTGTGGGTAGTTACCATTTGTTCTTACGAAAAAGTCGGTACCATCTTGCTCTATTGTAGAATAAGTATCACCAATTGCTTTTGAAATATAATTAGGTGCATTAGGGTCTAATGATAGATTACTATATGTTTCCAATATAGCTTTCTGTGTATTTGTATCATTTCCTCTTCTTACTAATAGTGAAAACTGACCTGAAGAAGTGTTTACGGATGAGATCTCTAATCTAAGATTATTAGCAGAACCACTATCTAGTGTTCCATTTGCAGAATCTGCTCCTTGTTCATTATTCATTATTACACCCTCCGATATTGTTTTAATACTAAATGAAGGGGTGTAAGCTAAATCATTAGTTGTTAGGGTGTATTGCACATTAGTACCACCACCTACATTAGCTCCTAATGATGATGATTCCATTACTACAATATCTCCTACTTCATATCCTGTTCCTGGAGTAGTAATTGTTACACTAGTAACTATTGAAGTTGTTGCTGATGCTAGTTGTGGAGCAATTACAACTGTAGCTAATGCTTCTGAACCATTATCACCTACAATTACTACATCTGATGTTGTTCCTCCTTCACTACCTGTAATATTGGGTGTGTTAGTTATTGAACCTAGTAATGAGTTTGTTCCTGCTTTTAAACCACCATTTGTCAAAAGACTACTAACTGAAGTAATAGCTTCCAAAAAAGAACCAGTAACAACACGTGTTACTAGTAGAGATTGTCCTCCTTGAGCAAAATAATTTCTTGCGGATATAGAATTTAAGTAGGTGTACTGCTGAGATCCACTTTCTACGGATCCTCCAAATATGGCTTCATATTGAGAGAAAGTAGATACACCTGTCGGGATACCAACAGGTCCCATAACTGCAGGACCTATCACGGCTGCTCCAAAGGTAACAGGTCTAGAACCTATAAAGGATGAATCGTTTTCTCTTGTTAATACACCTGGAGATATTAATGTTTCTGCCATTGTTTGTATGTTTATTTGTTTTTGTTTGTTATAAATATTAAAAAATATTTCAAAAATTTACTCTATTGGAACAAAACTTCCATCTTCTAAATTTATGTTACCTTCACCGTATTTATCTTGTAATTTTTTACCGGTTGCTTGTTGTTCTTCTAATAGAGTTTGAAATTCTTTTAGTAATTCTGTTTTTTGGCGAGTTAAAATATTTAATTGTAATTCTATATTACCTAACATTAAAACATTTTGGTTGTTTTGTGATTGATAATCTTGAAGTATTTGTAACTCTTCTGGTGATAACGTTTGACTTTTCATATATAAACTATTTTGATGATAAATATGTAAAAATTATTTAAAAATCGATGTCTTCGATATTATTTACGGTTTCTGTTGTTATTGTTACTTTTGCTTTTGAATTGTATACTCGGGTAGAATTTAATTCTTTTTGTATAGTATCGGGTAATATATATCCCCTTAATTTAATATTAAATGTGGATTTTACTAGCCTATCCTTTCCTTGGGTTAATTCTGTAGAAGTGGCAAAACTGTCTATGAAGGCTCTAAATTGAAATCTCTCAGGATTCCCCCAGTAAGCATCGGATGCATACTCACATGCTTCTATTATTTTATTTAGTTGCTCCATATAGTAAGTTTGAATGATAACACTATACTCTAGAGTAACATAATCAGGTTGGGCTACTATATGAAATTTTTCTACTGGTTTTCTATTGTTTAAAGCACTAAAGTTACCATAAATATTTTTGGAACTAAATTCTTTAGACCATTGCCCATATAAGTTAGGCATATTGGCATCTAGTTTATTGGCTATCGATCTATCTTTAGTTAGAGAATCTCTTTTTATTACTATAATAGGAAGCATAATCGCCCCACTTTTATCTCTGTAATACCCATCACGCTGGAATGATTTCCATCTTTCAGGAGCACCATATATTATAGGTACTTCTCTACGTTCTCCATTTTGATAAACAAAAGGCTTAATTACATTCTCAAAATAAAAAAACATGGCTTCATCAATATCCTTTATACCAACCGAATATTGTTTAGTAGTATCATTTTTAAAGCTTATTTGTGACGACCTATTAATATTAACACCAGTTTCAGTGTAATTAGGGTTTGAAGGCATTATCGAATCATTGGGGTTACCTAATGATCCTCTGTTTTCTATTCCTTCAAAAGCTGTTTGCTTGCTGGTACTTAAGGCTAATTGAGTTTTTGGTATGGGTTTTCTAGGTTTTGACATTACATTCTTTCAATGTTAGGGGATATTGCTACTTTATCACTTGGGATATAATATGTTGCTACTAATATGGATATTACGTTACCAAATTTTTCTAAACCAGGGTTTAGTGGGTTTGGTGTACCATCGGAATCATTATTGGGATATTGTGGGTTTTTACCACCCCAATAGTAGTTAGCAATAGTGCCTTGCACTCCATAATACTTATTTTCGTATAATACAATATCTCCTATTTGAGGTTCAACATTTGCATCTACTAAATCATCTCTAAAAAAATAAAAGCTAATGCCTTGTTCAAATTGTACACCTTCTTCTCCTCCTGAATATTGTTGATCCTCTCTATCTATTAAAACATTAAACAAAAAAGGACCATTATAGTATTTTTCTTCGGATGCCTCTCCATAAAGATTTACCTTAGTTTCTTCTAATTTGAACTGATATAAGGCACATTGTTGGGTTATAATGTTCCCCATCAACTCTCTATTAAATTTTCGTATAAGAGAAACGTCTCTTTGTCCCGTAAACATTGCGCACATACTATCCTATAAAAATTGTGTAGGGAACTTTTTGCAATTCCAACATTTTTGATTCTCCTTCTTTAGCTCTTCTCTCTAATAAAGCCATTCTAGATGTTTCATCTAAATAAGTTCTTAATCTTTCAATTAAAGTAGATTTTTCAGAGGTTGCTGCTGCGATTAAATCTGATTGATTTAATGTTACATCTGAATTAGGGATGGGTATAGTACCGTATTTACCTCTTACATACCCCAACATTTCTTTGGATAAAGCTAAAGTATACTCAAATATCCATTGTCTACCAACGGAATTAATTTGATTATAGTTAGGATTACCATATGGAGAATTTGATACATTAGTAACGTTGTTGGGTGTTTGCTTAACCGCACCCGTAATTCTTTCATCTCTTAAGATATATTCAAACCATATTCGAGAATCGGTATTTTCACTAAAAGAAAAATTAGGAATTGGGAATATTCTTAGGTTATCATTTCTTATTTCGAATGAGTATTGATTCCTTCTAATAGTTTCACTCATTTCTATTTGCTGAATTACTGCTATGTCATAATTTAAGGGGGCCATTAGATAACCTCCTTCAGCTCCAAACCCACCTAGACCCATTACTCCAGAGGCTATAACACCCCCAAAACCAAAACCATTATTTGTCCCTAGGAATCTTGATGCTGCTGGGTAATTGGTTTCATAAAATACTTTTTTTACTTCTATACCATGAATATATTCTGAACCCGTAAGTCCACTAGAGGTCATGAATGTTGAAAAATTATAATCTTGTACACTAGAAGTTAAAGCAAACGAACCTGAATAATGTGGAACATTTCCTCCACTACCTGCTTCGGCTCCATATTGTTCAGATAACCTAACTATTGGCTCAAAGCTTGGTGTTATAAGTGCAGTATTTAAAAGGGATGCGGTTGGTAACCCATCAATAGATAATTGATTATCTCGTATTTTATACGCATAAATTTCGTTACCATATGTGGTTATAGCCTCCTCGAATGCTGTAAAAAATGACCCCGACTGTAATTCTACATCTACTAGGGGAAATCCCATTCTTTGAGCACAAAAATTAGCGACTTTATTTGCATCAACAACAAAATCGGATTGTGAATCATAGAAGCCAAATGGGGTTTGACCTGGTGCAAATGTACTTACTCCGTTCCAAATTGGTATGTTCATATTTTATTTTTAACTTAGTGGTTATTGCCTTATTATACATATTAAAAAAGGATAAAAAAACCCGACCTAAGTCGGGTTTAATTATCAATAATATACTAATTTTTAATACTATAAAGTATTTAAACCAGCTACCTGAATAGTCGCATAGAATTCTGGACGAACCATTTTCTTAGCATAACGAGTAAGTAAACCTTTTCTCGGTGTGAAAGTTTCTGGGTCATAGATAAGTGGAGTCATTATTAATGGAATGTAAGGTGCAAAAACCGCGCCTGTTTCCAAGAATTGAGATCCTCTAAATCCTAATAGAATTACGTTTTCAGTCATGTATGGGTTTTTGTACACTTTGTAACGTCCGTTTAATTGACCTACTTTTTGTACACCAAATGCATAAGTTGCTTTAGCAGCATCACCATCAGTATCAGCAGCAAATCCTGGGATTGATTCCATGATAGTTCCTACAGCTGGAGAACATACTAGGAAGTTTGCACCACCTCTTAATGTTTTCTGGTGGATAATGTTACTTAACTTTTGGATTTTAGTTCCTAATGTTTGGAACCATTGTCCTTGAGAATTAAAAAATCCTAAACTATCGTTAATGCCTCCCCCAGATGTAATTGATTGATTATTTACGGCAGACCATACTTCAGTTCCTGCTGCTGCATTTTCCATCAACATAGAAAGTATTTCTAAATCTATTTCTAGGGAGATATACTCACTCAATATAGAAGTTAATTCAGCCTCGGCATCTAAAGCATGGTAAGCATTTAAATCCTGTGCAAACTCTGGAGTCCAAACAGCTTTTAGCTTACGAGTTTTCGCTACAATGGCAGATGATTTCATCTGAACATTAATTTCTGGAATAGCGATTGAAGGTGAGTTTAGTGAATTTGGTTCTGGGTTATTGTCTTCAAAATCTCCTCTAAATTGATCTGTTGGTTGAATTTGATAAACAACTGCAAAATTCTCAGCTGCAATTTCTGCTATAGTAGCTTCTGTTGCTGCCTTAGAAGCTATAAAAACAACATTACCATCAACTTGCTTTGTAAAAGCGGATACTTGAACACCTGGTGTTCCTTGTTTGTAGGCATCTGCACTATTTCCTGGTACTAGTTGAAATGCTGCTACACCATCTTTGTCTACAAAATCTAAATCAGCTACTGGGACCAATATCTTCCAATATTCCTGGGCTTGTGCCGATGCTGAGAAGTTAGAGTCATAATTCATGTCACCCCAAGTAGCTACTGTGGCTACAAGACCAGTTTCAACTGACTGTGTATTGTTTACAGAATAACCAAAACGACCTGCTCCGAATAATCCACCTTCTGTTTCATTTCCAAATGGTGCTGTTTTTGCAGAAGCATTACCATATAAAGAAGATCCTGCTGCAAATGGTGTTTTGTCACTTCCATATTGGAAATCTAGGAAAAATACAAGACCTGAAGGTAGATTCATTGGTTGAACCGAAACGAATTCTTTCGCTGCGATTTGTCCAAATACTTTTCTTACTAAAGGCAAAGCAACACCAGCCCACTGACCACCTGTGTTAACAGCTGTTTGTGATTGGAATGTACCTGATGATGCAGCACCACCACCTGTTTGGGATGATTCTACTACCAACTGCTTAGCTTGGCTTTCTAATATGATACTCATGTTAGTTTTGTTGGTGCCTTCTAGACCTTCTAGAAGACCTGTTTTTGCCCATTTTCCAGATAATCTGGCCGCATCAGACTGCATAGTATGATATGGGTTTGCGCTTTCTAATAATGAATTTAAGCTCATGTTGTTTGTTTTTTAAATTTTAAATTGTTTTTTAGATTAATCCCGCTAGCTTACGCATACGATCATATACCTCGTTTGATTCTAGAATTGGTTTTCTACTAGACTTTGGTTCTAAACCACTAGCCTTTGAAGCTAAACCTCTTCTAACTGATTCATTAACCCTTGAATTTGTAGTAATATTTACAATACCTTCATTTAATGTTTCATAAATGGCTTTTGCTTGTTTAACATCAGTGGCATTATCAAAAGCTTTTAATACCTTGATTTTTTTACTTTCAGTTAGGTTTTTAGCTTTAAAAATTTTATTAGTATAAAGCAATTTAGCGTTTAAGAGATTAACTTCTTGAAGTTCTTGTCTAAGTTCATCCATTCCGTCCATTTCTTCAGCACGTATTGCTGATCCTGCGGCACTACCTAATACTTCTAAAGCTTCTTTTGCTTTTTTAGCCATAGGGCCAGCAGCATCTACCAATTTTTTTAGGCTACTAACTATGTTTTCAAAACCTCTTGCAGCGGCATCTGATCTAGCATCCTCGCCTAGTTCAGAATCTTCATTGAGTATTTCATCGATTTCTACATCCATATCTTCCATGTCATCCATGTCTTCCATGTCTTCCATATCTTCGGATTCAAAATCGTCTCCGGGCTCAATTTCTCCTGATGCTACCATATCCTTAATAACATCCTCTATAAAGGATTTAAGGTCGTCTTCTGATAGGTCTTCAAGATCAACATCCTCGTTGTCCATATCCATATCATCGTCTCTCATATCATCTCCCATATCCATATCCATTTCTTCTTCCATTTCTTCACCATCCATTTCCATTTCAGCTAATAGTTCTTCAAGGTCAAAATCTTCCTCTTCGCCTTCTTTAACTTTTTTGGTTGGTTCTGGTTTTTTCATGTCGTCTTCATGGTCCATCTCTTGCAGTTTAGCAGATAGTTGGTTTTTTAAATAGGGGGTAAAAGCTTCCTCTAGGGCAAGTTTTGCATTCGCAATAGCGGTTTCTTTAACTGCTTTAGCATCGGCGATTGCTTCTTTTAACAAATCTCTGTTGTTTGTCATAATAATCTCAAAATTTAGTTTGTGAAATACGGTTATTAAGAACCGTAATAGAAATAATATTTACTTAACATCATATAAGAATAATCATGATGTATTACAGTCATACGTATGTGGTAACTTATTAAGAACACAAAAGACGCTAAAATAAGCGTCTAATGTTTCTAATCCGTCGGTAGCGTCCGAAGAAAAGTATTTATCTAATAGCTTGATATCGAGGTAGTTCTTCTTTAATTTTTTCTAATTGTTTATAACTTGAAGTAAATAGTCTTTTTATTGGGGGTGTATTGGTATAATATTCCCCAAAAAATTTAAGTAAATCTACTAAAGTGTTATCTTCTAAAACTTGGTTTAATTCTTTCTTTTTTTTATTAAGGAAAGAAGGAATATTTTCTTCTCCAATTTCCCCTTCCATTAAGTACTTTCTAAAGGTGTTAAATTCTTCCATAATTTTAATTTATTTTATTTTATTTTATTGTTATTTTACTACCTTTTTTTCTATTTTCTTGGACTGTTAAGGGTTGGGTATTTAGATAATGGAAATATTTAAAACAATCTTTTTCATTTTTAATTAAAACTAGGGGTTTTATGTGATCTACTTCCCAATAAACCCCATGATTACCCCAACTCATTTTTTGGGAAAATTGGGATTCTAAATGATGTTTGTATGTTGATACGTCACATCCTAAATACTTTAACCCTGAGTGGTTTTTGGTGATATTATCTTTTTTTATTACTTCATTAACTCTTAGTCTAGTAAGGTATTTTAGTTTATATATAGGATCTGTTTTTTTTCTACTCCTACTATATTTTATATTTTGTCTTGTTTCTTTTTGGTATTGATTCCATTTAATATTACAACAAGGTCTACAATTACTCCCTACTCCAAATCTTCCATTTTTACTAGGTTTAAACCCATTAATGGGAAGTTCTTTTTCACATACAGTACATACTTTATGTCCTTCCCTTAGATTTTCTTTTAACCTAATTGACTTTTTAGAATGGTAATGTTTGTTGTGGTGGGTGTGACAACATTCTCTACACTCTCTCTGTATGCCATCCTTTCGTGTAGAATTTTTATTAAAATCCTTAGTATTTTTTTCATTTTTACAAGTGGGACATATCTTCAACATATTATATTTTATTATACATATGTAAATGACTTTGAAAAATTACATTGGATTAAAAAATATTACAAGAACCTTTTGAACAAAGGATTTCATGGATTATTTTGTTTACTCTTGTATAACTATATTGAGGTAATCCTATGTCTTCTTTAATTAGACTCATGTATGAACCTGGGTTTGAGGGTGTAGACACGAAATCCCAGCAAAGTAGTTGGAAATCGTCTTGTACTTCCATTACACCTTCTTTTTCTTCTAATGAACCCATACCCCGAGATGATACACCTACTGTTACACCATTACCTACAAGTGCTTTTAATATGTTACCTGCTGGGGTTGGTAAGACTTCAATTTTTCCTATAATGTCATTACCTTCCCATCTATATCCACTAATAATATGTGATACATTTTGTAGATTTATTACTTGAGACTCTGGATGGTCTAATTCTCCCATAGAACGTCTTTGTTCTATTAATTCAGAGTAACGGTCCATTTCTCTCTCCCATAATTCCTTAGAATAATATCTACCGTTTCCGTTTTTAACTTCACAAGTAGCTAATATTCCCTCAACGATCATATTACCGTTTTCCGCGTTAACACTTTCGGTCAATACGGTAGGGGCATAATTGATTTTATGAGTTTCTATTAATAGCTTTCTCATGTTAATTTATTTGTTTACAGAATATTCTCCTGTTGAAGTACCTACTTTTTTAGGATCTCTTTCACCTGCAGCTCCACGTGTTGGGTTGTTTTTATCATTCCAACTTACGGCATCCATTTCATCAACACTATCTAAATTTAAATAATAATTTTCTTTTTCATCCTCACTTTCAAATCCACCATCTACATCTTCATCTACCATTTTAGTTGGGGAGTAACTTTTACCACATGTTTTTTCGTAGATTTTCTCCATTTGTGATTTCTTCTTTTCTAGAAGCTTAATGTCCCTAGCCATTTCTTTCAATTTAGATTTATCCATTAAATCCAACATATTTTCATCTTCATTAATACCAGTCAATCTATCTTGCTTTTCGTTAATATGATTAGTTAAATACTCTAATTGAGCTTCCATTTTAACTGCTTCGGCCTCGGCTCCAATTTCTGCCAATTTAGCATCTATTGAATCTTTTTTAGGTTTTTGTTTTTTATCAGATGCTGCTTTTTTCATAGTTTCACCCTTGTCACCATCTCCATCTAAATCTAGGAAGTCTGGTTTTGCCTTTTCATCCATAGGAAGTGGTTTTTCTTCATTGGATTCGGTATATAAAGAACTATGATATTGGGATCCTACTTCTTGCTGATTATAATCTTCAGCCATCATTTTTCTAATTTCTCTCCCGGACTGTGAGGCATAGGAATTTGAATTACCTGATGTTACTACTCCTCCTAATCCTTCTTTAATTAGTCTCTTGTAAGTTGATTCTTTTAATGGTCTCATTTTAGTATCTGTTTTTTTTAATTTATCACTATATCCGCTACCCCCGTAGGTTTTGCCTGAATTTTCGTATACTTCTGGTTCTGTATAACCTATACCTACCCCAAATTGCCCATTCTTTATGTAAGTTAGTGGGTCTTTTGCTAGGTTTTTAATTACTTTTTCTTGAGCCTTTTCTAAAGATAAAGAAGGATCTTCTTTAAGTTCAAAATATACACCGTTCATCATTTCCTGGGCGTTAACATTATTAATATTATCCTCTTTGGGTGAGTAATCATAATTACTCTTATCAATATTTTCTACAGGGTCTGATACTTTTTTTATATCCGCTTTGATTTTTTCATCCTGTTCTTCAGTATTAATCTTTTTATCCTTATTGATGGCAGGTTTTAATGATTTTGCTCTCTCTTCGTTAACAAAATTTTCATATTTATATTCCCAAGATTGTTTGTTAGGGTTAAAATCCTCGGATGTTAACTGGGATATAGGTTTTAAAGTAATAATACCACCTATATTTTCGTTAATTTTGCTTTTGCTTTTTAATATTTTTTCAGCATCATTATAAGAAGTTATGTTTGATATTAAATTAGGATAAGTAGACTTTGCCTCCTTTAAAAATAAATCTTTACGGCCTTTGCCTTCTTGGATTAAATTATATTGTTCCTGTAGTGTTTTCATAATAATGTTTTAATGTCTTTTATAAAGTCTTGAATTAAATCTGTACCTGTTACTACAGAAAAACTTTCTGGGTTTTCCCTGTAGTATTTTATTGTTTCTATTTTTGCTTGTCTTAAAGGTTTAATCAAAGATAATAAGTCTTCTTCTATTTTACTAAAGGCTTTAATTCTTTCCTCTTGAAATTTTAGTTTATCTTCATTTTCTTTAATTATCATACCCTTATACATATTAGAATATACTTTTAAATAGATTTTTGTTATTTAGTTTTGTTGAAAAAGTCATTATATGTTTGATTTGTGAAATCATCAAGCACATTATCTATCCTATCCTCTTCCTGTCTATATGTTTGGTTACTTTTACTTGCCTGTTTCAAATGTTGAATGTATTCCCCTGCACTATCACGTACCCATTGAATTATGTCACTTTTTAAAGAATCGGGGGGTGTATTTGCTTTAATATCTTTAACTATTTTCTTCTGTATTTGTTGTAATTTATTATATATTTTAGATTCAGATTCTTCTATAGATTTTTGTTTTTTAGTTAATTTAAAGGCATAAGGTGTTAGATAGGCACCAGCACCTCCGGAGGTTGACATTTCTTCTACGTCTTCTTCTCTTAAACCATATTTTAAATTTGACTTAAAAATATCACTCATGCTCTCACTCTGATCTACTGCGTTCTTGATTTCTTGCATTACCTGACCTACAGTCATTTTTCTACTAACCATATTTTCTATAGCTCTAGTAATCATTTGCCGGTCACCATCAATAGCAGCCTCATTAAGTGATTCATTCACCCCCACAGATTTTTTATATTCTTCTGGGTAGTTATTTCTAACGTGTGTACGTATTGTATCTTTTGTTAATGAAGATGATTTAACATCACCCACTTCAATTTCTTTAAGTTTGTATTTATATGCCATTAGATCTTTTAAGTTCATTTACTAGTTCATAATATTGTAACAAATCAACTAAATTGTTGTTATCTACTTTATCTGTTTTATTCAGTTCAACTAAAAATTTAGAGATTTCAGTTATTTTAACTTTAGTAGCAGAATCCTTTATGTCGTTAATTGATTCTTTTAAAGAATTTTTAAGTTCGTTTATTTTAGTATTATAAAAAATTCTTAAACCCGGGGTTGAATCTACAGAATTAATAAATTCCTTAAGTACTTGTTTTTGTTCATTACATAACCCATCATACTTTTCATTAAACTTTTCTAACAATATTCTATAGGTTAGGGATCTTATATCCTTATCATAAGTAATAAATTCTGCTAGTACTTCGTCATCTTTAGTTGGGGTTATTTCTTTTTTAGTTAGAAATTCTAATATTGTAATTTTATTAGCAATTAATTGGTCATTATTTACAACATTTTTAGAATTAACACCTTCTATTAAAGTATATAGGGCTGCTGTTTCTTTATAATTTTTAATTTGAGACCCAAAAAAAGTATTTAAATCATAATGAGATTTTATTTCATTAATTAAGTTATACTTTTGTCTTTTTAATGCACTCCTATTAAATGCCTTAGAATTATCAAGAGTTGTGTTCAAATATATAGAAGCTCTTGCCTCACTTAATGTTTTAGATTTAGTAATAGTTTCATATAACCTGTACTCACGACCTAATTCAGTTTTTGTAAAATAAGTTTTTAATAAGTTAATAGCTTTAGAATCTTTACCCGATAAAGTGTCTGATGTTATCTGTCTAACAAGCAATTCGAATAATATACCTGTATTTTTATACTTTGAGTGGGTAATCCTATTATTGTTCTTCATTTTTTGTAATTAAAATTAAATCTCCTTTTGTTTTTTGATTATTAAAGTATATTTATTTATAAATATTAGGATCTTAATCGAGATTCATCAAGTAGTGAAGAATCTGCTTTATCTTGTTCAAATATTAGCTGTTTTTTATCTAACCCTTTAAAGATGTCTTTATTCTTTAAAAAAGTAATTTTAGGATCCTCAAATTCAGACAATCTAGGTTTAGGGTTTCCATCATTTTTATCTGTTCCTTTCATACCCTTAACACCTAAAGGATCTTTACCAAAATTATTATCTTGTTTTCCTCGGTTAGTAATACCATCTTTAGGTCGACCCATTTCTAAATCATCAGAATACCCATCAGGTACATTAGAGGGATCAGACATTGTTCTACCTTTACCATATAATGAAGCTAAATCATGTGGGGTTCCGTAGGATTGACCACTTTCTAAAGGATCATTACCTTCTTCCTGTATTTGACCATTTCTAAATTTACGTTTAGAATCTTCACGAACTAAATCTCTATATTCCCCAATTTGATCTTCACTAAAGTGATAAACATTATCATATATCCAATCAGAAGGCACTAAACCTTGCTCTAACAATGTTCCTGCTAACTCGGATTTAGATTTCATTAGCTCAATTCTTTCTTGATCATAAATTATAGAAGGAGTTGTCATTGACAATTCAAAATTTGTTAAAGCTTCATCTCTATGTCCCTGTGTGTATAGATGAACTAATGCTATTTTTTGCAATTCTGATAGTAGTATTCTTTGTATTCTATCAATAGTACGAGCAAATCTAATATCCTGTTGTGCCAAAGTAGATTTACCTGCTTCTCCTTCCCCGTAACCCATAAAAGATTTAGGTACTTTTAAGGCAGCAAATAATTTTTCTCTTAGATATTCAACATCTGCGATACCATCGTATTGTAGGCCTGGAGTTGTTTCAATTTTTGTTGCACTGTCACTTCCACGAACCGGAATATAAAAATCTTCTAACATGTTTTGCATGTTATATTTTAAATTGTATTCTCCGGTTTTTTCATCCATCATAGGAGCACGTTTCATGTTTGTTATAGTTTTTTGCATAAATGCTTCTACTTCATTAGGAGGTATAGCTCCAACATTTACATAAAATACTCTTTTTTCGGGTGCTCGGGCTATTCTATGAATAAGCATAGCATCCTCCATTAAAGTATACTGTTTGAACAATTTTCTAGCGGGTTCAATATAAGATCTACCATAAGGTAAATAATTAACATCACCCACCATTCTAAAATGAGCCATTTCGTAATTATCATATACTATACTACTTCCATCATCATCTAAACCACGGGAGCTTGCTGTTCCATAATATCCACTAGAGGAAGCACCAGAAAAACCTTCAGGATTCCATTTAAATCTTACTTCCGAGGGGTTATCAGGATTTGACCCTTCAACCCTTTCAATATGATAGGCGGTATAGGGTATAACATTATAAACACCAAATTTTTCAGCTATTTCTAACTTTAAAAAAAAGTCACCATATTTACACATCTGTCTAACCCACATCCATAAATTAAACTCTACGTTTAACACATCATAAAACAAGTTGTATAATATTTTCTGTGTATCTTCATTTGAACTTCTAATTTGAAGTACTTCTCCCATATCATTTTTAAGTGTGGATTCATCCGCTATAATATCAAGAGAAGAAGCCACAATAGCATCAGTATCCATTACATCATATTCTGAATACAATTGAGTCCTAAGGTACTGATAATTTAGATTAAATTGAGCCCCGTATAAGGAAGTTGGTGCCGAAGAATAAACTTTATTAAATCTGTCTATTACAGAGTTTGTTTCATACTCTCCGCTAGACTGAATGTGACCCGAATCTATGACTTTAATTTGATCTCCTCCTACATTTCGTATTACTACATCAGTAGAAAATAATCGTTTTAATTTGGTAAATACACCTTTATCTTCCATCTTTAATATTTATTATTCATTATTGTTTATAAATAGGGTTATAATAACCAAGTAATATCTTCAATACCCCCTTTATCATTCTTCATAGAATAAGGATTTACTACTTGTTGTCCGTATCCAGACCCATAACCCCCGTGATATGGAGTTCTATTAACTGTCATATTATTCAATGACTGTTTTGTTAAATCTATTCCTCTTTGTTTAAATTTTAATGCTGTATCTCTAACATACATCCCCATTCCAAATGCCATTACTAAATCATCATTATATCCACCTTGAGCCTCTGCTCTACCATTTTTCCAAATAAATACTTTCATTTCTTCAATCAATCTTTTAGATTGAATTGTTACTCCCTTGTCATTAATGTATTCTTGAAACTTACCTATTACCATAGGTCTTGTTTTTGAAGACATAGTAAAACCAGCTACTAATTTTGAGTTATCTTGATATTGATCAAAATACGAATCAGCATTGGTTTCTCCACTCCTTTGTGAATAATAAAGATTAGAATAATTTCTATCTATCGCTACTTGTATAGTTGCCCATCCTATATTAGCATTTTCTATTACAAGTAAGGCTTCATTATATTCAGTAGCTAAACCAACTAATAAATGTCCAAATTCCTTAGTACCTATTTGACCTTTGTACTCAGCAACTTGAACATTATTTTCAATATCCATTACGTGGCAGGTAGAAAAATCTTTTCCATCCCCACGAGCAACATCCGCTAGAACCATATAGGATCTTGAATAGTCAGCATTTTCCCAAACCCATAGGTTTTGGTCTACACCCCTACGTTCTAAAGGATCTTTAATAAATGATTTTTCGTAATATTCTAAATGTTCACTGTAAAATACAATATCACCTGATGTACTGAAGTCACAATCACATTCTTGTGCTGCTAATCTAGGGTCACCTAATAAGTTATCTTGAGCATCTCTCCATGTTTGGTTTCGTTCTGGGTGAACATACCATGGAAGTTTAATTGGTAAGAAATCGTTTTCTCCGGATTCTGCTTTAACCCATGTTTGATGAAACCAATTACCAGTACCATATGGGGTAGATAGTACAATAGCTCCACCTCCCGTAGCTAGAGTTTGTTGTGCAGAAGCCCACGTTTCTGCAATATTATCAATGAAGGCTGCTTCATCAATTATTAATAAAGATACTGCCTCTGAACGAGCAGCATCGGCGTTTGAGGATTTAGCTTGGATTTTTGACCCATTAGTCAATCTAAGAGATAATTTATTATTTTCTACAGCATCTACCTTTAACCATGATGGTAGATTATCCCACATAAACTGTACCTTGCTAACTAAATTTCTTGCTGTTGCTTGTGTTGTTGCAAGTGCTAGTATGTTTTTATCCTTATGGAAATTCATTAACCAAAGACCGTAACCTGAAACCAAGGTTGATATACCTAGTTGTCTAGATTTTAAAATAGCACTATAATCGTTGTTTTGAAGTAACGTTAGTACCTTTTCTTGAAATGGGTACAGATTAAACTGTATGCGACCACGTTGTGGATGTTGTATATAACAATACTTACGCATAAAATATACTGGGTCTTGGCAGCATTTAAGATATTCCTGACGTATTATGTGTTTTATATCACTCATATTATTTTAATAAGTAGATTGTACCCACAATTGCTATAATACCTACCCCTCCTACTAATCTGGTTTTAAATTTTTGTTTTCTTAATGAGGATTTTAATTCTTCATTTAAACTCTCTGCTAATTCAAATTGAGATTTGTTAAGTAACAATATGGAGTTGTAATTATTTACCTGTTGCTCAAAATTACTAATAATACTATCTTTTAAAACAATTTTATTTTCTAAAAAAATAACTTTAGTTGAAATTAATAATAATTCTTCTTTAAAACTATCACCCTTTATTAGGTCTTTAATTACTAATCTTACTACTGGTTTTTTTAATTGAATCAAGGTACTGTCCGTAACGATTTGTGAAGAACATATTAAGTTCATCATCACTAAAAGAATCAACATTGTTAATCTTTTCATTAGTTTGCTTTTTTAAAGTTATTATTTTTTCATCTTGTAAGAGTATTGATTTATCTAAATCTATTACTTGTAAATTTAAAACGTCAATTTTATTTACTAGGTACTTGTTTGTTTTTTGTAATGAATCAGATTTTGCCTTTAAGATATTTATTCTGGATTTGTATTCATATTCACTACTAGTAGGTTTGTTTGGGGTAAAATATAACACATAAATAAGAGATAAAAATATTGCAATTAAAACAATATAGAGATTTCTCTTTTCCTTATAAGGTTCTTTATACCACATCTTTTTCTAACTTAGCTACTAAGGATTCTAGTTCTTTTTTCTTTACTGTTTGTATTTTTAGCTGGTCCTTAATTTTTTCTTTCTCAACACCTTCGGCACTACTATACTTACGAGCTATTGACTTCATTTCGGTAGTAATATCCTTTAAAGCTTTTACAGCCACATCTAGTTTTTTACTCTTACCACGGGATGCATTTGCAGACTTGATGGCTGATTTTTCATCATCATCATCTTCACTCTCATTTAACCCATAACTACCTGCTGCATCGGTTATTCCCTGAATGAATCCCATTTTAAAATACTTAAAGTCAGGTCTATTTTTAAATCGGGATTTTATACTTTCAAAGTATTGTTCTCCTTCTTCATATCCCATTTCTTCTAAATCAGCGAGTCCTATATTTGCTTCTTCTATACCTGCTTCATCTTTGGCTTTTTTTAAGTCTTGAAATGCTGTAGTTAAATCATTAGTAGATTTAATAGCATCTTCATTACTTTCAGATAATGAAGATAAAATGTTCTCTTTAATGTAGTCTTTTAATTCGGATTTTTTCATTATTTTAATATTAAGTTATGTTTTGTTATAAATATGTTACAACTCCATAATAGTTAAAATTTGTTGAATACGTTCATCGGTAGAACCCGATATTTTTTCAACTTTACCGGCTTTATGACCATGTTTTTTAACTAATGACACAATTGTATGATCAATTATACTTCTATAATGTTCATCTGTCTCCCTAACTCCGTTTTCTTCAACGGGAATACCTTCAGGTGATATGTAAAATATATAATCATATTCCCTAACAAAATTACTAGCATATCTCTCAAATGCCTCTTTGTCTTGATAAGCAATTGAATTGGCATTAAGAGTAAAAGCCATAACGTCTAGAATTGTTCTATCTGTTATAATATTCTCATACATTAGTTCACTACAACGTTCAGCTAAGAATACGGTTTGTCCTTTAAGAGTTGAATCTGTATTTAATGGTATACCTAAAGACATTAAGTATTGACTTCGTTCGGTTGCAAATTTATAATCTTTAAATTGGTCTAATTCTTTTAAAGCATTTACTAAACTCGTTTTTCCAACGCACATTGTACCACATAACCCTATACGATTTGTTTTTCTTTTTTCCATATATTATAATTATACTTTTAGTTTCTATGATTAGCACCTTTTGGTGCTGGTTTTTTATACCAAGGTAATCCTGATTGTTGAGATATAGCTTCCCTCCATTCATCCTTTGTCATAGGTATACCATATAAAAAATATTCTCCTTTTCTAGTATTACCTTCGGGATAAAGAGCAGGACCAGTCCAATTATGTAGCTTACTATCCCAAATATAGGCAACGGTACCATCTACTTTTTTTAATTTTTGACTTTTAGGCCATTTTGTTGATTGCTTTTCCATAATGTTAATATACGAAATTTATTTTAGTTATCCAAAATTTGTTCAGCCACATAAATACCTTGACCTCCTGAAACCGTTATACCTCGAGCAGAAAGAGCATCTCCAACAAAATGAACGTTAGGATATTTAGTTAAAGACAAATCCTTATAATTAACTAGGGGTTCTGCTGACAGATATTTTACTTCTGGTACATATACACCCCAATCATCTTTTAATGTAGAAAATACTTTTTTCATATCCTCTATAAAATCTTCAATATACGAGTAATAACCCCCCATTGTTTCTTTTACATATTCCATACCTGCTTCATCTATTTGGGTAGCTGATACATTTT
>Ga0222631_1000013_pt1 | contig 66114 bp, 69 predicted proteins | sample AntAcemetagenom5_FD_179826 | JGI IMG/M metagenome (GOLD analysis project Ga0222631, IMG submission 179826) | Saline water microbial communities from Ace Lake, Antarctica - #5 | ecosystem: Environmental > Aquatic > Non-marine Saline and Alkaline > Saline | place: Antarctica: Ace Lake | collected... | reverse complement strand
TTCAGTAAATAAAAAAGAAATCGAAAAATTTTCCAAAATTGCAGAAGAATGGTGGAATCCTAATGGAAAATTTAAACCATTACATAATTTCAATCCTATAAGAATTAAATATATAAAAGAAAATATAGTTAAGGATTTTAATATTAATCATTCTGACAAACCATTAAAAAATATCAAATTATTAGATATTGGTTGTGGGGGTGGCTTGTTATCAGAACCAATGTGTAGATTGGGTGCCAATGTAGTTGGGATAGATGCTTCCAAAAAAAATATAGAGGTTGCAAAATTTCATGCAAAAAAAAATAAACTTAAAATAAATTATAAGGTTGCCTCACCAGAAAAACTAAAAACTAAAACAAAATTTGATGTGATTTTAAACATGGAAATAGTTGAACATGTTAATGATATAGATTTTTTTATTAAAGAGAGTTCTAAATTATTAAAAAAGAATGGCATAATGTTTGTTGCTACCTTAAACAAAACATTAAAATCATATGTCTTTGCGATTGTGGGCGCTGAATATATTTTAAAATGGCTTCCTATTGGAACTCATGATTGGGAAAAATTTGTAAAACCTGAAGATCTAATAAATATTTCTAAAAAAAATAATTTATCACTAAAAAAATTAGATGGTATGCAATTTAATATATTGGATAAGAGTTGGAAAATAAGTCGAGACACATCTGTTAATTATATTGTAAAATTTGTAAAAGTTTAATTAGTGTTATCTTTTATCCAATGAATTATTTCAGCTTCTATACCTTCTTCTTTTAATTCTTTAAGATCTTCATTTGTTGCGGTACCATAAATTCCCTTAGAAGATTTTTTATTTTTGTAATGTATAGATCTTGCTTCATAAGCAAAATTTTCACCGACATAATTGAAATTTTTTTTAATAAATTCTTGATATTGTGATATCGTTTTTTTTATCTCTTTATATTTTTGACTTGGTGTATCAATCATAATATTGTTTTTTGACATAAATACACTTGGAGACATTAAAGTTTTTTCAACATTCAATGAGTTGCAAACATGACAATTAAGAAATTTTTTTTTTTTTAGCTTCTCATACTCTCGCGAGGTTGAAAACCAACTATCAAAAGTCGTTTCACAGTCTTTACATATAAGTTTATATTTAATCATAAAATATAGTTAATAACGAATGTTCTTTATTCAATAGTAAATTAGCTTCTATAGTCTGCGTTAATTTCTATATATTTTTTAGTTAAATCCATGGTGTAAGCTGTAAAGTTTTTTGTCCCTAAATTTAAATTTATTGAGATATTTATTGCTGAACCCTTCATATAATTTGCAACCTCGCTCTCTTTGTAGTTCTTAAAAATTTTTCCCTTTTCTATAATTTTTATATTACTAAAATTGATCGATAATTTATCTAAATTTATATTTATGCCAGATTTCCCAATGGCCATTATTATTCTTCCCCAATTTGGATCTTCTCCAGCAATAGCAGTTTTAACAAGATTGGAATTTGCAATGGAAAAGGCTATTTTTTTTGCATCATTTTCGCTTTTTGATTTAATAACATTTATTGTTATAAATTTAGTGGCACCCTCACCATCTGCAACTATTCTTTTAGATAAATTTAATAATACTGAATGTAAGGCTTTATCAAAGGATTTGATTCTTTTATCATTAATGTTGTTAATCATAGAGTTTTTAATTTTACCTGTTGAAAAAATTGAAACCATATCATTAGTGCTGGTATCTCCATCACAAGTAATTGCATTAAAGGTTGTGTTGATATTTTTTTTAAGCAATTTACTTAAAATATCATTTGAAAGATCTGCATCTGTAAATATATAGCCTAATGTTGTGGCCATATTTGGAAAAATCATCCCCGATCCTTTTGCAATCCCATAAATTTTAATTTTTTTATTACCAATTTTGCACTCTTCCATTGTAAGTTTTGGTTTTAAATCTGTTGTCATTATTCCCAAGGCTGCCTTCATCCAAATTAATTTATTTTGGGTATATTTAATTTTTTTTATTAATTCTGGAATATTCTTTTTTATTTTTTCAGTTGGATATTTTTCACCTATTGTTCCTGTACAACCAAAAAGTACCTCATTACCCAATATTTTTTTTGGATGATCTTCATCTTCATTTTGCTTCTTTGAGAGCTGGATTGAAATTTCTTCTGCTATTTCTTTTAGTGCCTTGTAACCTTCGGGTCCTGTAAATGCGTTTGCATTTCTCGTATTTATTAAAAGTGACTTTATTTTTTTACATTTTATTCCTAAATTCCATTTTATGTTTTCTGAAACTATTTTGGACTGAGTGTAAACAGATGCATAATTTGCCCCATCTCTAAAATAAAACATAACAAGATCATCTCTTGGTTTGCTATATAAATTTGCACAAACGGTTGAAATTGAAACTCCATCAATGTGTTCTAAATCTTGAAAGTCCTGCATTTTTGACTTTAAAGCTTGTGTGTTCATAAAGTTTCCTAGGTTTATTGGCATCTATTTAAAATATTTATTTAATACTTATATTAAAAGTTGTAATTAATTATATATCAAAAAATAAGATGCTTAATCCTTTAAATTTTATCTCAAAGTTCATTAAATCAAGCAATCAAAAGGAGCTTGATAGAATTGCTAAGATTGTTGAAAGGGTTAATTCTTTTGAAGGTGCAATTAAAGATATTGCAGATGAAGACTTCCCTAAAAAAACAACCGAACTTAAAAAAAGGCTTAGCGAAGGTTCCACTATAAATAGCTTATTACCTGAAGCTTTTGCACTTGTGCGTGAGGCATCTAAAAGAACCAGAAATGAAAGACATTACGATGTTCAAATAATAGGGGGCGTTGTACTTCACGAAGGAAAAATAGCAGAGATGAGAACTGGTGAAGGAAAAACACTAACCATATGTTTGGCCGCTTATCTAAATGCTTTACATGGTAAAGGCGTTCACATTGTCACTGTTAATGATTATTTGGCACAAAGAGATTCTGGCGAAATGGGGGAAATTTATCAATTTCTGGGACTAACATCTGGCTACATTAATAATGACCATGATGACTATGAAAGAAAGAGAAATTACAATTTTGACATAACTTACGCAACAAACAGTGAGTTAGGCTTTGATTACTTAAGAGATAATATGAAATTCTCTAAAGAGCAAATGGTTCAGAGAGGTCACATATATGCAATTGTTGATGAAATAGATTCTTGTTTAATTGATGAAGCTAGAACACCACTCGTAATATCTGGTTCCGCAGAAGATAAAACTGAGCAGTATCTTGCTATTGATAAATTAATTAGAATGCTAAAACCAGAGCATTATGAAATAGACGAAAAAGATAAAAATATATTACTTACAAATAAAGGAATAGATAATGTAGAGCAAATATTTTCTAATGCTGGAATATTAAAAAATAATAATTTTTATGACCCTGAAAATTTAAGCCTTGTACATCATGTGAATCAATCTTTAAGAGCTAATCATTTATTTGAAAAGGGAAGAGATTATATTGTTAAAGATGGATCTTTAAAAATTATTGATGAATTAACAGGAAGAATATTGGAAGGTAGAAGGTACGGTGATGGGCTCCACCAAGCTCTTGAGGCCAAAGAAAGAATAGATGTGCAGGCTGAAAACCAAACCCTGGCATCAATAACTTATCAAAATTATTTTAAGCTTTACCATAAAATTTCAGGCTGTACTGGGACAGCTGCAACAGAATCCCAAGAATTTTATGAAATATATGATTTAATAGTAGTTGTTATCCCTACTAATAAAATGATGATTAGAAAGGATTGGAACGATCAAATCTTTAGAACCGAATTAGAAAAAAATAAAGCGATTATAGATAAAGTTCTTGAGTGTCATAAACAAGGTCAGCCAATTTTAGTTTTTACCTCAAGCATTAATAAGTCTGAAATATATTCTAAATTATTAAATGAAAAAAAAATAAACCACGTTGTGCTAAATGCAAAAAACCACGAAAATGAAGCGGAAATCATTGCAAATGCAGGGAAAATGAATTCAGTCATAATCACTACGAGCATTTCTGGACGTGGTGTTGACATTCAACTCGGTGGAAAAAGAGGAAGTCAGCCTGATGAAGAGCTACTAGTAAATAAGAACAAGATAAAATCATTAGGTGGACTATTTGTAATTGGCACTGAAAGAATGGAGTCTAGAAGAGTCGATAATCAAGCCAGAGGAAGAGCTGGACGGCAAGGAGACGAAGGAAGTTCAATCTTTTATGTTAGCTTAGAAGATGATTTGATGAGAATTTTTGGTTCTGAATCCATGAACAACATACTTCAAAAACTTGGATTAAAAAATGGTGAGAGTATTGATCACCCATGGATAAATAAAGCACTTGAACGAGCACAACAAAAAGTTGAAGCAAGAAATTTTGATATAAGAAAAAACTTACTAAAATTTGATGATGTTTTAAATGACCAGAGACATGTAATTTTTTCTCAAAGAAATAATGTTATGAATAACGAAAAAGTTTTTGATTATTCTGATGAGTTTTTATCAGAAATTATGAATCATTTAATTGGTTTGAAATCTCAAAAGGTATCAAAAACTAAAAACAATGAACTTAATAACCAATTAAAGATTTTACTTGGAAAAAGTACCAATGATAATGAATTTGAAAATCTAATAAATTTAAATGATCAAGAATTCAAAGAAAGAATTAATTCTAAATTTATAGAAGCTAGAAATGAAAGAATTAACATGTTGAATGAAGAAAAAGCTAAAGAAATTGAGAAAAGAATTTTCCTTCAGTGTATTGATTTAAATTGGAAGTCTCATATTCAATATCTAGAACAATTAAGACAAGTGATTGGTCTTAGATCTTATGGTCAAAGAGATCCTTTGGTTGAATATAAAAAAGAGGCTTTTTATCTTTTTGAAAGTTTATTAAACAAATTAAAAATTGATTTTGTTACAATTTTAATTAATCTAAAAATAGTCCAAGAACCAAGTGAAAATATTGTTAGAACAATTAGGAAAGAAACATCCAGCGACACTAAGTGCTTATTAATTCAAAAAAAAGGTGAAAAACTTTCAAGAAATGAAAAGTGTGAAGCAACAGGCAAAAAATTTAAAAACTGCTGTGGTGCTTTATAGAAAAAAAACCAAATAAGATAATAAGGCCAATACGACAGCAGATGCTGCTAAATTGATTTTAGATTTAAAGAATTTTTCAATAAATATATTAACTTTACTCTTTTTCATGCTTAGTGTGCTTAAATCATCTAGTTGACCAACAAAACCCTTGGTTCTTCCAATGCTTAAAAACTTATTTTTTCTATGGTTAAAAATTTCTTCTCCAGTCATGTTCTCAAATTCATTTAAATTATTTACGATTGATCTTCTAACATTATCTAAAATTAAATCTCTATCTCGATGAGCCCCACCAACTGGCTCTGGGATAATTTCATCAATTACCTTTAACTCCAAAAGATCTTTAGATGATAATTTCATTGCTTTTGCAGCCTCTAAAGTTCTTTTGGGATCTCTCCATAAAATGGTAGCACATCCTTCTGGGGATATTACTGAATAGATTGCATTTTCTAACATAATAACTTTATTAGATGAGGCTAGTGCTATTGCTCCACCTGAGCCACCCTCTCCTATTACAATTGCAAGCGTTGGGACATTTAATGACATGCAACATTCTATTGATTTTGCAATTGCTTCAGCCTGCCCTCTTTCCTCAGCACCTACACCTGGGTAAGCGCCAGGGGTGTCTATAAATGAAATTATTGGAATATTAAATTTATTTGCAAGATTCATTAATCTAATTGTTTTTCTATAACCTTCAGGTCTCATCATTCCAAAATTTCTTTCTATTCTAGTTTCAAGACTGTCACCCTTTTCTTGCCCTATAACCAAAACAGACTTTTCATTAAATTTTGCAAATCCTGCTACAACTGATTTATCTTCTCCATAAAATCTATCTCCTGACAATAGAATAAAATCTTCAAATAAATTATCTATAAAAAATTTTGCTTTCGGTCTATCTTCATGTCTAGCAACTAAAGTTGTCTGCCAAGGATCTAAATTAGAATAAATTTCTTTTAATTTTATATCTATTTCTTTTTGAGATTCTAAAATCTTCTTAGTGTCTACTTCTGAAAGTCCATCTTGATTGTAAGGATCTTTTAGCTTTTCTATTTCACTTTCTAGGTTTTTAATATCAGTTTCAAAGTTTAAATAATTTTTCATATAGATATTTTAATTATTGATTAATTAACAAAAAAGGCAATAAAATGTTTGAAATAATTTATATTTGACATAATTTTATTAACAAGTACTCTCAATCATAATATCGGGAGAGACTATAAAAAATAGCGCCGAAGGAGCAACCACCCCGGAAACTCTCAGGCAAAAGGACCGATAAAAAAACATAACACTCTGGAAAGAGATTTAATCTCGCCGATGGAGCAAAACTCTCAGGCAAAAATACAGATGGGGTAAAATGGTTGCTATGAAAGAACAATATACAAAAATACATAATCTATCAGTTTCTAATAAATTACTTAACTTCGTTAATGAAGAGTTGCTTAAAGATACAAATATCTCTTCAGAAAAATTCTGGGAAGGTTTTGATAGAGTGGTTCATGAATTAGCTCCAAAAAATAAAGACCTATTAGCAATGAGAGAAGAGTTACAAAAAAAAATCGATGCTTGGCACATTGCAAATAGAGGCAATGAAATCAACTTAGAAGAATATAAAAAATTTTTAAAAGAAATTAACTATCTAAAAGAAGTGGGTCCTGATTTTAAAATCAAAACAAGTAATGTTGATGAAGAAATAACTGATATTGCGGGACCACAATTAGTAGTTCCAATCATGAATGAAAGGTATGCATTGAACGCTGCTAATGCAAGATGGATGAGTTTATATAATAGTTTATATGGCACTGATGTAATCCCTGAAACAAAAGGAGCGGTAATAGGAAAAGTATATAACCCAATAAGAGGACAAAAGGTAATAGACTATGGGCGTAATTTTCTAGATAAAAATGCACCCCTTGAAAAAGGAAGCTGGAAAGATATTTCAGGAATTCCTGAAGTTAATAATAATCAATTAAATCTAAAACTAAAAAATCCCGATCAATTTATAGGTTATGTAAAAAAAGCTGATCATTTATCTTCGCTTTTATTAAAAAATAATAACCTTCATATAGATATTATTTTTGATGCGGATAATTCACTCGAAATCCATAATCCTGATGGCAATCAAGATAGTGCAGCAATACATGATATTATTTTAGAGTCCGCTATTTCAACTATTTGTGACAATGAGGATAGTGTTGCTGCTGTCGATGCTGAGGATAAAGTCATTTGCTACCGTAACTGGCTTGGTCTAATGAAAGGTGATTTAAAATCACAATTTAAAAAGAAAGGTGTAACTCATGAACGTAAATTAAATGGAGACAGAAGTTATACCTCTAAGGATGGAACAGATTTAAAATTACATGGAAGAAGCTTGCTATTAATAAGAAATGTTGGTCATCTGATGACCAATTCTGCCATTACTTTAAAAAATGGATCTGAAATCCCAGAAGGAATAATGGATGCATTTATTACTACAGCTGCATGCCTTCATGATTTAAATAAAAAAAGTAATTCAAGAACTGGGTCTATTTATATTGTTAAACCAAAAATGCATGGTCCAGATGAAACTTCATTTACAGATTTAATTTTTACTAAAGTTGAAGAAGTTTTGGAGTTAGAAAAATATACTTGTAAAATTGGCATCATGGATGAGGAACGAAGAACTTCTTCAAATTTAAAAGAGTGTATTAGATCACTTGAAAATAGAGTATTTTTTATTAACACGGGCTTTCTTGACCGAACTGGTGATGAAATGCATACTTCAATGGAGGCTGGTCCTATGATTAAAAAAGGTGATATGAAATCATCTAAATGGATCGGTGCATATGAAAATAATAATGTAGATATTGGTCTTCAGTGTGGTCTTTCCGGCAAAGCTCAAATTGGCAAAGGAATGTGGGCTATGCCTGATAAAATGGCAGATATGATGGAACAAAAAACTGGTCACTTAAAAGCTGGGGCAAATTGTGCTTGGGTGCCGTCACCTACAGCGGCTGCCCTTCATGTAATTCATTATCATGAAATAAATATTTTTGAAAAACAAAAAGAATTACAAAATAGACAGCCAGCAAAGCTTGATGACCTTCTAACCATACCAGTAGCTGATAGACCAAACTGGTCAATTGAGGAAATTAATTCTGAAATTTCAAATTCTGCACAAACACTTTTGGGATACGTGGTAAGGTGGATTGATCAAGGTGTGGGTTGCTCAAAAGTACCTGATATTAACAATGTTGGTTTAATGGAAGATAGAGCCACTTTAAGAATTTCTTCACAACATATTGCTAATTGGATTCATCATGGAATTTGTACAAATAAACAAGTTCTCGAAATTATGAAAAAAATGGCAAAAATTGTAGATGACCAAAATAAAGATGATGCAGCATATAACCGATCAGGTAGATCGGGTTATGAAAATATGTCACCAAACTTTGATAAGTCGGTTGCTTTCAAAGCTGCTTGTGATTTAGTTTTTCATGGGAGATTGCAACCATCTGGTTATACTGAACCATTATTACACTTTAATAGGTTATTGAAAAAATCTAGTCAGAGCTAGTTTTTATTCCAGATCTATTTTTAAAAGCGGAATACAACGTTCCATCATCAAGGTTTTCAATTTCACCACCCACTGGTAAACCTTGTGCTAGTTTTGTGACCTTTGTATTGGTTTGTTTAAGACTATCCTGAATATAATAAGCTGTTGTTTGACCCTCAACAGTTGCACTTGTTGCTAATATAACCTCTTCTATATTTTCTTTAATAACTCTTTCAACTAATGAATTAATTAAAAGGTCCTCCTTTCTTTGACCGGCGGATGCAATTGTTCCCCCAAGAATATGGAAGTATCCTTTATAAATATTTGAATTTTCTATAGACCATTGGTCCGCTATATCTTCAACAACACATATTTTATTATATTTCTCTTTTGTATTCTCACAATTATTACAACCTAAGGAGCTAGATTTTAAAGTTCCGCAAGATTGACATCTAATTACATTTTTATAAACTTGGGCTAAGGTATTAGCCATTGGTTTAACCAGTTCATCTCTATTGTTAATAAGTTTTAGCACAATTCTTTTCGCAGATTTAGGTCCTAAACCTGGAAGCTTAGCAATTAATTTAATTAACTCTTCTATTTCTTGAATATTTTGCATTCAATTAAAGTGGCCATTTAAAACCGGGAATACCCAATCCACTTGTAGACTTTGAAAGTTCCTCAGATATTTTAGACTTTAGTTCAGATTTTGCGTTATTGTGAGCTGCTACAATTAAGTCTTCTATTATAACTTTATCTTCTTTCATAACCTCATCAGATAAATGTATTTTAATCATTTCATTTTCGCCATTTAATGTAACTTTTATAGAATTGGAGCCTGATGTTCCTTCGGCCTGAATATTTTTAATTTTTTCCTGGCTCTCTTTCATTTTGGATTCTAATTCTTTGGCTTTATCTAATATTTTTGTAAAATCAGTCATTTATACTCTCATCCTCTTTTGGTCTAACATCAATTAACTCTGCATCAGGAAATTTTTGCAAAATATCATTATAAATTTGTGACTTTTTTACAGCTTCTATTAACTGTTTTTTTAAATTAATTTCTTCCTCTTTTTTAGATAGCTGACCTTTTGTTTTACTTAATGTTATTATCCATCTCTCACTGGTCCACTCATAAAGTTTTAAAGACAAGTCTTTAATAAAATCTTTATCTAGATCCTCATTAAAAGAGATTTCAATTCTTTTATTTTCAAAGCTTACAAGATTAACATTCTTTTCTAATTCATATTTTAATTTAATCTCTTTTTTAGAGGAGCATACTTCCAACAAATTATCGAAGGAATTTATTAGCATGGTTCGTAATTCAATTTCTTTATTGTCTTTTATTTTTATATCTTTCTCTTGAAAGATATTTTTCATTTGGCCAATCGTTTCTGCTTTGTCTTTTATTCCAAACAAGTCGTCATCTTCTTTTTTTTGTAAGGGTCGGGTATGATTGATGCTTTCTCTTTGTTTTGGTACCTCTTCGTTATCAATATTTAATACCTTCTTAATACCTTTTAAATGAATCAGTCTAATTAAAAACATTTCCATAGACAGATGTTGATTGGAGACAATGTCGAGTTCTTCCAGTGTTTTAATAGTAAATTGCCAAAATAATATTAAAGTTTCACTATTAACTTTTCCAGAGATTGCTTGAATCCTATTAAACTCTTCGTCATTTAATGAAAAATTTGTTCCCTCAATATTTAATGACTCAATATTTTTAAAATAATATAATAGCTCTAGAAAATCATTTATGAATATTTTGGGCTCAACTCCTTGATTATATATTTCTCTATAAATATTCAAAACCTGTTTTTCTTTACCTTCAAATATAAGCTCAAATAAACCAATTAGTTGAGACTTGTCAAAGTAACCAAATATTTTTTGGGCAGAGGTTAAGTCTAGTTCTCTGTCTTTGTCTAATGTAAGCAATGCTCTATCAAGCAATGATAGGGCATCTCTAACTGACCCTTCAGAAATTTTAACAATTAGTTTAAGAGCATCATCGGATGCATTACCATTTTCTTTAACTTTAATTTCTTTAATAAAATTAAATAATTCTAATGACTTAATTCTAGACAGATCAAATCTTTGGCAACGCGATACTACAGTAATTGGAATTTTTTTTATTTCAGTTGTTGCAAAAATAAACTTTAAATACTCTGGTGGCTCCTCTAAAGTTTTTAATAAGGCATTGAACGCCTGCTTACTGAGCATGTGAACTTCATCAATAATAAATATTTTATATTTAGCTGTTGTTGGGCCATACCTGGAAAATTCAATAAGATCTCTAACATCATCAACTCCTGTCTTGCTGGCTGCATCCATTTCCAAAACATCAATATGATTTGAATTTGCAATGGCTGTACAATTTTCACAAAGCTCGTTCTTACATAAATTATCGATACCATTTGAACAATTTAAGGATTTAGCGACTATTCTTGCAGTAGTTGTTTTTCCAATTCCTCTAATCCCCGTAAAAAGATAAGCATTGGGCACTTTATTCGCCTTGATTGAATTAGATATAGTTTCAGCAACGACGTCTTGACCTATAAGGTCATCGAATGTCTGTGGTCTATATTTTAGAGCTAAAACTTTTGTATTTTTATTCATTTTTTATAAGGAGACTAGAACCTGAAAAACTGTCTCTACGACTGCTTCCGTTAAGATCTGGTCGGGTTCAAGCAGCATCCACCTCTAGCCTCCGAAACTATTATAACAGTAATGTTTTCCAATCTACAAGAAAAGTTTCTAAGTTATTTTTCCCTAAATTTATCAGCCTCAAAAACACCTAGCACGTGAAAGTCTTGACAATGAAGTCCTAATTCTTCCAATGATTTTTGAATTTTTGGATCTTCTATGTGGCCATCTAAATCACATAAAAAGAAATACGATTCGAATGAATTTTGTTCGGGATAGCTCTGAAGTTTTGTAAGATTAACTCCATTAATAGCAAAACCTCCTAATGATTGATAGAGAGCAGCAGGTTTACTTTTTAACTTAAATAAAAAAGAAGTTATATATTTTTTATTTCCAAAATTAGGTTGTAAAACTTCTTTACCCATAATTAAAAATCGAGTTGTATTTCCATTTTCATTTTCAATATTTGGAGCAAGTATTTTAAGTTTGTAAATTTTTGCACTCAATGATGAGGCAATTGCTGCTTCACTTTTAATTTTATTTTTTGAAATAGTTTCAGCAGATCCAGCTGTGTCAGCTCGAATATGCTGAACTAAGTTATTTTTTTTTATAAAATTTGAACATTGAGATAAGGCTTGAGCGTGAGAAAATACATCTTTAATATCACTTAGGCTGCTTCCTGGTTTTCCTAATAAATTATGTTCAATCTTTTGAAAATGTTCTGCATAAATATTTAATCTATACTTAAAAATTAAATACTCTATTCCAATATTTCCTGTAATTCGGTTTGACTCAGGTATTACTATTCGAGAATCATTTTCTAATGATGCCCTTAAGAAACATTCATCAAATGTTTTACATGGAATAATCTCTGAATTTGGCTCAATTTCTAATGCTGCTAAATGTGAGTAAGCACCAAAAGTTCCTTGGAAATAAATTTTTCTCATTTTATAATTTATATTCCATAATTTTTTTTATAGCCAGATAATCTTCTTCTGTATCTACTCCAATAGGAGAATATTTTGCTAAAGCTACATTAATTTTTAAATTATTATCTAGGGCTCTTAATTGTTCTAATCTATTTTTTTTTTCATTAATTGTCTGATCTAAATTTATAAATTTTTCTAATGCGCTCACCTTGTATGAATATATTCCAATATGATGATAGGTATTTTGATTATTAGCAGACATGCTATGTCTGCTAAAGTTTAATGCAGGTGGAAAATTATTTTCCTCTAGCTTGTATTCAGTATGGACCTTAACGACATTTTCATCGTTGAACATTACATCATCTTTTATTTTTGCAGCCAAAGTTCCTATCTCGGAATTGTTATTAATCATAAAATTATTTAAATTTATAATGTCTGTTTTATTGATAGCAGGTTCGTCTCCCTGAAGATTTAATACAAAATCAATATTTTTTAAATTGAGGTTTTTATAGGCTTCAAAAATTCTATCTGTGCCAGTTTTATGATCACTAGTAGTTAAAATTGCTTTTCCACCGTTATTCAGAACATCTTCTAATATTTCTTGGTCCTCTGTTGCAACAACGACATCACCAATATTGGCTTCTTCAGCTTTCTTAAAAACATGAGAGATTATTGACAAATTATTAATTTTTAAAAGAGGTTTCCCAGGCAATCTAGTTGCAGACATCCTTGATGGGATTAAAATTAATGTTTTAGTCATTATAAATTCTGTAACTTACGCGTCTAACAGACGTAAAATTAAAAATTAAAATTTAAGTATTTTTTTTAATTATCATGTTATATCTGGAAAATAATAAAATTTATATGGATTCGTTTGAGTTAAATAAAATTATTGCTGCAATCTTAATGGTTGCACTTATGGTTATTGGCCTAAGCAAAATTGCTGATGGTATTTTTCATGTTAAAAAACCCGAAACACCTGGTTATCAAGTTGAGGTAGAAAGCCAATCAACTTCCTTAGCAACGCAGATGACAGAAGTGGTAGAAAAAATTGATATAGCTGCCATCATGGCTTTAGGTGATGTTGCAACTGGTGAGGCAATTTTCAAAAAGTGTGCTGCTTGCCACTCAATAAAAAAAGGGGGTGCAAATAAAATTGGGCCTATGCTTTATGGTGTGGTTGGGCGTAAAGTTGGAGACGTATCTGATTATAAATATTCAAAAGCCTTGGCGTCCTATGGTAAAGAATGGACATTTGAAGAATTAAATGGTTTTTTAAAAAACCCTGGATCCTACTTAAAAGGAACTAAAATGTCTTACGCTGGTTTGAGAAAAGAAGCAGACAGAGCCTCTCTAATTAAATACTTAAATCAAAATAGTGACAACCCTAAACCTCTACCTTAATTTTCCAAAACAATACAAAAGAATACTTTTTTGAACGTGCACTCTATTTAGGGCTTGTAACCATACTTCAGAATTCTTTCCTAAAAAAACTTCATTAGAAACCTCGGTGCCTCTTGGAAGACAATGTAAAAAAGTTGTATTTTTTTTGGCAAAACTCATTAATTTAGTATTAATTTGAAAATTTTTAAAGTCTCTAATCTTTTTGGTCTTGTTTACTTTGTCATTTAATGAAATAACTTTATCTGAAAAAATCACATCTGCATTTTTAACTGCTTTTTTAGCATCATTATAAATATTAATTTTTCCTTTATTGTTTTTTGCCCATTCAAGTACAAATTTTTTAGGTTCATAATTTTTAGGGCAACCAATATTTAATTTAAAAGAAAATTTAACTGATGCTGCAATTAAACTATTAAGAACATTATTCGAATCTCCAACCCAGCAAATAGTTAATTTTGAGATAGATTTTTTTTTGATTTCCTCAACTGTGAAAATGTCTGACAAAACTTGAGTTGGATGAGATGACGGACTAAGGCCGTTAATAACGGGTATAGTTAAATATTTACTAAACTCTTCAATTTTCTCATCACTATCAGTTCTCAACATGAAGCCATCACCATAAGTTGATAAAATTTTTGCCGTGTCTGCTAAACTTTCCCCGCCTTTTCCTAGATGTAATTCATTCGCTCTGAGTGTTATAGTTCCTCCTCCTAATTGTTTTATTGCAAGATAGAAACTGAGTCTTGTTCTAGAACTTGCTTTTTCAAACATTTGAATGAGTAGTTTACCTTTTAAAGGGCTACCTTTATCTACGTCCAGCGTATTATAATTTTTTCTTTTCTGTTTTCTTTTTTTTGCATCTGTAATAATTTTTCTAAGGTCTGATGCGGGTATATCTTTGAGCGTAATAAAATGTTTCATTTTTATTTATAGGTTGAACAAACTTTTTTGATAATATTTATAGCCAAATCTATTTCTTGTTTTTTAACATTTAATGGTGGCAATATTCTTACAACATTTTCTGCAGCTCTAATTGTTAGTAATTTATTATCCATTAATTTTTGAATAAATTTTGTTTGATCACTATGCAACTGTAAACCTATTAATAGCCCAACTCCTCTTACTTCTTTAATTATTTTAGGAAATTTTTTTCTTACTTTATTTAACTCAATATTAAAATATTTTGACAATTTCTTAACATTACTAAGAAATCCTTTTTTAAATATTTGATCCAATACTGCATTTCCAACAGACATTGCTAATGGATTTCCTCCAAACGTTGATCCATGAGTGCCTGCTGTCATACCTGAGGCAACTTTCTTATTCATCAAAAGTGCTCCAAGTGGAAAACCCCCTCCAATGCCTTTAGCTATCGGCACAATATCTGGTTTAATTTTTGAGTTTTCAAAAGCAAAAAAATTTCCAGACCTTCCTATACCGCACTGAACTTCATCTAAAATTAATAAAATTTTTTTTTTATTACAAATCTTTCTTAGTTCTTTTAAGCACCAGTCTGGAATAACTTTAATTCCCCCTTCACCCATAACAGTTTCAACCATTATTGCAGCCGTTTTTTTTGTGATAGAATTTTTTAAACTTTTATGATTCCCAAATTCAAAATGATCAAATCCATCAACTTTTGGACCAAAACCCTCTGTCATTTTTTTTGATCCACTAGCATAGATTGTCGCTAAAGTTCTTCCATGAAATGAATTTTTAACACAAAGAATTCTATTTTTTGAAGGCTGACCTATTGAGTAAAAATATCTTCTGGCAACCTTGATTGCAGCCTCAGTTGCTTCGGCTCCACTATTTTGAAAAATAACAAAGTCAGCAAATGTATTCTTTGTTAATCGTTGAGCTAATCTTTCTCCTTCTGGAATTATAAATGCATTTGATACATGCCAAAGTTTTTTTGATTGCTTGTTAATTGCCTTTATTAAATATGGATTAGCATGCCCTAGAGAGTTAACAGCAATACCCTGTACAAAATCTAAATATTTTTTTCCATTAGTTGAATATAAAAAACTTCCCTTTCCATGCTTGAATGAAATGGGTTTTCTATTGTAGTTTTTTGCTAAAGCGCTCATTTACTAAGATTTAATTTTATAACCTTTTTTGTAAAGAAAAAAAGCCACATACCACATTAGAACACTTAGTATTGACAAATATATTAAACCTATACTTATTGATCCATCTGATTTACCTAAAAAACCATATCTGAAACCGTCGATCATATAAAAAAATGGATTAATATGACTTACATTTTGAAAAAATTGTGGAAGCTTATCTATTGAATAAAATACTCCAGATAAAAAACTCAACGGGGTGATAACAAAGTTAGTTACGGTTGCTGTATGGTCAAATTTTTCAGCCCATAGGCCAGTAATAAAACCTAAACTTCCCAAAATAAAAGCACTTAAAAAACCAAAGACAAAAATATATAAAATATTATTTATTGGTATTTCAACTATTAAAGAAAAAACACCTATAGAAATTATGGCAATTAAAAAACTTCTTGTTAAAGCTGCTAGTATTATTGCCATTGAAACTTCAAGTGCTGATAAAGGTGCATAAAGCATATCAACAATATTTCCTTGAATTTTCCCTATCATCAGTGACGAGACCGAATGGCTAAATGATTGAGTTAAAATACTCATTGCAATTAATCCTGGTGCTAAAAAACTGATAAAAGAATAACCAAGAACATCTCCCCTATTATTTCCTAGTGCCAAAGATAAAACTGACAAAAATAACAAACTCGATACAAGTGGAGATAGTAATGTTTGTTGCCAAACTGCCAAAAACCTATTGCATTCTTTAAGCCATAAACTTTTAAAACCAATCCAATTAACAAAACCAAATTTTCTTACACCAATTTGATATTTTTTATTTAATTCAACCATAAGTATTCATATATAAATTTAAAACGTTGTGCACAAAACAAGAATATTTATTGTTTTTTTTATAATTTTGTGAGATCTGTATATAGTTATCAAAATTAATTAACATACTAAATATAGATTATGAGTTGGAACGAAGAAAAAGTTGGAAAATTAAAAGAGCTTTGGGGGAAAGGAAGTACTGCTAGTCAAATTGCTGAAATAATTGGTGGCATCAGTAGAAATGCAGTTATTGGTAAGGCACATAGGTTGAACTTATCATCAAAAATTAAAACTCGAAATACCTCTTCAAGTCAAGATTTTGATAACAACTCTGAAGAAAATAATTCTAAACAAAAAAGAGGAAGAAAAAGTAGATTTCAATCTTTAATTATTGAAAAAAACTTTGAACCTGAAAATCCAAAAAAATTAGAAGAATTAGATGAAAGTTCTTGCAAGTGGCCTATTGGGCATCCGGAAGAAGAGTCATTTTACTTCTGTGGAAGGTCTTCTTTAAAAGATTTTTCATATTGTAAACTTCATTTGCTTTATGCATACCAACCTAAGGGAAGGAAAGAAGAGCCTAATAATAATAAAGAGGAAGAAGCCTCACAGTATATTGAGAAAAAAATTAATACTGCTTAATATTATTTTTTAAGATTATTTTTTTATCTAAGCCTTTAATAAGAGATTTAATTATCAAATAGATTAAAAATAAAAAAATTAGAGATATTAAAAAATAGATAATATTAATTGCCCTGAGTAAAACTATACAATTTTAGTATTAAAATTTTTATTAAGAATTATTAGGGCTATATTTTTTTGTAGAAAATTGACCGCCTTCTTTCCACATATAACAATACTTTTCAACTTCTTGATCAAATATTTTTGTACTTGGCACCCCTATGTCAGAATTAGTTTGATATTTACTTGAGGGAATGTTGTCATACTTTAAAAGTATTAACTGATCTACTGTCAATAATGGTTTTGGAAATAATTGAAAAAATTTTGCTGATAGATTTGCTGCAAAGAAGGGCATGGATATTAACAGTCTACTCTTGCCAATTAATGTTAATAATTTCTTTAGTATTTCTTTTAAAGAAAAAATTTCAGGCCCAATGCACTCAATTATCTTAGAATGAATATTTTTAGAAACCACATGATAAATGGTATCCGTTAAATCTGAACAATGAATTGGAGCAAACTTAGTCTCTCCATTGTAATAAAGTGGAAAGAATGGAAGTCTACTTAGTAAAGTCATAAAATTTGTAGTAAAATTATCATCCACTGAATAAACAACTGAGGGTCTTAATATTGTAGCTAAAGGAAAATTTTTTTGAATATTGAATTCACCCTCTAATTTGCTTTTTGCATATTCTGAATCTATAGCCTTATTAATGCCTAGCGCAGATAAATGAATAAACTGCTGAACCTTATATTCCTTACAAAGTTTAGCTAAAATAGATGGAAAAATAGAATGAATATTTTTAAAGGTATTTCCCTTTCCATTTTCATATAAAATTCCAATTAAATTTATGCAAATATCCGTTTTAGCAAACAATTTTCTAATTTTATTCTCATCAAAAATATTGGCCTCAACAATATCTATATAGCCCGCATTGGCTTGGGTTTTAATAACATACCCTTTTTGATGAAGGTTTCTTGTAACAACAGTAACTTTATAATTGTTTTTAGTAAGCTTTCTGATTAAATGACGACCTATTTGACCACTACCGCCAAAAATTAGACAATTTTTTGCTTTCATATATATATAATTAAAAATGAATATTGATATTAAACTTCACAAGAGTGATCTACCAGAAGATTTAGATTTAGGCAATATTATAGCAGTTGATGGAGAGTTTATGGGGCTTGATGTTAAGCGTGACCCTTTATGCCTTATTCAAATATCAACTGGCAATTCTGATGCTCATATTATTCAGCTAGATAGAGAAAGCTACATCGCTCCAAATTTAAATAAAGTTCTTTCAGACGAATCGGTTACAAAAATATTTCACTATGGAAGAGCAGATATTGCACATATTAAATACTATTTAAAAACAGATACTAAAAATATTCTTGATACTAAAATCGCATCAAAATTAGCAAGATCTTATTCAGATAGTCATTCACTTAAAACATTAATTAAAGAATTTATAAATATTGATGTTAGCAAACAATTTCAAAGTTCAGATTTTGGTGGTGAGCTATCACCAGCTCAACTTAAATATTGTGCAAATGATGTTGTTTATTTGCATAAAATTCACGAAGAATTAAACAAAATTCTTGTTAGGGAAAAAAGAATTATTTTATACAATGATTGCTTAAAATTTTTAAAAACTAGAGTTGATCTTGATTTGGCTTTATTTAAAGATGATATATGGGCTCACTAAATGGAAAAAAAAATTATAAACAGATTGCAAAAGAAGTAATAGAGTTAGAAATAAAAGCCCTAAAAAAGTTAAAAAATTCAATTAATAACTCTTTCAACGAAGCTGTTGAGGCAATATCAAAATGTCAATCTAAAGTAATCCTGTGCGGTGTTGGCAAAAGTGGACTAATAGCTTCTAAAATTTCATCAACTTTTTCTTCTGTTGGAACTCCTTCATTCTCTCTATCTGCGAATGATTGTTCACACGGAGATCTTGGTAGCATTTCTAAAAAGGATATTTTGATTTTAATAAGTTATTCGGGATCCACGGAAGAATTAAAGAATATTATAAAATATGCTAATAGAAATAAAATTACTTTAATTGGCATAATGTCTAAAAAAAATTCCATATTATATAAAGCATCAGATATAAAACTACTTATACCAGAGGTTACTGAGGCGGGCCTTGGAATTGTGCCAACTTCAAGTACTATTAATCAACTAAGTATAGGAGACGCTTTAGCAATAGCCACATTAAATAAAAAAAAAATAAGCAAAAAAGATTTTAAAAAATTTCATCCATCAGGCAATCTTGGGGCAAAACTAAGAGTGGCTGAAGAACTGATGATTACTGGAAATAAGATACCATTTATCAATGAGAATTTAAAAATGAAGAAAGCTTTGCAAATTATATCAAACAAAAAACTTGGAACCTTAATTGTTCAAAATAATAATAAAATTACAGTAGGAATTATTACAGATGGTCAAATTAGAAGATTTAATGAAAAAAGTACTAACCTTCAGGATCTAACTGTAAAAAAAGTGATGACAAAAAACCCTATTAGCATTGACAAGGATACACTTGTAGAAAAAGCTTTATCAATAATGAATACAAAAAAAATTACCTCCTTATGTGTTCACAGCCCAAAGAAAATAAAAAAAACTATTGGAATTTTGCACATACACAGCATATTGCAGTCAAATATTCATTAAATGAATAAAAAAACTGTAATACAGATTATTCTTATTTTTCTTATTTTTTTAATTTCATTATCCTTTTATCTAAAATATTTTAGCAATAACTCAAAAGTTTTGAAAGATACCCCACTAGAAGAAAAAATTGCTGCCAACCAAAATAATACATCCACCTATATTGATAATATTGATTATGTTTCTTTTGACGCAAAAGGAAACAAATATCAAGTAACTGCAGAACAGGCAGAAATTAAAATCGAAAACTCAGATGTAATATTTTTAACAAATGTCATTGCCTATATTTTCATAAAAGATTCAGATACAGTAAAAATTACTTCTAATTTTGGTGAATATAATTCAAAAAATTATGATACTATTTTTTCTGAAAATGTAATAGTTATCTACCCTGGCCATAAAATTACAGGCGAATACTTAGATTTTTCTTTTTTAAAAAATCTTGGAACAATGTCTACAAATGTTGTTTATAATGGAGAAAAAACAAATTTATTTGCTGATAAACTTGAAATGAATCTTTCTACAAAAGATACAAAAATTTTTATGAATGATGCGAGTGAAAAGGTTTTAATAGAGGGAACAAAATAATATGTGTATAATCAAAAAATTTAGAATTAAGTCATTTAAAAATCCCCAGCCTATAATTTCATTAGAAAATATATCCCTATCATTCGGCAACAGAAAGATTTTAGATAACGTAAGTTTTAAAATTAATTATGGACAAATTTTGGGAATGTTGGGACCTAATGGTGTTGGAAAATCAACAATTTTTAATTTGATTACTGGTTTAATTAAGCCTGACTATGGTAAGATCAAGTTTGATGGAATAGATGTGGTTGACTACCCAATATATTTAAGAACCACTAAATTTAAAATTGGTTATGTTCCTCAATATGGTGGCTATTTTGGCGATCTTACCTTGCTTGATAATCTAAAAGCAATTGCGGAAATAGCTATTCAAGACAAAAATTTAATCTATCACAAAATTGACCAACTGATTGCTAAATTTGAACTTGATTCTATACGGGATATTAAAGCAAAATTTTTATCTGGAGGCCAAAAAAAAAAATTAGTAATAGCTTTAGCTTTATTGAGTGATCCAAAAGTGCTGTTATTAGACGAGTGTTTTGCAGCACTAGATGTTCTTACTATTAAAATGCTACAAGAAATTATTGTCAACTTACAAACGGAGCATAACATAACAATTTGTATCTGTGATCATCAGGCTAGAGATTTACTTTCTTGTGTTGATGTTGGAATAATTCTATCCAACTGTAAAATTGTGGCTCAAGGATCTCCAAACGACTTAATAAATAATATCGAGGCAAAAAATGCCTACTTTGGTGATTCTTTTAAATTTAATTAACAAATGTCAAAAACACTATTAATTAAAAAAAAAATTACATCATTCAGCAAACAAATAAAGGTTAGTGGAGATAAAAGTTTAAGTATAAGATGGGTTCTTTTAGCCTCTCAAGCCATTGGAAAATCTAAAGCCTACAACCTATTAATGTCTGAAGATGTGGTTGCTGCACTAGAAGCCATAAAGAAATTAGGAATAAAGGTATTGGTGCACAAAAATCATTGTGAAATTTTTGGAAATGGAATTAACGGTTTTAAATATAAAAATGGTTTAGTGATAGACGCTAAAAACTCTGGAACGCTTGGGAGACTAATACTGGGCTTATTAATTAAATCACCAAAAAAAATAAAAATAATAGGTGATAAAAGTCTTTCAAAAAGGGATTTTTCGAGAGTTACCCTGCCATTGGAAAAATTTGGAGCTAAGTTTTATTACAAAACAAAAAATAAGCTCCCCCTATCAATTCTAGGGGCTCAATCATCAAAGGGGATTAATTTCATTGAAAATAAAGGGTCTGCTCAGTGCAAAAGTAGCGTTATGCTCGCAGCACTTAATTCATCAGGTACAACATTCATTAAAGCAAAAAAATCAAGAAATCACTCTGAATTACTTTTTAAATATTTAAAGATACCTATCAAAATTAAAAAAACAAAAAAGTACGATTTTATAAATATTAAAAAACCTAAAAAAATTAATGCATTTAATTATCAAATTCCAGGAGACTTAAGCTCAAGTGCATTTTTTATGGTGCTTACAATTCTCACAAATAATTCAAAGCTTTTAATTAAAAATGTAAACATTAATCCTTCAAGAATAGGGGTAATTACTATCTTAAAAAAAATGGGGGCTAAAATATTTTTAAAAAATAAAAGAAATTATAGGGGTGAAAAGATTTCTGACATTCTAATACAAAGTTCAAAAAATCTTAAAAGTATAAATTGCCCGTCAGAATTAAATAGTAGTGCAATAGATGAGTTTTTAATTATTTTTCTAGCTGCAGCAAAAGCAAAAGGAATTTCTTATTTTAAGGATATATCTGAACTCAATCAAAAAGAGAGTCCGAGATTAAACTGGGGGTCTAAAATTTTGAATATGATGGGTGTAAAAACAGAACTTACTAAAAACTCAATAAAAATTTATGGTCAGCCGAATTTAGAAATAACAAAACCAATTATAATTAAAAACTATTTAAAAGATCATAGAATTTTTATGATGAGTACTATTGCTGCTTTAACTTGTGGTGGGGAATGGAAGATTCATGATAAAAATTCGATAAACACATCTTTTCCCTCATTTTTAAAAATAGTCAAAAATATAAGCAATAAATCTTTATGAAATTAAAAAATAGAATTAAAGTTGCAATAGATTCACCCGCAGCAGCTGGCGCTGGGACTCAAGCAAAGTTAATTTCCAAGCATTTTAATTTATTTTATTTAGATACAGGAAAAATTTATAGATTAATTGCTAATATTAAATTAGCTCAGCCTAAGAAATATGGACATTCCTTAATAAAAAAAAGAATTGGCAAATTAAGCATGAAAGATTTACAAAATAAAAAGCTTTTATCTGATGAGGTTGGTACAATGGCTTCTATAATATCAAAAGATAAAAAAATAAGAAAACTTGTTCATGCTTTTCAAATTAAAAGTGCTTACCATCCACCAAAAAAATATAATGGTTCTTGTTTGGATGGAAGAGATATAACTTACAAGATAATTCCAGATGCAGATTTTAAGTTTTTTATAACTGCAAACACAAAGACTAGAGCATTAAGAAGATATAAAGAGCTAAAAGGATCAAATAAGAAAATATCTTTTAATGATATCTTAAAAAGCATTAAAAAACGGGATAAAAGTGATTATAATAGAACAATTTCACCACTTAGGAAAACTCAAGATTCGATCTTGATTAATACTACAAATTTAACTAAAAGAGCATGCTTTTTAAAAATTAAACAAATTATGGATAGGAAACTAAAAGCTTAATGGAAATTTATAAAGACCTTTCAAACCCCGCCTCAAAAGAATTCGAACAATTACTAAATTCACAGTTTAATAAAACAGTAAACCTTGAAGAGGGTAAAATTATTACAGGTGTAGTAAATAAAGTAACTGATAACTTTGTATTCCTTGAAGTGCCTGGTTTAAAATCTGAGCCTATTCTAGATATTAATGAATTAAAAAGTATGGGTATGCTTGATAAAGCAAAAGTAGGTGAAAAAATTTCTGTACTTCTTGAAAGATTAGAAGACAAAAAAGGTGAAGTTTTGGTATCAGCTTCAAAAGCACAAAAAATTCAAGGTTGGGACAAGCTTGTTGAAGCTTACGAAAAAAATGAGCCCATCATGGGGAAAATTACTGGACGTGTTAAAGGTGGATGTATTGTTGAACATATAGATACAGGATCTTTAATGTTTTTACCAGGCTCACAAATTTCAGATAAACCTCTAAAAGATATTAGTCATTTAATGAATGAACCACAAAAATTTGCTCTTATCAAATTAGATAAGGTTAGGGGTAATGCTTGCGTTTCTAGAAGAGAAATTATTTCTTCATTTAAAAAAGAAGATAAAATTAAAATTGTAGAAAAATTTAAAATTGGTGACATAATTAAAGGTGCTGAAGTAAAAGGTTATAGTTCATTTGGATGCTTCTTTAGCGTTAATGGTGAGTTGGATGTTTTGGTTCACCTTCAAGAGATATCTTATTCAAGGGTTAATCACCCTGATGAAGTTTTTACAATTGGTGAAAAGCATGACTTGTTAGTTATTTCAGTTGATAAAGAAAAATTACAAGTTGGCTGTTCAGTAAAACAACTTTCGCCAGATCCATTTGAAAACATTTCAAACTACGAACTAAACAAAATTTATAAAGTTAAAGTAGTTAAGTTAATGGACTTCGGTGCATTTTGTGAACTTGAAAAAGGTTTATCAACGTTGCTACACTCGAGTGAATTAAGCTGGACGAAGAAAAATATATCAGCAAAAAAAATGTTTAAAATAGGTGATGAGATAGATTGCGTTATTACTGAAATTGACAAAGAGAAAAGAAGAGTTGCAATCTCACACCGTTTAACTACCGAAAATCCTTTTGAAACTTTTGAGAAAAAATATCCAATCGGATCTGAAGTTGAGGGCGAAGTAGCTAGTAAAAATGAATACTCAATATTCTTAAAAATTGATAATTTAGATATTGATGCATTTTTACACTGCAATGATCTTACATACTTAAATAATGGTGAAGAAGAATTAGCTAAACATAAAGTTGGGGATAAATTAAAAGTTAAAGTTTTAGAAGTAAAAGCAGCTGAACAAAAAGTTAGAGTTGGTTTACGTCAAACTCAACCTGATCCTTTTGATTGGTTTAACAATAAAAAAGTTAAACAAACAATCACTGTTAAAATTATTTCAACTGACATTAAGGGGCTAGTAGTAAGACCTGAAGGGTGTGAGATGGACTTTATTATTAAAAAATCTGCGATAGCTATTAATGCGGCAGATGCTAGACCTGCTAGATTTACAGGTGGAGAAAGAATTGACTGTGCAATTTCAGAGTTAGACTTAGAAAAAAGAAAAGCTACATTAAGTATTAAATTACTTGAAGAAATTGAGCGAAAAACAGCCTTAGACACTTATGGGTCAGAAGCTTCAGGTAAAAATTTACCTTTTTCATCACTTTCTGATGATTTAGAGAAAAAGAAAAAAAAAGACGAATAGAAATTGGCTATTGTAAAATCAAAGCTTCTAAAACAACTCGCAAATAACTACCCAAACTTTTTAAAAAAAGACCTTGAAAAGTTCACAGATATAATTCTTAATGAAATTAAGCAGGCTCTTAAACGTGGAGATCGTGTTGAATTAAGAGGTTTTGGTGTTTTTTCAACCAACATTCAGAAAGCAAGAATATCTAGAAACCCCAAAACAGGGGAAAAAGTAAACACACCTCAAAAAAAAACAATTCACTTTAAAATGGCAAAGGAAATGTTTAAAAAATTAAATAATGACGAATAAAAATATCTTCGTAGCCTGCGATGTATCAAACCAAAAAGAAATACTGGATTTACTAGAGTTAATTCATGAAGATATATCGGGTATAAAAATTGGATTACAATATATTACTCAAAGAAGCCCTGAAGAAATAAGAGAACTCTCAAGGTTTAATAAACCTATTTTTTATGATGGAAAATTTTTTGATATAAAAAATACGTTAGTAGAATCTATAAAATCTCTTAAAGATCTTAATGTAAAATATGCAACCGTTCATCTGCTAAATGGACTAGATGCTCTTAAAGCTGCAAATCAAGCCGCACAAGATATCAATTTAAACTTATTAGGGGTTTCGATTTTAACCAGTTTTGGTGATGAAGATTTAGAAAAACTTGGTTTTAACAATAAAGTTGAAGATCAAGTTAAAAAGTTAATTAAAATTGCAATGGAAGCTAATTTGTATGGTGTTATCTGTAGCCCACGAGAGATAAAAATGATTAAAAAAATTGCACCAAACCTTAAATGTTTTACTCCAGGAATTAGAATGGGCGAGGTAAAAGATGATCAAAAAAGAACAATGAATGCTAATGAGGCAATTAAAGAAGGTAGTGATTGCTTAATTATTGGTAGACCTATTACCAAAGGCAATCCAAAAGAAAATATAAAAAATATTCTATCATCAATTGATTAAATGAAGTCTAAAATTTGTGGAATCTCTGATTCTAAAACATTAGAGCATTTAACTAAACACTCTAATCCACCTCAATACATTGGCTTTATTGTTAATTATCCAAAATCTAAAAGATTTGTTCAACATGATAGACTTAAAGAGCTTTTAAAAGTTGATAAAAAAGATTTGAAATATGTGGCTGTATTAGTCCAACCTGATGAAAATATTCTTGAGGAAATAAAAGATTTACCATTCGATTATTATCAAATTTACGATTGTACTCCAATTGAGATTAAATCGATTAAAGAAAAATATAATAAAAAAATTATTATTGCGATAACAATTAAAGATCAAAATGATGTTGTTAGATATTTAGAGTACAATGAGCTTGCAGATATAATACTGTTCGACAGTAAAGGTTATGAAAAAAGTTTATCTTTTGATCATCAATTAATTAAAAATCTTAAAATTAATAAAGAATTAATGCTAGCAGGCAATATTCAAATTGAAGATAACCTTGAAAATTATAAAGAAATAGCAGACATTATAGATATTTCTGGAGGTCTAGAAACATCTGGATTAAAAGATATTTCAAAAATAAATATTTTTTTAAATAAAGTTAAACAAATTAATGATGAAACTTAAAAAGAAAATTCCTTTAATTGACCAACATAACAAAAGTGGATTTTGGGGCGGTAAGTTTGGTGGAAATTTTATACCTGAAACTTTAAAAAAACCTATTGAAGATTTAACAACACTTTTTGAAAAACTTAGGTATGACAAACAATTCCTTAAGCAAAGAGACTATTATTTTAAAAATTATATAGGCTCTCCTACTTCATTTATTAAACTTCAAAATCTATCTAATCATCTAGGTGGTGCTCAAATATATGCCAAAATGGTCTCTGAGGCGAACGGAGGTGCTCATAAAATCTATAATGCAACAGTTCATTGTCTTATTGCTAAAAAAGCTGGGAAAAAATATGTCGTCGGCGATACCGGTGCTGGTTATGCTGGAAAGATGTTGAGCATGGCTGCTAAAAAATTTGGTCTTAAATGTAAAATATTCATGGGTGCAAAAGATATAAAAAGACAAAAGCCAAATGTCGATGCAATGAAAAAAAATGGTGCAGAAGTTGTTCCTGTTTACTCTGGAAGTCAAACACTAGTTGATGCCGTTAGTGAGTGTATGCGTTATTGGGTTTCAAATTGTGACAATACCCATATGTGTGTTGGTTCAACTGTAGGTCCCAATATATTTGTTAAAATTTGCGGTTGGAGTACGGCCCAAATTTCAAGAGAACTAAAGATACAAATTCAATCAGAATTTAAAAAAATTCCAAATAAAATTAAGCTTATTAACTGTGTAGGTGGTGGAAGTTCAGCTTATGGTTTTTGGAGTGAGTTTATTGATTATGACAAAAAACAAATAGAGTTAATTGGTGTTGAGGCTGGTGGGCCAAAAAATTCTAAGCTTCATGCTGCACCATTAACCAATGGAGCTAAACTTGGAATATTACATGGTGCTGCAGCTTACGTTTGTCAAAATAATGAAGGACAAATTAGTGATACGGCCTCTATTTCTGCAGGACTAGATTACCCAGGGGTATCTCCTATTCACTGTTTCTTAAAAGATACAAAGAGAGCAAGGTATACATCTGCAACTGATGAAGGTGCTTTAAACGCTTATAAGTTAGTTACGAAACTTGAAAAAATAAACCCCAGTTTAGAACCATGTCACGCATTTGCAGAAGCGATTAAAATTGCTCCGAAATTAAGCAAGGATACAATCATTATAGTAAACTCTTGTGGAGATGCAAAAAAAGACCGTGATATTTTAAAAGAAAGATTGGGAAAGATTAACTAGGATGTCATTAATTAACTTAGCATTTAAAAAAACTAAAAATGAAAAAAGACCTGCTTTACTTACCTATACAGTTGCAGGTGATAATAGTAAAAAAAAATCTCTAGAAATACTAAAATCAATTGCAGACTATGCTGACATTTGTGAGGTAGGTTTTGCACACAACACTCCTATTGCGGATGGGGGCCAAATTCAATCCAGTGCTTATAGAGCTTTAAAAAATGGTATTAAAATTAAAGATGTTTTTTCAATAGTAAAAGATTTTAAAAAATCTAAGCAAGCAAAACCAGTAATATTAATGGGTTACTATAATATAATTTATCAATACGGAGATAACAATTTTATTAATATTTGTAAAAAAGTTGGTGTTGATGGATTAATTGTTGTTGATCTTCCTTATCCTGAAAATAAAGATTTTGCTAAAAAGTGTAAAAAGAAAAATATTAGCTTTATTCAATTAGTCTCTCCTACTACCTCGCCAAGCCGAATGAAAAAAATCATCAAAGACTCACATGACATGGTGTATTACATCAGTATGCTCTCAACAACTGGAGGTAAATTAAAAGTTTCCCCTAAAAAGATTTTAGAAAGATACAATAAAATTAAAAAGTTAAATAAAGACAAAAATATTGTAATTGGCTTTGGTATTACTGAAAAAACAATAGCTTCATTAAGAAAAGCAGATGGATTGGTGGTTGGTAGTGCTTTATGTAAAGAAATATCAAATTCCATTAAAAAAGGACAAAATCCTGTCACAAATGTAACCAATATTGTAAAAAGATTAAGAAACAAAATTGCATGAATTGGATTAAAAAAACTCTACGTTTTGGTGAAAAAATAAAAAAAATTATTAAGCAACGTGCCAGTAAAGCAGAGATTGCTAATAGTGATTGGACTTCTTGTTGTAAGGGACCAATTTTAAAAAAAGATTTAGAAGATAATCTGTGGGTTTGCCCATCTTGTAATAAACATCACAGAATAAGTCCACGTCAGCGCTTTGATGTAATTTTTGGTAAAAATAATTATGAAGTTTTAAAAACTCCAATTCCTCAGGATGATCCTTTAAATTGGAACGATTCAAAACCTTACAAAGAAAGATTAAAAGCTGCTAGAAAAAAAACAGGTATGGATTGTGGAATGATGGTGATCAGTACAAATATTCAAAGTATAAAGATTACAGCTATTGCATCTGATTTTGATTTTGTAGGTGGTTCAATTGGAGCAGCAGAAGGTGAAGCCTTTTTATATGGAATTCAGTATGCAATTGAAAATCAACAACCTTTTGTAGTTTTTACTTCTGGTGGCGGAATGAGAATGATGGAATCATTAATTTCACTTTCACAAATGACCAGGACCACTTTGGCAATTAATGAGCTCAAGAAAAATAATCTTCCCTACATTGTGGTGTTAACAGATCCAACAGCAGGTGGTATAACAGCATCATATGCAATGCTAGGCGATATACATATGGCAGAACCTGGCGCCTTAATTGCTTTTGCAGGATCCCGTGTAATTCAAGGTACGGTACGTGAAGAATTACCAGAAGGCTTTCAAAGGAGTGAGTACGTTGAAAAAACTGGTTTTGTAGATTTAATTGTAGAAAGAAAAGACCTTAGAGAAAAAATTGGTATGTTATTATCAATATTGTTAAAGAAAAATTCTGCTATAAATTCAGTCATAAATGAAACTTCAGAAGATAGTAGAACGCTTACAAAAGCTGCATCCTAAAGAAATTGATCTAAGTCTAGATCGGACTAGAAATCTTTTAGAAAAACTAGATAACCCTCAAGATCAAATTAATTGTATTTCAGTTATTGGAACAAATGGAAAATTTTCAACCATTCAAGCACTCTACGCAATTTTAAAAGAGGCAAATTATAAATGTAATATTTATACAAGTCCTCACATTCAAAAAATTAACGAGCGGTTTGTCTTTAACAACAAGCCATTAACTGATGATGAGTTAGCAAATCTTTTTTTTGAAATAGAGGAGGCTAATAATGGGACTAAAATTACTTTCTTTGAAATTTTAACGGTTGCTTACTTCCATTATGCTAGAAAATACCCTGAAAACATTAACTTAATCGAGGCTGGTCTATTTCATAGATTTGACGCAACAAACATCTTAAAGAAAAATTTAGCAAGTATTGTAACGGCTATTGGTCTTGATCATTTAGACTGGCTTCCAAAAGAGGAGCAAACTGTTGAAAAAATTATATATGAGAAAACATCAACTTTATTAAATTCTAAAATTATTGTTGCAAAACAGAGTTCTAATGAAATTAGCAAAACCATTGAAGATACAGTTAAAGATAACTCTTCAAAAAAGATAATTTTTAATAAAGATTATAGTTTTACCATAAAAGAAAATAATTTTTTTTACTTTGAAGATGAATTTGGAGGTCTAAAACTTCCAAAGCCTAATTTGCCAGGTGAATTTCAATTAGAAAATATCTCTACGGCGATTGCCACAATAAGACAGTTGAAAGATTACAAGATAACTGATGAACATATTAAGAGTGGTATTACTAAAATTGAAAGTGTTGCTCGGCTACAAGAATTAAAGTCAGGAAAGCTTAAAGAGCTAACCAAGAATAATAAATTATTTGTGGACGGTTCACATAACCCACTTGGTGCAAAAGTATTAAATGAATATCTCAAAAGTTTAAATTGTAGCAAGCATATTATTTTAGGCATGATGGCTAATAAAGATCACAATGAATATATGGAGTACTTTAAAGACATTAAATCATTAACAACAATTGATATCCCAAATCAACCTAATGCTATCAAAGGGAGTGAGCTGAAAGATAAAATTAAAAACTTTGAAAACGTCAAATACCAAACTTCAGTTCAAGAAGCTATTACGTCAATTCATCTTCAGGAAAATGATATTATTTTAATAACAGGATCTTTATATCTTGCGGGAGAAGTTTTAAACTTAAACTAGATATTTTTGTCTAGGAATTCTTTCATTTGGCTTTCGGCTACTCCACCAACTTTTCGGTCAATCTCAACACCTTTTTTATAAACGATAACTGTCGGGACCCCTCTTATGCCAGCAGCAGAACCCGTATTAATTCCGCCATTTTCAATATCTGCATAATAAAAACTAGCTTTGTCTTTGTAACTCTCAGAAAACTTTTCCATTACTGGTTTTAAGGCTTTACAAGGCTGGCACCATTCTGCAGAAAATTGCACAATGGACACGTCTTCATTTTTTATTTTTGATTCAAATTCTTCGTCTTTAAAATCTATAAGCATACCTATTATATAAATTCTTATTTTATTTATTCAATATGTAAAAATTAGTTTTTTTATTTAATTCACAGAACAATTATGCCTGTTCGTATTTTTTCTGTATTCCTTCAACGAAAGCATTAATTTTATCTAAAAACTTAAGTTTTTTCTCATCTTTTTCATTGGTATACCTATCTCTTAAATTATCACACTCAAAATAAAACTCTTTGCAAGTCCACCATTTCTCTTTTTCATCACTTAAGATTCTCTCAGCAATTCCTCTTTTGATAGTTTTAAGCATATCAGCTGGCAAAGTTTCTGGTGATTCTTGATATATTATTTTTTTTCCAAAACTTACCATTCTTTCATCTTCAAATTTATCCAATAGTATCAGTTTATCTTTCCAGGACGCAGCATGCCACTTTGGAAACAAAGCTGTATCCTTTTGAGGGGTAAATTTTTTATAAATCGTCTCTTCTGCGAGAAGATCTTCTTGTGAATCAAACTGTGCTTTTTCTTCTGCTGTTTCTCTTAATGCAGCTAAAACATTTTGTGAAAATTTTTCATTACTCGTTACTAGTTTTGCTCTTTCTTTAATTAAATCTAAATCAAGATTACTATAAGGTTCAGCTTGCAATCCATAACTAGCATCTAAGATAATTGGTGCCTTATTTGAACGTATTGTTCTTAAAAATTTCAATTTTTTAATTGCGGTTTTAATTTCTGAAACTGACAGATCAAATAATGGTATTGGATCAATTTTAAGATCAAAGGCTTGGCCCCATTGATAGATTGGATGAATACAATATTTGGGATGAAGGGGTGCAACCAAATATTTATAATTTTTGCCAAAATGATATTCTGCTAAAGTGAACATCTTTTCCGTTTTAAATATTGTCTCTGTATCATTTTTATTTGCTGTTCTTAAAAATGTATCCCACGTTTGTGGTTGATTTTTTTTAATTAAACCTAAAACTTTAACAGTTAACTCTGCATCAAATAAAGCTGAGTGGGCACCATCAGATTCAAATCCATTCATTCTAGCTAAAGATTCTAATTTCATCACTGCATTGCCTTTAGCATTAATTTCAGTTTTTACCACACTCTCATCAACTGCATGAGCACCTCTTGCAATGTTTAAACCGTCATGTCTTTTGTTTGGAGTTGCATTAGTTATATATGGGTATCTAATTCCTCTAAAAAATTCATTTCTAATCATCTCATCATCAAACCCAATATTAGACCAACCCAAAAACATTGCTGGGCTCCATTTTTTAAATGTCGCTTCTAGCTGACCTAACATTTCGTAGTGGCTTAAATTTCCTTTAGTTAATAAATCAACACTTGTTTTATTAACAATTAAGGCCATTGCTTGAGGAACTTCTCCTTCTGGCAATCTACATCTAAAATTAAAACGATCTAATTCTTTAAAGTTTGGGTCAACTAAAATGCCACCTACTTCGATAATACTTCCCCACGAAGTATTTGCGCTACTAGATTCTATATCCCATATTGCAAGGTTCATATTAGTTCATATTCCTTTGATGATAGTATTGTTCGACTTTTTCTAAAAATTTATTTTGATATTCCTCTAGTTTAACACCTTGAATTCTAAAATCTTGAAATAAATTATCAACTGTACATAACAGGACAATTCCTTGGGTAATATTTGAGTTATGAACCACGTTATGAGCTAATGAATAAGCACCTAATTGAAGATAATAGTCCTCAATCCACTCTTCTTTTTTGGGTTTATTGGATTGTTTAAAATCTATAATGGTTTCTTGCCCTTCATACACACCTACCGCATCGCACGTTCCAGCATACTTTCCAGGGTAGTATAAACAAGATTCTGTTCCCCATATCTCTGATAATTTTCCTTTAATTCCTTGCTCAATAATTTCATCTGCCATTATTTTAGATTTATTTTCTTCTTCTAATAATTCTAGATTTAACTGGCCTAATAAATATTTTTCTAGAAAGCCATGCATTGATGTTCCTCTGCTTGAGGCATCATTTTTAATTCTATTTGCTTCTGCGGCGCCTACTCTTGCTTTCCAATTTGCAAGGGATGCCTTTTTTTCTTCACTTTGTGTTGCTTGCAGTATTGATGTCACCGATGGAAGCTTTTGCTGATTTACAGCATACATTCTTGAGCCACTCACTATTGATCTCATAGATTTTGGATAAGTAAATTTATTATTCCACTGCATATAGTTTGTTATAAGCGGTATTGAAGAAAAAAAGAAATTAATTTTTTGCTTGTTTTGAATGGTCAACAAATTTTTCTACGTTTTCTGTTTGAACAGCTTTTTCAATTTGCTCAGGATCTTTTATATTTTCTAAGGTTCTGCTGATTGATCTCGCATCTGTTCCAAACTTATCAACTACACCCATAGCTTCTTCTAATTTTTTTCTAATAACAATTATGTTATCAAAATGTTTTGAAAATCTTGAGCTAATGGTTTTTAAATGATCATAAATTTCTGTTGCTCCCTTTTGAACTTTTAAAGATTGAAAGCCCATGTGTAGAGATTGCAAGTAAGCTGAAAGAGTATTGGGGCCACAGATTACAATTTTATATTTTTTCATTAATTCTTGGGTTAATAGCTCTTTGGTAGTAGGATCTTGATATTCAGTTAACTCTTTATATAAACTTTCAGTTGGAGCATATACTATTGCAAAGTCTGTAGTTTTTGGTGGAACTATATATTTTTCATTAACGCTTTTAGCTTTAGCTTTAAATGCATTAGCAAGTTTAGTTCTAGCATCCGCTACAGCTTTTTTATCATCAGCATCATAAGCATCTGTAATTGCTTTAAATTTTTCTACTGGGAAATGCGAGTCTACAGGAACTAGAACATCACCTTGAAGTCTGATTGCAAATTCAACGTTTTCACCTGTATCTTCTTTCATCTTAACGTTCGTCTGAAATTGTGAAGCAGGTAATAAATCTTTAATTAATGCGTCTAACGAAAATTCTGCAAGAGTTCCATATTTTTTAACACCTGCTAAAATTTTAGTTATACCCTCTTGGCTTTTATTTAATAATTCGACCTGACTATTAAAGTTTGCTACTTTTTCATCAACTTTGGTTAAAGCTTCTGTCATATCTTTGGTTACACCAGTTGATAAAGCGGTAAATGAAGTCGACATAGAACCTAATGAAGTATTAATAGTAGTATTTAAGGTATCTTTTAATGAAGTAATTTCTGTCTTTAAATTAGCTATCTCTTCAGCTTCTCTATTTTCACTTTCATCTTTTGGTTTATGTCTTAAATTTAAATATAAAAGCCCCAAAATGCCAATTAGCAAAAAAACTAGTAGTGTTAATAAAATACCATCCATGATTCTTGGCTATTTTACAATATAAAGTAGATCAATCATAGTTAAGTTGCTTAATTCAATTAATTATTTAGAAATAAAAAAATGGAACTTTTTTTAATAATAAAAATACTACTCCTTATAGGGATTTTTGTTACAACCTATGCTGTTCTCCGAAACCTAGATATCATTAAAATTATCTTAATTTACTGCAAAGACAAACTGCTCAATAAATAATTAAGTTATCTTGAGAGTAATTTTGTTAACTTCTTAACTGAACTATTTTTAGCTGATGATTTAGAAATCATCATACAGGCTTCAGATTTTAATATTTCTCCATCCTTCAATATTCTAAGATTATTAGCTTTAATAGTTTCACCCGTGCTAGTGATATCCACTATAATCTCAGCACTGCCAGTGTAGGGCATTACTTCTGTCGAACCTTGGCTGTCTACTAATTTAAACTGCGTAACTCCTTTTGAGAATAAAAATTCTCTTGTAAGATTGGGGTACTTTGTTCCCACCCTTAAACGCTTTTTCTTTTTATCTTTAAAATAAAAGGCAATTTCTTCTAGATCTGCGATTGTCTGAACATCTATCCATAGGTCTGGGATAGCAACAACTAAAGTTGCTTTACCAAAACCATAACCTTTAACAACACTAATCTTCTTTTGAATGTTAACTTCACTTTCTTTTAATAAATCATAACCTGAAAAGCCAAGATCTAAAGAGCCATCTCCAAGTCTTTCTATAATCTCTCTTGCATGAAGATAAAAAACCTTAACATTAGATAGGTTTTTAATGGAGCCTAATAGATCTCTTTCTCCCCTCTCTGAAACTAAATTTAATTTATTTTTTTTGAATATTTTTAAAATATCCTTTCTAAGACGACCTTTGCTTGGAATTCCAATATTGATTGTATTTTTTATCATTAGTAATTTAAATTTAAAGCAGCTCCTACTGCTGGGACTTTTCTATTAGATCCAAGGTCTGATATTAATTTGTCGTATCGTCCCCCGTTGATTACATTAATATTTTTAGATTTAGACTTGATATCAATTCTAAATACCATACCTGTATAATATTCAAGCTGACGTCCAAAAGAAGCTGAAAATTGAACATTTAATTTTTGAATTTTATTTAGTGATGTTGGAAAATATTTTTGATCGACAACTAAGTTAATTTTATTCTTTGTGAAAAAAGCATTTAATTTATCGGCTGCTTTATTAATGGGACAATTAATTTTTAAAAATTCCTTAATAATTTTTGAAATATTCCTACCTCTACTTGCTCTTCTTGGGTCTTTAATTTTATTATCAAATCTCTTTAAAATTTCTTCAATAGAGCGCCCAGCAACAATAGTTTGCTGATTATCTTTTAACATTTTTAAATATCTTTTTTTATCTACTTCAACAATTGTTGGGTCGACATCTGAATTAGTCTCTAACCTTTTTAATAAATCATTAAAATATTCCTCTCTCCAAAAATGTCTTGAAAGTCTTAATTTCCACCTTTTTGGAATGTCAAGTTTTGAAATTAATAAATTGAAAATCTCAACATTGCCAATCTTCAAAGTTCCTGATGAATACTGTAAATTAGATAGAGAATTTAAGGCTGTATTAATAATTTCTTTATCATCATTTTTTTCATCTTTTGAACCAATGATTTCAAAGCCAACTTGATTTCTAATAATTGAATCTTTTTTATTCTGAGACTTTCTATAAGCTTGACCGCTATAAAATATCTTTTCTTTACTTTTAATGTTGTTTTCTAAATACCTTAAACATGAAACAATAGTTAAATCTGGTCTTAAACAAAGCTCACTGCCATTTTGATCAATAAATGAAAAGATAAACTTTCTAAAGTTTTCCCCTGATCTTTGCACAATATGGTTTGCTTCAATTACCGAAGGTAAATCAATATACTTAAACCCTTTAGATTTGACCGATCTAAGGATTTTTTCAGATAAATTTTTTGATTTCATCAATTAAGTTTTCTTTTGGAAATGTTACTTGATTATTTTCACCTTTAACCCCTAAAAGGTTTTTTAAAGTAATCGTATTATCTTTAAATTCATTTTCACCACAAATAACAGCCACTGGGCATTGTTTTTTATTAGCATAAGTTAATTGTTTACTAAGATTTTTTTTACTATCTAAAAATATTTCAGAGTTAATATTGTTGTCTCTTAAAACTTTTAAAATCTCATAATAATTTTTTAAATATTTTTCATCCATTACACAAACAATAGCTGGGTTTTTTTCATCTACTTTAATTTGATCTAGTTGCAACATCGCAAATAATAATCGGTCTACGCCAATGCTCATTCCAGTTCCAGGTATATCAACCCCTTTAAATCTTGAGATTAGTTTATTGTATTGTCCACCTGAGCAGATGCTACCAATATCAACTTCTTTACCCTTATTATTTGTTGTTTTGAAATTTAAATTAGTCTCAACACAAAATCCATCATAATAAGCAAGTCCTCTAACAATCGTAAAATTAGTTTTTATCTGATCTAAATAATCACCATAGCTTGCAACTTCTAATAAATCTTCTAACTCTTTAATTCCCTCTTGGGATAATGGGTTTTTTAAATTTTCTTTTAATTCGTTTAAATCTTTTACTTTTAAGAAGTTAATTATTTGTGAAGCTTGATCATTAGTTAAATCAGCACCTTTAGTAACAGCCCCACTAACATCTACTCTTTCTTTTTTTAATAAATCCTCAACGCCTCTTAAACCAAAGCCAGGCTTATCTATTTTGTCAATCGCCCTCATAACTTTTATTTTTTTTTCTTCAGATAGTTTAAGGTCTTCAATTAAACCTTGAACAATTTTTCTATTACTAATGTTAACAACGAACTGATCTTTTTTTAAACCACAAGCAAGAAGTGTGCTTGTAATTAAATTACATAGTTCGGCGTTTGCTTGGGCTGGGTTAACGTTACCAACTATATCCGCATCACATTGTAAAAAACTTCTATATCGGGCATTCCCCGCTTTTTCGTTTCTCCACACATCACCCATTTGATATCTTTTATAAGGTAGAGGTAATTCTTGATTATTTTGCGCAACAAATCTAGCTAATGGACTTGATAAGTCATATCGAAGAGTAATATTTTTTTCTCCATCTTTAAATGAGAATACATCAGACATCGGATTGCTATCATCATTTGCAAGAAATGATCCAATATTCTCAGAAATTTCAAATGAAGGAGTTTCAAGAGCAGCAAAGCCAAATTTTACAAAGTTAGCTTCAATAATATTAATTAACTTTTTCTTGAGAATTAATTTCTTTCCCCATCGATCTTCAAATCCTGAGGGTAACCCAGGAATTAATTTATTTTCTTTATTCATCTTTTTTGGTACCCGCGCTTGGAATCGAACCAAATCCTATAGTTCCACAAACTATCGTACTAACCGTTATACTACGCAGGCATTCCTTGTTTTTATATTATTTTCGTGTGGATTTAAAATTATATTATAAATAAATAGCCTACAGGCTATGTAAACAAACTCGATGAGTACTTCTTGAAGTCTCTCTGTATGTAATATTTATAATCATTGGCAACTTTTAAGACAATTAAGAATAATGTTCAATAGTAATTTGGATTTTTTTTAGGGATGTGGTGGTGGCCCCAACTGGACTCGAACCAGTGACACACGGATTTTCAATCCGATGCTCTACCAACTGAGCTACAGGGCCCCTTATTAACCTCTAAAAGTGATACGACCTTTGGTCAAATCGTAAGGTGTCATTTCTACTTGAACCTTATCACCTTGAAGTACTCTAATTCTATTCTTACGTAATTTGCCAGCAGCATGCGCTGTAACAATATGACCGTTTTCTAATTTAACTCTGAACATTGCGTTTGGAAGTAGATCCTCAACAATTCCTGAGAACGACAGCATTTCTTGTTTTGACAAATTTATTTTCTCCTAATTCTTTTTTCTACTGATCTAGCGTGTCCCACTAAACCCTCGTAGTTTGCAAGTGTTATAACTGATGAACCAAGGGTTTCAATCCCTTTTTTTGATAGGTTTATGTATGAAATTTTCTTTATAAACTCACCAACACTAAGTCCACTTGAATATCTACTTGAAGTATTGGTTGGCAATACGTGGTTACTACCTGGCACTCCATAATCTGTCATAGCCATTACAGCATATTTACCCAAACAAATAGACCCAGAATTTTTAATTTTTCCAACCATATTTTTATAGTTCTTAATATTTAATTCTAAGTGCTCTGGTGCAATTTTATTTATAGTATCGATAATTTTTTGATCGGACTGCATATAAATTAAAATCCCATTATTAATTAAGCTATTTTTTGCAATTGTTGCTCTTGGTAAATCTTTGAGTTGTTTGCTGATTTCATTATTAACTTTTCCAATAACTGATTTGTCCTTTGAAATTAAAATACATTGAGCAAGATTATCATGTTCAGCTTGCCCTATAAGATCGCTTGCAACCCACTCTGGATTTGAAAACTTATCACACACAATTGTTACTTCTGACGGTCCAGCAATCATGCCTTCAATTCCAACATCGCCAAAAACTTCTTTTTTTGCAGCCGCAACATAAGCATTTCCAGGGCCTACAATTTTATCAACTTTTTTAATTTTTTTAGTACCATAAGCAATAGCTGCAATCGCTGAAGGACCTCCTATTGAATAGATCTCTTTAATTTTACATTTTCTTGCAGCATACAATACTGCTGGATTTTGTTTGCCTTTATAGCCTGGGTTAATCATAACTATTCTTTTAACTCCCACAACAAGTGCTGGAATTGCATTCATTAAAACACTTGATGGGTATGAAGCCGTTGAACCAGGTACATAAATTGCAACTGATTCAATTGGGACATACTTATATTCCAACTTATTTTGTAATTTATCTGTATACGAAATGTTTTTAAATTTTTGTAATGAATGAAATTTATAAATTCTATTATAAGCAAGGTCGATTGCTTTTTTAACTTTTTTATCTAAAGATTTTATAGATTTAGCTATTTGTTTAGAACTTGGGATTATAATGTTATTTTTATTAAATCTTTTCTCATATTTTAAAACAGCTTTATCACCATTTTTCTTAATATCTTTGATAATTTTAGTAACTGAAACTGAGTTAAGTTGAACTTTATTTTTTCTTTTAGATAACAGTTTATCTAAAGTTGCATCAAAATTTTTTATTTTACTGTCTAATATTTTAATCATTAATCAACTTTACTTTGATCATCTAAGGTTACTTCAATTATTTCAGTCGATAAGGTTATGTATGCATTATTTGTAAAAATTAAATTTATCTCATAATTCTCATTATTTTTTAAATAATCCATACCAATTAATTCTAATTTTTGATCTAGGTCGGCCTGTTTTATATTTTTAGATTTAACTTGATCTACAAATTCGAATTTACAAATACTAATAACTTTTTTGTCGTCATCTTCTGTTTCAACCTTAGATCTCTTTAAAGATAACAAAAAAACCTTACTTTTTGGAAGATATTTAATATCGCTAACTTTAATTTCAGCTCCTGAGCAACATGCTGAAATCATTTGTAAACCATCATTATCGGTAGCTATAATCTTAGATAGGTATTTTTTATCCATTAATTTATTCTCCTAATTTTAGCCCCTACTTTTTTTAATTTTTTTTCTATATCCTCATATCCTCTATCGAGGTGATATATTCTATTAATAATAGATTTTCCTTTGGCGGAAAGTGCTGCAAGGATTAGTGATACAGATGCTCTTAAATCTGTTGCCATTAATTCTGCTGCTTCAAATTTAACGTTCCCTTCAATTATTGCTTTATTTCCATGAATAGAGATTTCTGCACCCATTCTATTTAATTCCGCAACATGCATAAATCTATTCTCAAATATTTCCTCTCTAATATAAGATCTCTTATTTGCCTTGCACAACAAAACCATCATTTGCGCTTGTAAATCTGTAGGAAATCCAGGGTAAGGAGATGTTTTAACGTTTATATTTTTAATTTTTTTACTTCCTTGAATTGATATTTCATTTTTCTTTTGAACAATTTTTGCACCCACTTTTTTAAGAATATTAATTTCTGTGCTAATAATTTTTGGGTCAATGCCAATGATTTTTAAATTACCTTCAGTCAAGGCAGCAGCAATTAAGTACGTTCCCGCCTCTATTCTGTCTGGCATGACTTGGTATTTTATTTCTCTAAGATTTCGTACACCATCAATCTTAATAGTTCTTTTTGCAGTCCATTTAATGTTGCAGCCCATATTAATTAAAAAATTAACTAGATCTTTAATCTCAGGTTCAATGGCACAATTTGATAAAGTTGTTTTACCCTTAGCTAAACATGAGGCTATAATTAAATTTTCTGTAGCACCTACTGACACTTTAGGAAATTTTATATTTGCACCAATTAATCCTTTAGGTGCATTAGCATGAACATATCCTTGGATAATTTTATATTTTACTCCAAGTTTTGATAAAGCCTGTAAATGAATATCGACAGGTCTTGTACCTATCGCACAACCACCAGGTAATGAAACTTTTGCTTTACCAAATTTGGCCAGCAAAGGACCTAAAACTAATATTCCAGCTCTCATAGTTTTAACTAAACTGTATGCTGCAAAAGTTTTTGTTTGTTTGTTATTTTTGATAGTTAATATTTTTTTATTATCATCAATAGTTGATCCTAAAGACTTTAACAAAAGTATCATTGTTTCAATATCTTTTACCTTAGGAAGATTTGTTAAAGATATTTTTTTATCTGACAATAAAGTTGCAGCAAGAATCGGTAACGATGCATTTTTAGAACCTGAAATTCTAATTTCTCCTTTGAGCCTTGCTGCTCCAAAGACTTCCAATTTTTTCATGATTATACTTTTGGTAAAGTTACTCCAGTTTGACCCATGTATTTTCCTTTTCGGTCTGCGTATGAAGTTTCTGGAGCTTGGTCTCCTTTTAAAAATAAGAATTGAGCCACCCCTTCATTTGCATATATTTTTGCTGGTAGTGGAGTGGTGTTTGAAAATTCGAGAGTAACCGTACCAAAAAATTCTGATTCAATGGGTGTTACGTTTACTATAATTCCAGTTCTTGCATATGTGCTTTTACCCACAACAATACACATTATATCTCTTGGTATTTTAAAAACTTCTATTGTGGTTCCTAGTGCAAAAGAATTTGGTGGAATAATAATATAGTCGGAGGTTTTTTTTGTAACAAAGTTATCTGATGTGAATTTTTTAGGATCCACTATGGATGAATTTACATTGTGAAATATTTTAAATTCATCTGCTACTCTTGCATCATATCCGAATGAACTAAGTCCATAAGAAATTTTACCATCCCTTACTTGTTTATCTACAAAAGGAGAAATCATTTCTTCTTCAAGTGCAAGTTTCCTTATTGATTTATCGGAAAGTACTGACATTATTTGCTTTTCTTCTTATTTTTTTTTTGAAAAATTTTTCTTTTTTTAAGATTTTTTTTAAGTGCTAAGCTTAATCTTTCATTTTTTTCTTTATCACTCATTATTTATCTGGATTAGTTAAGAAATCTAAAGTGATAGGTTTTGATGCATCTAAAACTTTTTCTGGTTCCTCTTGTGTCTTTGGACCTTCTTTAGCTTCGCGTTTTGCTTTTCTTTCAGCAAGTTTCTTTTCACGCTTTGCTTGTTTTTCCATTAGTTTATTACCCTTGGTGCTCTTAAAGTCATAGTGTATTCCAGCAAACGCCATGGGTCCCATATAATAGTAATATTCCTCTTCAATTAAATTATTGTCGATATCTAAAACAATTTTTGTATAAATTTTCATAATTTTTTAATATTGAACTTTGATAATTCAATATAATCTACATTTATATTATGGCAATAGTTGGAAGAACAATTATTACTATTACTAAATGCCCTTGTAGTTTTAATGATAAAACAGGCCCTTGGTAAGGGTCAGTTTCGGGTTTGATTCCCGATGAGGGCACCAGATTATTTTTTGTAGAATATTTTTCTAGTTATAATTGTGATTATTATTAGAGCTGCAAAAGCAATCATTGGGATATAAATATCTGGTGAGTATATTAAATCAATAATTCTTGGAGCTTCTAAATTTTGTTCGATAATTTTTTCAAGCCCACTTCCAATTGAAACAACTAAAAATAATGGTGGGGTTAATCCTATTAATGTGGCCCAAAAAAAATTACTTACTCTGACGTTAAAAATACAAGGTAGCACATTTGATAAAGCAAAAGGAATTCCTCCTATAAATCTATAAGCTAAAAGATAAATAAATTCTGATTTCTTAAATTTTATTTCTAAATTTTTAAACCTATTTAAAAACTTTTCCTTGATCACTTCTTTAAAAAAATAATTACCTAGCATGTATAAAATTGTTGCACCAATAGTCATTCCAATTATTAAAATAAATGTTCCCAGCCACTTACCAAAAATAAACCCTGCTAGGAGTGCAACTGGTAAACCAAAACCAGCCATAACAACCCAAATAATTGTAGATATTAAGAATACTAATAAAATTAAAAATAAATTAGTTTGCTTTAGTCCAAAAAAATAATCTCTATTATTTTTGATAAATTCATAGCTGGTTAATTCTTCTAGGGTGAATTTTGATAAAAAAAAGTATAAAAATGAGGAAACAACTAGAAGATAAAATAAACCTAAAGTAATCTTAACTTTTTTTGATTTTTCCATAATTTACTAGTGCTATTATAAAATCTTCTATTTGCTATTTATACATATAATTACTATAAAGGGCGAAATTTAAAAAAAATTAAATAAATCCTATGAAAAGAACATATCAGCCCAAAGTTGGAAAGCGTCTTAAGAAGCATGGCTTCAGGTCAAAGATGGCAACCAAAGGTGGGAAAAAACTTCTTAAGAGAAGACGTGATAAGGGACGTAAGCATCTTACAGTGTCATCCACTCAAAAAAAGCCAAAAGGTAAATAAGCTAGTCTAAATGAAAAGCAAAATTGTTGCTCTTTCTAAAAACGAAGATTTCAAAAATTTACTTAAAAAGAAAAAAGTCTCAAATAAATATATCACTCTTTTTTTTGGTCCACTTGAAGATAAAGATAATAAAAAACTAAACATCAGCTTTGTAGCTAAAAAAAAACTAATCCGTGGTGCAATAAAGAGAAATAAAATTAAAAGAAGATTAAAAAATATTATGAACGAAGCTGTAAAAAAAATATCAATAAACTTTAATTATTCTTACCTTGTGATTGCGAAAACAACTATGCTAAACAATGAATATGCGATAATAAAAGATACTTTATTCCAAGACATGGAAAAAATTAAGTAATGAATATTACATCAAACACTTTAATTGGCCTGATCAAATTTTATAAAATGGTTATTAGCCCCTACTTAACTCCTTCCTGCAGATATCTTCCAACTTGCTCAGAATATACAATTGAATGTTTAAGAACATATGGTCTTGTTAAGGCAATCTCAAAAAGTACTAAAAGAATATTTTCATGTCACCCTATTAAAATATTGGGTGGTGGTGAAGGATTTGATCCAGTAAACAAAGAATTAAAGGCTAAGAAATAATGGATACTAGAAACGTAATAGCAGCAATATCACTATCAGCAGCTGTAATTATTTTATACTCCCTCTTTTTTCAGCCTGACCCTGCAGTTATCAAACAAAATTTAGCTGAACAAAAAAAAATTGAAAACAATGCAGACACTCCTAGCCTAGATAAAAATGAAGATTTTTCAAAACTTTCAAGAACAGATGCTTTAAAAGAAAATGCTAGAATTCAATTTGAAAACAGTAGTGTTGTTGGATCTATTTCTTTAAAAGGTGCAGCGATAGACGATTTAACTTTCAAAGAATATAATATTGAACTTAATGGAAAAGAACAAATAACCTTATTAAGTCCAAGAAATGTTGAGGATGGTTACTTAATCGAAAGTGGTTTTGTAAGTACTAATAAAAACATAGATGTACCTGATTCTTCTACGGTCTGGAAAGTTTCTGGAAACAAAAAATTAACTAATAACAATCCTGTAAAACTAACATGGAGCAATTCTCAAGACATTACATTCGAAAAATATATAAGTTTAGATGATCAATTTTTATTTACTGTAAAAGAAAAAATAATTAACTCATCAGATAAATCTTATAATTTTTACTCATACGGACAAATAATTAGAAATAAATTACCAGAAATATCTGGCTTTTATATTTTACATGAAGGGTTTCTATCAGTGCTTGACGATCAGTTAATTGAAGAAGATTACGATGATATTCAGGAAAAGAAGTTTTCACAAATAGCACAAGAAGGATTTGTAGCTATTTCAGATAAGTTTTGGGTTACATCAGTTATACCTCCTAAAGATAAAGAGTTTAAAATAACTTTTGACTATAAAAATAAATTCAGAGCTAACTATATATCTACTGAAGGTATTGAGGTTAAAGCAAACAGCTCTATTGAAGAAAACATTCAAATTATAGTTGCCGCTAAAAGAGTAAAAGTGATTGATGGTTATGCTGAAAATTTAGATATCAATAAATTTGATCTAGCCATTGATTGGGGCTTTATGTACTTTATTACGAAGCCTTTATTTTTTGTATTAGATTACTTCTTTAAATTACTTGGTAATTACGGTTTAGCAATTATTGCTGTTACCGTTTGTATTAGATTGGCTTTCTTTCCTCTTGCCAACTTTAGCTTTAAATCGATGGGAAAAATGAAACTCCTAGCACCTGAAATGGCTAGACTAAAAGAAATTCATAAAGACGATAAAATGAAATTGCAACAAGCAATGATGGCTCTTTATAAAAAAGAAAAAGTTAACCCTATGAGTGGTTGTCTACCTATACTGGTTCAGATTCCAGTTTTCTTTGCTTTGTATAAAGTATTATTTGTAACTATTGAAATGAGACACATGCCATTTTATGGATGGATACATGACTTAAGTGATAGAGATCCAACCTCTGTATTTAATGTTTTTGGTTTGCTTCCTTGGGATCCACCTTCTTTCTTATTAATAGGTGCGTGGCCTATTATTATGGGTATCACAATGTTCATACAACAAAAGCTTAACCCAACTCCGCCAGATCCGATACAGGCTAAAATATTTATGTTCTTTCCAGTATTTCTTACTGTAATTCTTGCACCGTTTCCCGCGGGTCTTGTTATCTACTGGAGTTTCAACAATATCTTCACAATGATCCAGCAATATATTGTCCAAAGAAAAATGACTATTAAAACAATTTAAATGTCATCGTTAAAAGAAGAAGAGTTAATAAATATCCTACCTAAAGATGGCCCAACAGTTGAAGAAGTAAAAAAATACTTAGAAAAGTATAATGATGAATTTATTGTCATTAAGTGTGGTGGCAGTGTTTTAGTTGATCCAAAATTATTTGAAATTTTTATCGAGGATGTTGTTGTTTTAAATAAGCTTGGCTTTAATCCAGTAATTGTTCACGGAGGTGGAAAAAGAATTAACAGTAAGCTTTCAGAAGTTAATATTAAAAGTAATTTTATTAACGGTCTAAGAGTTACTGATAAAGATACCATCAATATAGTCGAAGATGTATTAATCCAATTTAACAAGGAGATTGTTGAGGCTTTAAACAAACTATCCTGCAAGGCAAAAAGAATTACCACAAAAGAAAATAATATAATTACCGTCATTCAAGAAAATAAAGACCTTGGTTTTGTGGGAACTCCTACTAAAATTAACAAAGATTTCTTAAACGAAACCATAAAATCAAACGAAGTACCAGTGGTTGCTCCCTTAGGATTAGATAAAGACAATCAAGCTTTTAACATTAATGCTGACACTGCTGCGGGCTCGATTGCAATTGAGTTAAAAGCTAGAAGATTAATGATTATTAGCGATGTAGAGGGCGTGTTAGATAATGATAAAAAACTAATCCCTGAAATCAACTCAAAAAAGGCAAAAGAATTAATTGATCAAGAGGTTATATTTGGCGGCATGATTCCTAAAGTTAATAATTGTCTAGCTGTTGCGAGTAATGGAGTTAAAGGAGTGGTAATAATTGATGGAAGAAAAAATCACTCAATTCTGTTTGAGCTATTATCCGATAAAGGCTCGGGAACTTTAATTAGAGAATGAAAAATTTAATTGATACTAAATACTGGTTATTTGATCTTGATAACACTCTTTATAGTGGTCAAACAAAAGTCTTTTCTGAGGTTGATAAAAAAATGTCTTCTTTCATTTCAAAAAAATTTGATGTGGATTTAATTAAAGCAAGAGAAATTCAAAAAAAGTATTTTTACGAATATGGAACAACATTATCTGGACTAATGAATCATGATAAAATTGACCCACATGAGTTTCTTGAATTTGTTCACGATATTGATATCAGCTGGCTTCCCAAAGATAAAATATTAAGAGACGAGCTAATTAAAATTGAAGAAAAAAAATATATATTTACAAATGGTTCTCATGCGCATGTTGAAAATGTAACCAAACAACTTGGTATAGATGGTTTGTTTGATGGAGCATTTGATATTGTTGATGCTGATTTTATTCCAAAACCTCACCTTGAACCTTACAAAAAAATAGTAGAAAAATTTGATTTAGACCCAACAAAATCAATATTAATCGAAGATATTGCACATAATTTAGAACAAGCTAAATACCTGGGAATGAAAACTTGTTGGCTTGAGAATGATGAGACATTTGCAAAAAAAGATGCTGATAAACCCTATATTGATTATAAGATTAAGAGCTTGCCTTCTTTTCTTCAAGAAATTAATATATTAAAAGCACAATAAAACTAACCTATTAAAAAAAAACTAAACTATGAAAGAATTTGAAAACATTATTAATACAGCTTGGGACAATAGAGATTCAATTAATGGTCAATCTGACCAATCAATACTAGATGCTATTAAAGAGACAATTGAGCTTGTTGATAAGGGTACTTTACGAGTAGCTGAAAAAAAAGATAATGAGTGGGTAGTTCATCAATGGATTAAAAAAGCAATACTTTTAAGTTTTAAAACTAATGAAATGCAAACTCTTGCAGGTCCTTACGCTACATGGTGGGACAAGGTTAGAGGAAAAACTGCTGGCTGGGGAAGAGAAGAACATAAAAAAGCAGGCTTTAGAATGGTTCCTAATGGAGTTGTAAGGCACGGATCTTTTATTGCAAAAAATGTTGTCTTAATGCCTTCATTTGTAAATATTGGGGCTTATGTGGATGAAGGAACTATGGTTGATACTTGGGCATCTGTTGGTTCTTGTGCTCAAATAGGAAAGAATTGTCATATTTCGGGAGGTGCTGGAATTGGTGGAGTATTAGAACCAATGCAAGCAAATCCTACAATTGTTGAAGATAATTGTTTTATTGGGGCTCGTTCTGAAATTGTTGAAGGAGTGATTGTAGGTGAAGGATCAGTTTTATCTATGGGTGTATTTATTGGTCAATCAACTAAAATTGTTTATAGAGAAACAGGTGAAGTAATACATGGAAAAATTCCTCCTTACTCAGTAATAGTTCCTGGTAGTTTACCAAATAATGATGGTAAAGGACCATCTTTATATTGTGCCGTAATTATTAAACAAGTAGATGAAAAAACTAGATCAAAGACCTCTATTAATGATCTATTAAGAGACTAAATGCCAACTTACAATGAAATTACATTAGCAAAAGAGCTAATAAAATTTCCAAGTGTTACACCTATTGATGCGGGTGTGATGAAGTTCTTAGCTAAAAAATTAACTGCTATTGGTTTTAAATGTAAAATTTTAGAGTTTAAGGATAAAAATTCTAAACCAGTTAAAAATTTATATGCAAGACTTGGCAGCTCTCAACCAAACTTTATGTTTGCAGGCCACTTAGATGTGGTTCCACCAGGAAATTTAAAAGATTGGACTGTTAAACCATTTAGTCCTGCTATTAAAAAAAATTACCTTATTGGAAGAGGGGCAAATGATATGAAAAGTGCAATTGCAAGCTGGGTTGTTGCTGTAAATAATTTTGTATCAAATAATAAAAAAATCAAAGGCTCAATTAGTCTATTAATTACTGGAGATGAAGAAGGTATTGCAATCAATGGTACTAAAAAAGTGGTTGATTACTTAAAAAAGAAAAAAGAAAAAATAGATTTTTGTTTAGTTGGAGAGCCTACTAACCCTAATAAACTTGGTGAAATGATTAAAATTGGAAGAAGAGGAAGTATTACTGGAGAGTTAACAGTGATTGGAATTCAAGGACATGTTGCCTATCCACACAGAGCAAATAATCCATCAGGTACAATAGTTAAAATTTTAAAAGAATTAAAAGAAATTAATTTTGATAAAGGTACCAAAGATTTCCAACCAACTAATTTAGAAGTAACTAAAATTAATATCGATAATAGTGCAGATAATGTTATCCCTGGCATTGCTACGGCTACTTTTAATGTTAGATTTAACAATAAGCATTCGTCTACTAGTTTAAAAAACAGATTAAATAAAATTTTTAAAAAAATTACAAAAAAAGATAAATCTAAGTTTAAAATAGAATACCGCGTATCAGGTGAATCCTTCTTAACAAAACCTAATAAAACGACCTACATGATTCAAGATGTAATAAAAAAAATTACAAAAATTAAACCTCAATTATCTACAACAGGTGGAACTTCTGATGCAAGGTTTATCAGAAAAATTGCTCCTTGTTTGGAGTTTGGTTTGGTGGGTAAAACAATGCACAAAGTAGATGAGGCAGTGTCTATTTCTGATCTAAAAAAATTGACTAAAATATATTATAATATTTTAGAAAACTATTTTAAATGAAGACAGGTTTAATAACCTCCGATACTTATCAAAATCATAACACTGGCGATGGACATCCAGAGAAAATTGATAGAGTTACGGCAGTTATCGACAATTTTAAAAAGTTAGATAATAAAAATTTGATTTGGAAAAAACCCTCGAAATTTGACAGAGCACTTCTAGAAATAACTCACAATTCTGATTATATAAATTTTGTAGAAAAATCTTTTCCAAAAAAAGGATTGTCTTTTTTAGATGGAGATACAATTGTTTCTCCAGGAAGTAAGGATGCCACATTAGATGCCGTAGGATCTATCATTAGTGCTATTGATGGTGTTCAAAATAAAGATTTTAAAAATGCTTTTTGTGCCGTCAGACCTCCAGGACATCATGCAGAGAAAAATAAAGCTATGGGTTTTTGTATTTATAACAATGTGGCTGTTGGGGCTAATTACCTTATAAATAAATATAAACTTAATAAAGTGGCAATTATTGATTTTGATGTTCATCATGGAAATGGCACTCAAGATATTTTTTATGATAACGAAAAGGTTGTATATATTTCTACCCATCAATACCCTTATTACCCAGGATCTGGTACTGAGAAGGAAAAAGGTAAATACAACAATATATTTAATATTCCTCTACCTGCGGGTACAACATCTGAAGAATATTTAAATGCGTATGAATTAGTACTTAAGAAAATTAAAGAATTTAGGCCCGAATTTATCTTACTTTCTGCAGGTTTTGATGCCCATAAAGATGACCCATTGGCACAACTTCAATTGGAGTCGAAAGACTTTTACAATATTACCAAAAGAACACTTGAACTATCAAAACAATATTGTGATGGAAAAGTAGTTTCAATTCTAGAGGGTGGATATGATCTATTAGCACTTCAAGAAAGTACTGAGATGCATGTAAAGGCTCTACTAGAATTTAATTGATAATTTCCGAATACGCATTAAAGAATTCACAATGAAACTTTATAGAATTAAAAAATCTAACATTGATAAAAAGGGTCGTGGTCTCTATGCCACAAAAGATATCAAAGAAGGCACTAGAATTATTGATTATGTTGGTAAAATTATTACTAAAAAACAAACAGAAGAGTCACAAAAATTTGACAACGCAAAACCCATCTACTTATTTAATTTAAATAAAAAATATGACATGGATGGAGATGTTTTGTGGAACACTGCACGTTTAATAAATCACTCTTGCTCTAATAACTGTGATTATAATGGAGCAGGCTTAAAATTATGGGTAGTAGCCATAAAAGATATTAAAAAAGGTGAAGAGATAACAGCCGATTACGGCTTTGGGTATGATGAGAATTACAAACAATTCCCATGCAAGTGTAAGTCAAAGAATTGTTGTGGCTATATTGTTCGAGCAGAGTCTAGATGGAGAATTAATAAAAAATTTAGTATCGGTCGACAAAAAGCTAGTAAATAACCTTTTCTAAAAATAATCCTTCTGCTGGTGCAGGTGGAGCACACAAGGTTCTCTTTTTAGATTTAAAAGCAATTTCAAACTTTTTTAAATCCCATTTATTTTCCGCTAAATACTTCAGACAACCCACCATTGATCTAACTTGTTGCTGTAAAAATGATTGAGATTTAAATTGTATTTCAATTCTTCCTTTGCTTGACTTAATTTTAATTGATTTCATTGTTCTAATGGGGCTATTAGCATTACAACTAGACGATCTAAATGTTGAAAAATCATTGGTTCCCAAAAGTTTTTTTGCTCCTTTTTTCATCAATTTAATGTCTAGATTTTTGATTATATGCCAGCCTCTTTCTTTTTCTATAGAGGGTCTGCTTAAACGGTTAAATATTATATATTTGTAAATTCTTTGTTTGGCAGAATATCTTGCATGAAACTTTAGACTTCTTTTTTTAATAATTAAAATAGAAATGGCTTTATTGTTGATAAAGTGATTTAAAGATTTTAGAAACTTATTTAAATTTATAATTTTTTTTTTACAATCAAAATGAGCAGATTGTTCAATTGCATGCACACCTGAGTCTGTCCTACCTGATCCTACTAAAGATATTTTTTCTTTTAAAAGTTTGGTTAAGCGAAATTGAATTAATTTTTGAACTGATCTACCAGTAGATTGTATCTGCCAACCAATAAAATTGGTTCCAACATATTCAATTAATATTTGATATCTATGCATTATTAAGCTTAGTACCCATTTTAATTTTTGATCCCAATGAAAATTCACTAATATTTTGAGGGTTTTTTCCTTGTCTTTGGATCTCTAAAACTTTTATTGATTTTTGATTGCCACAACAAATTTCCAAATAGTCACTTAATACCTCTCCACTATCACCAGTACCACTTGCCAATTCTGCTTTTAAAATTTTATATCTTTCGTTCTTGTAGATAAAAAAAGCACCTGGGCTTGAATAAAGACCATTTATTTTGCCAATAATATTTTCTGCATTATTGCTCCATTGTATTTCACCTTCAGATTTTTCAATTTTAGAGGCGTAAGTTGCATTATTATGATCTTGTTCCTTAAATTCTACTTTGCCGTCAAGTATCCTGTCAATATTTTCCGCTATTTTTTCTGAGGCTAGGATTGAAAGTTTTTTTGAAACTATTTCAGCATTATCATTTTCTATAATATTTAATTTATATGAACTACAAATAGGTCCGGTATCAAGTTTTTCTCCTATTCTCATAATACTTATACCCGTTTCCTTTTCTAAGTTCATAATTGATCTTTGAATTGGTGCAGCTCCTCTCCACTTTGGTAGTAGAGATGCATGAATATTGATAAATCCTTTTTTAGACAAACTTAAAAACTCTTTAGGAATAATTTGACCATAGGCCACTACAATTACTATATCGGCCTCTAACTTTTTAAAAAATTCAAATTCTTCCTTGTTGTCTTTTAAAGTTTTCGGTGTTCTACATTCAATGTTTAAGGTTTCTGATATATCTTGTATGGGTGATATATTAATTTTTTGTCCTCTTTGCGACTTTTGTGGTGGTTGAGTGTAAGATGCAGATATTAAATATTTTTTTTCATGCAATACTTTAATTATAGGTACGGCAAAAGATGGCGTACCCATAAAGACAATCTTTTTTGTCATTGCTAAACGATTATTCTTTTAGACTTAATTTTAGAAAGTTTTTTAATAATCATGGATTTTTTTAATTTTGACAAATAATCAATAAATAAAATGCCTTCTAAATGATCCATTTCATGCTGAATACAAGTTGCTAATAGACCTTCTGCCTTTAATAATTTTTTTTTTCCATAATAATCTAGGTATTCAACCTCACATGCATTAGGCCTTTCTATTTCTGCAAACTGATCTGGTACAGACAAGCATCCTTCTTCATATTTTGATTTATCTTTATTTTTATTTTTAATAACTGGGTTTACAAAATACATTGGCTCTTTTTTATCTTCCTCCCTACTAATATCCATTACTATAATCCTTTTAGGAACACCAATTTGAATGGCTGCCAATCCTATTCCAGGGGCCGCATACATGGTGTCGAGCATATCGTCCATAAGTACTCTCTCTTCGTCACCAACCTTCTCTACTGGCTTTGAAATCTGCCGTAATAACTTGTTGGGTTCTGTTAAAATCTGTTTAACTGACATAATTAAGTATTATTTTAGTATAAATTTTAAACTTTTAAAGGAAGAACTTTAAGAAGAATTTTGTTTCTTAAGGGATCAATATTAAGTTGGTTAAGTGTGCTAATTATAAAATATAATGTATCATCATCAATATTTTTTAGCTCATCTTGCCCTATTACTTCAACAATTCTAAGCATTGCAGTTGCCATATCTCCACTATTGATAAATATCTGAATGTCAGACGGTATTTCGGACTCATTAACCTCATATAAGTCATTAAGTTTTTCTGAGATCTTAACACCATCAGACTTGAAGGATTCTAATAAAATTACATCCTTTTTAGAAAAAAAATATTTTTTATCTTTTTTAATTTTTTGTAATAAATCATTTAAATCTTTTGTTGCGTCTTTTGTGGAGTTTTCAATTTTAAAATAATTAATTAATTTTGATTGATGTAAAATTTTATTATTTATTTTAATATTGGTTAATTTAATATCATCTGCATTAATATAATTTTCGTAAAATGATGTATAATTTGATGGCACTTCATCTTTTTTAATATTATTTAAAAAGACTCTTAGCTCATTATTGAATGCATTCTCTATTCCATCAATTTTAAATGAATTTTTTAAAGCATTCATTAATTGAAGTTTGCTTTCAATCTCTGTTGTAATTAGAATTCCTTGATAAATTAATGCTCTTGTTTCAATAGCAGAGAGTACTTTTGTAGACTCTTTAATATTTAGCAGTTGATTAATATTAAATTGAAACCTTTTATAAAGTTCAAATAATTCTTTTTCCGGATAGTTACCATCATGTGTCGCTTTCTCAATGCTTGCAATTTTATCTACCTCAGTAAGCTCTATATCTTGAATATTATCTAGTAAATTTGATGTTGATAGGTATTTCCATATTTCTTTTGTAGTGGAATTTTTAGGCTCAAATTTAAAATTTGGATTTGTTCGATGTGATAAGTGAAAATCTAAAATCGTATTTTCTGATATTTCTGTTTCAGGCTCATTACTGTAACCCATCAAATAATTAATTTTCTTCTCATAAAACTTATCTTCAAATTGACTAAGTTCTTGTTTTAAATCTATAAGTAGTTGAGCTTCATCTCTTTTGTTGTTGTTAATTAAGCAATAAATATTAAATTTAGATAAATAAACGTCCTCAATAGGATCTTTAATTCTAGAAAATATCTCACATGCCTTTTTAAGGTTTGATTGAGAAAGATAATAATCAACTAAAAATTTAGTAAGTTTTGTGTTCTCATTTATTATTTGATTACTTAATAAATAATTTTCAATTAGCTCATAATTTGAATTTTTAATAAACCAGTTTGATTTTATTTCTAAAAATTGATTTTTAGAAATATTCAGTTCCGGATAGTATGCATTGGTCAAAAGTAAAATATCCAAAATTTCTGAAGCATCTTGTGACAGATTAAGCTTATCTATTCTCTTAAAAATATTTAAAATTTGATCCCCATTAGAATTAGACCACATATTAATGTTTAAACCATTTTCTTCGGGGTCATATAAGCCTACTAACTTTACTTCTTTTGAAATTAATGTTTGCGTTTCTTCTATACTTAGTTCACCAATATTTTGCGACTGCATTTCATAAATACTATTTTGTGGAGCATTTTTATTTTCATTGTTCTCGGAATTGGAAGAATCACTAACTACATTTTTTTCTTCTACATTCCAAATATCAATGGGTTCTTGTGATTTGGCATTAAATCCTAAAATTAAAAAAAATAAAATAATTGATAAATATTTTCTATTTAACAATTTTAAATTTCTCATTTGGAATAATCTTTTCGATATCTTTATTTGGAGATGGAAATTCAATTTTACCTAAAAGTGTTACGGCACCAATAATGATAATTAAAATTAAAAATATTTTAATCATTAGGCTTTTATTGCTACTGCCGCTTGTATTTTTTGAAAATTGCATATATTCTTTATTAATTTCAAATTAAGACATATTTGTGTTTTTTCAATAAAGAAAACTTATGAATTCAAATAAAAACATCGTTTTTTTAGGAATGATGGGATCTGGAAAATCCTCAATAGGTAATTTGGTTTCAAAAAAACTTGGTATTCCATTTATTGATATTGATTACTTGATTGAAGAACATGCTGGCATGTCAATTTCAAAAATATTTAAAAATAATGGACAGAACTATTTTAGAAATCTAGAAGAAAAAATTACCCTTAAGACTTTAAAAAATAAAAAAAGCGTTATTGCATTAGGTGGTGGTGGCTTTATTAATAATAAAATAAGAGAAGATATTTTATTAAATCATTTTTCTTTTTGGCTTGATTGGGACGAATCAATTTTACTAAAAAGAATTAAAGATAGCAAAAAGAGACCACTAGCTTTCAAATCAACAGATAAGGAAATCAAAACAATTATTAAAAAAAGAATAAAAATATATTCTAAAGCGCAATTTAAGATAAACTGTAATAAGCTTACAAAAACTGAAATACAAAATAAGATTATAGAAATTTATGAGCTTAATTAAATTACAAGTAAACATTGCTAATCAAAAATATCCTATATTTATTGGAAAAAATATTTTGAATAAATTGAACAAGTTTTTAAAGAGTTCCTCTATCAACTTTAACCAATGTCTTATTGTGGCGGATGAAAATGTACCAAAAAAATTAATTAAAATAGTACTTAGTTCTTTGCCAAAAAATTTTACAATAACTCATTACTTTAATGCTAGCGAAAAAAATAAAAACCAAAAAAGTGTAGACAAAATTATATCCATTCTTTTAAAGAAAAATTTTAATAGGAATGACTGTTTGATCTCAATTGGAGGAGGCATAACTGGAGATGTTTCAGGTTTTGCAGCAAGCATCTATAAAAGAGGATTAAAATTTATCAACATACCAACAACTTTACTATCACAAGTAGATTCTTCAATTGGTGGTAAGACTGGTGTAAATACAAAATATGGTAAAAATTTAATTGGTTCATTTTATCAACCTAATTTAGTTATTTCAGATATTAGCTTTTTAAGTTCCCTGCCAAGGAGAGAAATCATATGTGGTTATGGTGAGGTTCTTAAGCATGCACTTATTAATGATAAAAATTTTTTTTCATTCTTAAATAAAAATGGCTCTAAAATTTTAAGCTTAAAAAGTTCATTTATTGAAAAAGCAATTTATAAAAGCTGTTTAATTAAAAAAAAAATAGTTGAGACTGATGAAAAAGAGCTGGGTATAAGAAAAATATTAAATTTAGGTCACACATTTGCTCATGCATATGAAGCAACGCTAGGTTATTCAAAAAAATTAAATCATGGTGAGGCTGTAATACTGGGTGTTAAAACGGCTGCAAAATTTAGTTTATTAAATAAAATTTTAAATATTAAGGATTTTGAATTAATTGAAAATCACCTCAATGAATTAGACCTTCCAAGAAATATTAATAAATTTTTTTCCATAAAAGATTTAAGCAAAATTTTATTTTTTATGAAAAAAGACAAAAAAAATAATACAAAAAAAGTTAATTTGATTTTACTTAAAAAAATAGGAACCCCCATTTACAAGCTTCAATTTGATGAAAAAACAATTACTGCTTTTCTTAAGAGTGAGTTAATTAAGTAATATTTGAATTGAGTGTATGTAATCTTTTAATTCAGAATCTATAATACTATAAATTTTTTTAGTCGATTCTATTTTATTTAATTTAGCAAGCTCATTAGATTTGATGGTTAGTTTTAAATGAAACCTTCCTTCTTGGTTTTGTTTATGGGTTTTATGCAAAAAACTTTTGTCTTCTATTTTTAAATCTTCAATAACAATTTCTTTTTGAAGTTTATTTTTAACAATTGTAATTAATTCGTTTATAATCATAAATAATAATTTATTAATATATAGCATGAAAAATATATGTGATTGGAATAATTGTTCTGAAATTGGTGTATATAAAGCACCAATTGAAAAAGATAATAGTAAAAAATACCGATTACTTTGTTTGGCCCATGTTAAAGAATTTAATAAAAATTGGAATTACTTTAAAGGAATGGATGACGAACAAGTGTTTGATTTCTTAAAATCAGATATGACATGGCATAAGCCAACTCAAAGCTTTGGGTCTTCTGATAATTTTTTTAAAGTTTTGTGGAATACCACTTTAAAAGATGAATTTGACAAGACTAAGCTTAGAGGTGAATACAATCACATGAATCAGTTTAAATTTGATGCAAATGATATTAAGGCTTTTAGTATTTTGGGTGTTTCTGTTGGATTAAAATGGGAACAAATACAGGGTAAATTCAAAACTCTTGTCAAAAAATTTCACCCTGATATTAATTTAGGAAATAAAGAATACGAAGAAAAACTTAAATTAATTACTTTAGCTTATACCCAGCTAAAAAACACTTATAGGGAAAAAATTGACACCTAATTTAAACATACAGCCAGACATCAAAATTTCTTTAAAACAAACTTTTGGAATTGATTCAGATATGGAAGTTGATGCCTTTTCAAAAAAAAGTGAGTATGTACCTGAGATAGACAAAAATTATAAATTTGATAGAGATACCACACTCGCCATCATATCAGGCTTCGCATTTAATAAGCGAGTTTTAGTTCAAGGTTACCACGGAACTGGTAAATCAACTCACATAGAACAAATTGCTGCCAGATTAAATTGGCCCTGCATTAGAGTAAACTTAGATAGCCATGTAAGTAGAATTGATCTTATTGGAAAAGATGCAATTGTTGTAAAAGACGGAAAACAAATTACAGAATTTAAGGAGGGTATCTTGCCCTGGTCTATTCAAAATCCAGTTGCTCTTGTTTTTGATGAATATGATGCTGGAAGACCAGACGTAATGTTTGTTATTCAGAGAGTTTTAGAGGCGGAAGGTAACTTTACCCTTTTAGATAAAAATAAAGTTATTAAACAAAATAAATTTTTTAGACTATTTGCAACATCAAATACCGTAGGGTTAGGTGACACTACTGGCCTGTATCATGGAACTCAACAAATAAACCAGGGCCAAATGGATAGGTGGAATATTGTTACATCATTAAACTATCTAAGTCTTGATAGAGAAATGGAAATAGTTTTAGCAAAAAATAAAAATTTAAATAATCCCAAAGGTAAAGAAAAAGTATCTAATATGATTAAAGTCGCATCATTAACGAGAAAAGGTTTTATAGCAGGAGATATATCTACCGTTATGAGCCCAAGAACTGTATTGCATTGGGCAGAAAACACCGAAATCTTTAAGGATACTGGTTATGCTTTTAGACTTACTTTCTTAAACAAATGCGATGATATTGAAAAAATTACTATAGCTGAATATTATCAAAGATGTTTTGGGGACGAATTACCAGAGTCGATGGTAAATATTCAGATTTAAATGAGCACTAAAGAAAGTAATTTTAAAGAACAATTTAAACAAGCTTTAATTTCAACTGCAAAAGTAATTTCAGAAGATTATAAGCTGGATGTTAAAAAACTTGATAAAGACTTAAGTGCTAAAAAAATAGATTTTTTTGATGTAACTAATTTATCTAATAAAAAAGATTTTATTAGATTAAGAGCAGAAACCGACTCAGGGGCTTTAAAAAAAAAATTCTCAAATAAAGAAATTTTTAATAAAAACTTACCCACTAACCCTTCCTGTAAATCGTTATACAATATTACAGAAAAGATTAGATATGAAGTTTTGGGAGGTAAAATGCTCAAGGGTATTGGAAAAAACTTAAACGAAAATTATAACCAAAAAATTAGCTCTCTTCATAAAGATCAATTAAAAAGTAAAGAAGATGTGCCCGTGACTGAAGCATTCGAACTTTATATGTTAAAAAAATTTTTTAACTTAAAGTTAAATTCTACGTCTTCAAAAATGCTAAGCTTTTGGGAAAAAGATTTTTCCTCATCTATCGATAAGCATATTGATTTTTTAAGTAACAATTTAGAGGATCAAAACAATTATAGTTTAAAATTTTCAGAAATTCTTGAGAATATGGATGTTTTCATTTCAAATAACGAAGAAAACAATGAGAACGAAGATGAAAAAGATAATGACCAAGATAATAAATCAGAAAATAGTGATGATAGTCAATCGGATGGAAGAGAAGAAGAAAACAAACAAGATGAATCACAAGCTAGTCTTGATGCGGGCTTTGATCTTAGTGACCAACAAATGAATGAGCAGTTAGAAGATTCAGATTCTTTAAAAGAAAGTACAGAAAGTGTATTACAAAAAATAAATATTAATAATATTGATCAAGAATATCAAATTTTTACTAGCGAGTTCGATGAAATAGCAAAGGCTGAAATTTTGGAAGATATAAAAGAAACACAAAAGTTAAGAAAAAACTTAGATCAACAACTAATTGGGTTTCAAGATCTTATAACCAAACTTGCTAATAAATTGCAAAGACAACTTCTTGCTAAACAAAATCGAGCTTGGGAGTTTGACTTAGAAGAGGGTTTATTAGATAGCTCAAAGTTGACAAGAATTATTATGGACCCCTATAACTCTTTATCTTTTATGAAAGAAAAAGATCTTAATTTTAAAGATACTATAGTAACTCTATTAATTGATAATTCAGGTTCAATGCGTGGTCGACCTATTACAATTGCAGCACTTTGTGCCGATATATTATCAAGAACTTTGGAGAGATGTTCTGTTAAAGTTGAGGTATTAGGTTTTACTACAAAAAATTGGAAGGGCGGAAAAAGTAGAGAGTCTTGGACTAAAAAAAACAAACCAAAAAATCCAGGAAGACTTAATGATCTAAGACATATAATTTATAAAGGAGCCGATACTCAATGGAGACAGGCCAAAAATAACATAGGCTTAATGCTTAAAGAAGGACTGTTAAAAGAAAATATAGACGGCGAAGCTATATCTTGGGCTTACAATAGGATAAAAAAAAGAAAAGAAGAAAGAAAAATTCTAATGGTAATTTCAGATGGTGCGCCTGTAGACGATTCAACTTTATCTGTTAATTCAGGAGATTTTTTAGAAAAACATCTAAAAAAAATGGTTAAATTTATAGAAAATAAGAGTGACGTTGAAATCCTTGCGATTGGAATTGGTCATGATGTATCCAGATACTACAACAAAGCAATTAAGATAACGGATGTTAATGAACTTGGCGATGTTATGATTGCACAATTAAGCGGTTTATTTGAAACTAAAAATAAATTACATTAAAGCTTCAAAAGATCTTTATTTCTCCACTTAATATTAACCTCTGCTCCAGTTCTTGTTTCAGAGTTCTTACATAGAATACTTGCATAATTTTTTTCGAGTAAAATTTTACCTATAAACACTCCTAGACCTAGTCCTGTATTTGATTTTATAGAAGATTTATCAGATTTTAGGTATGGCTCACCAATTTGGCTCAGTACATCTTTGGGGTATCCCTCTCCATCATCTTCAATTATTATTTCTGTAAACTCACTATCACTTTTAATTGTTATAAAAATCTTGTTTCTTGTAAATTTATTTGCATTACCTATAAAATTTCTTAAACCATAAATAATCTCAATAGACTTGTTAATATTAAATGGATTCGAATTTTGATCATAATTAATAACAAATTCTTTTTTAGTTATTTCTTGAAAAGATTTAATTATCCCATCTACATAGTTTGTCATTGTTAGATTTCGATCAATGAAACCATCTTCTACCCTAGGATTTAATGTTAATTTTTTTAATATTTGACTGCATCTATCTATTTGTCTTGTTAATAGCTCAATATCTTTTTTAATTTCCTTATTATCTTTAAATTGTTTTAGTAAATCAGATGATATTATTTTGATTGTTGAGAATGGAGTTCCTAGGGAGTGCGCTGCAGCAGCAGCATGAGCGCCTAAAGATACAAGCATATGCTCTTTTGACATAATTTCTTCCATTTTAATTAACGCTTCTTTTCTTAACCTTGACTCGGTACCAAAAATTAAAGCAAAATAATTTAAAAAAATTAAAGCAATTATTAATGAGACTGGTATTGAATAATAATAATGTAGACCAATATTAAAATCTTCATTTAGAGGATAGGGTAATGGATTATGAAAAAAAGTAATAATAATAATAATTAAAGCAGTAATGGTAACTAACAAAAAATTACTTTTAAATCCTAAATTTGAAGAAGAAAAAATTGCAGGAATTATTAAAAAAATTGAAAATGGATTTGCAATACCCCCCGTTAGATAAATTAGAAAACTTAATTGCAAAACATCTATTAATAAGAATAAAAATGCCTCTTTATCTAATAGTTGAGTGTTTTTATTAATATAGATTAAATATAAATTACTTATTATCCCAATTAAAATTATTGAATTTTCTAAAATTAAATCAAATTCAAAATTAAAAATGAAGTAAACAAAATTTATTGTTATTAATTGTCCAATGATAGCAATCCATCTTAAATAAATGTAGGTAGATTTTTTTAATGAATAGTATTTTGAAGTTTCGAAAAACTTCATTATTAGATATCTAGATTTTGAACATTAATTGCGTTTGAGACTATAAAATCTTTTCTTAAAGCCACATCATTTCCCATTAGGGTATGAATTAAATCTTGGTCTTTTTTTAAGTCTTTTGAATATTGAACTTGCAATAAATTTCTAGTTTCAGGATCCAATGTTGTGCTCCATAACTCTTCTGGGTTCATCTCACCTAGTCCCTTAAATCTCTGAATACTCATTCTTGATTTTTCTTCCTCATAAGCTCTGGTAAACTCTTTGGTTCCTTTTTTAACTTTTTGTAATTCTTTGCTGTTTTTTAAAATATAGTCTTCTAATTCTTTTTCATCTTTTATGTAAATTCCTTTGGTGCCTTTATTTATTTTAAACAATGGTGGTTGAGCAAGATATACATGGCCATTTTCGATTAATTTGTTAAATGGCTTATTATTAAAGAATGTTAATAACAAAGCTCTTATGTGAGATCCATCAACATCGGCATCAGTCATAATAATAATTTTACCATATCTTAAATCTTTTAAATCAAGATCTTCAACCTTAGGATCTAAGCCAAGAGCATTAATTAAAGTTACCACTTCATTGGATGACATCATTTTAGCTAGCGCTTTTATTCTATGTTCACTTCCATCTTTATTGCTATTTTTTTTAAGAGCAATTTCCTCAACATAAGTATTAAGAATTTTTCCTCTTAATGGTAAAACTGCTTGATTTGATCTATTTCTTCCCTGTTTTGCAGAGCCTCCCGCAGAATCTCCCTCTACTATAAATAATTCTGTGCCTTCTTGTTTCCCTATTTGACAATCTGCTAATTTCCCAGGCAAACCACTCAATTCTAGTGCACCTTTTCTTCTAACATTTTCTCTAGCTTTTCTAGCAACATCTCTTGCCAAAGCCGCTTGCATTACTTTTGCTAAAATAACTTTAGATGTTGTTGGGTTTTGATCAAACCATATTGATAATTTTTCACTAACAATATTTTCTACAATCATTCTAACTTCTGATGAAACCAACTTGTCTTTTGTTTGAGAAGAAAATTTTGGATCAGGTATTTTTGCAGAAATTACGCATGTTAATCCCTCTTTAATATCATCGCCTGAAATAGTTAATTTATTTTTTTTTAATAAATTATGTTCAGTGGCATATTTATTAATTACCCTAGTAAGTGCACTTCTAAATCCTAATAAATGTGTTCCCCCGTCTTTTTGATATATGTTATTTGTATAAGGATAAATATCTTCACCATAGCTTGCATTCCATTTTAAAGAGCATTCAATTTCAATATTTTCTTTTTTACCTTCAATATAAATTGCTTTTTTAAATAAATCATTTCCCGTCTTATTTAAAAGTTTTTCTCTTTTTTCATCTAAAAAATCAACAAACTCTAGAACCCCACCATCAAATTTAAATTCTATTATTTTTTCTTTTTTTTGATTTAAATCATTAATTGTTATTTTTATTCCTTTATTTAAGAACGCTAGCTCACGCATTCTTTTAATTATTATATTGGGAGAAAATTTTATTGAAGAAAAAATTTCTTTTGATGGTAAAAAGGTTATTTGAGTACCTGTGTCTTTTGATTTTCCTATAACCTTAAGTGGAGCTACTGAATCTCCATTCTTAAATTCCATAAAATATTTTTGTCCATCTCTATCAATTTCTAATTTTAGTTTTTCTGATAATGCATTAACAACCGAAACTCCAACACCATGAAGTCCACCTGAAACTTTATAAGAGTCGTGATCAAATTTTCCACCAGCGTGTAGCTGAGTCATGATAACTTCTGCAGCTGACATTTTTTCTCCTTTGTGCATGTCAACAGGTATTCCTCTACCATCATCTCTAACTGTAATAGTTCCATCAGAATTAATTTTAACATCTATATTTTTACAGTGTCCTGCTAAAGCTTCATCAATTGAGTTATCTACAACTTCATAAACCATGTGATGCAAACCAGTTCCATCGTCTGTGTCACCAATGTACATCCCGGGTCTTTTTCTAACAGCTTCAAGACCTTTTAGAACTTTGATGGAGTCTGCCTGATATGTGGAAGTATTTTTCATATTTTATCAATTGGAAATTACCTAACTATAACATTTTTTATTAAAAAGTAGGAAAATTTATTATATTAATACACACAATATTGCTTAATAAACCTTGATTTTAAATATCTTTTCAATTCTGGCGGAGAGACAGGGATTCGAACCCTGGGTACCTTTAACAGTACACACACTTTCCAAGCGTGCGCTTTAAACCGCTCAGCCATCTCTCCATTTATTGATCTTTATTAATTTTTAGAACTCCTATGAAGGCTTCTTGAGGTATCTCAACTTTTCCAAACTGTTTGCCTCTTGCTTTCCCTTTTTTCTGCTTATCTAATAATTTTCTTTTTCTATCTCGTGCACCACCACCATGAATTTTTGTTAATACATCTTTTTTAAAACCTTTGATCGTTTCTCTTGCTATAATTTTTCCACCGATTGCAGCTTGTACTGGAATCATAAAGTTATGACGTGGTATTAAATCTTTCAGTTTTTCACAAACTTCTCTTCCAACTCGTTGAGCAAAATCTTTGTGTACCATCATTGATAATGCATCTACTGGTTCCGCATTTACTAGAATTCCTAATTTTACTAAATCACCTTCTCTGTGTCCGATAATTTCATAATCAAAACTTGCATATCCACTCGTCATTGATTTGAGTCTGTCATTAAAATCAAAAACAACTTCGTTTAAAGGTATTTCATAATTTAAAACAGCTCTATTTCCAGAATAGCTCAAGCCTGTTTGTATACCTCTTTTATCTTGGCAAACTTTTATAATGGCTCCTAAATATTGATCTGGAGTAATAATTGTTGCTTTAATCCAGGGCTCTTCAATAAATTTAATTAATGTTGGATCTGGTAAACTGGAAGGATTTTGTAACTCTATTACTTCCCCTTTATTCATATGAACTTTGTAAACTACACCAGGTGTTGTTGTTAATAAATTTATATCAAATTCTCTTTCTAGTCTTTCAGTAATAATTTCTAAGTGTAGAAGACCTAAAAATCCACATCTGAAGCCTAAACCTAGGGCAGATGAAGACTCTGCCTCAAAAGAAAAACTAGCATCATTCAATTGCAATTTGCTTAAACCATCTTTTAGTTTTTGGTATTCTGAGCTATCAACGGGAAACAATCCACAAAATACAACAGGTTTACTTGGCTTAAAGCCGGGTAGTGCTTCTTGAGATGGTTTAGTGGCATCACAAATGGTATCTCCGACTTTTGTTTCAGATAACACTTTTATTCCAGTTGTTATAAATCCAATTTCTCCTGCGTTTAATTCATTAACGTCAGTAGCTTTGGGTGTGAATACTCCAACTTTTTCAATAATATATTCTTGTTTAGTGGATAGCATCTTTATTTTCATATTTTTAGAAATTTTTCCATTAATAACTCTAACTAAAATAACTACACCTAGATAAGTGTCATACCAACTATCAACTAATAAACATTTTAAATCAGCATCTTTTTCTCCTTCTGGAGCTGGTAAAGAAACAATAATTTGCTCTAGAATATCCTCTATACCTTCTCCTGTTTTTCCAGAGCAAGGTATGGCATTTGAAGTATCAAGACCAATTACATCTTCTATCTGTTTTTTGGTTTTTTCTAAATCTGATGCTGGTAAATCAATCTTATTTAAAACTGGAACTATTTCATGCTTAGTATCTAGAGCTTGATAAACATTAGCCAGTGTTTGAGCTTCGACACCTTGAGTACTATCAACAATTAAAATTGATCCCTCACAAGCATATAGTGACCTACTAACTTCGTAACTAAAATCAACATGGCCCGGTGTATCAATAATATTTAAAATATAATCTTTACCATTTTTAGCTTTATAATTAAGTTTTACAGTTTGAGCCTTAATTGTAATCCCTCTTTCTCTTTCAATATCCATTGAGTCTAACACTTGTTCCTTCATCTCTCTTTCAGTAAGTCCGCCACACCTGTGAATTATTCTATCTGCAATGGTAGATTTGCCATGATCTATATGGGCAATAATTGCAAAGTTTCTGATATGATCAATTTTTGTCATGCTTATGATCTAATCTTTGCGTCAGTTTTTGATTCTACTGCTGAAATAATAAGTTGGTTAATTTTATTTAAATCTTCTTCATTTAATGTTTTTTCTAAAGATTGAATGGTTACATTTAATGCAATTGATTTTTTATCTTCTGGAATATTGGCTCCTTCATAAACATCAAAAACCTTAACAGATTTTATTAATTCTTTGTCTACGTTAGAAATAATATCTATTAATTCCTGAACTCTGAAATTTTTATCTAAAACAAAAGCAAAATCTCTTTCAGATTTTTGAAAGTCTGAATATTTATATTGAGTTTTTTGATCTTTTAGGGATTTTTTTGGTTGTTTTATATTGTCTAAAAATATTTCAAATCCAACTAATGCTTCGGTCTTAATATCTAATTTCTTTAATATTTTTGGATGAATATCTCCAAAAAAAGCTACAACTTTTTCCTTACCATTATTTAAAAATAATCTACCCGATTTGCCTGGGTGATAATAATTAGGTGTTTCATCGTCTATATAAAATTTATCTTTATCAAATCCTGCTTGAACTAAACATTGAATAACATCTCTTTTAACGTCAAAGACATCTACCAATCTTTCTTTTTCTATCCAACTCTGTCTGGCTAGTTTTCCTGATCTTAAACCGCTAGCTACTGTTTGTTGTTCACCTGGTTGGGTTCCAGAAAAAGTAGGACCCACCTCAAATATTGACATATCTTTAAAGCCCCTTCCTAAATTTTTACTTAAATGAATAATTAGATTTGAGAAAATTGAAGTTCTTAATACATCTAGGTCTGAGCTAATAGGGTTAACTATTTTAATTTCTTTATTTTTCTCAATAAATAATTGATTAATTTTACTATCAGTGAAAG
>Ga0222631_1000012_pt1 | contig 72930 bp, 72 predicted proteins | sample AntAcemetagenom5_FD_179826 | JGI IMG/M metagenome (GOLD analysis project Ga0222631, IMG submission 179826) | Saline water microbial communities from Ace Lake, Antarctica - #5 | ecosystem: Environmental > Aquatic > Non-marine Saline and Alkaline > Saline | place: Antarctica: Ace Lake | collected... | reverse complement strand
TTTTTTTTTTAATATAATTTTTTTCTAATTTTTTCATACTTTAAGGAAAGTAGATTTATCAATTAATTGCCTATAAATACAGTGTCTTATTTGAATATATTATCTAAAATTCTTACTGGTTATATTTAAGCTTTTTTAGTGATCCTAATGTGAAATTAAGCTTGCTAAGATCTTCAGCTAATTGTTTTTTATCTTTTCCATTTAAAAGGCTAACTGGTGGAATAACATTTTTATAAATTTCATCTTGATCAGACATAAATGAGTGTAACCCCGATATTAGATTATATTGGTCAAATGTGCCTCTAATCTTACATAAAATCTCATTTGCTGTTTGCTGTTTTTTTTCATGAAAGTCATCATAAACTTTTCTAGATAAATTTGCAGTTACATTGCATGTTGCTGTAATAATACCATCACATCCAAGCTCGAGACCTTTTAACAGTTTCAGTTCTGATCCTGGCATAACAGCAAAATTATCAATCTTTAAATTTTCATATAAATTATAAGAGCTATCTTTCACTCCAACTATTTGTTTTGGAAATTTCTTAACAAGTTCCTCAACGCATTCAACACTAAACTTATAGCCACACAACTTTTCAAAATTATATAGAATAATCTTACTATCTGGTGCAGCTTCAACAACTTTTGAGTAAAATTCTATTACCTCACTATCACCATACTTATAATAAGCTGGTGGCATTATTAAAAAATCACTAAAATTTAAAGAGTTGGCCACTTTCATTAAATTTATAGTTTCATTTAAAGAATTAAGTCCAGTTCCAATTATATATTTTTCTCTATATTTGCTTTTTGATAATTCATTTAATAGACTAATTTTTTCACTGACAGATATAAGTTGTGCTTGTCCAGTACTTCCAAAGATTGCCACTCCATGACAGCCATTATCTATTATTTCCTCTGCATGATTAATTGTCTTAAATACATTTAAACTTAAGTCGTTATTAAAAACTGACATTCCAGCCGCATAAATTCCTTTAATTTTTTTCATTAATTAAGCTTATATAAAATATAAATTTAGTAAAGATAACACTTTGTTTAATAAATATTCAATTTACCTTCGGGCATTATTAGCAGACAAAGCTCTAAACTAAGAAATATCCCTTAAAACAATTTCTTTAGCTTCATTTACAATCATCGATAGCCTTGCAGTCTCTGGTGAGATATCTGGATGTATTTTTTTTTGAATTTTTATATATGCATTTTTAACATCATCTTTAGTGATATTTTTTTTTATATCTAAATTTAAAATTTTGTAAGCTTCCTCTGTAGATATTTTAGAAGAATTTTTAATATTTTGATTTTGGTTAAATGAAAATCTCCCAGAGCTTCTAAGTGTCTGTATAAGTCTAAATAATCCAATTAATTGAAATATTGAAAACCCCTTTAACTTAACTAAAGCTAAACTAAGCAAGGTGAGTGGTACACTTAATAAAAATTTACCTGCAACCATAAGTAATATTGCCAAAATTATTAAACCTAAAAAAATTGATTTTCTTAAATGTTTTGATATTTTTTTTGATGAAGTGTTGGCTACTAATTTAAGTAAAAAGTAAATAATTCCGAAAAAAACTAGTGTATAAATGATAATATTCATATATTTAATTTGTATCCATGAAAATACCACAACTTAAAAAAAAATCAGAAATAAAAACGTGTCATAATATTAGTTGGGAAGATGATTATAGCTGGATACATCAAGATGACATCCTGGAGGTTTTGAAGGATAATAAAAAATTAAACCCTGAAGTTAGAAAATATCTTGAAGAGGAAAACTCTTATACTGATTTTTACTTATCAGACACCAAAAATATTCAAAAAAAATTATTTGTTGAAATCAAAGGAAGAATAAAATTAGATGATGAATCTCTACCCTTTAAAGATTTTGATTATGAATATTGGTCAAAAACAACTACTAAAGGAAATTATTCTATAAAATTAAGGAAAAAAATTGGAACCAATAATATTGAAGAAATTTGGAATGGTGATGAAGAAAAAGAAAAGCTTAATGTAGAGTACTTTGGCGTTGGTGATTTAGAGGTTAGTTTTAATGACAAATACCTAGGATACTCTTTAGATACAAAGGGTTCTGAATATTACACAATATTTATTAGAGACATAAATACAAAAAAATTAGTTACTGAAAAGATAGAGGAAACATCAGGTAGTGTGACTTTTAGTTTGGATGACCAATACTTATTCTATTCAAAGCTTGATGAAAATCACAGACCAAGAAAAATTTACAGACACAAATTAGGAACTTCTATTCAGGAAGATCAATTAATCTTTGAAGAAAAAAGTGAAGCCTTTACAGTTGGAATAGGCTTAAGCTCTGATGATAAATATTTTTTTATTAATTCATCAGACCACAATACCTCAGAACAATATTACTTTGAAGCTAACGAAAAAGATCCTAAGCCTAAATTAATACAAAAAAGGCAAAGAGGAATTATTTATTCCGTTAATTCTTGGGACAGTAAGTTTTATAATCATACCAATGAAAATGCAGAGGATTTTAAAATAGATATTAGTGATAGTTTAGAAAAACCAAATTGGAAAACTTTTATAGCTGCAAAAGATGAAGTTTTAATTGGTGGATTAACATTTTTAAAAAATTGGATCATAAGATCTGAAACTTCAGATGCTTTGGACAAATTGTTTGTAAAAAATGTTACAACAGGAATAGAAGAAGAATTAATTTTCTCTGATGAAACTGTATATGTTCCTGGTGCATCTTTGATGCAAAGAGATAAAAATACAGATGAAATATACTTAAGTTACTCTTCGCCTAAAACACAGTCTAGAGTATATTCTTACAACTTAAGCTCAAAAGAAAAGAAGCTAATTAAAGAACAGGAAATTCCCTCTGGTCATAATCCGGATGATTACATTGTTGAAAGAGTTGATTGTAAATCACATGATGGAAGATTGGTGCCTCTTACAATAACAAGACACAAAAATACTAAATTAGACGGATCTGCACATTTATTGCTTTATGGATATGGTTCATATGGCAGTTCAATGAGCCCTGGATTTTCCACTACTAGATTAAGTTTAATTAATAGAGATATTATTTGGGTTACCGCTCATATTAGGGGTGGTATGGAACGGGGTATGAAGTGGTGGAAAGAGGGAAAATTACTCAATAAAAAAAATACCTTTGAAGACTATATTGCATCTGCGAAATATTTGATTGAAAATAAATATACCTCCCATAATAAAATTATAGGAATGGGTGGCTCTGCAGGTGGTCTTCTTATGGGTGCAGTTGTTAATCAAGCACCAGAACTGTTTTTAGGGATTATAATGGCTGTACCATTTGTGGATTCTTTAACAACTAACTTGGATCACTCTTTACCTTTAACAGTCGGTGAATTTGATGAGTTTGGAAATGCCAAGGATAAAAAAGATCACTTTGATTATATCTATTCTTACGCTCCATATAACAATATTAAAAAAATGGATTATCCTCATATGCTAATTACAACTAGCTTGAGTGACAATAGAGTTTTGTTTGATGAGCCAACAAAATTTACTGCAAAACTTAGAGATTATAAAACAGATAATAATTTGCTACTTTTAAAAACTGAAATGAATGCAGGTCATGGCGGTAAATCTGGACGTGATGGTGCCATAGAAGAAATTGCATTGGATTATGCATTTGCATTAAAAATTACTAAAAAAATTTGATATCCCCATCTTGAAATTTTTAGCCTAGTTCCTAAATATAATATGTAAGTCGCCTAATGGGGCTTACTAAATTAACCTTGCTAACAAAGGAGGAAACTATGACAAGTAGGGATCTATCTATATTTAACACTCTAAGACCTTTCTCAATTGGCTTTGACGATATGTTCGACCAATTTGAAAACATGTTAGGAAATGGAGGGTTAACCATGCAGTCTAATTACCCACCTTACAACATTAGAAAAACTGGAAAAGATAATTACGCTATTGAAGTTGCTTTAGCTGGTTTTAATAAAAATGATGTTGAGGTTGAGTTTGAAGATAATTTATTAACTGTAAGAACTAGACAAGTTAATAAATCAGATGAAAAATCTGACGATGGTGAAATTATTCACAAAGGTATTTCACAAAGACACTTTGCAAGATCGTTTACAATCGCAGAGGATGTGAAAGTAAATGGTGCTGAATTAAAAGATGGTCTTTTAACAATTGCCTGTGAAAGAATTGTTCCTGAATATAAAAAGAAAAAACTTATTGAAATTAAATAAGTGCTAACCTTGCTTGTGGGGAATACTCCCCACAGGTGCTAAATACTAAAAGCAACCATTTGATACAAAACCAATTACCATAGAATTAGAATCCACTTCAAATCTTCTCTCACAAAGTATTCCATATTTTTTAGAATTATAAATAAGCTCTAAATTACCCTTATCATTTTTAAAATCTTCATCAGGCTTACCTAGTTCCATTTGCAAATTGCTTGAGCTTTTTCCAATAAATTGACTTAACTTTGTATTTTCTTTTTCAACAATTTTATCTGTCTTGTCTTTAATTGTTTGACAGCCAGAAAATAAAGTCAAAAAAAATAAACTTATAAAAAGATATTTTAATTTATGCATGATTTAATGATAACACCCAAAATATGGCAGAAATATAAACTTGTGAGTAAAATTATGTTGATAAAGCTAAGTTTTTAAGAATATTAGCTTCAAAATTCTAACAATAATGAAATCTAATCTTAAGAGGATCAATGTTAGAAAAATATTTTAACTATAAAAAACACAAGACTGATTTTAAAACAGAAGTATTATCCGGTGTAACAACATTTTTAACGATGGCTTACATTATGTTTTTAAATCCATTTATATTATCAGGTGAATTTGCTAGACCAGAAAAAGGTTTCTTTGATTTTGGAGCAGTATTTACTGCAACAATTGTTGCGACTGCAGTTGCTTAAAAATTAATTTTTAGGGCTGGGTTAATTCTGGCCCTATTTATTTCTCTTAATTATTTCTTCCATAGATAACTCTTCGTAATGTTCGGTCGGCTGAACAATCCATGGATCTGAATCTAATTTTACTGGGCAAAAATCAGGATCAAATGTAGAAGATTTTTTCTTCCACAAACAGGCTGTTTTAACTTCATTAATATAATCTTTTGTTGGTTCATATTTCTTCAACCATTCAATACTTTTATTTAGTGTTAATCCAGTATCAGACAGGTCATCAACTAATAATACTTTATCAAAATCTTTATTTTCTGCTAAAGAGCTAATCTCTCTAGAAAATATTAATTGGCCCTGCTTATCTTCCATACCCTCTCCAGAATAACTTTGGATAACGATATAGGCTATTGGTAATTTTAAAATTCTTGAAAGAATATCCAGTATGGGAGCTGCTCCCCGCATAATACCAACTAGAACTGTTGGTTTATAGTTATTGTGAATTTCTATTGCTAATTTTTCTACAATTTTTGTATACTGATCAAAAGTGATAATTAATTTCTCTGCCATAAAATTCATTATCATATAAAAAATTATTTAAAAAGGAGAAATAATGAAAGCTTACTGGATTGCTTTATACAAAAGAATAGATAGCCAAGAAAATATTAAAAATTACGGTGAAAAAGTCACTGAAATTCTAAAAAGTTATGGAGCAAAAGCACTCGTAAGAGGTGGAAAATTTCAGACTTTAGAAGGTGAGGATTATCCAAGAACGGTTATTTGGGAATTTCCAAACCATGAACAGGCTATTAAATGTCATGACTCTAAGGAATATCAAGATGGCTGGGCCTTAGCAAAAGACACTACTGTTAGAAACTTACAAATCGTAGAAGGCTTTAGTACTGAATAGGTTCCGGATCAATACTTCTCCACAAATACCAAGTAGCAACCGAACAATATGGTGTAAATCTTTTATTTAATAATTTTACATAAGATTCTTGTGGTAAGTATTTTTTCTTATAATTTTTTGAAATCGCTCGTAAAAGTCCAATATCTTGAATTGGCCAAATATTTGAACGGTTATAAGTAAATAATAAAATCATTTCTGCTGACCATCTTCCTATTTGTCTTAACTGAGATAAATAAATAATAGCCTCCTCATCAGACATTTTAGGAATTAGCTTAGGGTTGAATGATTTATTTAATGTTTGTTTGGCCAAACTTTTTATTCCTTTAACCTTCTGTCCACTTAATCCACAACTTCTAAGTTGAATGACTGATAGCTTAGAGATTGTTTTTGAATTAATTTTATTTTTACATTTTTTTTTAAATTTTAAAAAAACAGAGTTAGCTGCTGCAACACTAATTTGCTGTCCAATAATACTTTTGCACAATGAAAAAAAAACATCTTTTCTAGAAGTAAGTACGGTCTCTGACGGAGATTTATATTTTTTAATCAGCTGCGCCATAACTTTATCTTTTTTAGATAAATATTTTCTAGCTACATTCCAATATTTAGGTGTTTTACTCATGTCTAATATTTGAGGGTATTGTTTCCTTATGATAAATTTCTCTTCTAAATATTACAAAAGAAGAAAGAATTACTAGTGACGCACCAACTAATGTTTTTAAAGTTGGTATTTCATTCCATATTATATAACCAAAAATGACAGCAAAAACTAACGACAAGTATTTTAATGGTGCAACTAAAGATACTTCTGAAAGTTTATATGATTGGGTTAATAATAAGTTTGCAGCTCCCCCTGTAACTCCAATTAAAGCTAAAAGAATAAAATCTTGAAAATTTGGCATCACCCAACCCATTGGGATTGTGGTTAAGCCTGCAATTGATATTGTGATTGTAAAAAAAATTGAGATAAGCCAAATAGGTTCTGTCGTAGATAGTTTTCTAATTGCAATTGTTACAAATGCCATCCCAATGCAAAATATTATTGGTAAAAAATAAAGTAAATTCATTTCTTTAAAACCAGGTTCAGAAATTACAATCACCCCAATAAACCCAATTAAAACTGCGGCCCATCTGAAAATACCAACTTTTTCACTTAATAACAAAATGGATAAAATAGTAATAAAAAGAGGAGCAGCATAAGAAAGACTAACTACAACGGCAAGAGGCAGCTCTCTTAATGCTATAACTATTGCTACCAAAGCAACTAAACCAATGATGCATCTAAACAAGTGTTCCTTGGGTCTTTTAGTTTTATAAAAGGTTCTTAATTTATCTTTTGGTATTAAAAAGTAAGTAGGAAGAATTCCAAAAAACCCTCTAAAAAACAAAACCTGGCCCGTAGGATAATCGCCCGACCATTTTACAAGCAAATCCATCACTGAAAAAGTACAAACAGATAAAAACATGTACAATAAACCTAATTGATTTTTAGTTAACATAGGAATAATTTGTAAATCAAATTAAACTATAATCAATGGAAATAGCAATTTTAGGATTGGGGTGTTTTTGGGGACCAGAGATCAAGTTTAGCAAGCTTGAGGGTGTTATTAAAACTGAAGTTGGATACTGTGGTGGTGACAACAAAGAAACAAACTACAATAAAGTTTGTAGTGGAAATACTAACCATGCTGAAGTTGTTAAATTAGATTTTGAGCCAAATATTATTTCTTATGAAAAAATTTTAGAGTATTTTTTTGAAATACATAACTCAACAACTTTAAATTCTCAAGGCCCTGATTTTGGCACACAATATAGAAGTGAAATTTTTTATCTAAACGATAAACAAAAAGAAATTGCAGAACGTGTACTAGAAAAAGAAAATTCAAATCTATCTGGAAAAGTTGTAACAAAAATTACTTTAGTAAAAAACTATTGCCCTGCCGAAGAATATCATCAAAGATATTTAGAAAAAAGATAACATGTCACTAGTAAATACCAATTGGCTAGAAAACAATTTAGAAAAAGTAAAAATTATTGATTGTTCGTGGCACATGCCTCAAACGGACAGAGATGGATTTGAAGAATATAAAAAACAACACATAGAAAATGCAATTTTTTTTAACTTAGATGAAAATTCTAAGAATGATACAGACTTACCTCACATGTTAACTGATAAAAAATCCTGGGAAAAAATTGTATCTATTATGGGCATTAAAAATGACGACCACGTAATTATTTATGATAACTCAGATGTAATAAGCTCATGTAGATGTTGGTATAATTTTATTTATTTTGGGCACAATCCAAGTCTGGTGAAAGTATTGGATGGAGGTTTAAAAAAATGGATTGCTGAAAAAAAACCTACAACAAATAATTTAACAAACATTATTTCTTCAAACTACATTGCTACTGAAAAAAAAGAATTAGTAAAAAATAAAAATCAAATTAATGAAAATATTTTAACAAATCAATTCACAGTTATTGATGCAAGAAGTAAAGAAAGATTTGAAGGTACGGTTCCTGAGCCTAGAAAAGGCTTAAGAAGTGGCTCTATAAAAAACTCTTTCTGCTTACCTTTTTCTCTGCTTATAAATGAAGATCATACTTTCATTAGCAAAGATAAAATTCTTGAAAAATTTAAGTCGACAAAAGTTGATCTTGATAAAAATGCTGTATTTACTTGTGGTTCTGGGGTTACCGCTTCAGTTTTGGCTCTTGCTTATTCCTTAATAGATAATAAATATATGCCCATTATTTACGATGGCTCATGGAGTGAGTTTGGAAAAAATTAAAATATGAAAAGATCAACAAAAATTACTTCGGCAATCATTGCCTTCTTTTTAATTATTATAATAGTCATTGTTGGAAGAACAATGATTGGTAATCATTTTAAGAAAAAGTTTAGTAAAAGACCTCCTCCCGGAATTATTGTTAAAGAAGTTTCTTACAAAGATTTTTCTGAGAAGATTGAAAGTTTTGGCACAGCAGTTTCAAAAAGAACTGAATCTTTTAGAGTTAAAAAAGATGATTTAACTAGCGAGTTAATTTTAAAAGCTTATGTAAAAAAAGGTGATTTAATCGTTCAGCTTAAAGATAAAAATATTGTAGCTCCATTTGACGGTGTACTAGGATATAGAGGTATAACAGAAGACATTCTTGGCTCAGATAATTCAATAATTATAACTCTGGATGATAATTCAATTATATATTCTGATATAAAAATTCCTGAAACTTTTGCATCATTCATTAAAAAAGATTTGCCAGTCAAGGTGAGATTCTCTGGGAGAAAAAATAAAATATATGAAGGAAAAATATATGCTGTCTCAAGTAGAATTAATGCTGAAACAAGAAGCTTACTCACAAGGATTATGATCAAAAATGAAAGCTCTGAATTAATACCAGGATCTCTTTTGGAAATTATTATAAATTATAATGAAAGAAGTTCTCTTGGAGTTCCAGATACTAGTATGATGATAGAGGGAAGTAAATCTTATGTCTACAAAGTGTCTGAGGACAATATCGCAAATAAAACTGAAATAGAAATTGGAATAAGAAATAGTGGATTTATTGAGATCATTTCTGGTCTTGACGAAGGAGAATTGGTTGTTGCTGAAGGACTAAAAAAAGTTAGACCTAGAAGCGAAATTAAACCTATTAAAAAATAATGTTTATAACAGAAGTAAGTATACGGAGACCGGTTGTTGCATGGGTAATGTCTCTTATATTAATTGTATTTGGAATTTTTGTTTTTTCTGAACTGCCTGTAAGAGAAATGCCAGATGGTTTACAGCCTCCTGTAGTGCAAGTTAGGGTGGACTATAAGTCAGCATCTGCATCAATCATTGACCAGGAAGTAACTCAAGTAATCGAAGATGTGGTTGGCGGCGCTGAGGGGATAAAAAATATTGATTCAACATCTCAAAATGGCAGTAGTTCTGTAAATATTGAATTTAATACTGATATTGATTTAGATGATGCTGCAAACGATATAAGAGAAAGAGTTGCAAGAGTAGTCGATAATCTACCTAGTGAAGCTGACGCACCCCAGATATTAAAACAAGCTGCTGGGTTTACCACTACAATGTGGTTGGCTGTATCTTCTGCTGATTGGAGTGACTTAGAGCTTGGAGATTACACTGAAAGATATTTAGTTGACCAGTTTTCAAGCGTTAAAAATGTTGGAAGAATTTTAGTGGGTGGTTTAAGAGAATTAAGCGTTCGGGTTTGGATAGATCCCATAAAACTAGCTGCAAATAATTTAACTATTCAAGAGGTTGAGAGAGCATTGAGAAGTGAAAATGTTAGCCTACCCGCAGGTACACTTGAGGCAAATAATATAGATTTAACTTTAAACTTAGATAAGTCCTATAATAATATTGATACACTAAAAGAGCTGCCAATTAAGATGCTAAAGGATAGTATTGTAAAACTATCCGATGTAGCCGATGTAGAATTTGGTCCCGTCACCGAAAAAACACTATTTAAAACTCAAACAAAAGAAGCTTTAGATTTAAAAACTGTGGGTATTGGAATTTATGCAAGAAGCGGTGCTTCAACCGTTGAGCTATCTAAGGAAATAAATAAAAAATTAATTAAAGTTAAAAAAACACTACCTGAAGGAGTAAATATAGAGGTGGCTTTTAACAGGGCAAACTATGTCGGGTCAGCTATTAATGAGGTTTATAAAACTCTAATAACTGCCTTCATACTAGTTGTCGCAATTATTTATCTATTTCTTGGAAATATTAAAGCAGTAATTGTTCCAGCCATTGCTCTTCCTGTAAGTCTAATAGCTTCTTTTTTAGGTCTTTATTTATTTGGACTTTCAATCAATATTTTTGTTTTGTTAAGTTTTATTTTAGCCATAGGAATTATTACAGATGACTCGGTGATAATGACCGATGCAATTTATTCTCGAATTGAAAAGGGAGAAAATCCTTTAGTTGCTGCTTACAAAGGGGCAAAACAAATTAGTTTCGCAATTATAGCTACAACTCTAATCCTTCTAGCTGTTTTTATTCCATTAATATTTATTGATGGAATTGCAGGAACACTATTTAGAGAAACTGCTATAGCACTATCAGTTTCTATTGTTGTATCGTCATTTGTTGCACTTACACTATCTCCAATGTTGGCAAGTAAGTTTTTAATTAAACAACCCAAACAAAACATAGTTGTTATTAAATTTGATACTTTTTTTAAATCATTATCAAAATTTTATGAGGAAACTTTAAGCTACTGGCTAAATAAAAAAAAAATTATAATTTCATTTATTATTTTAACCATTGTAGCTTCGGGTGTTTTATTTACAATTATCAAAAAAGAACTATTGCCCATGGAAGATAGGGGAATTTATCTTATTATTGGCTCAACAGATGAAGGTAGTTCATTTGAATATACAGAAAAAAAAGCTCAAGATGTTGAGCAAAGATTGATACCTCTACTTAAGGCGGAAGATAGTCCTTATAAACGATTTATTATGAGAGTTCCTGGATTTGGAAGTAATAGAAATTCATTTAATAGCTTTATAATTATTGCACAACTCAATGATTGGTCTGATAGAAAAAAAGACTCTCAAACTGTAATGAGAGAAGCTATTGGAAAAATTGTAACTGTTCCTGAAACGCTAGCTTTTCCAATATCCCCTCAATCAATAAGGGTTTCTAATTTTAATAAACCAATTCAAATGGTTGTATTAGGTTCTACTTATGAAGAATTGGAGATAATTCAAAATTCTATTATTTCAGAGCTTAGAAAAAATAAAGAGCTTTCTAGAATAGAGTCGGATTATTCTAGGGACAAACCTGAAATAAAATTAATCATTAATAAGAATAAAGCTAAAGACTTAGGAATATCAACAGATTCTATTGGTAAAACTTTAGAGACTCTTTACGGTGGAAAAACAGTAACAAAGTTTAATCAACTTGGTAAAGAATACCCAATTATACTACAGCAATACCTGGAAGACCGAAGAAGCAAAGAAGGGCTAGCAAAAATATTTGTGAGATCTGATACAACAGGTAAACTAATTTCTCTTGCAAATTTAGTAGAATTTAAAGAGGAAGGTTCGGCAAAGACACTGGCTAGATATAACAGACAAAGAGCTGTAACTATATCTGCGAATATATCAGAAAACTATACTCTGACAGAGGCTATAACTTATTTAGAAAGAAAGCTTGAGGAAATTGGAGTAGAAAACCAGATTGCATGGAGAGGTCAATCAGAAGAACTTAAAGAAACTAGCAATGAATTGTTTCTTATTTTTAGTTTAGCTTTCTTAACAGCCTATTTAGTAATGGCTGCAACTTTTAATTCTTTTATTCATCCATTTATTATTATGTTAACCGTTCCACTCGCTCTATTCGGAGGATTAGTTTTTATTCTGTTTTTAAATAGTTCTATTAATATTTTTTCACAAATAGCCCTAGTTATACTAATCGGGATATCCACCAAGAATAGTATACTTATAGTAGACTATGCAAACCAGCTAAGAACAGTTGGAAAAAATATTGAGACATCTGTTAAAGAAGCTTGCCAATTAAGATTTAGACCCATAATGATGACATCGATAAGCACAATGATAGCAATGATACCGTTAGTTATAGGAAATATTGGTCCTGGAGCAGGAGAGGCATCAAGATTGGCAGTGGGTGCAACTATTCTGGGAGGAATGATTATCTCAACATTCTTCACACTATATGTAACACCAACCATGTATTTAGTACTAGCAAAAAATACTAAACGAATAGATGCTGTTGATATTGAGTTAAAAAAACAACTTCGTTAAAAAATAATATACTTATTTTTATTTAATCTTTTCTGACATTCTTGCAGTTGAGATTTATATTTATCAGATTGATTCTTAACTCTTTTTGCCAATCCTATAACTTTTTGATTATTTTTATAATCTTTATAAGCCCCCCAACCTTCATGGTATGCAATATATTGTCTAAACGCATCTTGTTTAGAAATTTTTAAAATAGATTCAGTTTTGTCAGTATACCACCCAATAAAATCAACACTGTCTTTAAACCTAGCCCTTGTTGCAAATTTATTTCCTGTTTCATTCTTATACTGCTCCCAAGTACCTTTTACTGCTTGTGAATAGCCAAAAGAACTTGATGGACGTTTGAAAGGTATAACTTTAAAAATTTTTTGTCTTTGGGGTTTTGCCAACCAATGAAAATCTGACTCCATTTTAATAATTGCTAATTGAACATAAATTGGCGTACCCCATTTTTTTTCTGTACTTTTAGCATGCTTATACCAAAAATATTTTTCATTAAAAATTGAGCAGCTATTTGATGTATTTTGAGGAATTGAAGAACAGCCAGAAATTAAAATAAGTAATAAAAATAAAAAAAATTTTTTAAGGTTAAGCATATCTATTTTTAACTTTATAAATAATTATTACAAATATAATACCTGCAATATTTCCAAACAAATCACTAAGTTCAAACCCCCTATTTGGAATAACAAGATGTAACAATTCCAAAATAACTGACAACAAGATCAGATATAAAAATAAAAAATCAATTTTTTTTGACCTTATGTGGCTAAATATACCTAATGTCGTAAGAACGATGAAAGCATAAAAGTGGTTTGAAGATATGATAAAATCTGGAGTAATGTGGGGTTGTCTGAAGCAATTATCGTAGAAAAAACAACCAAGAATACTTCCTGGAAATAAATAAAATACTATAAGTATAAAGTTGGCAGAATAAAATCCTAATTTTAAAAAAAAAATTTTATTTTTCGTGATAAATGAATTCATTTTATAAGTTATATAAGTTATTAAAGTATATCAAATGCCTCATTTAATATTAGTTAGACATGGACAAAGTGAATGGAACCTTGAGAAAAGATTTACTGGTTGGGTGGACGTTGAGCTTACCGGACAAGGAAAATTGGAAGCTAGTAAGGCTGGTGAGTATATTAAAGAAATTAAGATAAATATTGATCATTTCTATTCATCATTCCAACTAAGAGCCATTAGCACATTAAAACTTATTCAGGATACTTTAAGAGATCGAACGACACCAATTAAAGCATGGCAATTAAATGAAAGACACTATGGAGCGTTAACTGGACTAAATAAAGATGAGATGAAAGAGAAGTTTGGAGAAGAAAAGATTCATGAATTTAGAAGATCATGGGATATCAAGCCAGATCCCCTTGATAAAAATAACGCTTATCATCCTTTAAATATTGAAATCTATAAAGATATCCCAAAGGAAAATATTCCAGATACTGAGTCTCTCAAAGACACATATGAGAGAGTAATGAAATTTTATAATAATGAGATTCAAGGTAAACTTCAAAATAATGAAAATACTTTAATTTCCGCACATGGAAATTCTATAAGGGCTTTGTGTAAATTTTTATTTAAATTAGATAATAATAAAATATCTTTCCTGGAAATACCTACTGGTAATCCACTTTTAATAGATTTAGATGCACAGTTAAATATTAAAAAATGTTTTTACTTGGATAAAGATAGAGCTAAAGATTTATTAGTTTTTTAATAAACTCTCATACACTTCAAGATTAGTTAAGTGTCTAAAATTTTCTAAGCTCTCATATCCATAAAGTTTTTTCTTATTAATTAAATCATTCCAAATTTTAGAAATTGAGAAATTATTAACAGAATAAGAATTAAATAAATCTCTGTTAATTATTTGACAACCCGTATAGATAAAATTGTTAATCTCATTTTTTTTAATTAGATTATTTAAAAGATTAAAATCACCTTTCAGGCTTTTATCAAAACTTATACTCTTGTTGACTAATAAAAGTATATTTTGGACGTTTTTTAAAAAATAAAATTTTTCCATACTTTCAATACATTCTTTATATTTTTCACTCCATACTGTATCTGGATTAAAAGTTAAAAAATCCATTTCATCAGAGGAGTTTATCATGTTTAAAATCCCACCACCTGTATTTAGAATATTTTTTCCATCTGTAATGATTTTAATTTCAAGGTTAAATTTTTTTTCATTAATGAATTCCTTAATTTTTTCTTCTAAATAAAAGGTGTTTATTAGAATTTTTTTAATCCCCAAAGAGGCTATCAAATTAATACAATTTTCTAATAAGGTAATTTCATGAATTTTTAAAAGTGGTTTTGGAGTTGTTAAAGTGAGTGGGTTTAACCTTTTGCCATAACCAGCACATAGAATTAATGCAGTTTGAATCTTCATTTTAAACTTCTTATTTTTTTTGAAAAATAAATATCTAATATTCTTTTAAGTTCACTAAACATTGCACTGTTGGAAGCGCGTAATTCTATTAATTTCCAAGCATAGGGTATTAATGTTAAATAATTTTTTTTTCTATCTCTCATAGCCAATCTTGTAAAAATCCCAATTATTTTCATATTTCTAAGAACAGACAATATTTCAAAATCATTTAATAAAATATTTTCACTGATTTTGCTTTTATTAAATTTTAAATAATAATTATAAATACTATTTTTAAATTTTTTATCTGTTTTAAATCTAACATCATCAATTAAAGAGGCCAAATCATAAGCTTTATTGCCTATTGTTGCATCTTGTGTATCGATAACCGCTAATTTATTTTTAAATCTTATTAAATTTGAAACATGAAAATCTCTATGAACAAAAATATTTTCTTTAGATTTTATATTTGTTAATAAAATTCTTATTTGCTTATTAATTTGAGTTTTAAATATTCGTAGCTTATCCTTTTTTACAAATTTTTTAGCATACCACTCTGTGAATAAATTGGCTTCTTTATATAATAATGATTTATCATAACTAGGTATCTTGTAAATTTTACCATTAAAATTTTTGGTTTGATTTTGTTTTATTTTTTGAATTTTACATAGAAGTTCAATAGATTTTTTAAATAATAAAATTTTTTGGTTTTTATTTTTTTTTAACAAATTGAAAACTGTATCATCACCAAAATCTTCAACCTCTATATAATTTTTTTTATAATTTTCAGTATAAAGTTTTGGCGCTAAAATTTTATTTTTAACCAATAAACTATTTACCGCATCATAAATTAATAGATTTTTTTCTTTTTCTTTAGATGCGTGAACTATGATTGATCTTTTTGTTTTTTCGGTTTTTCTAAAAAAAGACCTAAATGATGCATCACCTTTTATTTTTTCTAGTTTATAATTATTTTTTGACACTTATTTTTTTAAACCTTTAATCGTCAAATACCTTTTGCTTAAATCATCATTATATTCAAAAAATAGATCTATCTTATTTATAATTTTTATTTTTATTTTCTCTGGCCACTCAATAAGAGTTAAAATTTCTTTGTTGTTTTCTAATAACCCAATATTTTTTATTTCAGCGCTGTTTGTTAGTCTATATAAATCATAATGTTGTATTATAAAATTTCCAACATCATATTCATTTACTAAATTAAATGTTGGGCTTGTAACTTCTGTTTGATTTAATGCGTTCAACTTCTGCAAATTATTTATTAAATGTCTTATAAAAGTTGTTTTTCCAACACCTATTTCACCATGAAAAAAAACTACGTCACCTTTATTTAATACAGTTGAAAATTTTCTAGCTAACTCTGATGTCTTATCTTCTAATGAGATATCTATTTTTTCGCTATTAGTAGCGATAGGCATTTGGTTTAAATGGTCCTTCTGTCTCAACACTTATGTAGTCCGCCTGTTCTTTTGATAATTTAGTTAATTTTGCACCTACTTTTTTTAAATGAAGCATTGCAACTTTTTCATCTAAAGTTTTTGGCAATACATAAACCTTATTTTCATAGTTTTTGTGATTATTCCAAAGCTCTATTTGGGCCATTACTTGATTTGTAAATGATGCACTCATTACAAAACTTGGGTGTCCTGTTGCGCAACCTAAGTTAACTAATCTTCCTTTTGCCAATAGAATTATTCTCTTACCGTCAACCAACTCAATCTCATCAACTTCTGGCTTAATTTCTGTCCATTTATAGTTTTTTAAGGCATCAACTTGAATTTCATTATCAAAGTGTCCAATGTTACATAGTATGGCTCTATCTTTCATTTTTCTCATATGGTCCGCTGTAACAATATCTTTATTTCCAGTGGCTGTTACAACGATATCTGCTTTATCTATTGCCTCATCCATCAAAACTACTTCATATCCTTCCATTGCTGCCTGAAGTGCACAAATCGGATCTGCTTCTGTAACCATTACCCTTGCGCCACTATTTCTTAATGAAGCTGCGCTACCTTTTCCAACGTCGCCAAAACCTGCAACAATGGCAACCTTCCCTGACATCATAACATCAGTTGCTCTTCTAATTCCATCAACCAAGCTTTCCCGGCAACCATATAGATTGTCAAATTTTGATTTTGTAACTGAGTCATTAACATTAATTGCTGGGATCATTAAAGAGCCCTCTTTTTCCATTTTATTTAATGCTTTAATACCCGTTGTTGTTTCCTCTGAAACGCCTTTTATTTCTTTCAATAAATCTTTGTAATCGTTATGCATGATTGCAGTTAAATCACCACCGTCATCTAATAACATGTTTGCCTTCCAATCTTTTTTTCCTTCAATGGTTTGTTTTATGCACCACAAATATTCTTCTTCTGTTTCGCCCTTCCAGGCAAAAACTGGAATGCCTGCGTGCGCTATAGCTGCCGCTGCATGATCTTGTGTTGAAAAAATATTACATGAAGACCATCTTACCTCGGCTCCAAGCTCTACCAATGTTTCAATTAAAACAGCTGTTTGAATTGTCATATGAAGACAACCTAAAATTTTAGCACCCTTTAAAGGGGTTTTTCCTTCATACTCTTCTCTCAATGCCATTAATCCTGGCATTTCACTTTCTGCTATAGAAATTTCTTTTCTTCCAAATTCTGCTTGGGATATGTCTTTTACTTTAAAATCTTCCATTGGTCAGCTTTCTAGCAATAAAAATTTGATTAATCAACTTATGTTTGGCTTTTAGGAAATATAATTTCTACATTAGCACCTTTTTGTGCAGTATTATTAGCAGCACTAATAGTGGCATCATGTAAATCAACAAGATTTTTTACAATATTTAAACCTAAACCTGAATGTTCACCGAAGTTATCTGGTCTATTAGTATAAAATCTATCAAATATTTTTTTTGTATTTAATTCTTTAAACCCCTTACCTTCATCAATAATTCTTAGGACGACCTTGTCTTTATCACTCTTAGAAACTTCAACTAAAATCTTTTTATTATCATCACTAAATGAAATTGAATTATCAAGTAAATTTGCGATAATTTGTTCTACTCTATTTTCTATTCCATTAATAAAATATTCCTCCTGATTATTTAAATCGTTTAAAATTATTTTGATGCCTCTTTTAGTTTCATAGATGCTATTAAAATCATCAACTACAGATCTTGCAATTAATTTAAGATTAATTCGTTTCATTTTTTCTTTACTCAAGGCTACTTCATCTTTTAACATCTGGGAATAATCAGTAATTAGTCTTTCAATCCTTTGAACATCATGATTAAGAATATTGATTAGTTTGCTTCTTTGGGATTGGTCGTCGGTATCATGTAATATTTCAGATGCACTTTTTAATGATGTTAATGGGTTTCTTATTTCATGAACCAAATCTGTTGAAAAATTTTCTGCATGAGAAATTCTCTTTTGAAGTTCATTCGTCATATCATCTAAGGAATTTGATAAGGTTCCTAGCTCATCATTTCTTCCCTTGAGTTCATTTATATTTGTTTTTTTTCTACTCTTTTCTTTAATTATCCTTGTGTATGCCACTAAACTTTTTATAGGTTTTAGAAAATATCTATTTAAAACAAAGGAGAATATTAAGATGACTATAACAATAAAAATTGCTGTTCTTAAAATAAATGTTTTTCTTTCATCAATTGCTGATTTTACATCATTTGCATTTTCTGAAATTGCTAAATAGCCAATACTCACACCATCCGATGTTACATTTTTTACTGTGGTTAATAAAAATTGATCATATCCTTCTTGTATAAAGGTAAATGGTTTTCCATAATCTTTTGACCAAGAATAATTTGTTAAAATATCTTTTAAGGAAACTGTTTTTTCTTTATTTACATTTTTAGTTTCAATTATTTTATTACTTATTTCTTCATTTAAAATTTCTAATTGAACTATATCTAGTCTATTTGAAAAAGATCTTGGATCTAAATCTAATGTGTCGGTATCTCCAACTAAGTTAAATTGGTTATCAAATAAAATAACTCTATCTAAATTTTGAAACAAAAACCTTGTTGAAAATAAAAATCTTCTAATATCCTCTTCTTCAAATTTTATATTTAATCGTAAAATATGCTCAATAGTATTATCTATTATCTGAATATGTTTACTGGTTTTATTTTTTATTAAGTTAGGTTTAACATTGCCAATATATAAAAATGCTAAACTTCCGATAAATAAAAAAATTATTAAATTAATAAATAAAAATTTTTTTAGAATAGATAAACTTTTTAGAAAATCACTGAACATTAACTAACGTTCCATCTGTATCCACTGCCATATCTTGTTTCTATTGCAGTAAAATCAGGGTCAACCTTTTTAAATTTTTTTCTAATTCTTTTAACGTGACTATCTATAGTTCTATCCTCTATATCGGTATCTTCTCTATAGGCAATATCCATTAATTGTGCACGCTCTTTAATTATTCCCGGTCTTTTAGCTAGCTCTTTAACTATTAAAAATTCTGTTGTTGTAAGTTTATCTGGTAATTGTTTTCCATCCCATTCACATTCAAGTTGTGACGGGTCAAGTTTAAGTTTTCCATGTGAAATAATACTTTTAGTCTCTTCAAGATTGATATTAAGATCTTTTTTTCTAAGTTGAACTCTTATTCTTTCAATTAAAACTTTTATGGAAAACCCTCCTGATTTTTTTATAAAATCATCAGCTCCTAATTTTAACCCTAATAATTCATCTATTTCATCATCTTTTGATGTTAAAAAAATTACTGGTAAAGAAGTTTTTTTTCTTAGTTTTTTTAAAAGTTCTTCGCCATCCATTTTTGGCATTTTAATATCAATGACTGCTAAATCTGGTGGTGTTCTAGTTAAGCCAATTAACGCACTCTCACCATCGATATAGGTTTGAACTTTAAATCCCTCTTTTTCAAGAGCAATACTTATGCTTGTAAGTATGTTTCTATCGTCATCAATTAAAGCAATTGTTTGTGTTTGCATAATCTACTTTAAAAATACTAAATTGTTCTAATTTAGGCAATGCACATTAATTAATGAAGTATTCCCCAATTATCCCCTGTATTCACATCTATAGTCAAGGGTGTTGAAAATGTATGCAAATCACTTTCTGTAACGCTTGTCATCTCTTCTTTAATAATCTTAGTTATATTTTTGACTTCTTTTTCTGGAACTTCAAAAATCAGCTCATCATGAATTTGCAGTAATATTTTTGATTTATTATTTTTTATATCTTTAAATTTTTTATCAAGTCTAATCATTGCAAGTCTCATAATTTCTGAAGCAGAACCTTGTATTGGAGCATTAATTGCTGCTCTTTCTTGAAAATTTCTAACATTAAAATTTTTATCATTGATCCCATTGAAATGAGATCTTCTTCCAAAAATATTATTCACATATCCATTTTTTCTACAAAATTGAATGGTGTTATCCATGTAAATTTTTATTTCTGGAAACTTTGCAAAATATGCTTCGAGAAATTCGTTTGCTTCATGATTAGAAACATTAATTTGTTTAGCGAGACCATATTGTGAAATTCCATAAATTATGCCAAAGTTTATCGCTTTAGCTTTTCGTCTCATATCTTGATCAACCGTTTTAATATCTACATTAAATACTTGGCTCGCTGTAAGTGAGTGAATGTCTTCGTTATTTTTAAAAGCTTTTTTTAGCTCTTTAACATCAGCTAAATCAGCTAAAATTCTCATTTCGATCTGGTTATAATCTGCTGATATTAACGTAAAGCCTTTTTCAGATATAAAAGCTTTTCTTATATCTTTGCCGTCCTCTGACTTAATAGGAATATTTTGTAAATTCGGATCACTAGAAGCAAGTCTTCCAGTGGTGGTTGCTGCTAACAAAAACGAAGTATGAACTCTCTTCGTAGAAGGATTAATATGCTCAGGTAAAGCATCGGAATAAGTATTTTTCAGCTTTGATACTTGTCGCCAATCTAAAACTAATTGAGGAAGTTTGTGCCCTTTAAATGCTAAATCCTCAAGGACACCGGCATTTGTTGCAAAGCTTCCTTTTTTAGTTTTTTTGAGCACAGCTATCTTTAGCTCATTATAAATTATTTCCCCCAATTGTTTTGGTGATGCAATATTAAATTCTTTTTTTGAAATTTTAAAAACTTCTTTTTCTAATTTATTAATTTTTTTCTCAAATTTTTCAGATAATATCTTTAAAAATTTATTATCAACTTTTATCCCCTCAATTTCCATGAAAGCTAATATCTTAATTAATGGCTTTTCAAAAATTTCATAAATATTAGTCAATTTTTCTAATATAAGATTTTTGCTAAAAATTTTATATAATCTATAAGTGATATCTGCATCTTCAGCTGCATACTCCATTGCTTTATCTAGCTCGACATCACTAAAATTTATTTCTTTTTTTCCAGTACCTACTATTTCCTTAAATGAAATTGTTTTATGCTGTAAATGAATTTCGGATAAAGTATCCATGTTATGCCGGTTTTTTCCTGCATCGAGGACATAAGACATTAACATCGTATCTTCCATCGAGTTCATACTTATTCCCTCTTTATATAAGACGATAAAATCAAATTTAATGTTTTGCCCTATTTTTTTTACACTCTTATCTTCTAAAAGGGGTTTTAATTTTTTAATTACATTGGCTTTATTTAAGCATCCTTCGAATTTGTGACCTATCGGAATGTAACAGGCTTTACCAACCTTGGTGCTTAGTGAGATGCCCAATAGATCCGCCTGATGTGCGTCTAATGAACTTGTTTCGGTATCAATTGCTAATTCACCAGCTTGTTCGGCTTCATTAATCCATTCATCTATTTCTTTTTCATTGGTAATTAAGTGATAATTTTTCTTATTTATATTTTGTTGTTTTTCTTTAGGGGAATTTTCTATTTTGGTTGCTTCTAACTTTGGCTCTCCGTATGCTGAAATAACAGAGCTAAGAAGTCTATTAAACTCCATTTCTCTTAAAAATTTATATAGTTTATCTTTATCAATTTCCTTTAATTGAAATTCTTCTATTTTTCTCTCAACTGGAGCATCTTTCATTAATGTCACTAATTTTTTACTAAGTATTGCTTTATCCTTATTTTCTATAAGTGTTTCTCTTCGTTTATTTTGTTTTATCTCATGAGCGTTATCTAATAACTTTTCAAGTGTTCCATACTTATTAATGAGTTCTGCTGCGGTTTTTACACCTATGCCTGGAACCCCAGGGACGTTGTCACTACTATCCCCAGCTAATGACTGAACATCAATTACTTTTTTTGCCTCCACACCAAATTTATTTATTATATCCTCGGTTGTAATAAATTTGTTTTTCATTGGGTCAAACAAACGAACATCTTTTCTATATAGTTGCATCAGATCCTTATCTGAGGAGACTATTGTCACCTTCGCTCCTTTTGCTAAAATTTGCTCTGCATAAGTTGCTATCAAATCATCTGCCTCATAGTTTGGAAGATCAACAGATGGTAAATTAAATGCTACAACTGCTTTTCTTATATACTCAAATTGTGGAGCTAGATCATCAGGTGCTTCTGATCTGTTTGCTTTATAATCTGAATAGATTTCATTTCTAAAAGTCTTTCTCGCAGCATCAAAAATTACAGCAAAATGAGTTGGCTTTTGTAAATTTTCATTAGATTTTGAATCTTCTAATAATTTAAATAACATGCTACAAAACCCACTTACCGCTCCTACAGGTAGCCCATCACTTTTTCTAGTTAAGGGTGGAAGTGCATAATAAGCTCTGAAGATATAACCAGAACCATCAATTAAATAAAAATGATCTGTTTTTTTTATTTTGTCCATTTAAATAATGTTATCTTAATTATTTTAAATATTATAAATGTATTAACGCACATGGACAAAAAAAATATACTTTCTGTTAAAAATCTAAAAAAAATTTATTCTAACAAGCAAGATGGAGAAACTCATGCTTTGAATAATTTAAACTTAGACGTGAAAGAAGGAGAGATATTTGGTCTTCTTGGTCCAAATGGTGCTGGTAAAACAACTTTTATAAATATTTTAGCTGGAACGGTGATAAAAACAGCAGGACAAGTAAATGTATGGGGTTTTGATTTAGATAAAAATCCAAGACAGGTTAGAGCTTCCGTTGGAATAGTTCCCCAGGAAGTTAATCTAGATCCATTTTTTAGTCCAAGAAAATTACTAGAACTACAAGCTGGTCTCTATGGAATTAAAGAAAAAGATAGAATTACAGATACTATCTTAAATTTAGTCTCTTTAGAAAAGCAAGCCAATAGTTACGCCAGAAGTTTATCTGGTGGAATGAAGAGAAGGTTATTAATGGCTAAGGCACTAGTTCATCAACCGCCAATAATTTTTCTTGATGAGCCTACTGCAGGAGTTGATGTGGAGCTTAGGAAAAATTTATGGGAAAATGTAAGGTTACTTAATGAGCTTGGTGTTACAATTATTTTGACAACACATTACCTCGAGGAGGCAGAGGAAATGTGTGACCGAATAGCTATTCTTAATAAAGGTAATATTGTAGCTTTAGATAGCACTAAAAACCTTTTAAATAGAATTCAAACTAAAAAAGTAACTTTTAAAACTGATAAAAATATTGATATTAAAGAAAATGATTTAGAGTCTCTAAAAATAATATCAAAATTAGACAATGAAGTTTGTGTTTCTTATGAAAAAAGCAAAGTTAATATTGAAGAATTAATTAATTTAATTAAGAAGAATAACGTCAAAATTATAGATATATCCACTGATGATGGTGATTTAGAAGATGTTTTTCTGAGATTAATAAAAAACTAGATTATTATAATAATAAATAGTAAATTTAATTCATGGATCTTCTAAAAACAAACTCGATTCTAAAAGTTTTAAAAACATTTGTTATAATTTTTTTAGGAACAATGGTTTTGACTATTTCTGCTAAATTAAAAATACCATTTTACCCCGTACCAATGACAATGCAAACTTTTGCTGTTCTCTTCTTGGGCTTAGCTTTTGGATACAAAATTGGCCTTGCAACTGTAGGAGTTTATCTACTTGAGGGTATTCTTGGAATACCCGTTTTTTCTAACTCTCCAGAAAAAGGTGTGGGCTTAGTTTACTTCACAGGTCCAACAATGGGCTACTTAATAGGTTTCTTATTTGCGGTATTTTTTTCAGGTTATCTAAACTTAAAAAATAATATTTTTACGATTTTTGGTAAACTAGTATTTTCAGTTTCAATAATTTATTTGTTTGGAGCGCTTTGGCTTGGAACTTTAATTGGATGGGATAAGCCAATATTGGCCCTAGGTGTTACACCTTTTTTATTGGCTGAATTATTCAAAATTTGTCTGTTGGCTCTATTAACTAAAAAAATTCTTAAATTAAGAAAATTTATTTAGGGGATCTTTTAGATAAAATTCTTTGTAGAGTTCTTCTGTGCATCTTAAGTCTTCTAGCTGTTTCTGAAACATTCCTATTACATAATTCAAAAACTCTATGAATGTGCTCCCATTTAACTCTATCGGCTGACATTGGATCTTCTGGTGGTTCAGCTTTTTTTTCTGGATCAGCTAATAATGCTTTCTCAACATCATCTGCATCTGCTGGTTTTGCCAAGTAATCAATTGCTCCCTCTTTAATTGCAGCTACAGCCGTTGGTATATTACCATAACCAGTTAACATAATAATTCTACTTGTTGAATTGGAGATTTGTATTTCTTTCACAACCTCAAGTCCATTTCCATCAGCCAACCTTAAGTCAACTACTGCAAATCCTAGTTTATTCTCTTTAACGGTCTTTATACCTTTTTGTACACTCTCAGCTTGAAAAACCTGAAAACCTTTTTTTTCCATAGCTCTTGCAAGCCTATCTCTAAAGGGATTATCATCATCAACAATTAGTAAGGATTTATTATCAAAATCGCTCAATTTTTTTAGATTAGCTAGCTCAACCATCTGATGCATATAGGTATTAACTTAAATATTACAACACACATTATTTGCTTTACATTAATTAACTATTACCTTAATTGCATAATTTATATGAAAGTTTTTAAGTTTTTTTAGAAACTTTTTTTTATTAAATTTTTTTTGGAGCCATATAAATGCAAAAATTTAAAAATGTTGATGAGCTTGTAAGTCAACTAAAGCCGGAAAAACCAATTTATTGTATTAGAAAAAAATCTATACAATTGGCTACTACCTATTTTAGAAATAAATTTCCTGGTAAGGTTCTATATGCTGTTAAAACTAACTCTCATCCTGAGGTTTTAAAAACGATAGTTGAAAGTGGCATTGAAAATTTTGATGTGGCCTCTATTCAGGAAATTAAAGATATAAGAGCAATCAATCCAAATGCAAAATGTTCTTATATGCACCCAGTTAAAAGCAGAGAAAGTATTAACGAGGCTTATTTCAAATATAATATTAAAGCTTATTCGTTGGATACTAAAGATGAATTAATTAAAATTATCGAAGCAACCAACCACGCGAAAGATCTTGAATTATTTATAAGAATTGCCGTTTCAAATGAGCATGCAGAAATAGATTTATCTAAAAAATTTGGTGCAATAGCTTCTGAAGCTATTGGATTATTAAGATTAACAAAACAATATGCAAAAAAAATTGGCTTAAGTTTTCACGTTGGTTCTCAGTGTATGCACCCAATTTCTTATACAAAAGGAATTGTAGAAGTCGGGAACATAATAAGAAAAACAAAAATTATTCCTGATTATATTAATATTGGTGGTGGCTTTCCAGCCATCTATCCTGATTTAGTGCCTCAATCTTTAGAAAATTATTTTGAAGAAATAAAAAAAGGTTTGGCTAATTTAAAATTAGAAAAACTTCCAGAATTATTATGCGAACCTGGTAGAGCAATAGTTGCTGAAAGTGGTTCTACAATTGTAAAAGTAAATCTTAGAAAAAAACAAAAACTTTATATAAATGAAGGGACATATGGAACTCTTTTTGATGCTGGAACACCAAATTTAGTTTACCCTTCTCGTATAATTAAATCTGGAAAAATTATATCCAAAAAATTAACTGCTTTTAATTTTTATGGACCTACTTGTGATAGCATGGATTACATGGAAGGACCATTTCTGCTGCCAAATAATATTAAAGAAAATGATTATATAGAATTAGGCCAACTTGGTGCTTATGGCCTTACTTTTAGAACTCAATTTAATGGTTTTTATTCTAACGAAATTTATGAAGTAGAAGATGAGCCAATAATGACAATTTATGGCAAAGACAGCAATAAGGCTATACTAGTTGCTTAATGTCAGAAAATAAAAATTTAACTCACAATAGTAAAAAGGACTTCTTAAAAAACCCGGTTGAACATATTGATATTACATCTTTTGATGCGAGAAAGATTATCTCATCAATGGAAAAGATGTCTTTTGTGTCAAGAGAAACTGCAAATGCAGCAAACATTTTTAATGAAATGATACAAGATAAAGATTGTACTATTTTTTTAACCCTAGCTGGATCAACGTCTGCTGCTGGATGTATGAATATTTATAAAGATCTAGTTAAATACAATATGGTTGATGCGATAATTGCGACTGGGGCTTCCATTGTTGATATGGATTTTTTTGAAGCCTTAGGTTTTAAACATTATCAAGGCTCACAATTCCAAGATGATACTGAGTTGAGAAAAAACTATATAGATAGAATTTATGACACATATATTGATGAAGAAGAATTACAAGAATGTGACAAAAGAATATGTGAAATTGCAGATACGCTAGAACCAAGAAGTTATACTTCTAGAGAATTTATTCATGAAATGGGAAAATACTTAAAGAAAAATTCTAAAAAAAAAGACTCTTTAATTGAAACAGCGTATGATAATAATGTTCCAATATTTTGTCCTGCTTTTACAGATTCAAGTGCTGGTTTTGGTTTGGTAATTCATCAAGAAAATAATCCAAAAAGCCACATGACTATAGATTCAATTAGAGAGCTTCGTGAATTAACAGAAATAAAAATTCAATCCAAAGGATCTGGTTTATTTATGATCGGAGGAGGCGTTCCTAAGAACTTTGTCCAAGATACGGTTATATGTGCTGAACTTTTAGGAAAAGAAGTTGATATGCATAAATACGCTGTACAAATTACAGTGGCAGACTCTAGAGATGGCGCTTGCAGTAGTTCAACATTAAAAGAGGCAAGCTCTTGGGGCAAAGTAGATATTACAAGGGAACAAATGGTTTTTGCTGAAGCAACTAGCGTTTTGCCTTTAATTGCAAGTGATGCCTATCACAAGGGTGATTGGAAAAATAGAACGAGAAAAAACTTCTCAAAAATATTTAAATAAAATTGAAATATCTTTCTAACAAAAATGGATTTCTTGGAATTGATAACAATATCAATTTTAAAGAAAAGGTAGTTGTTGTCCCATTTGGTTTAGAAAAAACTGTAAGTTATGGAGGGGGCACTAGAAATGGCCCAAAAGAAATTATTAAAGCCTCTCATCAGGTTGAGCTATATGATGAAGAATTACACTGTGAACCTTATAAAAAAATTGGAATCAAAACTCTAAAGCCATTTAAGATTGATAAAAATATAAAAAAAGCCCTTAAAAAGATGTCTGATATAAATCAAGAAATATTAGATAAAAAACTTTTTCCAATTACTTTTGGTGGTGAACACTCAATTACACCCGGATGTATTGCCCCATTTGTAAAAAAACACAAAAATATTTGCTTATTACACTTTGATGCTCATGCAGATTTAAGAGAAAGTTATAATGGTGAAAAATTTTCTCATGCCTCAGCTATTAGAAGATGTTTAGATTATAAAAATGTTTCAGTAATCTCATTTGGAATTAGAAATATTTCTGAAAGTGAAATACCTTTTTTGAAAAAAAACTCATCTAGAATTAATATTTTTTGGGCAAAAGATAAGGCTAAGTGGGACTTAAAAAAATTTAAAAAGATGATAAAGAATAAAACTGTATACTTAACATTTGATGTTGATGGGTTGGACTCAAGTATAATGCCAGCAACAGGCACACCTGAGCCTGGTGGTTTGCTGTGGGATGAAACTTTGAATATTATACGAATAGCAGCTAAGAACTCAAACATTGTAGGCGCAGATATAAATGAACTTTCACCAATAAAAGGTTTTAATTCGTATAATTTTTTAGTGGCTAAGCTAGCTTATAAAATTTTATCTTATAAATTTTTATACTAAACCTTTGATTCTTTAAGAGTTCCTAATAACAACCTAAATGGAATTAGCATTATCAATGCTACCAATATCTTAACAGCTAAGTCACCCAAAGATAGAGTAACCCAGGGTATTCCTGTTGCATAAAAGGATATTGAAAAAAATAAAAAGGTATCGATGGTAGATCCAATTAATGACGATGTTAATGGGGCAACAAACCATTTCTTTCTCCTTAATTGATCAAAAATTTGCACATCCAACAGCTGTGCAACTAAAAATGCTGTACCAGAACCAATAGCTATTCTAATTGAAATTAAATCTTCAAAGTTGGTTGAAAAAAATAATGTAAAAACTATTCCTATAATAAATCCAATATAAACAGTTTTTCTAGCCACTATCTTACCATAAGATCTATTTGCCAAATCAGTAATTAAAAAAGCAATTGGGTAGCTAAAAGCACCATATGTTAATATTTCTCCTAAACCATAATAATTGATGGGAAACTGTACTAGATAGTTTGAAGCTAAGACTACAGCTCCCATTATAAATGAGAGTAGTATAAAAAACTTTTTCATTAAACTGATTTGCTAGGAGATGCTTTGGGTGCTTTTTTAATAAACGGTGATTTAATTAATATACTTTTTTTTAATTTTTTTAGTCTAGGTGAAATATTTTTATTTTTTACAGTTTTTAAAAATTGATCAAAAGTTCCTTTTTTATCAACACATCTAACTCCAGCATTGCTAACTGTTAGGGTTAAACTTCTTTTTAAAAGTTCACTTGTAAATTTAGCTTTTTTTAAGTTGGGTAAAAATCTTCTTTTAGTCTTATTATTAGCGTGACTAACATTGTGACCTTTCATAGGGATTTTACCAGTTAATTCACATTTTTTAGACATAATATTTAGTGACTATATAAGATGTGTTAATGATCTCGTCAAGTTTATTAGGATCAATTAGTCAGCTTCTTTCCTATTATTTCTTTAAAATTCTTAACTCCCTCAGCAATTAATATTTCTTTAAGGTCTTTTTTTATCTTTCCCACAATGTTCGGTCCTTGAAAAACCATTCCTGTATATAATTGCACATAACTTGCTCCTGACTGAAATTTTTTATAAGCACTTTCTCCTGAGTCTACACCTCCTACCCCTATAATTTCAATTTTTCCCTTTAACAGTTTGTAGAACTTACTTATTAATTTATTGGCTTCTTCCTCAAGTGGCTTTCCTGATAATCCACCTTTTTGATGTTTCAAAATATCATTTAGTTTTTCTCGATTTTTAGCAGTTGTATTTGAAACAATTATTGCACTAATCTTATATTGAATTAAGGTTTTACTTATTATTTCAATTTGATCTTCTGAAATGTCTGGAGAAATTTTTACGACAATTGGTATTTTAGATTTAAGTTTAACTTTTTCTTTTTCTATTGCGTTCATCAATTCATCAAATTTGTCTTCATCATGAAATGCCCTTAAGTTTTCTGTATTGGGTGAAGAAATATTGATAGTAATATAGTCGGCAATATCATAAAAGGCTCTAAGTCCAATTAAGTAATCATTTAATCGATCATCACTATCTTTATTAGGTCCTATATTAATTCCTAATATACCACCCTGTGAATTTGATTTAATTCTATTGCTAACATTTTCCGCTCCTAAATTATTAAATCCCAATCTATTTATAAGAGCCTGATCTTTAACTAATCTAAAAACTCTTGGTTTTGGGTTCCCATACTGCTCAAGTGGTGTAACCGTCCCTACCTCAACAAAACCAAACCCGAGCTTAAATAATGAATTATAAACTTCAGCATTTTTATCAAATCCGGCTGCCATTCCTATTGGATTATCAATATCTCTACCAAACAAGCTAGTCTTAAAAACCGGGTCATCTTTATCTTGATTAATTAAATTTGGTAATAAATTTAGTTTTAAAGATTTAATTGCTAAATTATGAGCAGTTTCAGGATCAAACTTGAAAATTAGTGATCTGAATTTTAAAAACATTATTTTATTTTTTCTTTTATTAATTCTTTAGTTTCGTTAACTCCAAAAAAACTTATAAAAAAGCCCATTCTTGGTCCGTTTTCATCTCCAAGGACAACTTCATAGATTAATTTGAACCAATCGCGTAAATTTTCTGAATATCCATTATCTTTTCCTGTTGAATAAATTAATGTTTGAATATCTTCAGGCAACATTTTGTCATTACAATCATCCAGAGTCTTAACTAGTGCTTCCAAAGCTGTTTTTTCGGTTGTATTCGCTTTTTTGTATTTTTTTTGTATTTTGATTACATCATTAAAATATTTAATTGCATAACCAATTAAGTTATCAAAAATAGGATGATCCTTTTCAGAAATATCTTTTTTATATTTCTTTACAAATTTCCAAAGCAATTCTTTAGAGTCTGCATTACTTGCTTCAACTAAATTTAAAAGCATTGAAAAACTCATTATTGTATCTTCTTTAGGAATTTCTCCATTATGGACATGCCACACTGGATTCATTAATAGCTGAAGTTCACTTTGATTTTTTGCTTTTTCTATAAGCTCCAAATATTCATCAACTGTTTTAGGAACTATTTCTTTGTATAGTTTTTTTGCTCTTTTCGGATTTTGATACATGTACAATGAAAGGCTCTCAGGAGAAGCGTACTCTAACCATTGATCAATTGTGATTCCATTGCCTTTAGATTTTGAGATTTTTTCTCCTTTTTCATCTAAAAAAAGTTCATAAGCAAAGCCAGCTGGCTTTGTTTTTCCAATTAATTTTACTATTCTTGAAGATAATATTGCACTTTCTATCAAATCTTTTCCGTACATTTCAAAATCTATATCCAGAGCGTACCATCTCATAGCCCAATCTACTTTCCACTGTAATTTACAATTTCCATCTAAAATACTTGTTTCAAGTTTTTCACCATTGTTATCAAAAATAATTTTGGATTGTTCTTTTATAATTTCTAAAACTGGAATTTCTAAAACTTTACCTGTATCTGGACAAATTGGTAAAAATGGACTGTAAGTTGTTTGTCTTTCCTTGCCTAGGGTTGGGAGTATTATATCCATAATACCTTGGTAATTTTCTAAGATTAATTGTAGCGTAGGATTAAAAAAACCAGCCTTATAAAGAACAGAAGAACTTTTGAAATTATATTCAAAATTGAATTTATCTAAAAAATCTTTTAACATTTCGTTATTGTGTTCGCCAAAACTTGCAAACTTTCCAAATGGATCAGGTACTTGCGTTAAGGGTTTATGAAGATTCTTATTTAAGAGCTCTTGATTAGGAACATTTTCTGGGACCTTTCTAAAGCCATCCATATCATCAGAGAAAGTTATAATTTCAGTTGGTGTATCGGTAAGTTGCTTTAGAGCATTGACCATCATTGATGTTCTTGCAACTTCACCAAATGTACCTATATGAGGCAATCCACTTGGACCATAGCCAGTTTGTAAAATTATTTTACCCTTTTTATCTATAAAGGATTTTCTTTCACGCAGCATTTTTTTAGCCTCAACGAAAGGCCATGCGTTAGTTTTATCTAAATTATCTTTTTCAATCACTTTGTTTAATAACAAATATCTTATATTTGGTGTTTTTATTAATTCTTATAGAGTTGAAATTTATTTACCATAAAATAATGTTCTTTCAAAATGTCTAATTATAAAACAGTTTTTTTTACCTTGGGTGTTTTGCAAATTATTCTTGGAATTTCTATGATGATTCCAATTCTAGCCCAATATATTTATTCGGAAGTTGATTCCTCTTTTATAGGGGGATCTATAATTTCAATCATATTTGGTATTTTATTTTTTTTGACAAACTTGAATCATGATAAAAAATTAAATCTGCAACAAGCTTTTTTGTTAACAGCACTCTCTTGGCTAAGTATTGCAATATTTGGCTCTTTGCCTTTTATTTTTTCTACTCTAGAATTATCTATAACTGATTCTTTTTTTGAAAGCATGTCTGGTATTACTACTACAGGATCTACAATTATATCTAATTTAGATGAGGCTCCTAGATCAATACTTTTATGGAGAGCTATGCTCCAATGGCTTGGAGGAATTGGTATTATTGTAATGGCAATAACCCTAATGCCAATAATGAATGTTGGTGGTATGCAATTATTTAAAATTTCAAGCAATAATTCTTCTGAGAAACTGCTACCAAAGTCTAAAGAAATTTCTCTTAGATTAATTTATGTTTATTTAAGCCTAACTGCACTTTGTGCTGTTACCTATAAAATTTTTGGTATGAATACCTTTGATAGTTTGACTCACTCTATGACTACAATAGCAACTGGTGGCTTTTCAAATTATAATGAATCTATTGGATATTTTAATAGTTTATCTATTGAAATATCATCCATGATTTTCATTATACTGGGTAGCTTACCTTTTATTGCCTATATAAAATTTTTAAATGGGGATAGAAAAATTCTTATTTCTGATGTTCAAATAAGGGCATTTTTAAAAATTATTATTTTTTCAATTATTATACTTTTTATTTATTGGCTTTTTCAAAACAAAGATTTTTCTCTAATCAATTTGCGAGCTATTTTTTTTAATGTTATTTCTATTTTGAGTGGCACTGGTTATGTTACGGGAGAATTTGATGGATGGGGTAATTTTCCACTTATTTTCTTTTTAACATTAATGTTTATTGGTGGTTGTGCTGGCTCAACTACTTGTGGAATTAAAATTTTTAGAATTCAAATTTTATATCTTTTTATTGTTAATCAATTAAAAAAAATTATTTACCCTAAGGGTGTCTTTATAATAAAATATGACAAAAATAGCGTAGATGATAAATTTATGGCATCTATCATTTCTTTTATTTTCCTTTATTTAGTTATATTTTTTTTAATAACTGCATTTTTATCTTTAAGTGGTTTAGATTTTGTTACTTCGATTTCAGGTGCGGCCACTTCAATATCAAATGTTGGTCCTGGATTGGGCTCTATAATTGGCCCCAATGGCAATTTTTCAAGTTTACCCGAAATTTCTAAATGGATTTTAACGCTTGGGATGATATTGGGTAGATTAGAACTTTTTGCTATACTTGTATTGTTTCTTCCTTCTTTTTGGAGAAATTAACTATGATCAAAATTAAAAAACAATCTCTCTCAGAAACTTTCTCCATCTACTTTGATAAGAGAATGCTTAGAATATTATTACTGGGTGCAATATCAGGTTTTCCATGGGTTTTAATTGGAAGCAGTCTGAGTCTATGGCTCAAAGAAGATGGGTTAAGTAGGTCAACAATTGGTTGGGCAGGATTAATATTTGCCGTTTACGCTTTTAACTATTTATGGGCACCTTTAATTGATAGATTTCAAATACCTATTTTAACTAAAAAAATAGGTCACAGAAGAGCTTGGATAGTTATTATGCAAGTTATCATTTTAGCCTGTCTATGCGCGTGGAGTGTTTTAAATCCAACTGAAAATTTAACTCTATTAATTACTATTGGTCTAATAATTGCTACCGCTTCTGCTACACAAGATATTACTGTGGATGCTCTAAGAATCGAGCAAATAGGAAAAAATGAAAGCAAATCAATGGCTGCTGGTGCTGCAGTTTCTGTTGTAGGTTGGTGGAGTGGTTACAAGTTAGGAGGAGTAGTTGCACTATTTACAGCTCAATATTTTGAGAATATAGGCATTAACAATTACTGGCAAATAACATTTTTGATCTTGGGCTTAGTTATTATTCTGATGAATATAGGTTTAATGTTTGTGCACGAATCAACTTCAATAGACCGTAAATCAAAACAAAAAGAGATTGATTTGCTAATTCAAAATAAAATTGGATCGAAAAATATTATAAGCAACCTTGTTTCTTGGATAGGGAGCACAATGGGAGGTCCTATTATAAGTTTTTTTAGGAATAATGGATTTTCTATCGCAATCGGTATTTTAAGCTTTGTTTTTTTATTTAAAATTGGTGAGGCATTTTTGGGAAGAATGTCTATTGTTTTTTATAAAGAGATTGGCTTTTCAAAAGGAGATATAGCTATTTATTCCAAAACACTAGGATGGATTACGACTGTAGTTTTTACATTATTAGGAGGACTTTTTGTAATTAGGTCTGGTGTATTGAAGGCAATGTTCTTGGCTGGGATTTTAATGGCATCAACGAACCTGTTATTTACTGCCCTTGCGTGGAGTGAAAAATCAGAACTACTTTTTGCCATTGCAGTTATTTTTGATGATGTGGCAGCAGCATTTGCAACGGTTGCCTTTGTAGCTTTTATCTCTTTATTGGTTGATAGAACCTATACAGCCACACAGTATGCATTACTTGCCTCAATTGGTACGGCTGGCAGAACCACACTGGCTTCTTCCTCGGGTGCTTTGGTAGACTGGTTAAATGGTGATTGGGGCATCTTTTTTATATTAACAGCTATTATGGTTGTTCCATCTTTAATATGTTTGTGGTTGATTAAAGATAAGCTTAAATTGAATGAAAAATAATCTTTTTTTAACAGATCCCTATTTAAATATATTTGAAAAACCTTCTAAAAAATCTGCTATAAGTTCCCAAATTATTTTTGGTGAGAGGTTTAAGGTTTTATTAAAAGATAAGGGGTGGCTTAAAATAAAAACATCCTATGATAATTATATTGGGTTTATAAAAAATCCTCACTTTATAGATAAATTCAAACCAACACATAAGGTATTTAAACTTAAAGCAAAAATTTATAAAAAAAATAATCATAAAAAATTTTATCTAACTAAAGACTGTTTAACTTTTGCTTCTCAAATTCATATAATCAAAAAAGAAAAAGGTTTTATAGAATATCAAAAAAATAATTGGATAAGTTTAGAAGATATAAAAATTATTACGCATATAGAAAAAAACTTTGTTAAAATATTTAAGTTGTTTTTAAATGTTAAATATATTTGGGGTGGCAAAAGCTATAAAGGTATAGATTGTTCTGCGCTGGTGCAGCTATTTTTTTTATATAATAAAAAATTTTACCCAAGAGATAGCAAGGATCAAATAAAGCATTCCTTAAACAAGCTTAAGAATAAAAAATTTAATAAGGGAGATATTATCTTTTGGAAGGGTCATATTGCAGTTTGTATTAGTGCTGAAAAATTAATTCACGCATATGGTCCAGAGAAAAAAGTTATCATCATGCCGATCATTAAAACACTAGAAAGAATTAAGAAAACTGCAAAATTAGAGATTAAAAAAATATCTTCAATAAAAATCTAATTTCTTCCAAAATCTGGTTTATTGATATCTTGTTTTAACTTTATTATTTTTTTTCTAACCTTTTTTGTATCAATTAATTTCTTAATTAGTGATTTTTCATTTCTAGATTGAATATCTTTTTTAAAAGATCGTAAATTTTTAATGAATAAATCTATAACTTTAGAAATATTCTTTTGATTATTAAAAAATATGTCTCTCCACATAATTTCATTGGAGGCAGCAATTCTTGAAAAGTCTCTTAAACCACCAGCGCTAAACTTAATCAATTCGTATCTTTGTTGTTTTTCAAAATCAGTTGCAGTTTTAACCAAATTATAAGCGATTAAATGTGGCAAATGACTAGTCATTGAAAAAATCACATCGTGTTTTTTAGAATTCATAATTGAAACCCTTGATCCAATTTTTTTCCAGAATTTGCTTAATACGGAGAGATGTTTTCTATTAGTGTCTTTTTCCTTTATAAGAATGCACCATTTATTCAAAAATAAATCTTTATTACCGTGCTCTGGTCCACTAACTTCTGAACCTGCAATCGGGTGACTTGATATCCATGAAATTCCTTTCTTTAATGTTTTTTTAATTACATCGTGAGATTTTTCCTTACTTGATCCAACATCTGTAATAATAGTTTTAGGTGATAAGTACTTATTTAACTTTAAAATTATTCCTTTGTATTCGCTTAGAGGAGTACAAACTATTATTAAATCTACATTTGGAACTGCTTCTTTAAAATCAGTTAATATAGTGCATGGCAATTTTAATTTTTTAATTTTCGATATATTGGTTTTTGATTTTTCATATACAAATACTTTTTTTGCAATTTTATTTTTAGAAATAGCTCTTAATACAGATGACCCAATCAACCCACATCCTATAATTAAAATATTTTTCATAATTAATTAAATATATCTATAATTGTTTTTATAAATTTATTATTTTGTGTTTTTGAACCAATAGTAAGTCTTAATTTATTTTTTATCTTATAGCCATCTTCAGTTGATCTTAAAATGATTCCTTTTAATTGTAGCATGTTAAAAACATAATTAGCAGAATATTTACACTTATCAAAATTTAACAATAAAAAGTTAGCAGTTACATCGCTAGAAAAGATTTTAAATTTTTCTAAAAATTTCTTAATCTTATTTGCAAAAATAATATTATGTTTAATAGATCTGTTAATAAAGCTTTTGTCTTTTAGAGATTCTGCTGCAGCCAACTGTGCAATTTGATTAACATTAAATGGTGGTTTGATTAAATTCATTGCATTAATTATTTTTTTGGGTGCATGCCCCCAACCTACCCGTAACGAAGCTAATCCATATATTTTTGAAAAAGTTCTTATTACAAAAACATTATCTTTATTTTTAAATAAATCTAATCCAGATTCGTAATCTTTATTTTTCATATATTCAAAATAGGCATCATCTAAAACCAGTAAAATATTTTTATTTAATTTTTTTCTTAACTCTATCAATTCGCTTTTACCCAAATATGTTCCTGTTGGGTTATTAGGATTGGCAATGAATACCAGTTTGGTTTTTTTAGTTATTTTTTTAAGTATTTCACTAATTGAAACTTTAAAATTTTTTTCTTTAGAATAAACTACCTTTGCTCCTACTATTTGAGCATATATTCTGTACATTAAAAAGCTATATTGTGGAACAACCACTTCATCTGAAGGTTTTAGATATAACTGACAAATCATTTGAATAATTTCATCAGATCCTGCTCCACAGATAATTTTATCTAAATCACACTTATATTTCTTTGCAATTTCTTTTCTAAGATTACTTGCTTTGCTGTCTGGATACTTAGACATTAAGAAATCTTTACTCTGGAGAACCTTCAATGCCCTTGGGCTCACTCCAAGTGCAGATTCATTTGCTGATAATTTTATAGGGTTTTGAATTTTGCGTATATCTGACTTGCCTGGTTTATAGGCCTCTATTTTAAATGTTTTAAATTTCGGAATTGTCATTTTATTAATTTATTTACTTTATAAATAAAATATTATCCTTTCATATAGAATAAGTCATTTTTTATAAAAATTGACATAAGAAATACTATCTTGTACAAAAATTATGCGCTGATTTAACTAAATTGCGAGCGCGTAAAAAAACCGCTAAATAAGTTTTTTGTCTCGCAATTCAAATTAGCTAATATTTATGAATAAAAATGTGAACATAAAAAAGATTGTAATTGATAAGCCATTAAAATTGGACTGTGGTCAAACTATAAACAACTATTCTTTGGCTTACGAAACTTATGGTTCTTTAAACGAAAAAAAAGATAATGCCATACTCGTTTTTCATGCATTAACTGGTGATCAATTTGCATCTGGAATAAACCCAATAACTAAAAAAGAAGGTTGGTGGTTCTACGCTGTTGGCTCTGGTAAGGCTATTGATACTGATAATTTTTTTGTAATTTGTGCTAATGTTATTGGTGGATGCATGGGCTCTTTCGGTCCTAATGAAGTTAATCCGGATACCAATAAAATATATGGCACTAATTTTCCAGTTATAACTATTAACGATATGGTTAATGCACAATTTAATTTGTTAAATTTTTTTAATATTGAAAAATTGTTTGCGGTCATCGGTGGGTCAATGGGTGGCATGCAAACACTACAGTTTGTTAGTAATTTTCCAAACAAAGCAAAAGTAGCTATTCCAATAGCTTGTACCGCAAGTCATTCAGCACAAAATATTGCTTTTAATGAACTAGGTAGACAGTCAATTATGGCTGATGCTAATTGGGAGAATGGAGATTATTCTAATCAAAATAAAAACCCTAATAAAGGATTGTCTGTTGCAAGGATGGCTGCACACATAACTTATTTATCTAAAAATGGTCTGCAGGAAAAGTTTGGAAGAAAGCTGCAAGAAAGAGACGATTTAAAATTTGGTTTTGATGCAGATTTTCAAATTGAAAGTTATTTAAGACACCAAGGATCAGTATTCGTTGATAGATTTGATGCTAATAGCTACCTATATATAACAAGAGCTATGGACTATTTTGATCTAATCAAAGAACATAATGGTAATTTACCTCACGCATTTAAAAATACTAAAACCAAGTTTCTTATTATATCCTTTACTTCCGATTGGCTTTATCCAACTTCTGAAAATAAAGAAATCGTTATAGCCCTGAATGCTATAGGTGCTGATGTTGGATTTGTTGAGATTGAATCTGACAAAGGTCACGATTCTTTTCTTTTGAATGTTCCTAAATTTTTAAATACTTTAGGTGATTATATCAAAACAACTTATTCTAAAAACTAAACATGAAACAAGAATTTCAAATAATATCTGATTTAATTGAAAAAAATACTAGAGTTTTAGATGTCGGTTGTGGAGATGGTACATTAATGGAATACCTTAAACATAATAAAGAAATAGACATAAGGGGGATAGAAATTTCAAAAGATAATGTGCAAAAATGTTTATCTAAAGGACTGGCTGTTATCGAGGGGGATGCAGAAAAAGATCTATTGCAATTTCCAGATAGTTCTTTTGATTTTGTTATATTAAGCCAAACACTACAGGCATTTCTAAGCCCCGAAATAGTTATCAAAGAATTATTAAGGGTTGGTAAAAAAGCTATTGTTACAATACCTAATTTTGGTTTTTGGAAGGTTAGACTTCATTTATTATTTAAAGGAACAATGCCGGTTACGAAAAATCTGCCCAATGAATGGTATAATACCCCCAATCTTCACATGTGTACTATAAAAGATTTTTATAATTTTTGTGAAAATCGAGAAATAAAATTGGATAAATCATTAGCCTTACAGAATGAAAGGATATCCTCTATTAATGAATTTAATCTTAATGTAAAAAATTTATCTGCTGAACTGGGAATTTTTTTAATTAAAAGATAAATGAAAATTCAAATAATACCTTGTTTGCAAGATAATTATTCTTATCTGATTATTGATGAAATAAAAAATATTGCTTGTGTAATTGATCCTAGCGAAGCAAAACCTATTATTAAATACTTGGAAGAAAAAAATATAAATTTAAAATATATATTAAATACTCATCATCATTATGATCATGTCGGTGGTAACCAGGAATTAAAAGAAAGATATGGAGCCAGTGTTATTGGGTATAAAGAAGACAAGGATAGAATACCTGAAATAGACACTCTAGTTGATGATAAAGAAATCTGGCAACAAGAAAATTTTGAAGCAAAAATATTTCATATACCTGGTCATACACTTGGCCATATATGTTTTTATTTTTATAATGAAGAATCTGTTTTTACTGGCGATACTCTTTTTTCACTTGGCTGTGGTAAAATTTTTGAAGGGACGTACGCTCAGATGCATAATTCCTTAATGAAATTAAAAAGACTACCGGAAAAAACTAAAATTTACTGTGGACATGAATACACTAAGCAAAATTCTAAGTTTTGTATCACCCATGACAAAGACAACCAAAACCTTAAGGCCAAGATAAAGCTTTTAGACGAAAAATTAAAAAATAATTTACCTACCATTCCATCTACAATTAAGGACGAATTGGAGTGCAATATTTTTCTTAGATCCAGTAAGATTGAAACCTTTTCAAAACTGAGAGATTTAAAGGACAATTTCTAGCTTATTCACGCTTGACTATAATTTGGTCGGGACTATATTGCTGATTATAAAAAATAGATTATAAAATGTCATACGCAATAATACAAACAGGTGGAAAACAGTATAAAGTTAAAGCTGGTGAAATTCTTAAAATCGAAAGATTAGAAGATTCCAAACCTGAAACTAAAATTGAATTCAAAGAAATCTTGGCTTATGGAGATGATAAAACTATTGAAGTTGGTTCTCCTGTGGTTGAAGGGGCAAAAGTTGAGGCCGATCTTATTGAAAATGGTAAAAATAGAACAGTTTTAATCTTTAAAAAAAGAAGAAGACAAAACTCAAGAAGAAAAAATGGTCACAGACAACAGTATTCATTAATTAGAATTAGCAAAATTTTTTCAAAAGATGGTAAAGTTTTATCTGAAGCAGAGAAAATGGTAAAACCAACTAAAAAAGTTGAAAAAGTAGAGGCTGAAGTAGCAAGTAAATTAATTAGGTAAATTATGGCAACAAAAAAAGCAGGTGGATCATCGAGAAACGGACGAGATAGTGCTGGTCGAAGACTAGGCGTTAAAAAGTATGGTGGTGAAGTAGTAATTCCTGGAAACATAATTGTAAGACAAAGAGGAACAAAAATTTTTCCTGGTGAAAACGTGGGAATGGGTAAAGATCATTCAATTTTTTCTGTTATTGAAGGAAAAGTTGTTTTTAAAAAAGGTAAGTCAGACAGAACATTCGTTTCAGTAAAACCCAATTAGTAGTACAACTAAAAAACTAAGAGTTGTATTATGAAGTTTCTAGATCAAGTTAAAATTTATGTAAAGGCAGGTAATGGAGGACATGGTTCTCCTAGCTTTCGTAGAGAAAAATTTATTGAATATGGAGGTCCTGATGGTGGTGATGGTGGTAAAGGTGGTTCTATAATTTTAAGATCTGAAAGAAATTTAAACACACTCATCGATTATAGATTTCAACAACATCACAAAGGTGAACGTGGAGAAAATGGATCTGGCCAAAATCGTACTGGACGTGGGGGAGATAATTTATTTTTAAAAGTACCAATAGGTACACAGGTTTTTGAAGAAGATAATAAAACTTTAATTTTTGACTTTAAAAAAGAAGGTGAAGAATTTATTGTTGCCAATGGAGGCAAAGGTGGCCTTGGAAACACAAGATTTAAAAGCTCTACCAATAGAGCTCCAAAAAAGTTTACCAAAGGTGCATTAGGAGAAGAGTATGTAATTTGGTTGCAATTAAAAACTATTGCAGACGTTGGTATTATAGGATTACCTAATGCAGGCAAATCAAGTTTATTAGCAGCGATTACAAATGCAATGCCTAAAATAGCGAACTATAAATTTACCACATTAAACCCAAACCTAGGCGTTGCAAGTTATGACGATAAAGAAATAACGTTAGCTGACATTCCAGGTTTAGTTGAGGGTGCGCACGAGGGCGTGGGGCTCGGTATTCAATTCTTAAAGCACATAGAAAGATGTAAAACTTTAATGCATTTAATAGACATAACTGATGAAGATCTTGAAAAGGCCTACAAACAAGTTCGAACTGAACTTGGGAGCTATAGTAAAGATCTAATAGATAAAAAAGAAATAATTGTATTAAATAAGACTGACTTATTAGAAGAAGAAGAAGTGAAAGAAATTCTAGAGAAATTTTCTAAAAATAAAGAATCTGAGGTCGTAACACTCTCAACACTAGAAAAGGGTTCAATATCTAAAATTAAGGCTAAATTACTATCGTATGTATCTTGAGGATTCTAAAATAGTTGTTATTAAAATAGGTTCATCTTTACTAATAGATGATAATAAAAAAATAAGAAAAAAATGGCTCTCTGAATTTGCCAAAGATATTCAAGAATTAATAAAACAAAATAAGAAAATTATTATTGTAAGCTCAGGTGCAATAGCGATGGGGTGCAAAAAACTAAACATTAATAAAAAAAACCTTAAGATTGACAAAAGTCAGGCTGTTGCATCAATTGGACAGATTGAGTTGATGAATTTATTTTCAGAAACATTTGCTAAGTTTAAAATTAATATTTCTCAAATTCTTCTAACTCTGGAAGATACTGAGCAAAGAAGAAGAGCCTTAAATGCAAAAAGAACTTTTGATAATTTATTTACATTAGGCTTTATTCCAATTGTTAATGAAAATGACACCACTGCTACTTCAGAAATTAAATATGGTGACAATGATAGATTGGCATCTAGAGTTGCACAAATATCTGGTGCAGATTCACTTGTATTGCTTTCGGACGTTAATGGCCTTTTTACACAAAATCCAAAAATTTACAAAAATGCTAAATTAATAAAAGAAATTAAAAATATTGATAAGGATATAGAAAAAATAGCAACTAAAAGTATTAGTGAATATGGTACAGGTGGAATGAAAACTAAAATAGATGCCGCAAAAATCTGTCAATTATCAGGCTGCAAAATGGTAATAGCAAATGGTTTATTAAATAGACCCATAAAAAAAATAATTGAAGAAAATAACTGTACCTGGTTTTTACCCAAAGTTTCAAAATTAGACGCTAGAAAAAAATGGATCATTAGTTCTATTTCACCTAAAGGTGCACTGATTATTGATGATGGTGCCAAGCAAGCACTTTCGAATGGCAAAAGTTTATTGGCAGCAGGAGTAAAAAAAGTATCTGGTCGTTTTAGAAAAGGTGACCATATTAAAGTTTTAGATAAAAATAACCTTGAATGCGCTAGGGGACTTAGCTCTTTTTCATCTGATGAAATAGAAAGAATTATGGGGCATCACTCAAGGGAAATAGAAAAACTATTGGGATATGTTACAAAATCAGAAGTTATACATAAAGATGATATAGTGGAGATATAGAATGAACAAATCTATGAATTTAATTGGTCGATATGCAAGAAAAGCAGTCCTTAATAAAATTAATACAAAAACTAAAAATAAAATTTTAAAAAGATATGCATCATTTCTAGATAAAGAAAAAGAATCTATAATTAAAGCCAACCAAAAAGATATTCTATTTGCTCTAAATAAAGGTTTAAAAAATAATTTAATAGATAGGCTAACAGTTGACCAAAAAGGATTAACTAACATAAAAAATTCTATAAATAAAATTGTGAAGCTAAAAGATCCTGTTGATATCACTTTAGAAAAATGGAGTAGGCCAAATGGTTTGACAATCAGTAGGGTTTCAATACCCATTGGTGTTATTGGTGTTATTTACGAAAGTAGACCCAATGTTACATCTGACGTTGCAAGTTTATGTTTTAAATCTGGAAATGCAGTAATTTTAAAGGGTGGTTCTGAGACTATAAATACTAATAAAATTTTAGCAAATTTATTTCGAAGATCACTTAGAGAAAACAAAGTTGATGAAAATTTCATTCAATTTATAGATTCTAAAGATAGAAAAATAGTGGATTATATGCTTTCAAAAATGAAAGATTATATTGATGTAATTATTCCACGTGGAGGAAAAAGTTTAGTAAAAAGAGTGCAAGAATTTTCTACTATCCCTATCATTGGTCATCTAGAGGGTCTTTGTCATACCTACGTTGATAAAGACGCTGATCTAAAAATGGCAACAAATATTATATATAATGCAAAATTGAGGAATACTAGTATTTGTGGCGCTACAGAAACAATTTTAATGCATGAAAAGATTATTAAAAAGTTCTGTAATCCAATTTTAAAAAAGTTAGAAGAAAACAACTGTAAAATTTATGGGGACCATCTTATAAAAAAATATTACAACGGGAAAATTTACCCAGCAAAAGAAAAGGATTGGTCTACTGAATACTTATCAGCAACTGTTTCTGTAAAAGCAGTTAAAAATTGTGAAGAAGCAATCAATCATATTAATAAATATGGAACCATGCACACCGATTCTATTGTTACTAAAAATAAAAAAACAGCTAATAAATTTTTAAAAAATGTCAAAAGCTCTATAGCTATGCATAATACATCTACACAATTTGCTGATGGTGGGGAGTTTGGTTTTGGCGGTGAGGTCGGTATTTCAACAAATACCTTACCCCCTAGAGGTCCCGTTGGATTAGAACAGCTTATTTCATACAAATACGAAATTGTGAGTAATGGCAAAACTAGAAAATAATCTAAAGTCAAAAAAAATAAAAATTGGAATATTGGGGGGCACATTTGATCCTGCTCACAAAGGTCATCTGGAAATTTCAAAACAAGCAAAAAAAATTCTAGAATTAAAAAATGTCATTTGGGCAATTACCAAACAAAATCCATTTAAAAATGTGAGTAAATCAAATCTAAAAAGTAGAATACAATTTGCAAAAAAGCTAATTGCAAAAAATAATTTTATTAAAATTAGATTTTATGAGGAAAAGATCTCTTCCAATAGAACTATTGATCTTATTAACTACCTGGCTAAAGATAAAAAATTTGAAATATATTTCATTATGGGTGCTGACAATCTTATCCATTTTCATAAATGGTATAAATGGAAGTCTATTGTAAAAAAATGCAATCTCTTGGTATTCGATCGCCAGGGTTATAAAGCTAAATCTTTAAAGTCAATCACCTTTAATGGTGTAAATAAAAAAAAATTATCATTTATTAATTTTAAAAAGGTTAATATTTCATCTTCTCAATTAAGAAAAGTTTGATAAGGTTAAATGTATTAATGGAAAAAAATACAGACTTAAAAAATTTAATATTAGAAACCCTAGATTCTAATAAAGCCCTAGATATTATCTCTATAGATCTTAAGAATAAAAGTTCAATGGCTGATTATATGATCATAGCAAGCGGAACTTCTTCTAGACATATACAGGCTTTGTCAGAAATGGTATTGGAAAAGTTAAGGGTCAATGGAATTAAAAATTCTAAAATCGAAGGAAAAGAAAGTGCAGATTGGAAATTGGTTGATGGTATTGATCTAATTGTCCATATATTTCACCCGGATAAAAGAAAATTTTATGAACTGGAAAAAATTTGGTCAGAGGTAATTCCTAAAGAAAAAGTGTTGATATGATTTTAATTAAAAGACTTTCTTTTTTTATTATACTTTTTTTATTTATTTTTCAAAAAGGTTTTTCCGATAATTCTGATATTTATAAAAAAATTGATTTATTTGGTGAGGTACTTGAAAAAATAAATGATGAATATGTTGATGAAGTAGATCAATCAAAAAGTATGGATTCTGCTATAAATGGTTTGCTACAATCGTTAGATCCCTACTCCGCCTACATGACGCCTGAAAGTCTTGAAAGTATGCAAACTGAAACAAGTGGTGAGTTTGGTGGTCTAGGTATCGAGGTTGGTATGGAGGCTGGTGTTGTAAAAGTAATATCACCAATAGATGATACTCCCGCTTCAAAAGCTGGTCTAAAAGCTGGTGACTATATTGTTAAAATTAATAATACACAAGTTCAAGGAAAATCTTTAATGGAGGCTGTTGAATTAATGCGCGGACCTGTTGGCTCTAGCATCGAAATAACAGTTAGAAGAAGAGGTGAAAAAAAAGCATTAATTTTTAATATAAAAAGAGAAATAATTGAAGTTCAATCAGTTAAATTTGAACTATTAGAAGATAATATTGGTTATATAAGATTAACCTCCTTTAATGAAAATAGTAGCACACAAATAAAAGAAAAAATTGAAAAACTAAATAAAAATAAAAATCTAAAAGGATATATTTTAGATCTGAGAAATAACCCTGGTGGTTTACTTTCTCAGGCAATTGAAATATCTGATTTTTTTTTAGAAAATGGTGAAATTGTATCAACAAGAAGTAGACAGCCTTCTGAAAATCGAAAATGGTTTGCTAAAAAAGGTGATTTAATTAATGGTAAAACTTTACTTGTGCTTATTAATTATGGTTCAGCTTCGGCTTCAGAAATAGTAGCGGGTGCATTAAAAGATCATAAAAGAGCAATTATATTGGGTGAGAATAGTTATGGAAAAGGCTCCGTACAATCAATAATCCCTCTTAAAAATAAAGGTGCAATAAGATTAACAATTGCAAAATATTACCTTCCATCTGGAAAATCTATTTCAGGGGTTGGGATATCTCCAGACATAGAAGTTGTTGAGGGCACTGATGAATTTAAGATTAACTCAGAAACTGATAACCAGTTAGATTTTGCAATAAAATTACTCAACGGATAAATGTCAGGTAACAATGTGAATCTACCTCTTAGAAGTGGTGTTGGAATTGTTGTCTTAAACAAAGACAATAAGGTCTTTGTTGCAAAAAGAATAGATAACCAAAAAAATTTCTGGCAAATGCCCCAGGGTGGTGTTGATAAAGGTGAAGACTACTTGGCTGCTGCTTACAGAGAGTTAGAAGAAGAAACTAGTATAAAAAATGTTGAGCTAATTAAAGAACTTGATGGATTAATTTCTTATGAATTACCAAAAAACTTATTAGGTATTATTTGGGAAGGTAAATATCGAGGCCAAGATCAAAAATGGTTTGTAATGAGGTTTTTAGGGCTAGATAATGAAGTTAATATTAAAACTAAACATCCAGAATTCTGTGAATGGAAATGGATTGACCTTGAAAATATCACTGAATTAGTTGTAGATTTTAAACTACATGTATACGAAAAGGTTAAAAAAAAAGTAAAAGAAATTACTAATTTATAGTTTTTAAAACTTCAATTTTTTGGTCAACTAAGTATTTATTTTGATCTGTAATTTCACTATTTTTTGAATGTTCTTCTGCTTCTTTGAGTAATTCGTTAACTTTATCTTTATTAACATCTTTAATATTAAAAATAGAACTAGTTAAAATAGATAAACAATTATTTTTAAATTCAACAATCCCATCTTCAACATAATAGTCTTCTTCTCCTGATTTTGATGAAATTTTAATTAAGCCAGGCTTTAAAAAAGAAATAATTGTAATATGATCTTTTAAAATTCCCATTTCACCCTCAAAAGCTGGAATAACAATTTCTGTTACATCTTCTTTTAATAAAAAAGACTGTTCAGGATTTACTATTTCTACTTTAAACTCTTCACTCATTATGCAGCAGCATCTTTCGCCATTTTTTCTGCTTTTTCTACAGCTTCTTCAATTGTACCTACCATATAAAAAGCTGCTTCTGGTAAATGATCATATTCACCATTACAAATTGCAGCAAAACCTTTAATTGTAGATTCTAAATCTACTAACTTTCCAGGAGAGCCTGTAAAAACTTCTGCAACGAAAAATGGTTGAGATAAAAATCTCTGTATTCTTCTAGCTCTTGCAACTATTAATTTATCTTCTTCAGAAAGTTCATCCATCCCTAAGATTGCAATAATATCTTGAAGTGACTTATATGTTTGAAGAATTTTTTGAACTTCTCTAGCAACTCTATAGTGTTCATCTCCAACTATTCTTGGATCCAAAATTCTAGAAGTAGAGTCTAGAGGATCAACAGCTGGATAAATTCCAATTTCAGCTATCTGTCTTGATAATACAGTTGTTGCATCTAAGTGAGCAAAAGATGTTGCGGGTGCTGGATCTGTTAAATCATCTGCTGGAACATAAATTGCTTGCACTGAAGTAATTGAACCCTTGTTTGTTGTTGTAATTCTTTCTTGTAGATTACCCATATCTGTCGCAAGAGTAGGTTGATATCCAACAGCTGATGGAATTCTTCCTAGTAACGCAGAAACTTCTGACCCAGCTTGTGTAAATCTAAAGATGTTATCAACAAAGAAAAGCACGTCTTGGCCTTCTTGATCTCTAAAATATTCCGCTACAGTTAAACCTGTAAGAGCAACTCTTGCTCTCGCTCCAGGAGGTTCATTCATTTGTCCATAAACTAATGCAGCTTTTGATCCAGGTCCTTCAGGTTTAATAACTCCTGAGTCTATCATTTCATGATAAAGGTCATTTCCTTCTCTGGTTCTCTCTCCAACTCCAGCAAATACTGAAAAGCCTCCATGAGCCTTAGCTACGTTATTAATTAACTCCATAATAAGTACTGTTTTACCAACACCAGCACCTCCAAATAATCCAATTTTTCCACCTTTTGCGTATGGCGCTAATAAATCAACAACTTTAATTCCTGTTACAAGAATTTCTGTTTCTGTTGATTGATCGCTAAATTCTGGTGCAGCTCTATGAATTGACCACTTTTCTTTTGTTTTAATTTCACCTTTTTCATCAATAGGCTCACCTATTACATTCATAATTCTTCCAAGAGTCTCTGGTCCAACTGGAACCTGAATAGGAGCACCTGTAGCTGTTACCACATCTCCTCTTTTTAAACCTTCTGTAGCATCCATTGCAATTGTTCTAACACTTGATTCTCCAAGGTGCTGTGCAACTTCTAAAACTAATCTATTATCTCCATTTTTACATTCTAATGCTGATAAAATTTCTGGTAATTCTCCATCAAATTTTACGTCTACTACTGCTCCAATAATCTGTGTGATTTTTCCATTGCTCATAATTATAAACTTTCCGCTCCTGATATGATTTCAATTAATTCTTTTGTAATAGCTGCTTGACGACTTCTATTATACTCAATAGTAAGCTTGTCAACCATTTCACCTGCGTTTCGGGTCGCACTATCCATTGCGCTCATTCTCGAACCTTGTTCGCTAGCTGAATTTTCTAACATTGCTTTAAAAATTTGCGTAGAAATATTTTTAGGCAATAAATTATTTAAAATTTCATCTTCATCTGGTTCAAATTCATAATTATCATCAGAAGATTCCCCCTCTACTTCAGATGTTTTTAAAGGAATTATTTGTTGTTCTTGAGGTATTTGAGTAATTACGTTTTTAAATTTATTATAAAAAATTGTGCACACATCAAATTCTAGTTTTTCAAAACTTTCTATTATCATTTTTCCAACTTTTTCTGCATCTAAATAATTAATAGTTTTAGATTCTTTAAATGACATTTTTTCAATTATATTATCTTTAAAAACTCTTTTTAATTGATCGTGACCTTTAGAGCCTACAGTTATAATCTTTAATATCTTCCCTTCTTCAGATATTTTTTTAAAATATGCTTTAGCTTTTTTGATAATATTGGTATTAAATCCTCCACAAAGACCTCTATCTGAAGTTAAAACTATACATAAGTGCACTTTTTCCTCACCAGTACCAGAAAGTAACTTAGGAGCATTTTCTTTATCAGAAATTCCATTAGTTAAATTTAGAATAATATTATTCATTTTTTCCGCGTATGGCCTTCCCTTTTCAGCATTTTCTTGTGCTCTTCTAAGTTTAGCAGCCGCCACCATCTTCATGGCTTTGGTAATTTTTTGTGTAGATTTTACACTCGCTATTCTTTTTTTTAAATCGTCTAACGTTGCCATATTTTATGAATTAAAGTTTTTCTTAAGTTCTGTTATTGCTTCAATTAATAGTTTTTCATTATCATCATCAAGTTTTCCAGTACTTAAAATAGATTCTATAATTTCTGATTTTTCAGATTTACATTTATCTATAATTTTAGTTTCAAACTCAGCGATATCCTTAAGCTCTACATCATCCAAATAACCTTTAACCCCACAAAAAACGGAAATTACTTGTTCTGCAACTGTCATTGGAGAATATTGTTTTTGTTTTAAAAGTTCAGTTAACTTTGAGCCTCTATTTAAAAGTTTTTGCGTAGATGCGTCTAGATCAGAGCCAAACTGTGCAAAGGCAGCCATTTCTCTATATTGAGCTAACTCGAGCTTCATAGATCCAGAAACTTTTTTCATTGCTTTTGTTTGTGCTGCAGATCCAACTCTAGAAACTGATAAACCAACGTTGATCGCTGGTCTAATTCCTTGGTTAAATAAATCTGTTTCAAGAAATATTTGACCATCAGTAATCGAGATTACGTTAGTTGGAATAAATGCCGATACATCACCACCTTGTGTTTCAATTATTGGAAGAGCGGTTAATGATCCTCCACCATGTTCATCACTAAGTTTTGCAGCTCTTTCGAGTAATCTACTATGCAAATAAAAAACATCTCCCGGATAAGCTTCTCTTCCTGGGGGTCTTCTTAATAAAAGTGACATCTGTCTATAAGCTACAGCCTGTTTAGATAAATCATCATAAATAATTAATGCATGCATACCATTGTCTCTATAGTATTCACCCATAGTACAACCAGTATATGGTGCTAAAAACTGAAGTGGCGCCGCATCTGAAGCGGTAGCAGCTACAATTGTTGTATATTCCATTGCACCAGCTTCTTCCAAAGTTTTTTGAATTTGTCTAACAGTAGATCTTTTTTGACCTATAGCTACATAGATGCAATAAAGTTTTTGCTTTTCATCACCAGATTCATTTATTTTTTTTTGGTTAATGATTGCATCAATTGCAACAGCAGTTTTCCCAGTTTGTCTATCACCAATAATTAATTCACGCTGACCTCTTCCAACTGGCACTAAACTATCAATTGATTTTAAACCTGTTTGCATTGGTTCACTAACAGATTGTCTTGGAATAATTCCTGGAGCCTTTACTTCAACTCTATTTCTTTTGGTTGCTTTATCTAAAGCACCTTTGCCATCAATTGGATTTCCCAATCCATCAACAACTCTTCCCAATAATTCTTTTCCAACAGGTGCATCAACAATATTTCCTGTTCTTTTAACAACATCACCTTCTTTAATTTTACTATCATCACCAAAAATTACAACTCCAACATTCTCACTTTCCAAGTTTAAAGCCATTCCTTTTGATCCATCGGAAAATTCTACCATCTCTCCAGCTTGAACATTATCTAATCCATATACTCTGGCAATACCGTCTCCAACTGATAAAACTTGACCAACCTCAGTTACTTCTGCTTTATCGCCGAATTTTTTAATTTGTTCTTTTAATATCTTTGTTACTTCTGATGGGTTTATATCCATTTATGCCTCTATCATCCTATTTTCGATTTGTTGTAATTTATTTTTAATGGAAGTGTCCACCATTGTGCTTCCTACCTGCACAATCAAACCTCCAATTAAACTTGCATCATGTTTGTAGTTTAATTTTATTTTAGAACTAAAGTTTTTTGTTAAATCATCTTTTATAGTATTAATTTCGCTTTCATTAAGAGTTTTTGCAGATATTAACTCGGCTTTTAACTCCCCTCTTTTAATAGAGCATGTTTCAACAAAACTTTTTAAAATTTTATCAACGTAAAAAAATCTTCTTTTAGAAATTAAAAACCCTAAGAACTTAGTTAATAATTCATTTAAATTACATTGTTTAGAAATTTTATTTAAAGCATTAAGTTGCTCTTCTTTTTTATTAGTTGGATCCTGAATTAATGATTTAAAATCATCATTAACAGAAATTAAGATGATTATTGAAGTCGAGTGTTCCTCTACTTCAGTAAGTATATTATTTTCTAAAGCTAACTCATAGAGAGCTAGCGAGTATCTATCAGCAGATGTTTCTGAAAAACCTTTATTTTTACTCAATTTCTTATTCCTTATAAATTATTGAAGATTTAAAAAAATTTAACTCTAATTAGCATAAGAGTACTATCTCTTCAAGTAACACACTTGTCTAAAGTTGCTCTTTTTCAGTGTTAATTGAAGTTTATTGGGTCAACATCAACTGTCAGTTTAATTCCACTTGAAAATTTGAATTTTTCTATGATTTTAGCAAGTGAATTTTGTACTTTAAGTGATTTTTGACCTCTAATTAGCAATCTCACTCTAAACTTTCTTTTAAGTCTAAATATAGGGGCATTCACAGGACCCAATACTTTCCCCTGAATAGAGCTCTCAATAAAATTTTTAAACTTATAAGCTTCTTTTTCAAGCTCTCTTTCGTTGCTACCAGTAATTATTAAAGCAATAAATCTTTGAAAAGGTGGAAGGTTATTTTCTCTTCTAATTTCAAGTTCTTTATCTAAAAATATATTAGGATCTTTATTTGTAATATCAGAAATCATTTTAGTATTTAAATTGTAAGTTTGGAAATAGACAGTTGCCGGCTTTCCTGTTCTCCCTGCTCTGCCTGAAAGTTGGTGATATAATTGTAAATTTTTTTCTGCCCCTCGTAAATCATGGCCTTGTGACGATAAATCAATATCAACCACAACAATACAGTTTAAATTTGGAAAGTGAAAACCTTTAGATATTAATTGAGTGCCAATTAAAATTTGAATTTCATTATTTATAATCTTATCTAATATGTCTGATGAACTTTTTTTATTCATAGTATCGCTAGAAAAAATTATAGTATCTTTTGTTGGAAAGTTTTTTTTTACTTCTTCAGATATTCTTTCCACGCCAGGTCCACTAAAAATAAAATCGCACTTTTCTTCTTTTGAACAATCCCTATCTAATAACGCTTTGTACCCACAATAATGACACAATAAATTATTTTTATTCTTATGATAAACTAAGTTTATTGAGCAGTTTGGACATGAATAGCTATTAAAACATTTTTTACATAAAACATGGGGAGAAAAGCCTCTTCGATTTAAGAAAAATAAAACTTGGTCTTCTTTTTCAAGATGAAAATTAACTTTTTCTATTATTTCTTTTGATATCCATGATTGAGATTCTAATTTTGAATTATTAAGATTAATTATTTCATAATTAGGTAAAGATGCATTTAAGTATCTTTGATTAAGTTTTGATAAACTATATTTACCTTTTTTAATATTGTCATAAGTTTCAATAGATGGAACGGCTGTAATTAAATTTACAGGTATATTTTCAAACGATCCTCTAGAAATGGCCATGTCTCTAGCATTATAAGTTACTCCCTCATCTTGCTTGTAAGATTGATCATGTTCCTCATCAACAATAATTAGTCCCAATTTTTTAAAAGGTAGAAATAATGAAGACCTAGCACCGATTACAACTTTTATTTTATCATTAGCAATACCGCTCCATATTATTTCTTTATTTTTTTTTGTAATTCCTGAATGCCATATAGCAGGCTTAAAACCAAAAAATTCTACAAACTTATTTTGAAACTGTCCTGTTAATCCAATTTCAGGTAATAGAATTAAGCCTTGAAAACCCTTGCTAATTATCTCTTTTAAAGCCTCAAAATAAACCATGGTTTTACCGGAGCCGGTAGTTCCTTGTAAAACATGAACTCTAAATTTTTGATTTAATACATTCATTTTTTTTAATGAATCTTTTTGCTCTTTAGAAAGTTTTATTTTGTTTTCTTTGATATCAATTTTGAATGGCTCATAGACTTCAATTGGTAGCCTCTCTACAGCACCACTACTTAATAATAACAATTTTAATGCCATGCCTTTTGGAGTCATATTGTATTCAGAAAACCAGTTTAAGAATTTAATTGTATTATTTTTCAGAGATGGCACATCTAATTTTCTTAAAACTTTTTTAATTGCAAAATTTTTATTTGTTTTTTTTTCAAAGTCATCCCACACTACCCCTGTAACTTCCGACTTACCGAAAGGTACCACCACATAGTCTCCAACCTTTAAATTTAAATCAGAATTATAGGTAAAGGGATGATTAAAAATATTTGGTATAAGAATCGGTACTTTCATATCTTTATAATATGAAAATATTTTAAGAGTGTATTGCTCTTTTATCTACTGATAACGCTGCTTCTTTTACTGCTTCAGAAAATGTTGGGTGTGCATGACATGTTCTTGCGATATCTTCAGCACTAGCACCAAACTCCATTGCAACTCCAATTTCTCCAATTAATTCACCCGCATGAGGTCCAATAATATGTGCCCCTAAAACTCTATCTGTTTTTTCATCAGCTAGGATTTTAACAAAGCCTTCAGCTTCATCAATTGCTTTGGCTCTTGAATTTGCCATAAATGAAAATTTACCAATTTTATATTTGGTATTTGCTTCTTTTAATTGCTCTTCTGTTTTCCCAATTGAAGCAACTTCTGGAGTTGTATAAACAACTCCGGGAATAATATCATAATTAACATGTCCTGATTGTCCTGCTATATTTTCTGCAACTGCAATACCTTCGTCTTCAGCTTTATGAGCCAACATCGGTCCTTCAATTACATCTCCAATAGCATATACGTTCTTAATATTTGTTTGAAATTTTTTGTCAGTTTTAATTCTTTTCTTTTCATCTAATTCAACGCCAATTGCTTCTAAATTTAAATTAGTTGTGTTGGGTTTTCTACCAACAGATATCAGAACCACATCACAATCAAAATCGACTTTTTTTCCGTCTTTGTCAGACGTTGAGACTGTAGCGCCATTAGTATTCTTTTTAATTCCCTCTACTTTAGTTTGCATGTGGAAATTTATTCCCTGTTTCTTTAAAATTTTCATAAACTCTGTAGATACTTCTCGATCCATTCCTGGTGTAATATGCTCTAAAAATTCAATTACGTGGACTTCTGCACCTAATCTTGACCAAACTGAACCCATCTCTAACCCTATGTAACCTCCACCAACTACAACCATTTTTTTTGGTACAGCTTGTAAAGTTAATGCTCCAGTTGAAGATACAATTATCTTTTCATCAAATTCAATTCCTGGCAATGAGACTGGAACGGACCCAGTGCTAATTATTGTTTTTTCTGCTTCAATTATAGTTTCTTTTTTTTGATCATCTAATATTGAAATTTTATTTGCAGTTTTAAAACTGCCAGTTCCCTTAAAATATGTAATCTTATTTTTTTTAAATAAAAACTCTACGCCCTTAGTTAAAATTGTTACTGCTTTATCCTTATTTTGCATCATTTTTTGAAGATTAAGTTTTACCTCACCAACCTCAATTCCAAGTTTAGAAAAATTTTGAGCTTTGTGATAATTTTCAGAAATATTGAGTAAATTTTTAGAGGGTATGCAGCCAACATTTAAACAAGTTCCACCCAATGCTCCCCTAGATTCGATACATGCAGTTTTAAGACCTAATTGAGCTAGTCTTATTGCACATACGTATCCACCTGGACCACCACCTATTACAACTGCTTGAAATTTATCTGACATTTAAATATTTAAAAATAACCTTCTTGGATCTTCTAAGTTTTCCTTAACCATTTTTAAGAATGATACCGATTCTTTTCCATCTATAATTCTGTGGTCATAAGATAATGCAAGATACATTATTGGTCTTATTTTAATCTCACCCTCTACTACTACTGGTCTTTCAACTATATTATGCATTCCCAAAACTCCTGATTGAGGTAAATTTAATATTGGCGTTGATAGCATTGAGCCATAAACTCCACCATTACTAATTGTAAAAGTGCCACCCTGTAGATCTTCAATTGTTAATTTACCATCACGTGCTTTTTCTGAAATTGTTTTTATATTTTTTTCAATGTCTGCAAATGACAGTTCATCTGCATCTCTTAATACCGGAACAACCAATCCTTTTTCAGTTCCAACAGCAAAACTTATGTTATAATAATTTTTGTAGATAATTTCATCACCATCAATTTCAGCATTAACGGCTGGAAATGTTTTTAATGCAGCAACACATGCTTTTACAAAAAATGACATAAAGCCTAATTTAATGCCATATCTACTTTGAAAATCTTCCTGATTTTCTTTTCTCATTTCCATAATGCTAGTCATATCAACTTCGTTAAATGTAGTTAATAATGCTGCATTTTCTTGTGCTTGTTTTAATCTTTTTGCAATTGTCTGTCTAAGCCTAGTCATTTTAATTCTCTCTTCTTGACCGTACTTAACTTTTCTTTCTGAGGGCTGAGGGTTAATTCCCATCATTCCAATTAAGTCACCTTTAAGCACTCTACCTTCTTTTCCAGTTCCTTTAACTTTTGCTAGATCAATTTTATTCTCAACCACAATTTTTCTAACTGCTGGTGAAAGAGTTTCTTTATTATTATTTGTAGATTTAGTTTCTTCTTCTACAACTTCATTTGTTAATACAAGTGGCTCTTCTTCATTTTCAACTTCTTTAAAAATTTTAGGTTCTTTTTTTTCAATTTCTAAATTAACAACATTATTCTCTGCTTTTTTTGGTTCAATTTTTTTAATTTCTTTTTTTTCAGATGTTTGAGCGCTGCCTTCAGTTACTAAGCCAAGTAAACTGCCCACTTCTACTATATCTCCATCTTTAGAATTTATTTCTGATAAAATACCATCTATAGGAGACAGGACTTCTAAATTAACTTTGTCTGTTTCTAACTCAACAATAGCTTCATCAGCCATAACAGCATCACCTTCTTTTTTCAGCCACTTCGCAACTGTTGCTTCTGTAATGCTTTCACCTAAAACTGGTACTAAAATTTTTTCATTCATTTTTATTCAAAAACCTTATTGATAATTTCTTGTTGTTGTGAAATATGTCTTTTTGCATAACCTGTGGCTGTAGATGCATCTGGACTTCTTCCTATATAAGAAATTTTGTTATTATTAGCGTTAATAGTATCTAATGTCCATTGTATATAATCTCTCACTGAAAACCACGCACCCATATTTTTTGGTTCTTCCTGACACCAATAAAATTTACTACTTTGGGCATACTTTTTTAACTCCTTAACTAAACTTTTTGCTGGAAAAGGATAAAGTTGTTCGATCCTATATAAAACAACATTATTTTTTTTTAACTTCTCTCTCGCGTCTAATAGGTCAAAATAAACTTTTCCAGAGCACAAAATTACTTTCTTAATTTTTGAACTTTCCTCAAGTTCAATAAATCCATTTTTTTGATTAAGTGCATGATCCTCTAGAACTCTATGAAAAAAAGTATCTTTACCAAAATCTTCAATATTTGAAACGCAAAGTTTGTTTCTTAATAGGGATTTTGGAGTCATTACTATTAATGGCTTTCTAAAATCTCTATGCATTTGTCGTCTTAGAGCATGATAATAATTTGCAGGTGTTGTGCAATTTACTACCTGTAAATTATCATTAGCACATAATTGTAAAAATCTTTCTAATCTTGCTGAAGAATGTTCTGGCCCCTGGCCTTCGTATCCATGTGGTAAAAGCATTACCAATCCTGATGCTCTTGTCCATTTTCTTTCTCCAGAAGCAATAAACTGATCGATAACAACTTGAGCTCCATTTGCAAAATCACCAAATTGTGCCTCCCAAAGAGTTAGGGTATTCGGTTCGACTAAACTATACCCATATTCAAAACCTAAAACTGCAAGCTCTGATAAAAAACTATCAATTACCTCAAATCTTTTTTGATTTTTAGATATATTATTAAGTGGTATATATCTTGAGCTATCATCTTGGTTTTTTAAAACTGAATGCCTTTGACTAAATGTTCCTCTTGCAGAATCTTGCCCAACAAGTCTTACAGGATATCCTTCTTCTAACAATGAACCAAATGCTAAGGCCTCTGCTGTTGACCAATCAATCCCTAAGCCTTTGGTAACTGAATTTTTTCTTTGCTCTAAAATTTTTTGTATAGTTTTATGTATTTTTTTTTCACTTGGTATAGTGCAAATTTTATCAGAAATTTCTTTTAGCTTGCTAATATCATAGCCACTAACACCTCTTTTATCCTTACCTCTTTCCGGTTTATACCTTGACCAAGTTCCTTCAAACCATTCAATTTTTGGCTGGTAATCTTTAGCGCTCTTATATTGTTGGTCTAATAAATTTTTAAAGTCTTTAATTTTTTCATTTAAATTTTCCTCTGTAATAGTGCTTTCATTTACCAATTGACCTCCATAAACTTCCACGGGACTTGGGTGTGATCTAATTTTTTTATACATTAGTGGTTGAGTAAATGAAGGTTCGTCTCCTTCATTGTGGCCAAATCTTCTGTAACAAATTAAATCTATTACGACGTCTCTGTTAAATTTTAATCTAAATTCTGTTGCAATTCTTGTAGCATAAACAACTGCTTCCGGATCATCTCCGTTAACATGAAGTATTGGGGCATCAACCATTTTTGCGACATCTGAAGGGTATGGAGAAGACCTTGCGTACTCTGGACTAGTTGTAAAACCAATTTGATTATTAACAATAATATGTATTGCTCCTCCTGTATTATGACCTGACAAGCCTGACATAGCGAAACATTCAGCTACAACACCCTGTCCTGCAAAAGCAGCATCGCCATGAATTAAAATTGGAATAACTTTATTTCTTTCATGATCTTCATGAAAATATTGTTTTGCCCTTGTCTGCCCTAACACAACTGGGTTAACCGCCTCTAAATGCGAAGGGTTGTCAGTTAAACTTACGTGAACACTATTACCATCAAACTCTCTATCAGAGGAGGCCCCTAAGTGATATTTTACATCGCCAGCCCCATCTTTTGAGGGAGAGCTAATATCACCTGCAAATTCATTAAAAATTCTTTTATAAGATTTTTGTAAAACATTAGCCAATACATTTAATCTTCCTCTGTGGGACATACCAATTTTAATTTCTTTAACCTTAGACTGCCCTCCAATTTTAATTATTTGTTCCAATGAAGGAATTAAGCTTTCTGCTCCATCTAATCCAAATCTTTTTGTACCAACATATTTTGTGTGTAAAAATTTTTCAAAACCTTCCGCTTGAATCAATTTATTTAAAATTGCTTCTTTGCCGTTTTGAGTAAATTGAATAGCAGTATCATCTTTTTCTATTCTGTCTCTAATCCACTTTCTTTCGACTGGATTTGAAATATGCATATATTCATAACCAATTGGTCCGCAATAAGTTTTTTTTAAAAATTCTAATATTTCTCTAATATTAGAATGTTTTTTATTAATCACTCCATCTAAATAAATTTTGCTATTATAATCTTCTTTTTTAAAACCATAATGATCTGGATGTAATTCATCCAGATATTCTGTTTTCATCATTCCTAATGGGTCAAGCTTAGCTAGTAAATGTCCTCTCTGTCTGTATGCTCTAATTAGAGCGACTGCTCTTATTGAATTATTATTAGTTTTAATTAAATCATCCGAACTAACTACATTAGTAGTATTTTCTTTTGAGATTATTTTTTCTTCTTGTTCAATTTTTTTTTGAAGTTCGTCAATATCAATCTTTTTTTTTAAGCTCCATGAAGGTCCATTAATTTCTTTAGCTACAATGTCTAAATCTTCTCCCATAGCTTCAAAATAATGTTGCCAACTTTCAGGAAGGTCCTTATCTTTATTGATAAACTTTACATACATTTGTTCTATAAATGCACTATTTGATTTACTAAGAAATGAGGTTTTTTCGAATTCGAGATTTTTTGATGATGACATCTACTTTATTGATATAATATCAGATAAATATTTTTCAATTAGATAATTTATTAAATAGCGTTTTACCTAACTCAGATGGTGATTTAGCGATTGTAATTCCGCATTCTTCCATCTTTTTAATCTTATCCTCTGCTCCGCCTTTCCCACCAGATATAATGGCACCAGCATGACCCATTCTTCTTCCTGGCGGAGCTGTAATTCCAGCTACAAATCCAACCATAGGTTTTTTTATTTTATGGTTTTTAACAAATTCAGCTGCTTCTTCTTCCGCAGAACCACCAATTTCTCCTATCATAAGGATAGATTTTGTCTCTTCGTCATTTAAAAATAAATCCAAACAATCAATAAAGTTTGTTCCATTTATTGGGTCTCCACCAATTCCTATGCAAGTAGATTGTCCCAATCCATTTTCAGTTGTTTGTGCAACTGCTTCATAAGTTAAAGTTCCAGATCTTGAAACAATTCCAACAGAACCTTTTTTGTGAATATTTCCTGGCATAATTCCAATTTTACATTCATCAGGTGTGATTATTCCGGGACAATTAGGCCCTATCAATCTACTTTTTGAATTATTTAGTTTTTGTTTAACTCGTAGCATATCTTGAATTGGTATACCTTCGGTAATACAAACTATAAGCTCAATGGATGCATCAATAGCTTCTATTATAGCTGCTGCTGCAAATTTTGCTGGCACATAAATCATAGTTGCATCAGCACCAACTTCTTGTTTAGCTTCAGCTACAGTATTAAATACTGGACGTTCAAGATGTTTTTGTCCTCCTTTTTTTGGAGTAACTCCGCCAACAAGATTAGTTCCATATTTTATAGCTTGTTCTGAATGAAAAGTTCCATGTGCACCTGTAAAACCTTGACATATAACCTTTGTATTTTTATTAATTAAAACTGACATATTATTTTATTGCCTCTACTATTTTTTGTGCAGCATCATCTAAATTCTCTGCTGAAATTAATTTTAATCCTGAGTTATCTAAAATTTTTTTTCCTTCTTTAAAGTTTGTTCCCGCAAGTCTAACTACTAACGGAACACTTATGTTTATTTCTTTTGCAGCATCTACAACGCCTTGTGCAAGAACATCACATCTCATTATTCCACCAAAAATATTTATTAATATGCCTTTAACATTTTTATCTGATAGAATTATTTTAAGTGCAGCAGCAACCTTTTCTTTTGAAGCTCCTCCACCTACATCTAAAAAATTTGCTGGCTCTTTTCCATATAGCTTAATTATGTCCATTGTTGCCATTGCTAAACCTGCTCCATTAACCATGCAGCCAATACTTCCATCAAGTTTTATATAAGCAAGATCGTGTTTACTTGCTTCTATTTCTGCTGGATCTTCTTCATTTAAATCTCTTAACTCTAGAATTTCAGGATGTCTAAATAAGGCGTTAGAGTCAAAATTAACTTTCGCATCTAAGCAAATTATATTTTTTTCTTTAGTTAATATTAATGGGTTAACCTCAACCATATTGGCATCAGTGCCTAAAAACATATTATAGACTGATTTAATTAGCGCTATTGCTTGTTTTTTTGCATCATCAGTTAAATCATAAATTTTAATTATTTTCTCACAATCTGCGTCTGAAATCTCATCAGTAATTTCTATTTTTGTTGTTATAATTTTTTCAGGTGTTTTATCTGCAACTTCTTCAATGTCCATTCCACCTTGGTCACTAGATATAAATGCTATTTTTGAACTTGCTCTATCAACCAAACAAGATAAATAAAATTCTTTATCTATATTAGAAGATTCTTCCACATATAATCTTTTTACCTCTCTACCTTCGGGACCCGTTTGATGTGTTGCAAGTATTTTTCCCAATAATTCTTTAGCAGCAGTATTTAATTCATCAATAGTATTTAAAATTTTAACACCACCAGCCTTACCTCTTCCACCAGCATGAATTTGTGCTTTTAAAACAAATTTTTCTGTTTTTAAGGACTTAGCTTTTTCAATTAAATCTTCAACAGTAAATGCAAAAACTCCCTCTGGAACAACCGCTCCATATTTTCTTAAAATTTGTTTTGCTTGGTGCTCATGAATATTCATGATTTAATTAGATAAATCTGGATCTATTTTTAATGCAGCTTCCCATAAGGCTTTAACAGCGTCTATTGAATGCATAAATTCTTTTTTTTCTTTCTCGTCTAAGTCTATTTGTTCTATTTTCTCAACTCCATTTTTTCCAATGATCACTGGAACCCCAGCATAAACATTCTCAACCCCGTACTCTCCATTTAAGTGAACCGCACATGGAAGTAATTTTTTTTCATCTTTTAAATATGCTTCTGCCATCTGAACTCCTGAAGCTGCAGGCGCATAAAATGCTGATCCTTTTTCCAGATATTTAACTATCTCTGCACCACCATCTCTAGTTCTTTGATTGATCTCCTCTAATCTTTCTGCAGATATTTTTCCTTCCTTAACAAGGTCTAATAATGGTTTTCCAGAAACTTTTGTAAATCTAGGTAGTGGTACCATGGTATCACCATGACCTCCCATAACCATTGCTTCTATTTCTTTTACAGGAACATTTAGTTCTAATGATAAAAATAATTTAAATCTTGAGCTATCTAAAATTCCTGCCATTCCCACAACTTTATTAGCAGGTAAGCCAGAAAATTTTTGAAAAGCCATTACCATCACATCTAGTGGGTTTGTAATACATATGATAAATGCATTGGGTGCATTTTTTTTAATACCTTCTGCAACTTGTTTAATAATTTTTAAATTTATACCTAGCAAATCATCTCTACTCATACCTGGTTTTCTTGGAACCCCTGCCGTTATTATTATTACGTCAGAGTCTTTTATGTCTTCATAATTATCTGTTCCTGAAAATCTGACATTAAAGCCATCAACCGATGATGATTGGGCAATATCTAGGGCTTTCCCCTTGGCTATTCCGCTTGCAACATCAAACATAACCACTTCGTTAGCTAATTCCTTTAACCCTATTAAATGAGCTAAAGTTCCTCCAATTTGACCCGCACCTATTAAAGATATTTTTTTCATTTTTTCCTATTTCATTGTTGGCATGACGAATTCTGCATTTGATCTTATTCCAGAAGGCCATCTTGATGTTACTGTTTTAAGTTTTGTATAAAATTTGATTCCCTCAGCGCCATGCATTGCACTATCTCCAAATAGAGATCTCTTCCAGCCACCAAAGCTATGAAATGCCATTGGCACAGGTATTGGAACATTAATTCCAACCATACCAACTTGAATTTTACTAGCAAACGTTCTACCTGTATCACCATCTCTAGTATAAATACTTACTCCATTTCCATATTCATGATCGTTAATTAGTTTGGTTGCTTCTTCAAATGTTTTAACTCTTATCACAGATAAAACTGGTCCAAATATTTCCTCTTTATAAATTCTCATTTCTTTTTGAACGTGGTCAAATAAACATCCCCCTATAAAAAAACCATTCTCATATCCCTGGAGCTTTATATTTCGTCCATCAACAACTAATTTAGCACCTTCTTCAACTCCTAAATCAACATAGTTTTTTACTTTTTCTAGATGCTCTTTTGTTACAAGTGGACCCATTTCAGATGTTTTATCCATACCTGGCCCTACTTTTAAAGCTTCAGCTTTTTTTGATAAACGTGCAACTAGTTCATCACCGATATCTCCTACTGCTACGGCCACTGATTGAGCCATACATCTTTCTCCAGCCGATCCATATGCTGCGCCCATTAATCCATTAACAGCACCATCGAGATCACAGTCAGGCATTACGACTAAATGATTCTTGGCACCACCTAAAGCTTGAACTCTTTTTTCATTTTTAGCAGACTTTTCATAAATATATTTTGCTATAGGAGTTGATCCTACAAAGCTTACTGCTTTAACATCTTTATTTGTCAAAATTGCATCGACAGAATCTTTATCACCATTAACAACATTAAAAACTCCATCGGGTAGTCCTGCTTCCGTTAATAATTCTGCTAATCTTAATGGGCAAGATGGGTCTTTCTCTGATGGTTTTAAAATAAATGTATTTCCGCATGCAATAGCAATGGGAAACATCCACATTGGTACCATTGCTGGAAAATTAAATGGAGTAATGCCAGCAACAACTCCTAGTGGCTGTCTCATTGACCAGCTATCTACGTTTGTTCCTACATTTTCTGAAAATTCTCCCTTGAGCAAATGTGGAATTCCACAAGCAAATTCAACAACTTCTAATCCTCTTGTTAAAGAACCTTTAGCATCCTCATAGACTTTACCATGCTCTGAAACTATTAATTTTGTAAGTTCATCTGAATTTTTTTCAATTAATTCTTTAAACTTAAACATTACTCTCGCTCTTTGAAGTGAAGGTTTTAATGACCAAGTTTCAAATGCTTTTTTAGCCACCTCCACTGCTTGATCTAAATCAGATTTATTTGCCAATCTAACTTCCGACTCTTGCTCTCCCGTAGCAGGATTAAAAACTTTACCTTTTCGATCAGATGAGCCTGAAATTAGCTTTCCGCCAACAAAATGTTCTAATAAATTCATGAATAATGGTATTTAAATAGGTAATTAGCTTGTTGCAAGCATTTTTTTTAATTCAGCAATAGCTTTTGCCGGATTTAGTCCTTTTGGACAAGCATTAGTACAATTCATAATAGTGTGACATCTATATAACTTAAGTTCATCAGCTACTTTTTTAAGTCTTTCTTTTCTCTCGTCATCTCTGCTATCAACTATCCATCTATAAGCTTGGAGTAAAACAGCTGGACCTAAATATTTGTCTCCATTCCACCAATAACTTGGGCACGAAGTTGAGCAACATGCACACATTATACATTCATAAGCTCCATCTAATTTTTCTCTATCTTTTTTCGATTGAATAATTTCAGTAGTTTCAACTTTTGTATTTGTTTTTAACCATGGTTCAATTGATTCGTACTGCTTATAAAGCCCACTTAAATCCCCAATTAAATCTTTTTTAACTTTTAAATGAGGCAGTGGATAAATATTTATATCGCCTTTAATTTCTGAATGAGGTTTTGTGCAGGCTAAACCATTTTTACCATCCATATTCATAGCACACGATCCACAAACACCATGTGCACAAGATCTTCTATATGCCAATGAAGGATCAATTTCATTTTTAATTTTATTTAAAACATCTAGAACTTTTGAGGGACAATTATCCATATCAACTTCGTAGGTATCTACTCTAGGGTTTTGTCCTGTTGACGGATCCCATCTGTATATGTTTACTTTTCTAATGTTTTTTGATCCAGTGGTGTCTTTATAAAATTGACCTTTTTGAACTTTGGAATTTTCAGGTAGATTAATTTGAACCATTAATAAACCCTCTCTTGTGGTGGAAAATACTGAACTTCATTTGTTAGAGTAGTTTTATGAACTGGTCTATAATCAATTTTAGTGTCTTTTCCATTACACCAAACAATAGTGTGTTGCATAAATTTTTCATCATCTCTCTTAGGATAGTCTTCTCTTGCATGAGCTCCTCTGCTTTCTTTTCGGTGATATGCGGAGTCAACAGTGGTAATTGCTTGTCTTATCAAGTTATCAAGCTCTAATGTTTCAACTAAATCTGTATTAAATACTAAAGATCTATCTTTAACAGATATTGATTCCATTCCATCATAAACTTTTCTAATTTCATCAACTCCTTCTTTTAAAGTTTTTTCTGTTCTAAAAACTGCACATTTTGATTGCATTATTTTTTGCATTGAAAGTCTTAGTTCTGCAGTACTGTTTTTTCCATCTGCATTTCTAAGTTTGTCAAATCTTTCTAAACATTTTTCAGTTTCAGACTCACTAACCTCTTCGTGTGGTGTGCCTGGTTTAACTAATTCAGCCGCCCTAATTGCTGCTGCTCTTCCAAATACCACTAAATCAATCAAAGAATTTGATCCTAATCTATTTGCTCCATGCACAGAAACGCAAGCTGCTTCACCAATCGCCATTAGTCCTGGGACAGTTTTTTCAGATCCATTAACAGTTAAAACTTCAGCTTTATAATTTGTTGGAATTCCCCCCATGTTATAATGCACAGTAGGCACAACGGGTATTGGCTCTTTAGTGACATCTACATTTGCAAACAATCTTGCAGCTTCTGCAATTCCTGGAAGTCTGCTTTCAATAATTTTTTTATCTAAGTGACTTAAGTGTAAATAAACATGGTCTTTATCTTTACCCACGCCTCTTCCCTCATTTATCTCAATTGACATCGATCTACTTACAACATCTCTAGATGCTAAATCTTTTGCTTTTGGTGCATATCTTTCCATAAATCTCTCACCTTTAGAATTTACTAAATAGCCACCCTCGCCTCTAACACCCTCTGAAATTAAAGTACCATGTCCATAAATTCCTGTTGGATGAAATTGAACAAATTCCATATCCTGCAAAGGTAGGCCTGCTCTTAATACCATTGCATTACCATCACCTGTACATGTGTGTGCTGATGTTGCAGAATAATAAACTTTACCATAACCACCTGTAGCTATTATTGTTATGTGAGCTCTAAATCTGTGAATAGTTCCATCATTTAAATTCCAAGCTATAAGACCTTTGCATTCACCATCTTTCATTATTAAATCTAGTGCAAAATATTCAATAAAAAATTCAGTATTGTGTTTTAATGCCTGCCCATAAAGTGTGTGAAGTATTGCATGTCCTGTTCTATCTGCAGCTGCGCAAGTTCTTTGAACAATTCCATTACCATAATTTTTAGTCATTCCACCAAAAGGTCGTTGATAAATTTTTCCATCATCTGTTCTACTAAACGGAACACCATATTTTTCTAATTCTATTACTGCTTTTGGAGCTTCCTTACAAAGATACTCAATACTATCTTGATCACCCAACCAATCGGCACCTTTAACTGTATCGTACATGTGCCATCTCCAATCATCCTCTCCCATATTTCCTAGGGCAGCAGAAATGCCTCCTTGTGCAGCAGATGTGTGACTTCTAGTAGGGAAAACTTTTGAAATACAAGCAGTTTTTAAACCAGCTTCGCTTAATCCAACAGCAGCTCTTAGCCCAGAGCCTCCAGCTCCAAGCACGATAACATCATATTCATGGTCTATAATTTTATAAGCACTCATATTTTTAAATTAAATATAATAATAATTGTAATTAGAGGAACTACTATAGCAAATATTCTTAAAACTTTGTTTGCGGCATTTTTGGTTTTTTCATCCTGTATATAATCTTCAAATACCTCACTAATACTTAAATTGGAGAAGAAGAATGCAAATATTAGAAATAATGAAAATAATATTTTGGATGATTGTGTTGAAAAAAAACTTAACACTTCAGCATAATCTTTATCAAAAATACCTACTAAATTTATAATAAACCAAGACATTAAAGGAACTAAAATAATCGAACTTGCTTTTAAAAATACCCATTTTTTAGTTGCTCCATTCATAAAAAATTATTTTCCTAAAAGATAAATTAAAATTGTTAATATAAATGAACCAATAATTACAGCTAGGCCAGTAATCTTTGTAGTTTTCAATTCAAAACCATATCCTAGGTCCATAATTAAATGTCTTATTTCGCTAAGTATTTGAAAGCTAAAAGACCAAGTTAGTCCTAGTATTATAAATTTTCCAAAAATAGACTGTAAGAAAACTTTAGTGAACTCATAACTTGTCTCTCCTAATAATAAAGAAGCTACCCAAACACATATAATTATAATCGCAATTATATTGATAACACCTGTAATTCTATGCGAAATCGAAACTAAAGATGAGATGTGCCATCTATAGATTTGTATATGAGGTGATAAAGGATTATTATTTTCCATTAGGATTATTTGTAATTAAAGTTTCGGCAATTTCAACTGCGTTCAATGCAGCACCTCTAAGTAAATTATCAGAAACAATCCATAAATTTAATGAATTTTTATTAGTTTTGTCTTCCCTTATTCTAGAAATATAGGTTGCATTTTTACCTTCTGCTTCTATCGGTGTGATATAACCCCCATCCTCTCTTAAATCATAAACTTCACATCCTTCAGCGTTACTAAGTACATCTCTAACTTTTTCTAAAGAAAATGGTTTTTCAAATTGAATATTTACTGATTCTGAATGGGAAACCATAACAGGAATTCTTACACATGTTGCTGTTAATTCAATCTTTTCATCAAGAATTTTTTTCGTTTCGTTTGTCATTTTTAATTCTTCTTTGGTGTACCCATTATCTGTAAAAACATCGATTTGAGGAATTGCATTAAAGGCTATTTGTTTAGTAAAGTTTTTAGGTTTAATTTTTTCGTTATTTAAAGATAGTTTTGTTTGCTCAATTAATTCATCCATGGGACTTTTGCCACCGCCAGAAACTGATTGATAAGTAGACACAACTACTCTTTGAATTTTAAATAAATCATGCAATGGTTTAAGGACAATAACCAGTTGTGCAGTAGAACAGTTTGGATTTGCTATAATATTTTTTTTCATATCATTAATAGCTTCAGGATTTACTTGAGGTACAATTAAAGGTACATCTGGATCCATTCTATAAAAACTAGAATTATCTATAACAATTGAATGTTTTGCAGCTACTGGTGCATACTTTTCTGAAATTTTACCTCCAGCAGCAAAAAAGGTAATTTTAATTTTTGAAAAATCAAACGTTTCAAGATTGAAAACTTCATGCTCTTTACCATTAAAAATTATTTTTTGACCAGCACTGCTGGCTGACGCAACCAAATATAACGCCTTAATATTAAGTTTTTTTTTCTCTAGTACTTCGAGAATTTTTCTCCCAACATTACCTGTGGCTCCTACAATTGCTATATTCATGATACTATTAGGCTTTTATACTAGATGAAGGGTAAATCGCAAACTTTTCCGTTAAAAGTGTTGCCATTTATATCAATCTTAAAGGATTGAGAGTTTTCCCAAAAAGGTTTTTTAATCATGGCAATTCCTATTACCTGTTTAAATTGAGGAGAATAGGTTGCAGATCTTAACTCTCCAATTAAAACATTGTTAGTGTCATAAATATTCTTGGATGAAGTTAAGCTAATTTCTTTTAAATCAATTTTGACACCTCTTAATTTTTTAACAACTCCTTCAGACTTAATCTTTTTTAATTTTTCTTTACCTAAAAAAACAACTTCACTATCTAAAGAAACATACTTATCAAAACCACATTCAAAAGGGTTGTCATTATTATCAAAATCATTACCATAAGACAGTAGCGCACTCTCAATTCTTTCAATTAAATTTGGACAACCTGGCTTTACATTAAATTCTTTTCCGACTTCAAATAGCTTGTCATATAACTTTTGACCTAACTCTGGATTTTGAACATAAACTTCAAATCCTCCTTGTTTTGACCAACCAGATCTTGCTATTAAATGTTTTTCACCCTCAAAGTCAAAATAATCAAAACCAAAAAACTTTAATTCAGTTATTTTACTTCCAAAAAAATTTTCCATTAATGAAAAAGATTTAGGTCCCTGTATCGCAATTATATCTACTATTGGCTCAATAATATTAACTTCAAATTTATATCCAGACGCTAGGCCTTTTGCATAAAATAGCACATCAGAATCTGCAATTGATATCCACCATTTATCTTCTGCTATTTTTAAAATAACCGGATCATTAACCAAATTTCCTAAATCATCTATTATTGGACAATAATAACATCTACCTACTTTTGATTTTGATAAATCCCTGCACGTCATTAGCTGAACTAGTTTTGCAGAATCTTTTCCTGAAATTTCAACCTGTCTCTCAGCTGCAACATCCCATACTTGAACATATTCCTTTAAATGTTGATATCCATCTTCAATTGAACCAAAGGCTGCAGGCAATAACATATGGTTATAAACTGTATAAGCAGTAACTCCTTGTTCTTCTATTCTTGAGGTGTAGGGCGTGCTCCTTATTCTTCTAGATTTTGCGATTGAGTAATTTTTCATTTTTTTAAAAATTCAGAAAGTTTTTCTCTCATTTCAAAAGCATTTTCAAGCATAATCATATGTCCCGATTTTTCAATAATATGAAGTTTTGAGTTTGGAACAAGATTTGAAAAATCTTTCCCATTTTCAAGGTTTACCATTTTGTCCAATTTTCCAAAAATAAAAAATGTAGGGCACATAATATTTTTTAAAGCTTTTTCACCATTTTTATATTCATTACATGCTATTAGATCTATCGCTAAGATTTCTCTAATATCTCGTGCTGAATTAATTATTCTTTGAACAGGGTTACCCCCTATAAATTTTTTGGAATTTTCATATCCCCATTTCATCATTAACTTGACGGCTTGGTTGTCACCAGCTTTTGCAAAATCAATTAAGTCTTGATTAACAGGCATTTTATAGGATCCTGCAATAAAAATCAGGTTTTTAACTCTTTTTGGGTATTTAAAATTATATTCAATTAACTCAAGACACCCTTGTGAATGACCAACTAATGAAATTTCTTGGATATCGAGTTTATAAAAAACTTTTTCTAACCAGTCTGCAATAGTTTCAATTGAATTTAAGCATGGCCCTTCTGAATTTCCATGACCTGGTAAATCTAGAGATAGAACATTATAGTTTTGATTTGACAAATATTGTTCTGTTAAAGACCAAACTATATGATTAAGACCACTTCCATGGAGTAATGCTACTGTTTGCTTACTCTTATCAAAATCTTTACCTGCATCTGAAGCAAAAACTTCCTTATCCTCTATTTCGAAAATCAATCTATTTCCTTAACTTTTTTTCTAAGTTCAAATTTTTGGATTTTTCCAGTTGATGTTTTGGGTAATTCACAAAATATTACTTTTTTAGGAAGCTTAAAACCTGCCAAAGTTTCTCTACAAAAATCTATTATATCTTTTTCAGTTGCAACTTTATCATTAATTAATTCAACAAAAGCACAAGGTGTTTCCCCCCACTTTTCATCTGGTTTAGCAACTACCGCTGCCAACGAAACTGCTGGATGTTTTGCTATTGTATTTTCAATTTCTATTGAAGAAATATTTTCTCCTCCTGAAATGATTATGTCTTTTGACCTATCCTGAATCTTTATATAGCCATCTGGATATGTAACTGCCAAATCTCCTGAATGAAACCATCCTCCAGCCATCGCTTTATCTGTTGCTTCTTTATCTTTGTAATAACCTTTCATTACGATGTTTCCCCTAATCATAATTTCTCCCATTGTTTTTCCATCATTTGGAACAGCCTTCATAGTTTCTGGGTCCATTACTACAGCACCTTCAGTATTTGGATATCTAACACCCTGTCTTGCTTTAATTTCATTAGTTTTTTCTGTATCTAGATTATTCCAATCATCATTCCATGCGCACTGCAACATGTGTCCATAAGTTTCTGTTAATCCATATACGTGCATCACATCAAATCCTAAGTTTTGCATTTTTTCAAAAATTACACTCGGAGGGGGCGCTCCTGCAGTTAAAACATTTACTTTTCTTTTTAATTTTATTTGATCCTCTTTTGGAGCATTAACAATCATATTTAAAACAATTGGGGCTCCACCAAAGTGGGTTACTTCGTACTTATCAATTAATTCAAACATTTTTTTGACATCAATGTTTCTTAAACAGACTACACGAGCATGCAACATCGCAAGTGTCCATGGATAGCACCATCCGTTGCAATGAAACATTGGCACAACACATAAAAAGTTTAATTTATTTGGCATATTCCAAGCAACCGAACTGCCTGTGGCCATTAAATATGAGCCTCTATGATGATATACAACACCTTTTGGATTGCCCGTGGTTCCAGAAGTATACCCTAATGAAATTGCTTGCCATTCATCAGTAGGTTTTTTCCATTCATAATTTTCATCACCACTATTTAAAAAACTTTCATATTCAAGTTCACCTATTTTTTTAAAGGATCTGGTATCTATATCTTTGTCATCTATATCGATAATAGTAATTTTATTTTTAACATTCTTTAGAGCTTTTGCGATTACTTCATGAAATTGTCTATCTATTATTAGAACTTTTGCATCACTATGCTCTAAAATATAACTAATTGTATTTGGATCTAACCTTGTATTGATCGCATTTATCACTGCTCCTACCATTGGTATTGAGTAGTGTGCTTCAAATATTTCTGGTGTATTAAAAGCCATTATTGAAACTGTATCACCTGTTTTAATTCCAAGTTTATCTAAGGCACTAGCAAATTTAACACATCTTTTATAAACTTCTCCCCAAGTGTATGATCTGCTTTCGTAAACAATTGCTTCATAATTTGGATAAATATCTTTTGTTCTGTCTAAAAAAGATAAAGGAGATAATGGGATATAGTTAGCGTCATTTTTATCTAGGTTAATATCGTAATGGCTCATCTTTAATTAAATTTAAAATTCATTATATAGTCACTGCCTGTTGTTGCTGCTTTAAAATGACTATCTATTCTTGGCAAAACTCTTTTAAAATAAAAATGAGCTGTTTGGATTTTATCTTCATAAAAATCTTTATTATTTTCATAATCTTGAAAACTTACTTCTAATACTTTTATCCATGCATGTGCTGTTGCTACCAAGCCTAAGATTTTTAAATAATCATTACAGGCTGCACTGACATCGTCTTTTTTATCTTTCATTCCTATTTCAATCCATGAAGTAAAAAATTTTAAAGTTTCTAAATATTTATTTAAATCATCCACAAATGGTTTAATACCTTCAATATCAATATTGCACTCGCCCTTAACTAAATCTAAGTATTTATTAATAATATTTCCATTTTTATTTGATAATTTTCTAAAAACTAAGTCGGCTGCTTGAACTGAATTTGTGCCTTCATATATTGGTGTAATTCTATTATCTCGATACAATTGCTCAATTCCTTGATCTTTCGTATAACCATATCCACCATGAATTTGCATAGCGTCACTGGTGATTTCCATTCCCATATCCGTAAACATTGACTTTACAACTGGTGTCATTAAAGAAACCAGGTCGGAGGCTTCTTGTCGGATCTCATTATTTGGATGATTTAAACTAACTTCTGTTTGTTGAGATAGCCAAAAACATAGTGCTCTCTCTCCTTCTATAATTGATTTCATGTTTAAAAGTGACTTTCTAATATCTGCATGCTCAATAATATAATCAGCTCCATTTTCAGATTTGCTATAATTTGTTTTTCCTTGTTTTCTCTCTTTCGCATAACTTAATGAATTTTGATAGGCTATTTCTGAAATCCCTAGTCCTTGTATTCCAACAACTATCCTTTCTAGATTCATCATTGTAAACATTGAGCTTAACCCCTTGTTTTTTGGTCCAATCATATAACCTGTTGCCTCATCAAAATTTAATACACAGGTTGCTGAACCCTTAATTCCCATTTTGCTTTCAATTGAACCTGTCGAAATTCCATTTCTTTGTCCAATAGAGCCATCTTCATTAACTTTAAATTTTGGAACTAAAAATAAACTTATACCTTTTGTGCCCGCGGGAGAATCTGAGGCTCTAGCTATAACTAAATGAATAATATTTTCAGTAAGATCATGATCACCTGAGGTAATAAAAATTTTTTGTCCACTAATTTTATAAGTTCCATCTGATTGTTCTAAAGCTTTAGTTTTTAACAAACCTAAGTCAGTACCACACACAGGCTCTGTAAGGCACATTGTTCCACTCCATTTCCCTTCTACAATTTTTGGAAGATATTTATCTTTTAATTCATCTGTAGCGTGATGTTTAATACAATTATATGCACCAATACTTAATTCACTATAAAGCTTAAATGATAGGCTTGCAGATGAAAGCATTTCATCAAAAAACCCACTTACTGTTTTTGGCATTCCCTGCCCACCATATTTTGGGTCACAAGAAAGAGAAGTCCATCCATCATCA